>Ga0073900_10000417_pt1 | contig 29470 bp, 17 predicted proteins | sample KloWWTmetKNB5Kit_FD_66666 | JGI IMG/M metagenome (GOLD analysis project Ga0073900, IMG submission 66666) | Active sludge microbial communities from Klosterneuburg, Austria, studying microevolution and ecology of nitrifiers - Klosterneuburg... | ecosystem: Engineered > WWTP > Aerobic digester >...
ACCTACAGTAATGGTGACTTGATCATAAGATGTATCACAGCCGAAGGGTGAGGTTATTGCCCATTGGAAAATGTTTTCCCCCGAAGTAAGGTTGGTGACTGTAGTTGATGGACTTGTAGGATCGGTAATATCGCCACTGCCGGAGATTATTGTCCACTGACCATTGCCATATTGCGGCATATTGCCTTGTAACGTTGTCGTGTTATCGTTGCATACCAATTGGTCTGCGCCTGCCTGAGCGGTGTCCACCGGCAGCACTTCTATTCCTTTGCTACCTTGTTGGCTACAGCCGTATATATCACTGACATCAACATGATAAACACCCGTCATATCCGGACTTACATTGGGAATCTGGAGTATACTGCCTGTGCCTACTTGGTCTCCTGCCGGATTATACCAGGTAAAACTGACATAGTCTGAGGCATTGTCCACACTGAGAATCAAGGTAGAGCCTACACACAGTGGCGCATTGGACGTTATGCTGGGGGCCGGATTGCCCACCGTGATGGTGACCTGATCAAAAGATGTATCACAGCCGAAGGATGAGATTATTGCCCATTGGAAAATGTTTTCGCCAGAAGTAAGGTTGGTGACTGTAGTTGATGGACTTGTAGGATCGGTAATATTGCCACTGCCAGAGATTAATGTCCACTGACCATTGCCATATTGTGGGATATTGCCTTGTAAGGTTGTCGTGTTATCATTGCATACCAATTGGTCTGCGCCCGCCAGAGCGGTGTCCACCGGCAGCACTTCTATACCTTTGCTGCCTTGTTGGGTGCATCCATATATATCGCTGACATCCACATGATAAACTCCCGTCATATCCGGTGTTACATTGGGAATCTGGAGTATACTGCCTGTGCCTACTTGGTCTCCTGCCGGATTATACCAGGTAAAACTGACGTAATCTGAGGCATTGTCCACGCTGAGAATCAAGGTAGAACCCGTACATATTGGCGCATTGCTACTAATGATTACTTCCGGGCAACTATAGGCAGTCGAGCAGCCAAAATTATAGCCCCCGGCAATTGCCATTTTTCCAATCGGAAAGCGGGGATTATCACCATTTATTTCCGCAGGATTTGAAACAAATGCCAGTAAAATATTGGTTAAAAAAAATATAAAAAATGACGTTAAAAAGAAATTCCTTTTATCATATACACTCAATAAAGAATGGGATAATTTGAATAGTATTTTATGTTTCATTTTTCTTTTTTTTATCATTAGGCTAAAATGAATCTGCTTTAAATGCCGCACTGAGTAAAAGGCTTGAGGCTATTTTTTAATAAAATTTATTGAATTACTTTCGGTTAAGGCGGCTGAATTTCCGTCATTCAACACTAATTTTATGCCGTATATATATGTTCCGTCTGCCTTCAAATCTCTGTCCAAGTACGTATAGGTCAAAGCGCCAAGTTGTTTTATTTTTTTCCACGAACCTTTATTAACTTTCCTGTATAAGTAGAAATGGAAATTTGTTGATTCATTATTAGTAGGAATCGGTTTTTCCCATTCTAAATAAATAGCTGAATATTCCGGACGATATGTTGCTTTTAGTTGTTTAATTTGGATAGTACCTATATCGAATGCTTTTCTTCCTTTGACCGGGAAAGATGGTTCTGAAAGCAATCCGGTAGAATCCTGTGCTTTGATGATGTACTGATAAATCTTCAAGGGCAAAGCAGTGGTATCATTCCAATTGGTTGTTTTTGTATCGCTGATTCGCATAATTCTTTGATAGACAGAGTGTATCTCATCCGGATCTCTACGATAGATGATATACGCTGCCACATCATTACTTGAACTGGGTGTCCAGCGCAATTCTACTCCTGTCGTACCTGATGATGCAGGCAATGATGCAGGAGCAGCAGGAGGGATGATATCGGGTCGATTCAGACTAATTATTTCTGAGAATGCAGACTGATTGAAGCTCCTATCGACCGCCGAAACTTTGTAATATACCTTTTTATCTAAAGAAACCAAAGAAACAGTATCTCGCCAAGCGTTGTAAACAGTGGGTTCTTTGGTGATTTGAGCAAATTCATGTTCCGGATTGTTTCCCATATAAACACGGTATCCTATTACATCTTTCTCAGTACTTGGGTCCCATGTAATATTGACATGACCCAATGAGTCAATGTATCCTTCAAGATGTCTCGGAGTTGCAGGCGCCACAGAATCAACCAAGGGCACATATGCGGGGGCACTTCGGATTTGATTGTTTGATAAATCATAGGCAGCAACGATGAAGTAATAGGACCGATCGGTTTGAACGGGTCCGGTATAATGATACGATTTTTGGGAAACCGGCAACTTGTCTGCAATTACTTCATATCCTGTTTCAATATTATCTGCCAATAATATTTGAAAATATCCTATCCCTATTTCTTCCTTCGGCACCTCCCACTTCAACGTTATTGAGCCATCTTTTGAGGCCTCCGCTACGTATATCACCGGAGAAGAAGGCGGTGTCTTATCCTCGCTTTGTGCAGTAACATTTACAGGGTCACTTAATTCACCAAATGCATCAATCCCTCTTAATCGATAGAGGTATTTAAGATTATTTTGAGTTAATGTATCAGCAAAATGATAATAGCCGTCGTCACTACTGAGTGGATTGTGTATGATGAGGAGGGGCGCATCATGTAAGGCTTTAAATGTCTTCCCGCCATCTTCAGAGCGTTCTAATTTGTATCCGGAATAATACTGATCATTTAATTTGTTCCATTTGAGATTGATTCTCCCATTGGACGGCTCGGCAAAGAATCCCTGAATCCGCGATAAAGTATCCTTTTCATTTTTGATGGAAACCAATCCATTTTCGGTGATATTTACAGCCTCTCTGGTCATAATCACATAGTTGTAAGCATGGCCCGGCTTTACATCTTTATCGACATACCGAAGTCCGAGCGAAGTAGCTGCCAGTGGCGACCGGTCGGCAGCCAGTATAGCCATACCGTATCTCATTTGGCTTTCTGAATGCTGCATGATGATGCCATCTTTGTCGGAAGTTTCTTGTGCTCCGTACATACATTGCGCAGCCACGAGCAGAAGACTGTCTTTCTTTATGACATCCGGGGTAAATTGCCCTATTTTCCACTGTTGTATAGAGTCAAGAAATATGTATTCGGTGTATGTAGTATCCGGAGTAGAAATCTCATTAAGTCTAAATATAGCATACGGTTTATGTTGAGTTCTGACCCAGAAAGATGCATTATTCGGCGCCCAACGCAATACAATAGAATCCTGATATGCCTTTGCTATTACTTCTATCCGGTCCGGAGTGCTTTGATCCGAAACCATACCGGACAGAGATACTCCTCCCGGTGGGTTAAATGGCATGCTGTACAATTCAGTAAGGTTATACGGTCCCGTTTTAGGGTTATTGGTCAACTCTAATTTGCCAAAAAATGCGACACCCATAGAATCAAGTAGGGTTATCACGTAAGTATATCTTTGATTGGGCAATGCTGTCGAATCAACAAAAGACAAGCCCAATGCTATACCAAGGACAGGATTAGCGATTGCTTCCGGCACGATATAATTATACTGTATCTGTTGGTTTGTCAAATTTTCACCCACATTTTTTGCACTAAATTTTGGGTCATACAACATATCCCCTATTACACCGACCATTCCATTATAATCCTCTTTGTGGTTAATAAACCATTGATGAGGATATGGCTTGATGTCTTTTGCCAAAATAGTTTCTTTACCAGCAGCATCTATCCGTGCTATTGAATAACCATACTTGTTGCCCCAGCTCCATAAGGTGTCATTGGTCGGTGCCCAGGTAAGGACAATCTTAGCATCATCAAATACACCTCCTACCTTTATAGGGTAGCCACTTTGAGCATTCAATGGCTCTATGGGGGAGCTCCCTAAAATGAAAAATATACACCAGATAGAGAGGATATTGATAGCCGCGACGTATGTTTTTGACATACCTATTTTTCTTATTTTATATTTTATTTTATCGCCCACTATTATTTTTCGAGTCATGATCAATGAAAAAATATTATTCTGCATCAAAATGGGAAATTATAAATAAGCCACAGCCTATTACCTAACTTGGTATTACCGTACTTATTACCTTCTGAGTTAAAGTACTCCGGCGCCCCGGAACTCATGTATTTGATACGATAGCCCAATTTTTTTTGTTTGAGCAGATTTAATCGATTATCTGCGAAAAAATCGGATTTTATCGGTATAAATCCATTGTATGGGTAGTCAGGAATCAGATAGTAATTTCTCATCAATCTATACGTATTCAGCTGTTCTTTTGAGATGATAAGTGCCCGGGAAAGCAAGTCCAAATATTCAGCATGGTATTGGTACAGTCTAATCCAATTTCTTATAATCCTGGCTTCACCATTTACTATCCACATAGTCATGTTTCCGGCGGATTGAGAGCTTCCGGGAAGATTATAGCCGGAAGTCTGGGAGCTCGAATTCCATATATTCATCTTCTTATTATTGATTTCAGATTGAGTTAACTTGCCGGCAATATGCGGGTTGAAATAAATTTGATTGGCCCACCCTTTGACATTGGCATAGTCACTGATAACCTTTTGGGTAAAAGAATAATAGTCATTAAATGAAATTCTGATGCCGTCTTTTGTGTTGTTCCATTTTTTCTTTTTGAATTTATACCAAAAAGCGGGTGTATTGTTTTCTACCAATAATACACCGGTCTGATCGGAATAAACGTTATCATCATCATTGCGCGGAAAATACAAATCGATTGGAATAATCGTACGCTGAATATCCTTCTCTAAAATCGACAATTCGGACCGTAGTGCAGCTGCTTTTGCATCATTTTTTGCCAAAATTGTACGCATTTTCTTTACATCCTTATTCGCTCTATCGCCTACCAAATCGACTAATTCTATCGGTTTTCTTTGATTGATTATATAGTCTTTGATGGGATTTCCATAGTCACCGTCTTTCCTTTGTTCTATATTGTTTTTCAAATAAATCTGATCATAATAATCAAAAGGCTCTTGCGGGCTTTTGTATCCATTGTAGATATCCATGGAGTTACTCTGATATTCAAACCGTGGCAACTGGCTATCCGGATAGCCAAAGTCATTTCTTGCCTGACCCAATTTCCATTCACCAAAGGTCAATGCATCAAACTTATCCTTTAGATGGTCATATTGACTCACGCCGAAGTAATGATCTGTGTACAGCACTTCGTCCCCCGCCTGTGCCTGAATGACTTGTTGTAGATAATTAACAGATGATATCTCTCTCGAGGTTGTCTCTACTGTTGCCACTTCCATAGTATCATTGTATGTATAGGTATCCTTATTGGTTACTTCTATGGTTGATACCGGTATCTGGATTAGGTCTGCTGGTGTCCTGATAATCTGAAGTGCGTATATTCCTTCTTTTGTCAGATTAAGCGCATTTAATTCATCAAATCTTACTTTAGTTCCTGTGACCGTATTAGGGACATATAGATACATAGGGATACTAAATGCACCGAAGTTAATATACCTTAGTTCCCATATATAGGCCGGACCGGAAGGTGGAGCAGGGTGTTCGTTGATGATGATATCATGGACTTCTGTCGTTTTAATATTCTTAATACGACAGATATATTTGAGTGGTAAATTTTTTGAAATCATACTTGAATCTCCTTGTTGTACAATATTCCACCCATCATTTTGGAAGGCAGTGATGACATTTTGATCTCTGGTCTTAAATGAAACTTGACGTGTAGGTGGGAAAAGATAATCCCATCCTTGCTGCTTGAATTCGATCATTGGTCGGGCATAGTTTTTATGCCAGTAGCGTTGACCTGCACCGGGAGCGGTATATGCGACGGCTTCAGTCATAATTTTCTGGGGTTTATCTCCGGTTCGGAAGGATACTTTTCTTTCTTCAAAGGTTGTACCGGAGACTTCTGATGCACCAATAATCTCTTTCCAACCGACTCTTACTTTAAATTCATAGTCTGTATTGGCTTGCAATAGGTTTTTAGGTTGGAAAACAGCTGTGCTGAAGCTGTCGCGATAGATAATATTATAAGGAATGGTGATATTAGTGCCTTTTTTAGTGATTCGGGTTTCAGCCGTATTAATAAAGCATTTATACAATTTAATTTTTTCTTTCCCTTTGTCATCAATATAGGAGATATTGATCGTTTGATTCATGGGTAGAAAGAAGGTCGTCTGGGGGCTATCATATACTTCATTATTACTTCCGTCAGCCGGATACACATCTTGTATCAACGGAATATTTGCTAAAGGGTCATATTCAGGCATGTCGCTACATTGTTTTCCCATTTCGACTTTGAAACTGAACTTACCCTTTATTCTACCGCCCAAGACTGAGTATCGACCATAAATAAAGCCCATCATCCATGTCGGATTAGGCAACTTAGCTTGTAGGGCGGCACCGGCTTCCAAAGAAGCAATCTTTACATTAGTAGAATAAAATAGGAGATTAATCTTCATACTCAAATCCCCTTTAAATGCACCGTAAGCTTGTCCCTGTAAGTACCAATTATTCATGCCAAAGGAACCATTGGATCCACAGGTTATATTTTCATCATAATGCTGCATACTCGCATCAAATCCTGCCATAGCCTGAAATGAAGCTTTGAACATCAGGAAACTGTAATTTTTCTTTGGAACATTCAGTCGAGCACCAAAAGCCACTCCCCGATCCCCAACCAGATATGGTCGTGAGCTGACTGAAACCAACTCAGATGGCAAATCATAGCCCTCTTGGGCAAAGACTTGTGCCAATGTGGGAATAGATGGCATCTCTGTTCCAATCATGAAGTAAGCATTCACTCCACTTAGCTTTATAGCATCAGTGAGTTGAAACTGTATCTTCATCGGATTGTCCGGCGTACCGGCATACACGAAATATTCCTTCTTCCCTTTAAATTTAAAATAAACATTGACTGCTGTCAAGCCGGTATTATACGTCCCCTTTATCATAACCAGTTCAGGTGGGCTGCCGAATGGTGATGTGAATTGCATGCCAAATCGGCCTACCAAGGTGCTATTAGGAACATCAAAATCAAGTTTTACTTGTATAATAGCCGACGCTTTGTGGCGTTGTGACAAGCCTTGATTCATCGCATATCCGCCACCCTCAAAATAGATGCGTTGCACGGCAAAGCCGGACGACGTATTGACCTCCATACCAAAGGCAACATCAGCGACAAAGGTCTGTGGAGCAGATAATCCAAAGATCATACCTGCCTGCATGCCGGTACTGTGCTCATGCGGGATGTACTGTGTACCGGATAGTGATATCCCCGGTTGGAGAAGCTCATCCGATAAGACCGGTGGGTTGTTTGGAGGCATATTATCGATATTTTTGCCGGCCGCAACATCTTTAGGGCTCGCACCTTGACGCTGCATATTATAGAAGAAGCCTCCACTGAATCCATAAATGGCCAGACCTGTATTGCCCAACTGTAAACCTGTTTTAAAACCGGCCTCAGCATCAACAAAGAAATATCTGAAATCATCGGGTGCATTACCAAATTGCCCTACGCTTTGAATCATACATTCTGCTGTAGGAAACTTTACTTTCATAGATATGGCGCCTTTGAATCCGTCACCATAGACCGGATCATCATCGATTAGCTTGACTCCCCCTTTGATAGCAATCCGACCTAAATCAGCATCAATCATTATTTCATTGACTGTTGTTTTCCGGTAGGAAAGCGCTTTCCAAGGCTCGGTGGTCAATATCTTATTAAAATCTAACTTACCCCATATTGAAAATCCGCCATCTGCATTAAATGCATTGACTCCTTTAGCAAAGTTAATGCCGATATTGAAGTCCAGCTTGTAGCAGGATTCATTGCCATCCTGAGCTGAATGGAGACCGATATTGCGTATCGTTATCGGGAATCCTCCGAGTTTCTGGCCGGGATTTCCTGAACCTGTATCGCCGGTATTTTGAAAAGTAATACTTTGTGGATTAGGACCATGTTTTAATTGACCCAGAGTAGCTACCGTTTCTTCAGGATGGTATGTATCAAGATATCCTGTTGAATTATTATCTCCGTCTAAGCCCATGCCTGCCAGGCCAAAAGCTACCACACTCAGGCGATCCAGGCCTCCGGTAACTTTTCCCTGTACATCACCAAAAGAAGGTATCGTCTGGTCATTAATCTTCAAACCTTGGAACTCTAATGCCGGCAAAGTAATATCCGGTGCACTGATACTTACTTCAATCTGCCCATTGAGGGTGGCTTGTGGTTGAAACTTCCCTCCAATATAGCTTATACTGGCACTGGAACCTTGATCTAAAGTAAGATTACTATTATTGAGATAAGGTATATGATATACCCCATCTAAATCCAGATTAAAACCGATCTCTGCTTTACCACCCTGTTGACCATTGGGATAATCAAACATAGCTTGATACGTAGCATTTCCCTCCATTATAGGGATATTAATCTTTCCTGAAAGAGAGAATTGATCGACAGAATTGGTGATGACTTCGAGCGCCAGACTGTCTAAGCTCATGCCCCAGCCTGAAACATTCCCTGTAACCGAAGGATTGGCAGTGAGTAGCCCGGTAATCCCCGAACCATGATCCGCTAAAAAATTGTGTACAGCAATAGATATACGCTCGCCGGAAGTATTCGCTAATCCTTCCGGTAATTCAATAGAAAAATCAGCAAGAAAGAAACCACGCCAGCTGTCATCTTGATATTTGCTCTGGACCTGCTGCGGCCACCCCGGATTAATCGCAGACATCATAGACTCATCATTGCTCGAAATGCTATAGTCTATGACTGCATTCTGGATACTAAACTGAACATCATCCAAACCCTTGATTTCAAAGGGGTCAATGCTCACTGTACCAATAAAATCACCTATTTCAGTAGAAACAATCTTAAAAAATGCCCGTACCCTACTGTGATCAACATCTACCGGCTTCAACAGATTAGCAGGAAAGCGGTATTCGCACAAAAGTTGGAATCGGTCAAAACCGTCGCAATTAAATGATACATAACTGGCGCTATCTAAATTCATACTGCCCTTGATGGTAATCGGAAATTCCGGATCATCAGTGGACATGTCCCCTTCCATGTGCAGAAGCATTTTACACAGATCTACCCCTGCTTCATCTATCGGGATATTGCGGCCGCTGAAGTTGAGTACTTGATTCTCTGGAGTGATGACAGAAAACACAAAGTCTCCGACCATGCCATTCATTGTCGTATGCAAGTCGCTTAGAAAGAGTTGATGCCCATGAAAGTCTGCACCTTTAAAGAATCTCGATTTATTGAGTGATAATGGCAATGTATTTGCATCTTTTCGCTGTTCCAATAATATCGCTAAAGCTTCTCCGGAATGCGGCAATTGTTGCATGAGGTCAAATTCTTGTTTTACCTTATACTGCGACTGTGAACCAATGTTGATCTGTTCCCATAAGAGATCGACACCGGTAAAATGTCGCGCATTTTCGCGGATTGCAGGAATCGACTTTTCGATATATTTGGTCTTGGTAGGATGTCTATCAAAAGTGTTGACAGATCCTCCTAACCAGGGATTAAATAAGCATAAAACACACCAAATTGTCCAAATTCTACTATTTATCTTCATATCGCATTTCCTTTTATTTGTTGATGGTGAAATCTTCTGACAAATAGATTTGTATTCCATCCATATTGAACCCGTCCGGCCTAATATTGACACCGGTCAAGCCAAACTTTAGATAATTGGCTTCCTGTACTTTGAAAGTAAGCATGGCACTTAATCTTGCTCTATCAGGTTCAAACCGAATTCCCAACAATATGAAATCAAAACCCTCTGGCAGTGTAACACCAAAGAGTGTATTCATCTTGTCACGAATCGAAAAAGGCATGCTAAAGAACTGCCCGGCTTGTGAAGCAAGGTCATCCATTTGGCTCATAAAACCATCGGTGATGTTCAGTCCGGATAAGTCAAGCGGTCCCTCGTCATTTGATACATCTACACTGAAACCTCCCATAGATGCATTGGCTGCCGATAGCACCACTCCATTGATCAGGCGCTTTTCACCAGAAGGCATACCTGCAACAATAATATTATCAAAGGACACCTCAAGGTTCATTCTTAAAAATGGAAGCATTATCTTCCCTTTTCCCGAATTGGTACCTGTTATTTCATCGACTGCCATCTTAAAATGACCTACTTGAACGACATCACCGGGCTCAATGGATACAGGGCTTCCCCCGGATAGATTGGGTGGATCGCAGTAATTGAAACCGGAGACAGTGTCTTGACTATTCGTGGAGTCACACTGACATTTGAAAGAAAGTCCCGATAAATCAGGCAAAGCCAACTCAAACTTGCCAAAACTATATTTACTTCCCGGCTTTGTAGTGTCTTTCTTTGCCCATACACCTACTCCCATCGATAGGAAACCCATGTTTAGCTGCATATCCAATCCCAAAGCCGGTAAAGACATTCCTTTGAAAACGTTGTGCTGTTCCAATAGTGATAATTCGCTCAACTGCATATCCGGCAATCCGGGTATCTGGATGACACCTCCTTCTGTTCCTTCCAAGCTAAAATACTTCCCGGGAGGCAGTGATGGATGATTGACCAGGAGATGGTTTAGTTTAAGGCCTGACAGGCCAAAGTTAAATTCCGAAATTCCCAACACGCCTTTTAATTGGTCAATAATATCGCCCAGACCTTCATCTCTGAAATCACTTTCCGGGACTTGCATATTTACGTTGAGGCTAAGGTCGATATATGGTCGGTACTTACCATTTGCTTGTTTTTCGATTGCGAGGACGCTCCCATTTTCTATTTCGGCATTCAATTTTAGAAAAGGTATTCCAAATGTCCCTTGCGGAGAAAGATTGAAGGCATAATTACCGTGTTCATCCCGGGCAAGAATCCCTTGATAGCCTAACTCAGCATCTAACAAACTCACACCTGCTTTTCCGGCAATATGGGCATCTACAAAACTGTTTTGCAATACATTTAATGCAATAGAATCAATGGAAAATGCCCATCCTCCGGCATCACCCGTAGATAAGTCGATCAGATTGTGTCCTTCTAAAAGACCCGTCACGCCGGATGCATCTAAAATGATATTATGGGCAACAAATACGGTAGGTCCACTTTTTGACAACTGCATATCTTCCGGTAGTTGGACAGACACATTATCGATGTAAAAGCCTCGCCAGCTGTTATCCACTACAGCATAATTTTCAGGAAAAGCAATTGTCTCCGGATTATTGTTCAGATCCATATCAATTACCACCTGTCCGGGAGAAAAAACCCAGCCGGGCGCACCGGCAGCTACAAATGGTGTCATCTCTCCATGTCCGGTAAATTGGCCCCAATTGGTGGAATTGAGCGTCAGCGTAGCGATTACCGGCGATACATTGTCCTCGGCAGAGATTAACTGCTCTTGAGGAAACTGGTAACTTGCCTGAATATTAAACTCCTTAAAACCATCACAGTCGAAATAGATATAACTACCCGTACCGGGCTGATTTCCGACGGCTCGATGTAGAACAAGCGGTACAGAAGAAAGCCCAGGTATAGTCACGTCATTTAACAAATACAGCCTTAAATCGGCCATGTCAAAGCCACTTCTACCTATACGCACCCCAGAGGCGCCAAAGTTAAATATCTGACCATTAGCTCCCGGTATCGAGAGCAGCAAGCTGGCGGTAGCACTGCCATATAGATTGAAGTCTATCGCTGTTACATAAATCTCAAACGGCATCGAAAAACCCAACATAGCCAGTGTATTACCCAATGAAATAGGCAATGACATCTGCTCTTTGATCTCCCGGACGTGTTGGTTCATTTCTGTGAGCCAATCTGCTCCTATAGAAATTCCGGACAGGTCAGGTAATAGGTCTGCATCTGTCGTGATGCCGCTTACCAACTGCGATGCCTCTACTGATAAGCTTCCACTGATTACTTCCCGCTTAGCATTGATGCTTATATGGTCAAAAGATACCTCTACCGCTGTATTGAGAAAAGGTATTGTTACTGATCCCAAACCACTTTGACCGGAATTATCAAGGTCAGAAATCGTCATATTAAAAGCGCCAAATCGAACGCTATCCCCCACTTGCAAACCTTGCCCAGACGGTATCAAATCCTGCAGCATAAAGTCACATTCTCCTTCAGGACACTGGCATGATACGCCGCTTTGATTCTCACCAGGAATAAAATCGGGCAAAACTTGAAACAATCCCACCCGGCTAATGCCATTGTGTACAAAATAGTTTGGGATCTGTGTCCCCGTTTCATCAAAGAACTGCGCTGTCACACGCCATATATATATTTTCGAAGGCTCTAACTGAGAGGTTAGTTCATTGTAAAAAACGGAGAAGTGGTCTATAGTCGTGCTATATACCAAGGTGTGATTCTCAAATTGATCATTGGGATCGAGTAAAGGTGATTTTTCCCGCAGTTCAAATAAGTACCGAATATTGACAAATGGAAGTTGTGCCAGTGGATCCGTCATCTGCCAGGAAAAAACAATATTATTTAGCTGACTTTCAAAAATGTTCTGACCTTCCACAGGCAATAATAAAATAGGTGCCTGTAGTCGTGCCAAATAACCGGAAGCACAAGCTTCACGCGAGATAACTTCGTCTTTATAGGAATCTATCACTTCAAGGCAGATATCCGTAATTCCTTCATTAAGCACACCATAGATGCCATTACCCGATAGCCCGTTTAAATTGGCAAGATTGTTAGCGAGATCTTCACCGGTAATAGTAAGTGGTTCATTGCGATGGAGGGTAACTTCATTACCTCTGAAGCCATTTAAGTTGACGCCTATTATACTTCCATTTTGGCGAACTTTCAATCTGAAATATACTGTTCGCTCTGTTTCGACCGGATCCCGTAAGGTGATAGTATATTGAAGCCTATTGGCTGTAACAAGTGGATTGGCAAAGTCTCCTAAATAAACGCTTCCACCGACGATCATATTAGCCGTGACATCGACCGGATAAACGACTTGTGCAGAAGCCTTCCCCCCTAAACAAATATTCATCAAAATCAGAAAAATGTAAATCTTCCATGATCGGATTGAAGGATTTTTCAATATTGATCCTGCACGCATATTTACTCGATGTATTAGGTTATTCATGTACCTGTTTATTGCCTGAAGAATCGGGTTTCTTTTGAAATGGCTTGTATTCAAAGCGACCTTGAAAGCCAAGTGAGACCACCAATTCTGAATACTTGTCCGTATGAGCGACATTACCATTCTTGTTTTGAATAGCGCTTATCTGAAGCTGCAGATTGTGTAACTTGTTGATACGCCATGAGGATCTGAAGCTTTGAATTGACTGAAGGGAAGAGCGAACATCGTTTTTACTAGTTCCGATATATGTCTGATTTCCCAAAGACAGGTCAAGTTTTTTATCAAAAAAAGTCTTCCCCATCCGGGCTCCAATGCCGTATCGAACTTGACGAATACCGCTGAGTGAGTTTTGATTTATATCCGCATTCAAATTAATATTCCAATTAGAAGGGAATCGAAGGCCATAATTCAAATTGGCGACATACATTACTGTGGCAGGATTACCTATAGGAGATTCTATGTTTTGATTCACTTCCTGGCGGCTTCCCCTAAGTTGGATATTATGTGTGGCATTTTTGCGTCCTTTAAAGTTTTTACTAATAGATACCGATGCGTCAGAGGTGACAATGACAACCTTTAACAGATTGATCTCATCGCTTTGTACATAGTTGATATTGGATAAGAAATTGGAATAATTCATACCAAAAACCCATGATTTTAGGTTGTATCCGGCATTTAATGACATAATAAACCGCTTATAGTTGGCCGGACGACTTTTATCTAGATTGTTTCGTTGTAAGCCGGCAGATCCGGCAAATGAAAAGTTACCGATTCCATAACCGGAGAATTGCAATGTAGTATTTTCCAAATCGTCATTAAAAAAATAGGCTCCAAAGGTCTTGTAACCCGGGTTTATGCGCTGATATCCTACACCCATTCTGATTTTTTTCAATTGGTAGGCTAGGTTTGCAGACGCAGCATTGGCATAAATAGTCGAAGCGTGACGGTGGAAGAGAATATTGTCAAAATCAGCTGAAATTCCGGATGAAATCGGTGAGCGTGGTGCTGTAAGATCCCGGGTGTGCCCACTTCTCGCCAGTTCAAAGTCAATCTTCAAATTTTTTATCACTTCTTTTTGACCTTTAAGGGCAATAACCATATTTTCGGCGGGTTGCACCCCGGTAGAAGCGGTGGTCTGGATGTCCAAGGAGTGAATGTCGTCTATAGCCGAAAAAAGGATAAGGTCAATAAAATCATTGCTCGTGCCATAGCCTGCTTTTATGCCCCATCCAATGCGCTTGTACACCGGCAAGTTGGGGCGATCCAAAAACAAATCAACGGGTTCTACCTTGGCCAATCTGCCCACCATGGCTGAAAATCTAAATTTGCCGGGCGTCAGTTCAACGCCTCCGCCTAAAAAATTGTGCGACGAAAGTGAAAAGTCAGAAAAATTCATAGATCGATGCCCGATATGCACCTTGATCCATTTATAATACGGACTAAACCCAAGACGGGTCAACCGGTTACGCTGATTGGTGAGCATTCCCTTGAAGTAATCTTTATGGAAAGGTTGACTGAATTGGTCCAGATTGTTTAGAATAAAATTGAAAGGAATATTGATGTTGTATATGTGTGCTGTAGCATTAGCAAATAATGTTGAGGTGAGAGGTGTCTGTCTGTGTGAAGCCCCATCCGTGTTATAAGACCTTAATGTAAAGCCATAATTGCCTGATAAGGAAAAGGGATCTCCGGAAAGTATATTATTTAGATAAGAAGAGGAGTCACGTCTATTAAAGAACTTCTCTACATCTTGTCCCTTTGTATTTGTCAAGAAGGAGAAAAATAGTGCAAATATTACAATGACGTAACTTGATGAATTAATTGCCTGATTTATCATACATAATCATCTGTTTGATGGAAATTATAGTATTGCATCTTACTTTAGGATTCTTACTAATGTACAAATGTATTAGGGTCGGTGATGGGCTCGGGACAAACATGTTGCACATATGGGTTATTATGTTGCATAATCCCAAATTGAGCAGTAGAAAATGCGGAAGCGATAAACAATTCATGCATCGGGATGTCTCTTTTCATCAGCATTACTCGGCTTTTCGAACCCTTGAATTCGGGTTGAATAATGCCTTCACTTTTTCTTTGGATTATTGGACAGCTCAACACACTGATTACATTTATTATGAAAATATACGCAAGATTTTGAAAAGTCAATTGTTGGCCACAATCCCTATGGTTGGTTTCATCGTCCAACATGAGGCTTGCGAAATACCAACAACTTTATCCGGCCACGCCATATTATTTTTGAAACTTCGTAAGTATCCGCTCCATTAGCACTCACCCTTAAAGACCGACACGACAGATAACAACGTAAGGAAAAATGCCCATTTAATTTTTCCAAACGCTATCATGCCCAACCATCATCCAAACCTAGTTGTAAACTTTTTTGGACTTTTTTTGTCCATAAAATAATTATCCTTATTTTTGGACAATATTTAACCAATATGGCAACTGTTAAAAAGACAATATCATTTGGAGAACTTCTTAGGCATCTAAGAGAAGAAGCGGGCTTTACTTTAAAGTTTGTTTCAGGACAAATTAATATTGACACTTCTCTTCTCGCCAAGATTGAACGCAACGAAAGACAACCAACCAAGCAAATTATTAAGCAGGTTGCTGACTTTTTTAAAGTTGACGAAAAAGAATTGCAGTATGGTTTTTTAAGTGATGTTATTGCTTACAAAATTCTTGACGAAGAAGCAGATTTAAGTATCTTAAAAGTTGCTGAGGAAAAAGTGAAATACCTAAAAACTGTTCACAATGGAAAATGAAATTAAAGTAGTAGAATTATTTGCAGGTGTTGGAGGTTTTCGTCTTGGACTAGAAGGATGGAACGGAAAATCTGCAACATCAGAATATAAAAAATCTCTAAAATCACCTTATAAAGTGGTTTGGAGTAACCAATGGGAACCATCAACTAAAACGCAACATGCTTCCATGGTATACGAAAACCGTTTTGGAAATAACGGACATTCTAATGAAGACATTGCTCAGGTTGACGTTTCAAAAATTCCCGACCACGATTTGTTGGTTGGTGGATTTCCTTGTCAAGACTATTCTGTGGCAACAACTTTAAAGAACTCAAAAGGATTAATTGGAAAAAAAGGTGTTTTGTGGTGGAGCATTCACAAAATAATTTCGGAAAAAGAGAATAAACCAAAGTATTTATTCCTTGAAAATGTTGACAGACTTCTCATATCACCATCAGGACAAAGAGGACGAGACTTTGCAATTATCTTACAAAGTTTAAATGAATTGGGCTATGCCGTAGAATGGAGAGTAATAAATGCAGCCGATTTTGGTATGCCTCAAAGACGAAGAAGAGTTTTCATTTTGGCATACTTACAAGGAACTAATATTTATGATAGTATACAGGAAAATACACCTAAAGAGTGGATTTTGGAAGAAGGAACTTTGGCAGAAGCATTCCCTATAACATCAGAAAACATATTATTCCCAACAGAATTTATACTCAAAGGAGATATTGTTTCAGTTTCTGAAAACTTCAACAAAAACGAAACAACAGGGCTTTTTGAAAATACAGGGCTGATGATAAACGGTTTGGTTACTACTCTCAAGACACGACCAAACTATTTTGGAAATTTCATGATTTTGAAAGACCTAATCCAAAACAGTGACGTAAGACCAGAATTTTACATTGATAAAAGCGACCTTGATAAATGGATTTATTTGAAAGGCCCTAAAAAAGAAATGCGGACAAATGCACAAGGTTTTGAATACAATTACAGTGAAGGTGGAATGGTTTTTCCCGACTCATTGGACAAACCTTCAAGAACAATTATAACCGGTGAAGGGGGTAAATCTCCATCAAGATTTAAACACGTAATCCAAACACCAAAAGGATACAGAAGACTTTCACCTATTGAACTTGAACGTTTAAATATGTTTCCAGACGACCATACAAAACTTGAAGGAGTATCAGATACCAAACGAGCTTTCTTTATGGGTAACGCATTGGTTGTAGGTGTAATTGAAAAAATCGGAATTGTTTTAAATAATAAGATAAATCATTTTAAAATTGAACTTGTAAATCGATAATTTTATGACTGCAAAAGAATTATACAACTTAAAAAGCACTCCTAATGAAGGTGAATCAGGAACTTTTGATGAATTTATTTCTGAATTTGAAGAAAAATGGCTTCAATATTCTGATGAAGAAACAAAGGTTAAAGCCTATTTTGGTTCTGTGGAAAAAGGACTAGAATTATTTGAAAAATGGAAAGCAGGACATGAATTGTTTGAAAATGAAAAAAGCAAAGCATTCCCAAAGCCCTATAGATTTTCAAACTAACAAAATGAAGTTTCCTTACAATCCGAAAGACAAAAAATCAGTAATTGATTATGCTAAGTTGCTTAAAGGAAAAACTTTAAGAGATATTTGCGAACCACAAATTTTAGAACACAACTACACCGGTAAAGGCAACTTCGGACAAATACTTGAGAAGTTTTATTTTGGTTATGACCCAAATTCCAAATCGGAAGCAGACTTTTTTGAGATTGGAATGGAACTCAAAACTTCTCCTTTAAAGCAGTTGAAAAACAATGAATATCGTTCAAAAGAACGATTAGTGCTAAACATAATCAATTACCTTGAAGTAGTAAATCAACAATTTGAAGATAGTGATTTTTGGAAAAAGAACGCAAATATTCTTTTGATTTTTTATTTACATCAAGCGGGTTATGACATTTTAGATTTCCTAATAAAACTTGTTGATGAGTGGAATTTCCCAAACACAGATTTGGAAATTATCAAGAAAGATTGGGAGTTAATCAAACAAAAAATTGCTGACGGAAAAGCACACGAACTTTCAGAAGGAGATACTTTTTATTTGGGTGCTTGCACAAAAGGTGCAAACGCATCATCAGTTCGGAAACAACCTTTTAGCGACATTCCTGCTAAACAAAGAGCTTACTCACTAAAACAAGGTTATGTAAATCATATCATTGCATCAATTGCAAATGACACAACAGGTGTTTATGGTAAATTAATTCCATCTGTAGCGATTGCAAAAAAGCAGACGATAGAAGATATTGTAATTGCTAAATTCAAACCCTATTACGGTAAGACAGTTGATCAAATACTTATATCAACAGGAGTTGAATTAAATACAACTGCAAAGAGTTTCTATGCAAATCTTGCAAAAGCAATTTTAGGAATTGAACTTGACAAAGAAATTGAAGAGTTTGAAAAAGCTGAAATCATTGTTAAGACAGTGAGACTAAAAGAAAACTATTTACCCAAAGAAGATATTTCGTTTCCAAATTTCAAATACGAAGAAATCGTAAATGAAGAATGGGACGACTCCAATTTCAAAGACATTTTAGAACATAAATTTTTATTTGTGTTTTTCCAATTTGAAAACGAGCAATTAGTTTTGAGAAAAGTGAAGTTTTGGAATATGCCTTATGCGGACATTTTGGAAGCAGAAAAAGTTTGGACGAAAACAAAAGAGATAGTTTCTAAAGGTAATATCGTTAAAGAAGTAATCGGGATGAAACGTTTCACTAACTTTCCAAATAAATCTTTCAATTCAGTATCTCACGTAAGACCTCATGCCGCAAATGCAAAAGACACTTACCCATTACCTATAAAAGACAAATTGACGAAAGTAAAAGAATATACAAAGCATTGTTTTTGGCTTAACAACACTTATGTTAGAGATGAAATTTATTTAAAATAGCCAACACATTTGATGGCACATTTGTCTAGTCCTAATACCGATTGGATATTCGTAATAGTCCAATTGCATTGGTCTAAACGACTCTCCTCCCGAAGCTTCGGGAGCATTACACCAAAACATGTTGGATTAATTTATAAATCAATTTGGTATAAAATAGGTTTACACAAAAAGGTGTAAAAATGGATAGAAAAAGTTATGTGACTAAAATCTAAGAAAAATACACACTATTTTAAACAATACCTTTTTTCTATTTTTCCTTCGGTCTATGACCAAATTCATCTAAAAATACATTGGAGAAATATTTTGGCGAATTAAATCCGGTAGAATAGGCCACTTCAGAGATGTTTTTATCCGGATGTAAGGCTAATAGCTTCTTCGCCTTATTGAGCCTGAAGGTACGTAAGAATGCAGATGGTGATTTTCCGGTTAATGTTTTTATCTTTCTAAACAATTGGCTTCGACTCATATAGAGGCTTTGTGCCATCAACTCTATAGAGTATTCTTCATCTGCATAGTGGATTTCCAATAATTCCAAGGCCTGATTAAGAAAAGCGTCTCCCGGCATTTCAGCTCCCTCCTCTTGCTTTTTCGCTTCCGAGATATTAGGATTATCAAATAACTCCTCTTTCATCAACGACAAGTAATGTGACCTCATCCTTGATATTAGTTGGGACATATTTTCCAATCTCAGCATGAGCTCTTCTTTGACAAAGGGCTTCGCCAAATAAGCATCGGCACCTTTCTTGAGACCGGTAATCCTTGAATCGGCATCTACCTTGGCTGTAAGAAGAATAATTGGAATGTGGTTGGTCAGGGAGTTGGATTTTAATGCGTCGCACATCTCAAAACCATCCATTTCCGGCATCATTACATCGCTGATAATTATATCCGGCATATAATGGATTGCCTTTCTTAGTCCATCACTGCCATCTATAGCAGGGATGGTATTAAATCTTTCACCAAGGCAAGATAAAATATAAGAGCGAACGTCATGGTTGTCCTCTACTACCAGCACACGCATTTTATCCTCTTCCGCCTCTATAGCATTATCTTCTTCCTCATCTCTATATGGCGCTAACCCTTTGCTTTGTAAAGCATGAGGTAACATCGATGCTCCTTTATCCGTTGAACTATCTAACGTATAATCAGAACAGGGCTTCATCGGAATCATTACTTCAAAAAAACTGCCAATATTCTTTTGAGACGAAACCCGGATCGAGCCCTTCATCAACTCTGCCAACTCCTTGACTAGAGCAAGCCCAATTCCCGTGCCGGGTAATTGTCTGGAATCAATGCTTTTTGCCCTATGAAAGCGATCGAAAATGGTAGCTATTTCATCCGTTTCTATTCCAATGCCGGTATCTTTTACAGAGAAGATAAAGTTGTCTGTTTCAGGAGTATGCTCTATCGTGGCTTTTACTTCGACCTGCCCACCACTTTGGTTAAACTTTACGGCATTGGAGATTAAGTTGGTGACGATTTGCTGCAATTTATCGGAATCATATACATAATGATAATTAGTAAATGAAGGATGAAAGGTCAACGAAACTCCATTTAGCTGTGCTAATGACTCAAAAGAATACACTAAATGGGTGATAAAATCCTTTAAGTTGCCCGGACGCTCATCTAAACTAAGTTTGCCTGATTCAAGCTTGGCTAATTCCAGAATCTGATCCACCAAGGTAAGCAATTGGCGACCATTTCTATGTATTGTTTGATTGTTCTTAACCACCGTGTCTTCATCCGATATTCGATTAGAACTTGGTTCTGTTAGTCCCAAGATTAATGTCAAAGGCGTTCTAAATTCATGTGAAATATTCGTTAAAAATCGAGACTTTGCTATGTCCAGTTCTACTATCGCTGCTGCCTTCCTTTTGTCTTCTTCGGCTTGATGCTTTTGGATCAGTCTTTGTTTATTATAACGCCATAAGAAAAAAGCGATGGTTGCTGATAAAAGTAGATATATCAACCTTGCCAAAATAGTGTTCCACCACGGAGGAGAAATAATAAAAACAAATTGCACATATTTTTTACTCCACCGACCGAATGAATCTGTACCCTTTGCCTGAAAAATATATTCTCCCGGACTTAGATTACTTAAAGCAACGACCCTATTGGTGCCCATCTGAATCCAACTGGTATCTCGGTTATAAATCCTGTAGGCATATTTTAATTTTTGTGTTGCGGTAAAATCTAATGAGGCGAGCGTAATCGTGATATTATTCTCTGAGTATTTCAAGTTTCGTGCCAGATTATTGAATAGCGATTGCTGCTTTCCGTTATAGAGTAATTGAATATCTGAAATAACAATAGGAGTATTGTTTTTAGCCACCTTAATTTGTTCCGGATAAAACCGATTATATCCATTGATTCCGCCAAAAAACATTTCTCCCCAGCTACTCTTGAAGTAGGCACCGGTATTAAATTCATTGCTTTGAAGCCCATTGGAATAGTCAAAAGTAGTAACCTCTTCCGTCAGAGGATTGAATACGGCTATTCCTTGATTGGTACTTATCCATAAATCACCTTGTTTGTCAGATAAAATGCCATAAACAGTGTTGTTGGGCAGACCTTCATTAATGCCATAATGCCGAAATAATCCACTTTTTTTATCTAATTTATTCAAGCCCGACGGTGTGCCCACCCAAAGTGTCGTCTCCTGATGTCTGGGATCAGGTAAGATACATTTTATTTCATTGGAATTAATGGAGCGCCTGTTCTTTGGATTATTCTTATAAATATGTACAATTTTTTGACTACTCATATCAAATTTTGCCAAACCATTGGCAGTACCAATCCATAAAACATTCTTTTCATCCGCTTGGAGTGTACAATATAATGACCCCAATGAATAATATCCGGATATTGCTATTGCTCCGGGCAACGGAAAAGATTGTTTCTCGCCTGTAGCCATGTTATAACAATATAAAGCCTTAGGCAAAAGATACCATACCCGCTGCTTATCAATATGAATACCACGTATATCCTTAGCATCCGGATCAACGATATCATAGGAATATTTTTGAGGCAGATACCGAAGTAGGCCCAAAGTAGAACCCATCCATACTACGCCATCATCATCTCCTCGCGCTACTCTGACAAAAAAACTTGAATCAAGCAATGATCTGCTTTTAGTGCTATAGTGTAAAAAATAATGTAGAGAACTCAAAAGGATATCGCCATCTTTTTCTTTACTTAATGGAAAAATTGAGTAAAGACTCCTTGAATCAATGCGTTTTCCGTTTACTTTGTCCGGTATATTATTTGAGAATAAAGAAGTATAAGGCGAATATCGCGCGAGACCATTTCCATTGGTCCCAAACCAAATATTACCGTCTTTACCTCTAAAAACTTGAGTTATTACTTGATCTCGATCTTCAAGCTTGGTTAATTCCCAGGTTTTAATATTTCTCACCTCACCGCTTGTGGTATTTACGATGTTCAATCCCTTATAGTATGCTCCTGCCCATATTTCTTTATCTCCTGAAAGATCTTTACTGATGGTAAATGTTTTCACCCAGCCATCTATTTCATACAATAAAAACTCGTTTGAATGCTGGTCAAACCGATATACTCCTCGTTCTCCCGATAGCCATAAAAAGCCATCATCATCGATGTAAGAGCTCATCATAAACTGATGGAAAGGAGAATATTCTGTGCTAATAGAAACTTTGGAACGGGATGCTTTATCAAATCTATATATTTTGAACTTTTCTGCCGGCCTTGATATCTTTTTTTGATCGATATTATAAAAACAAAGTCCTTTGCCCGTCAATATCCATAAGGTGCGCCGACTGTCCATTCTGATAGACTCCGCTCTTGGTGCACCGATACTTGTTTTATCCAAAACTTTAACAATGTTCACCTTGGGCAATTGATCTGCTTGCGGATTTTGTATGGATAATTTAAAAATATTTCCATCGAGTGTTGATAACCAAATGCCGGTTTTGGAATTGCCTGTGATGCTAACAATTTGATCAATTCCTGCTTGGAGGTCACCCTGATTGTAGTTTATAAAAGCATTCCGTGTCCTGTCAAATAAAAACAAGCCACCCAACTGGGTGCTTATCCACAGATGGTGCAGATCATCTTCATATAAGTACGAAATATGATTATCGCCTATTGAGGTAGAATCATACAGGTTGGCTTTGTATATTTTAAAGGAATATCCATCATAGCGGTTTAATCCATCTTTTGTTCCAAACCACATAAATCCTTGATGATCCTGCAGAATACAGTTTATCATATTCTGTGACATCCCATCATAGATACTCAGTGTATTAAAATGCAGCCGTTGTGAATACCCGGAACTAATTTCTAACAAAAGAAAGATAACTAAGGTAATCGCTTTAATGGCTTCGGGTATGTTTTTGTATTTGCTGATTTCGGTAATATTAATGATACTTTTATGAGGATTCCTTTCTTGCAAATTTAATTAAATATTGAAACCACGGTACGAATTTTTCCAAATCGTCATCCGGCTTACAGATTACAACTAAAGCTGTGGATGTGTTGAATATTTTGCCATATAATTATCTGTTTAGGTAACTGTTTGTACGGTTGCTTGTGCGAAACGTAAGTTCACGAACTCCAAAACAATTATAAAAAAAATCGTGAGTAATTGCAAATATGTCACCAAAAGCTTTGGCACATTCTTTCAGTTATTTCAATAATTTTCGTTTCTCAACGTCTTGTAAAATGCTCATTTGTTGGATGGCTATTTTATTCAGTTTTATCAATCGTTCTTTTTGTGGAATTTTCTCGTTGATGAAAACAGCATTCAGGTTTTCCATATTCGATAAGCAAATCAGTTCGTTGATTGTTGAATAGTCACGAATATTCCCCTTCAAGCCTGGATTTGCTTCTCTCCATTGTTTGGCCGTTATTCCAAATAAAGCGACATTCAAAACATCGGCTTCATTGGCGTAAATAATTGAAGTTTGTGCAGGCGAAAGTTCTTGCGGAATTAAGTTGTGTTTTATCGCATCTGTATGAATAAAGTAATTGAGTTTTGCTAATTCTCGTTTAGCTGTCCAGCCTAATTGTTTCTGTTCTTCTTCTTTTAGCCGTTGAAATTCGGTTATCAAATATAGTTTGAACGGAACACTTATAGCCGAACCAAACTCAAAAGCAATGTCTTTATGTGCGTACGTTCCGCCATATTTCCCTTTTCTTACGATTATTCCAATGGCATTTGTTTTATCAATCCATTCCGACACGCTCAAAACAAAACTTGGCAAACCTGCCTGCATTTTAAAGTGGTCAAATTCCACCACTTTAAAATTTGGATTATTGATTTGTTCCCAAGTTCCTAAAAACTCAAGTGTATAACGGGTTCTTATCCAGTTTTTGATAATATCTGCAGCACGGCTTTCGCTTTCTTTAGCATTTGCCATATCTGTAAGAGAAATGTAATCTCGCTCTTCAACCGATATAATCGTTATTTCCGTATCGTTTACAGTTATTTTTGCCATATTGCAAAGGTGTAAAAATGATAGGGGTTAATTCAAGTTTTATTTATAAATCTGAACTTCAAAATCATTTTATAATACTTTTGATATTATCACACTTTCGTCATTCGTTGCGATTCTATTTTATTAATTTCTTGTATTGTTATATCGTTATTAGCTATTAAATTTTCAAGATGTCCTCGGTTTAGTAATGTAATGTTATTATATTTTGCTAAAATTGTTGCTGATGAACTGTAATCATTGTTAGTTATTGTCAGTAATTTGAATTGTTCTTTAAACCTGTCTTCATAATATTTTTTTGCTGTACAAATTTCTTGTATTGCTTCATTGCCAACTAAGGATTTTGTTTGTTTGGCTTGCATAAGATAATTTTCTCCTTTTTTTAAAACCACAACATCAACTCCCTTGTCATTGGAATATGGCGTTAGATATACTTCAAAACCTTGTTTGTTATATAATGCTCCAATAGTTGCTTCAAACAAGTTTGTTTTCAAACGGTCTATGTCAGTAATTGTTTGAACCTTGGGTTGGCTCTCTGTTTTTGTTCCAAAAATATTCCCAAATAGTTCGTCTGGTGTAATTTCAGCTTGTTCAGTTGGAAACAATCTGTCATGGATTGTGCTGTGGAAAAATATTAAAACACCGAAGGGTGGGATAAAAAATGAGTTTCTTCTCGATTCGGGGCAGGCACACTCTTTTGCAATCTTTGGACTGGGCGTTAGCTTGTAGCGGTTTGCAAATGTGTGTGACTGCTGCGTGATGCATATTTGTTATGTTTATTTTGTAATTGTCTGCCGAAATAACAATGCAAATTCATAAATTTGTCCAATAGAAATGGAAGAGAATAAACAAGTTATTTATTTAGATAATAATGCAACAACCCAAATTGACAAAAGGGTCTTGGATGCGATGATGCCATTTCTAACCAATGAGTTTGCCAATGCCAATAGCACACATCAGTTTGGTGTCCGTGCTTATGAAGCTGTCAAAGCTGCCCGAGTTCAGGTGTCTGAGTTGATTGGGGCAGAACCACACGAAGTTGTCTTTACAAGTGGGTCAACGGAGGCGATAAACCTTGCCATTAAAGGTGTCACTGAAAATTACCAGTCAAAAGGAAAACACATTGTTACGGTGTCGACTGAACATAGTGCTGTTTTAGATACCTGTCAATATTTAGAAACCAAAGGTTTTGAAGTCACTTACCTGTCTGTCAAGTCAGATGGGTTGATTGATTTGGATGAACTCAAAACGGTCATGCGTGATGGTACCATTTTGGTATCTGTCATGCTTGCGAACAATGAAACGGGTGTCATACAACCGATAAAAGAAATCGCTGAACTGTCGCATAGTGTTGGTGCTTTGTTTATGTCGGATGCGACACAAGCTGTTGGCAAAATAGCTGTCAATGTGGATGAACTCGGCATTGATTTACAGTGTCTGAGTGGTCATAAGTTTTATGCACCAAAAGGCGTAGGTGCCTTGTATGTTCGTCAAAGAATGAATCGTGTCAAAATTCCTGCTCTGTTGCATGGCGGTCGCCACGAAAAAGGTTTGCGAAGCGGAACGCTGAATGGCCCTGGAATTGTCGCCTTAGGTGAAGCTTGTGCTATTGCAAAAAAAGAATTGTCAAAAAACGCTGAAAGCATTGCTGCTTTAAGAGATTATTTAGAAACTGAATTACTCAAGATTGATGGAACTTCTGTTAACGGAAACACGTCTTCACGATTATCCAATACTTCAAACATTCTTTTTAGAAATGCTGATTCAGATGCTGTCATTATGGGCTTGAGCAATCCTGAAACCGATTTGCCTTTAATTGCTGTGAGCAATGGAAGTGCTTGCACTTCGGCATCAATTGAGCCTTCTCATGTTTTAACTGCAATGGGTTTAGATGAAGTGGCTGCTTTTAGTTCTATTCGTTTTTCTATCGGAAAATTCAATACCAAAAAGGAAATGGATATTGTCATTGATGCAGTTAAAAATGTTGTTAGTGAATTAAGAGCAATGGTTTAAACAATATCTTCTTCAAACTCAATACATTTGTCAACCAATTTTTTAGAATTGAGCGGAATAAAAAATGTAAAATCATCTACATAATTAATAATTCGTTTTCTCTCAAATAGTAAAGTATCAACGGATAATTCATCCGCTTGATGAAAATCTGAATCATGATAGTTAATCAGAGAATAAGGAATAAACATTGCGTGATTAGGTTTGTTACAATAAAATTTGTAGTATTTTTCATATCGCCTCGTTTCCGTCAATTTCTTATACCATTCTTTTCCACATGCACATTGACAAAGTAACGACAAGTGATTAGGAACATTATCTGAAAATGAAATCCAACCAATAATATCAAGTCCTCGCTCCATATTTCCTCTTGCTGAAATTTTATTCAGAAAATCGTCATCAACTTCTACCTTTAGATCCGCAGCTAAATTTTTGATTTTTTCAATTGCAGTACCTGTATATGTGGTGTTTTTCCCAAAGGATTTGACGGTAGCATGTTGTGGTAAATATTTCCCTAACACATGGTAACATACTAATTCAAACTCCGATGTTAACTCTGGTTCAAATGAACCAAATATGTTTAGGCTTGATGCTAAAAGAAGAAAAATATACAATTTGTTTTTGTCGGTTAATTGACCAACGTTCTTGAGTTTAATTTTGTTGTTTCCAAAAAAATCAAACGGATAATCGTTATTGTAAAGTTGCTGTCGTTCAAGCAACACTCTATAAATAGAATTTATCCAACGCTCATTTTGGTCATTATCTGCGGCTTGTTCTTCATCTTGCTTATTTTTCAAAATGATTCCTTCGTCATGAAAGCGGTCAAGAATATCAGTTGTAGAAACATAATTTTGATTAGAAAACAAGCTGACAATTTCTACGTAATCTGCGTAAATATGCACTAAATTTTCAGCAGGTTTACTACTTAACTTAACTGTCAAATTCGCAAAGTAATTGTTTAATTTATTATCAAAGTTCATCTTCTTTATCTTGAATGGTTCTTCCAATTTTTGTTGTTAATGCTCTGAGATTTTTTAAATCATCTTCTACCTCTTCATAAAAAATATTAACTCGTGTTACCATTCTATCTGCAAATTCTAACGCCTCAACGGATTTTTTTATATACGACTTAAACTGACTATCCAATTCGCCTGTAAGTTCTTTTGCCTTTTCAAGAGTATAGCCCTTTTCATCAAAAGCAATCGTTGCTTCTGCATTACCCAAAATCGTATTCAACGAATTTAAATCATAGCTGTCTCCAATAAGTCTCGTTTTATTTTGGTCATTTTTTTCAAATAACCAATGTGTCCATTTTGTAAGATTGGTTATATTTAAGTTTTCTGTTGGTTTTTCACTATCAAGTTCAATCCCTAAAAAGTTACTTATGTTTCCTCTGTTTAGACTATCTGCGATGTAGTTAAAATAAAATGTTGTGTCATCTAAATCTCTTATTCTGTAAAACGCTTCATCTTCTATCGCTTGATAAACTTCAAAGCCAACCAAAATACGTTTTACATAATCTTTTCTACTGCCAATTACTTTTGCTATTTCTCTTGATGCTTGGTCTAAGTTTAGGTTTGAAAAGTTGCTTTTACGTAATCCATTTAGATACCGTGCCTTTTCTAATAATCGCCACTCCTTAATGCCTGTAATATGGCGATACCCTAAATAGTTATGTATTTCTGCTTCTGAATTAAAAACTAAACACGGAATTTGAGTTGGACGTTTTTCCGTTTCTTCAAGCACTTTTTGAATTTTCGTTTTTTGTACGTCTGCTAATTGGGGGTTATTTAAAAGCATAACCGCAGATAAACGTCTGTTTCCTTCAATTACTTTATACTTATCGTCAGTATCTTTTACAATGAGTAGTTGTTCTTTTAAAGAATTACAGGAATATGTTGCCTGTGTATTTCGGCATTTATTATTGTGAGAGGATTGTAAATATTTGGATATTCTTTTTGAGCATATTCCATTAAGATATTCCTATTTGTGCCTGTTTGAATTATTGTGCTATGATTCAATGGGTATAGTTTGTCTCTGCTATCAAAGCTACGAAGCCACAATTCATAGCAATTACCAAAGCAATCATAAGTTATTTCTAACGCCTGAAACTTCATTCTTTGAAAATGTTTTGTCTGTGCCACTCCAAATTTTCTTTTAGTGGAAAATCAGCACTGTGATTAGGTAAAATAATCTGCTGATTTCTAAAATATCCAATATTGTAATGGCTTTCTTGTTCTTTGAATTTATTTGAAACAAGGACTTTGAAATTTTCATCTATTGAAATCAATCCTCTGTCAAATGCCCTATGAAGGTTTGGACATAATGCAATTCCGTTTGTAACTGTATCATCATAGCTCACACTAAACGGAACAATATGACAAGCATCTACCATTGAAATGGAAATTGTTGCATCTATTCTCATTCCTGAAATACAACAAGTGTTGTTATAGACTTTGGGTATTTCCCTCTTGAATAGTCCGCCACGAATAAACACTTCTTCCTGAAAAGTGTTTTCATCAACCTTACTTTTCAATTCAATTATTTTTCGTTTGTATTCTTCCGAACTTTCGTGAAGTATTGAAGCACTCGGTAAATCATCATTTCTATTTGAGCCGTAATTTGATTTTGTATCGGGGAAATATCGGTCTAAAATGGAAATTTTAAGCACGTCCCTACTTTCTGGTTGTAACAATAATTCGGCAAGTTCATTATCAATCAAAGCGAAATTTACGGCTGTTGTCAGATTTTGCAAACTCCGCATTGAACTTTTAGATTCAATCCACTTTTCACAACCTACATTTGCTATCAATTTCCAAAATGGCTCAGAACTCATATGATAGAAAGGCATTGCGAAAATCGGGAAATGATTTGTAACGACTAATTGCGACCAATTTGATTTGAATGAGGCAACTAATTCGGGTAAAATATGAATTTGATTATCTGTAAAAATTCCTTTTTCAAACAACCTAATAATACTCAACAATAAAATTGGTTTGTGCGGTGCACCTCCATTTTTCGCATCTCGTTTTAAGTGCGTGAAACAATGAATGACTCGTCCTAAAAAAAGTTTACAGGTTAATTAATTAATTCTGTTATCGGTTTACAATTCATATTTAGTCCTGAATTGGGTTTACAATAGTAAGACTTTTTTGATAATAATTCTTCCAT
>Ga0073900_10000425_pt1 | contig 29084 bp, 21 predicted proteins | sample KloWWTmetKNB5Kit_FD_66666 | JGI IMG/M metagenome (GOLD analysis project Ga0073900, IMG submission 66666) | Active sludge microbial communities from Klosterneuburg, Austria, studying microevolution and ecology of nitrifiers - Klosterneuburg... | ecosystem: Engineered > WWTP > Aerobic digester >...
ATCGAAGACTGCGGAAGTGTCACATTTGAATTTGCGGAGAAGGCATTGGGTAATTTACATTATTCGATAAATGCACCCATCGACAATATCACCAGTTCAGTTACCATTACAGGTACCCAAGGAGCAATTTCTATTGAAGGTCAGTATCTTGAGCGAATTAAGTACTATAAAACAACTTCAGATGTAGAAATTCCAATATTGGAAGAACAACTTCAGTCAGGTCACTTTCTCACTATTGATAACGTCATTCAATCACTTGAAAATGACAATTCTATCAATACGAATGCCTTGGAAGGATTGAAAGTAGTCGAAATCATAGAAAAAATATACAATTTTTAACTATTCGATACATGAGACGGTGACTGGTATCTAATTCATGTTTTAGAAATTTTTATATTTGTGGTCAATGATCAGCATTCAGGATATACAAACCTTGTTTCAATGGCCTTTTCTTGCACTTCAACAAGACGATAGTTTTAATAAGTTGCTGTCAATTTTTCCTTTTTTTAGTATGTTATATATGATTAGTTCACTCAAATCCCAAAGTTCCCCGACTACCCAAAATTTACCATATCATAGTTTTCTGTGTAATGAACCATTGTATATTCAGTATTTGGTCTTGAGAGCATCAGATGATATGACTGATCATCCAGGGCATGTTTCGGATCACGCAATGACGCCCATTGCTAGTTTGTCTGATTTTTTGCCAGAAGAGAATAAAGCCATAAGCCGGGAATTAGAATTTACGCATACTTCAAAAACTTCAACTGAAAATGAAGAGGAGTCTAACAATTCATTAGTTGCGGAAGAACCAGTGTTTAATGAGGTCAGTGAACAAATGAGACCAACCTTACCTGAAGAAGATGCTGCTATCCAACCTAAGGAATTCGATGATAAAAAGGATTCTATTGAAGAATTCAATGAGAATTCAGAAAAAGGCAACTTAAGTGATGAAATTGAAGGTAATTCGGTAGTTCAGGAGGAACCTGAGATAGTGGAGGATTTCCTCCCTAAGGAATTAATTAGTGAACCAGCGCCGTCCGCTCGTATTATTATTCAAAAAATACCAGAAAAGTCCAGGGTCATTAATTTTCAGAGATATAAGCCAATTCATGTAGATCTATTATCTACCGTGCACTCAAAATTTTCACGAGAGGATATTCCTATAGAATTAAGTCCTTTTTCCAAATGGTTAAGAAGCACTATTGACGTGATTAATGAGAACAGTCCTGCGGCTCAATATAGTCCTGACTATTCAAATGAAGACGAGATAGTACAAAAATCTTCCAATGATAAGCCTAAGAGTCCTAAAAAGATGGAAATAGAGCGTGTTATCAGTGATAGTGTTAGAGATCATGCCTATCTTGTCACTGAGCAGTATGCTGATTTACTCTATTCACAGGGCTATCTCGAACGTGCCATAAATATTTATGGAAAATTAATGGAGAAATATCCAGAAAAATCCTCTATATTTGCGACCAAAATTCAAGAAATAAATAAAGAAATAGTATAATATGTTAACTCTTATAACTGTATTAATAGCCATCATCGGAGTCTTACTCATGATCGTAGTCCTCATTCAGAACCCCAAAGGTGGAGGCGTGGATGCCAATTTTGGCGGACAAGCAGCTACCCAATTATTCGGAGCTTCTAACTCTATTGATTTTATAGAGAAGCTTACCTGGGGACTCGCAGCCGCACTGTTCATTTTATGCATCATTGCTGCTATAATAGTAAATAATGTTACTGGTGGTGTAGGTGGACCCGAATTGCTTTCAAAATAAACAACAAATCTAAATCATATCGAGAAGCCGGCTAGACCGGCTTTTTTCGTTTAATAACTAAACCCAATACCCACTTTATATACTACAGTACTCCAACTTAAAGGTTCTATTGGTTCAAAAATCTGGTGATACATTCCAAAGTTTATCCCAATACCAATGAAATTTCTGAATTTCAATCGGATGATATTATTGAGACCTACCCCAGCTTCCTGATAGCCTTGAGGATATTGTTTAAGTTTTATGCCTTGGTGTAAATTAGGAGATGTCAAGCTAGCCCAGCCACCATTCCAAGCAATAAAAGGAGCCGGTCTCGAAAATTTAATAGAGTATAGTTGGCCAAATAAATGATATAAAAAATAGTTGAAGTACTGATTACTCCAATACGTATTTGCCGGCATAGTTTGAAAAGCGTTTGGAACCTGTAGTGTTAGGCGTGATAAGCGGGACGCTGGAGCATTAAATAAGTCAAATAAAGGCGCTACCCCAAATATTTTTCCAACCTCAAGAGTTACTAATGATTGCCCCATCACATTTTGCTTGAAGTACTTATTCAAATTGAGTGAAACAGCCTGGTATTTAAAATCACCTCGACCCAAAGCTTTAAAGCCCATTCTAAAGTTTAACTGAATGACCGGATAATCTATATTCCTGATTGTATAGAATGTGTTAAAGAAATTGTATTGCCTTGCCTTTTCATATTTTATTGACAGTGAGAATACATTGTTTTCATACGGGGCTTTAAGCTCCTCACCATTTTGACTTAAACTATATGTATAAAATGGTCTAATTTTGGAATAGCTAACTGCAGCATTTATATCAAATGGATTTAAGAACAGGTTGGTACTTAAGGCAACCTTTTGTTCACTATAGAAGTAATCACTAAAAAATTTATTATAATAATTGTTCCTGAAGCTAAACAATTCATTAAAGCCGAGGTCATGGATATATGAGATAGATACACTCCGCGTCTTTATCCGATCAAAGTAGACACTACCATATATCCCATATTTTAAAAGACCGTCACCTACGCCATACCCCATATATCCCCCCAACTCATAACGAGAAGAAAATTTTGAATTTGTGGATAGACCCATACCCCATCGGTATTTCTCAAACTTATTGTGCCTGAAAACATCCTTGAGATTTATACTTATAGGTCCGACGGGAATCTTAAGGCGGAGAAATGATTCCATATTACCTAGAAAGTATCCCATAGCAGAATTATTGAAAAGCTCATTTCCAAATTCATAGGCATTCCGCTCAACTATCGGAAGATTTTTTCCTCTGATACTGTCTAAAAGAGACTTATTGAATAAGTCTTTAGAATCTATAAATTCAGTAGTGTTAGCCTTATTGGCAGCGATAGATACACTGTCATATTTGACTTGATCAAATTTTGCGGTGATGTTGAAAATTAAGTTCTGAGGTATTGCCGGAATAGGAAAAGGATATTTTACCTCAGTAACCATTTTGATGGGAAACCACTTACCGGATTCTTTTGTGAATTCTTGCTGAATGATAACAGGGTATAACTCACCTCCTTCATTTTGTAATCTCATCTTTTGAATAGCCCACTGTTGGTCAGAAATAATTACAAACCCTCGAAGTGCATTACTGCCGGATATTCTGGGCCAAAAATCAATGACATACATCGAATCATTCCCCTCCTGATAGATTCTGCTAAGATTAAAATGGTACTTCAGCCAACTAAGTTGAGTGACTGGACTAATAAAGTCTTTACCATAAATGCGAATGACAGTCTCATAAGGGTCCATACTATGCATGTCATTTGGTGTAAAAGCAAAGTATGGTTCTTTTAACCCGGAAAATGAAGACTGAAGTACTTTTTCATATTCCTTTCCGGGACGTTGATATTGTTTTTCTACTATGGATTCACTAATCATGATCATTCGAGGAAATGTGACTTTTTCTTTACCCATGTTAAGACTAACGGAATCAGTATCGCCTTCAAAACTAAGAGTGGATTTTACATAAGACCTGCATTGATAATAGGGGTAATTCTTCAGACTATTTTTATCCTTATTTAGAAGTACTTTCTTTATCACTGCGATTGCAGGGGCATCGTTAGCTGTGATGCTAACTTCATTAAGCTCTTGACTGTCTGGACTTAAAAGTATCACTTTTAAAGTATTACTGTAAGTTAAGATCTGCGTTATATAACCTATTGATCCTATCCTTATCAAGTGGCCTTCTGCATATGAGGCTATTTTGAAAACTCCATTTATATCAGCTGTGGTGCCAGTTCCAGGTTCAGTAATATCGTAAACAGATGCAAAACTAACCGGCTCACGGGTGATAGAATCCAAAACCACGACTTGAGCCGAAGCAAATTGCCAATCTCCAAATAGCATTAAAATGATACTGAAGGCGAGAATTAGACCTTTATTCAAATCAAAGTATTAATTTCGGATTTTATTAAATGTTATTTTATCTATAAACATGCTAATTAACAACACACTCTCATACTTTTTGTCTTATTTTAGAAATTTATGCATCCTTTGTATAATTGTTGCTACTCCTCATTTAGCCAGTAGTCAAAATGTGGGTAAGATTCCGGTTAAATCAATCAACAATTACATCACCTACTCCAATGAAAGTATCCATGGCCTACTTATCATTCACCGCCTCTTAGAGTTATATAATCAAGAGTTGAACAAATATGTTGACCTACCCCACTATCAACTAAACTTATTCAGTAACGCAGATTTCCCCGAAAATATCTTTAAAGATAAGACGGGATCTTATTACCGAATCTCACCTTATCAACTTTATGATATCTGTATAGATGAGTCTAAGTTTATGCCAACGATGGCCGCATCCAAGTGTAATTCATTGATTAGTGATATGAAGGAGATTACTGATCAGTTGGAAAAAGACCGCTACGCCATTGGAACACTTGTTGAAAACACAGATAAAACTCATAAAGAGAATTTAACGAATATATACGATGCATTGGATGAGTGTGTTATCAAATATGATTCCTTTGAGGCAAAAAGAAAAGAACTGAGCCAATTTTTAGCTACACTAAGCCCTTCTGTCAATAGCAATTCAGACTACTCAAAGATATTTCTCAATGCATTGTATAAATATGAAAACCAGGTGCACATTTCTTTTGATGCATTACGAAAAGAAAATGTAACTGATGCCTTACCTCCGCTTAGAGAACTATTAGTTAATTTGAAATCCCTTAACAATGCTTTAGACAAGGTGAAAGCTTCCAAGTTGAACCAATACCAAAGTGTCACGGTTCAAGATTTGATCAAGGTAATAAGTAAGCAAACAAGTGAAGTAAACACTTTTCTGGCTAAACCAGTGGCACCTGAATCATTTACGCTTTATGGTCCGTGTTATTATTTTTACAATACTCAGCTGACGGGTACAACTAATAAATATGGTACAGGTATTATTGAACGCAGTAATGAACTAAGCATGTTGATGGGAAATAACTATAAATATGCCTTTGAAAGGCCTCATTTCTTTAAAGTGATACGTCCCAAGAAAATCCTTGAAAAACCCGACTCCTCTGCAATAGTGATTCCGGTCGATAAGATAGAGATAGATAGAAAAATAGTTCGTGACCGTGGAAAGGTTATGACCTCATTAAATCAAAAGATGTTGATAGAAGTCTACGATCATGAGGAATTTGATCATGATACCATTGATCTAAACTTTAACGGCAAGTGGATTCTTAAAAATCAGCTCATTAGTAAAGAACCAATCCGACTTTATCTGCCATTAGTGAAAGGAAAAGAGAATTATCTTATACTGCATGCAGTTAATCTAGGTACTAAGCCGCCAAATACTTGTGCTATCAGATACCAAACTAAAAATGGGAAGTACGATGTGATCGTCTTGCACTCCGATTTTAATCAGAGTGAGATGATTCAAATACACTATGACTAAAGCTGTCTGATAGTCCTTCTGCTCATGAGTCTGGCTAGAAAAAGGAATACCAAACCGAAGGAAACTAAAATAGAGGAAGTAATAAATAGTTTAGAGGCGCTTAAATCGCGTAGCATAATGTCATTGATTAGTTTTAATGACCATTGTAGTGGAGATACTTTTGCCAACAATTGCATCCAATTAGGTAATACTTCTATGGGAATCCAAATGCCGCCTACTGCTGATAAAATAATAATCAGAATAGAGCCAAACATAGTGGCCTGAGAGTGAGTCGTAAAAATAGTGCCTATAAAGAATCCAAGGCTTATAGCTGGAAAAGTAATAATGACAGCAGCCATGAGGAGTATAAACCAGTGATTACCAATGACTAATAATGGCAATCCAAATAGCGGCAATAGCAACTGACTCGCAGACATCAAGATAGAAAACTGAGCCACTCCCAGCAGCATATAGAAGAATACTTTTCCAAGCGCTATATCCATTGGTGAACCGGGGGTCATGGCTATCCGAATCTTACTCCCTGCTTCTTGTTCCTTAATGTAATTACCTGACAGCGGTAGAATTAAAAAGAATATGGCAAATACTATCCAGGCAGGTACATTGTGCTGTACTGAATTAATGATACCATGTCTCTCTTCATTATCAGCTGAAACTAAATGTACATTATCATCCGGTGAGAATCTCGTCAGTTCAGAAGGGTTATTACTATCCGAATTAGTACGTCCCAATCGCTTGATCAGTAGATCATACTGAAGGCGAAACATCAATTTATCAATTGCCTGCTTAAGGGCTACTCTATAAGTGTTTTTTGCAGCCGGATCAAAGATCAGTTCCACTTGTATCCGTTCCATTGAGTCTTGATAAGGATAAATGGAGGGTTGGCCTGAGCTTTTCCCTATTTCATTTACCAGCCCATTGATCTTATTGCCCATGAAGGCAGTTATCCCTCTAGGGATAATAACTCCCACTGCATAATCACCCCGGTTGATGGCATTTTCAATGCTTGTTCGATCTAATGGTCTTCCATCTAAGGAATCAATCAGATTAAAATTCTTAATAGCATTCACGTAAGCATGCATTGAATCACCAACAGATTTTCTGTCTTCATCCAACCACAAAATTTTAAAGCCCACGTCCTGATAATCCCTGAACGGGATATCCTGCACAATAGCCATGATGATTATCATCGCTAAAGGCATAATAAAGAGCATGAGCAACCCCATTTTATCTCGGGCAGCGAGTATCGCTTCTTTTATAAAAGTCGCTACTATTCTCCTTAAATTCAATCTCTTGCTAATTTTCCGGTTAAATCAAGAAATAAATCTTGTAAACTGCTCCTGTTAGGACCACTTTGAATATTGGTCATATCACCCTCAGCGATCACTTGACCTCCATCAATAATATAGTAATAATCGCATAAATCTTCTGCTTCCTTAAGTAAATGGGAAGTATAGATAATCGTCTTCTGTTCCGACTTCAATTGGGTAATGAGTTGATGTATGATGTGCCTGGATTGTATATCCACCCCAGAGGTGGGTTCATCTAAAATAATGATCTCTGGTCCATGCAGCAGAGCACAAATGATGTTAGCCCTCCGATTCATTCCCCCTGAAAAGAATTTTAATCTTTTATGTAGGTGGGGAGTCATCTGCAAAGCATCCGTCAACATCCTAATTTGGGACTCTATCTTAGCCTGTGACATATCATATAGTCTACCGAAATAAGTTAAATTTTCAGCAAGAGTTAATTCATTAAATAAGCCATCATACTGAGGAACAAAACCCACTTTAGATTTAAATGAAAAGGTATCTTCTATGCGCTTATTAAGGTGTGTAACATGTCCTGACTTAGGCTTAAGTAAACCGCACATGATGTGAATCAAAGTCGTCTTACCTGCGCCATTGGGACCTAACAAGCCTGTGACCCTACTTGATCTTGCCTCAAAATTTATTGAATTAAGCGTAAACTCATGTGCCTCGTATTCGAAAGAGACGTTACTTAAGGCTAATGGTACTTCCGAGGAATTCACTACAATTTTACTTTACCTAGATCTTTATAAAATTGTTCTTCCTTACATCCTATATCGATAAGTAAATTGCCGATATAGTCAAAAGAATCAATTCGTCCTGATCTGCTCTTAATCACTTTGGCTGTTTCAAAAGCAAAATTTCGCCAATCATCACCAATATTAGTAATTCGTAATGACATTTCCTTGAGATCAGGATTATTGAGCATTTGTGATGCTTCATCCAGGAAGGCACCGTACATAAATCGAAACCCTCCTCCACCTGTGCCTATCTCTTCCTGCATCCGTACTATATTTCCTAGAGCAAGCAAAGCTTTTCGGGGTTCCATCTTTTGAGGATATGTTTTGATTCGATTTCCCAGATAAGCTATGCCTGAAACACCAGCAAACTTAAAAGGAGGTGATGTAATAAGGAAAATAGTTCTCTTTATCCCTTTCTTTACTGCTGTTTCAAGATTTGGTATTGGACGCCCTTCTACACCCTTGATATAATACATTTTCCCGTTTGGCGCAGGATAACCTTTAGCAAACCTGGACTGAGCCAAATCATTGGCAGAAATAGTCTTTAATTCCTCTAATATAGGATCACTAACTATATAATCATCGCCATCCTTTCCTACCACCAACAAATTATGAGCATTGAAATGAAAGCGATACGCGTCAGGCATATATGACAAATAGTATACACTCCCCATAACTCCAACTGCACGTCCCTGTGCCAATTGTTCATCAAGTGCATTGTTCGCCTTTATCGGATCTTTAAATGTAAAAGTTGAAGCTTCGAGCCGCAATAATTTTGTAACCCTGTTAAAAATTCCACCGGGCCAGATGCGATAGCTGGTTGCAGGGACACCGTTTACTTTTAAAAATGGAATATGAATGAAATGAAGTCCTGAGCCTATACCAAAAAGCATTGGCTCGCTAATCTCCCATCCGATTTCTCTTAGTAGGCCTTGGGTGACACCTGTCTCACAGTGAGCTGTCTGTTTATGTGTAAATGGCACGTATGATTATTTGATATTATAGTTAGTAAGTTCCCCTACACTGAGATGAAATACATCTGCATACTTCTTAAGTGTTGTCACAGGTAAACGATCAAAAACAGCGGGCTTAAAATGTCTTTTGACTCTCCATTTCCACATTCCAGCATATGAGGCCAAGACTCCCAGATCCATCCTTTTCACTTCCGCATAGTAAGCAATGGGACTTAATTGTCTATTAATAACTTTTTGCCTTATTTCTCTAATATTTTGTTCTAGTTCATCCAGCGCCTGTTGCAAGACAGTCATTTCTGGCTCCCATCCACTTGAAAGCGCAGTTGTATAGTGATCTTTATCGTCCAATGCATATTTTACAAGTCCCTTACCAAATTTATCCTGGTATAATGCACTATTGTGATCTTGAGGTACTTCGTCCTTCTTCATATGGCGTCTGGTTTATAATCTACTGAACTAAAGTATTTCATATCCTCTGAGAGTGATTTTGCTTTAAGCCTAACCTTAATCTTTGAGACTAGATCATTTAATGGCGACAGAAAGAAGATTCCGACAAAAAGAGTATGTTGAAATCGCTTTACTTTAGCTCTGCGAGCATCATCCCCCGGTGGCCCCAACTTTTTTATTGCGTCTGCCCAAACACGAAATCTCTTAATGCCCGTCTGTTCAAGTAAAATTAATTGTGGATTTATGGCCACACCACCAGTAGCTGTTAATTTTGCTTGAAATCCGGACCATTGATCCGTATGAATAGCTTGGTTGATAAGTTGACCAAAGAGAGGTGCTTTATTGAGTTCAGAGGGTTGTATTCCTGCCTGAGGCAGCCATTTTGTTGCCTCTTTTTTGCCGGTAAATGCCCATCTTAGTATTGTAATGGTTGATAAAATATTGGAAGTAGTGTCGATAAAAGTCATGTTACCCACCAAGTGTGCACCTAAATTAATCAGTCCGGACTTGACCTTCTCTTGTGCATTTAACCACATATTCCTAGCTCCCACCACAGTAATTACTTTAGTATCCTTCAAGATTAACTTAGCTACAGGGTGAGAAAAAAAGCCGGTGATGGGTAGTGAGGGAGACAAAAACCAAGGTTGATACCCTAAAAGTATTAAGTCATATCGAACGGAGGCATCATAATTAATCACCTCTACAGGTACGCCCTCTAATCTAACAGCTTCCGGCATTTTGTCAAAAAACTCCCACGTCGTCCAAGGAAACGGAAAAGGTTGAAGCGGCTTAATTTCAATGAAGTCAACTATCACTTCAGCACTGAAGGACCTTGTAATTAAATCAAGGATGTGTCTGAGTTGACCACTTTGCGAATAATATATCACTCCTATGCGATTAGGATTCGCTTTGTTTTCAATATTTCCCATTCCGTACAAATGTAAGAATTAATGTATTAACTCAAGGATTGAGCAGGCGCCCTTCGACTACAAAATCATATTTTTTATTTTGCCAATTTAACTGCGTGCGATCAGACGAAACAGTAAATTTGTTATATTCCGTCGAGAACTCCGTAATAGCTTTGTTGCTGAATGATATCCTAACGTCATCATAGATATCAGGGAATTGATCCTTCTGGGAAACAAATTTTATTCCAAATTTTACCTTATTTCTGCCTTCAACTTTAGATTTCACGTCGTGCGAATACACTTCTATGGTGTCTAGAACAGTCTTACCATCCTTTTTGTACTTGATAGTACTACTGTATCTTCCGATCAATTTATCCGGAATTATATTATCTTTTCCTTGCAACTGCAGTAGTTTCTCAGCTCGTTCTATAGAATCCTGCAGCGTCTTATATAAGAAATTACCAGTAAAGCGAACTATACTATCAGGTCCTGGAAAATTAATGATTAGTTTTCTTTGTGGCTGGATATATCTGACGCGGACCTGTTCATCACCAGGGACAATGTGGATGACACTGTCTGCATCCAGGAAGACTTCTGCCTGAATGGGGCTAAATTTTGTTCCTTTGATGGTAAGATGGTTAAATCCATGCGGTTTCACCCAAATACGAAAATCATCCCATCCCAATTGAGTTTTAGTGCTGTAGTAGCCATTATAATAGCCTTCAAGTTGAGCTGCAGCCAAGCTATCCTGTGCCGACTGACTGAAGCCGGAATTCTGATAAATAATCAAAAAGAATAAAAATAGAAACGAATACTTCATTAGACTTAATTCAATGCAAAAATAGAAAAGCAACTTATTAGTTTATAAGTTTGTTTTATTACCTACTTTAACATAACATTATTAGTATGCTGGGTTGGAAATATGAAAAGTTTAAAGCGGAACTTCCTCAAGATAAGTTTGAGGAATTGCTCCAACTCTTTCAAGAGTTGTTACTCTATTCTTCAGGCAATGTTGAAGACGCTATCAAATGGATGATGGAATTAGATAGGGAGTATAATATTACCAATGACGATTATGCGATTCAGGATTTTTTGGAAGACTTGATTAAAAAAGGCTTTATCACTTCAGATGACAAGCAACTTGGGCTTATTCCGACAGCAAAAATGGATATACAGTTTAGGAAGCAAGCGCTCAATGAAGTATTTGGGAAGATAAAAAAATCATTTTCCGGACAACATCATACTTTCAAGACGGGCAAGGGTGATGAGTTTACCGCTGAAATCAGGCCCTTTCAATTTGGCGACAACCTAGAGGACTTAGAATATACTGAGTCCATTCGAAATGCACAGATCAATCGTGGTTTTGATGATTTCTCACTTGAGTATGATGACTTATTGGTTAAGGATACCCTGTATCAGAGCAATATGAGTTCTGTACTAATGATAGATGTAAGTCACAGTATGATTCTGTACGGTGAAGACAGGATTACCCCAGCTAAAAAAGTGGCAATGGCATTAGCGGAATACATAACGCGAAGGTATCCCAATGATACACTGGATATTGTAGCTTTTGGCGATGAAGCCTGGACAATAGGAATAGATGAACTTCCATATCTACAAGTAGGACCTTATCATACCAACACTTTAGCTGCACTGGAGCTTGCTTCGAGTATCCTTCGTAAGAGAAAGAACCCAAATAAACAGATTTTCATGATTACAGATGGCAAGCCGACTTGTATAAAACGCGGAAATAAGCTCTATAAGAATCCGATGGGATTGGATCGAATGATTGTCAACAGGTGCTTTAATCAAGCTGCTAAATTGAAAAAACTAGGAGTTCCAATCACTACCTTTATGATAGCGAGAGACGCTTACCTCCAAAAATTTGTAGAGAAATTTTCTGAGATTAATGGTGGCAAAGCATTTTATTCAGATCTAAATGCACTTGGGAATTTTGTTATCAAGGATTATCGACATTCCAAGAATAAAAAAGGGAGATAGTTAATAGATATATAATATTGATCTGATGTGACACTACCACTCACCGATTTACGTTATCTACCTTTAATATCACATGAAAGCAAGATTCATTCTAATTCTTTTTTCTCTAGGCTCTATGTGCATAAAGGGGAAAGCACAACTATCCTATAGTCAGTTGGATAGTACTGTATCTTCATTGACTCAGACCATATTGAATAATATCCATGCAGACCGAAGAAAATCCGCTGTCGATAGTTTAACTCTATTACTACGCACAAATCTGACTAATGTACTCTCGTTCAAACGAGATTTGCACAGTGCACAAGGAATTTCAGTTTTATATCCCGCTGATAGCTCATTTAGGTTGATCACCGGACAATATTTCGTGTCAGATGACGAATACAGATACTATGGAGGTATTCAGGATTCCTCTGGAAAGTATACAGAATTAAAAGACAATTCTTATGAAATCCGTTCAGATGGAGACCAATATGGAGAATTGACAGCAGCAAATTGGTATGGTGGGCTTTATTATAACTTGTTTTCATGTACTTATCAAAAACAAAAGTATTATTTGCTCCTAGGATTCAATGGTTACTCATTTTACAATAAGCAAAAGATTATTGATGTGCTGCACTTTGATGAACATGGTCAAGCAACTTTTGGTAAGAATGTATTTCTTCCAGACACCGGCGAAGTTGATCATGGTGACCTGAGAATATTATACACCTACTCCGCTGATGCAAGTGTAAAGCTCAACTACGATCCGGGATTAGGCTTTATAGTTTTAGATCATTTGATGGCAATGAAAGAGATCTACCCGGGGCAAGGACCTACAGCAGTGCCGGATGGTAGTCTAGAAGGCTATAAATATAATGCTGGACTTTGGCAGCATATTAACGTACTTGATCAGGTTCCGCTGGAGAATATTGAGGTCATGCCCATTTTGGACAAAAGGAAGGGAAAAGATATCCAAGGCAAGGATATAAAAAAGAAATTAAAATAAACCTCAGGATTTCGTTTAGTTGATTCGCTTAAAATTTAACTTATACTCTACATCCCAGGTTATACCTGCATCAGAGCTCACTTCATACGCCTTTTGAAGAGTATCTCGTGATATCTGATTGAATACAAACCGGTCCTTGACCTTTTTGCCGTTTACCACATTTTCTCCGTAGAAATAGTATAGATGTTTGTTTAGTGGTTTGTCACTAGCTTCTCTACGTGTTCCTATTGAATTAATACTTTTATTCTCATTACTCACCCAGGTGTGCATCCAAGCTCCGGATACAGGGTCTATATAAAATAAACCAACCGAAATAGCACCTTCTTTACTTTCGTACTGTTCCAGGACACCATTTCCATTGGCGAAAACAGTATACTTATTATAGGCAGCCAGAGCGGATTCGGAGTTATAAACTATCCAATTACCTTTTAGAAAATCAAAATCACTTTGAATATTATTCGATGAGTTATCAGACTTAGCTTGAATTGGAGCACCTTTAATCTGAGCCTCAGAAATAGACATGTTACAGCAATAAATGAATATGGATAATAAAAAGTATTTCATGACAGGATTCAAGATAATGCTTACTACCGCAAAGATAGATTGATTTTGATAGATTTCAAGTCATGATATTGTTAAATTCCAATAACAACAAGAATGAATATAACTTTTAAGGACAGTATCTAATATTTGGCGTTTATTTGCGGTTGAATTGTTACCTATGATAGATTTTATTCAAAAGACTATTGATTTTATACTTCACATAGATAAGCATCTGGTTGATATAATCAACCACTATGGCAATGTTACTTATGTAATTCTTTTTCTTGTGGTTTTTTGTGAGACGGGATTAGTGATAACCCCTTTTCTTCCCGGTGACTCACTATTTTTTGCCGCGGGTGCACTATGTGCTAAATCTGACCTCAATATATACCTCACGCTACTTGTTTGCTTTCTGGGAGCAATATTGGGAAATACAGTAAACTACTCGATTGGGAAGCGGATTGGCCCTACTATCTTTAACTCGAAATCTAAACTGATCAAAAAGGAATATCTAGATAAGACTCATGCTTTCTATGAAAAACATGGTGCTAAGGCTATTATTCTCAGCCGCTTTCTACCCATATTTAGGACATTTGTTCCCTTCATAGCAGGTGTTGCCAAGATGGATGCACGCCAGCACCTAATTTATAATGTAATCGGCGCAGCTCTGTGGGTAAGTATATTTGTATTGCTAGGTTATTTCTTTGGTATGACAGAAGTAGTCCAAAATAATTTCAGTGCTTTCATAATCCTAATAATTGTGGTTACCCTCCTACCCGGACTATTGGCATTTATAAAAAATCAATTTTTCAAAAAGAAGGTTAGCTAGTACTGGCTATTCATATTTTTTTCAACGGGTAAAGGCATACTTTACAATGTTTGCACCCATCTTAAGGGCTTTTAACCGCAGTTCGAAGGGATCTCCGTGTACGTCATCCCAACCATCGCCCAAATCAGACTCAAAATCATATAAAGCCACCAATCTTTTTTCCCAAAATAAACCAAATGCTTGAGCAGGCTTGCCGTCATGTTCGTGAATTTTTGGTAATCCTTGGGGAAATGGGTATTTGGAATTATATATAGGATGATTGGCTGGTATCTCAACCAAGCTGAGTTCCGGAAATATCTTCTTTAAGGCGGGACGGATATAAGGATCCATTCCATAATCGTCATTAATGATCAGAAAACCGCCTCCAATGAGATACTGACGCATATTGGCAGCTTCCGCATCAGAGAAAATTACATTCCCATGGCCCGTCATGTAGGTAATCGGTTGAGAGAATAGATTTTGACTGCCGGGCTCTATCGTGACAAATTCATTAGAAATATTAGTTCCCATATTCCTATTGCAAAATTCTGCCAAATTCTTTAATGAATTCACATCATTGTACCAGTCACCACCACCGCTATACTTCAATAACCCAAAGGAAATGCTCGGCACCGCAGGAGGCGCAAAACTCATACAACTGATTATAAGCAGTAACCCGATAATTAAAAGGACCTTATTTTTCATACTTAACTGAGAATGTATTTATTTAAACGTCCAAGTGGCCCCTTCCTTGCCATCTTTTACCTGAATATCCATTTTATCCAATTTCTGCCTAATCAAATCACTAGTAGTCCAATCTTTATTTTCACGTGCTGAGGCTCGGAGATCCAAGACTAGATTCATCAGATTGTCTACCTGATTCTGCATAGAGTTATCTGCCTCACTCAGTTTTAGGCCGAGTACACCAATAGTAAATCCTTCAAAGATACGGTATAGAATATCACGGGTAAGCTCATTAACCTCTGCTTCAGAGACATGACGTGCCAATATATTATTTATGATTCCCACTACCTCAAATAAGCCAGCAATCGCCTTGGGAGAGTTTAAATCATCTGCAAGATCGTTTTCCATTTGGATTAGTATCGCAGTCAAGCGCTCATTAGCGTTACTATTTTCCCTATTGGCAATATAAGTGAGTGAATGAATCTGTGTATAAGCCTCTTTGATTCGCTTAAAACCCTTAGCAGAAGCACTTAGTCCATCATCTGTTAAATCAAGGGTACTGCGATAATGACTTTGCAACATATAGAATCTAACCTCCATGGGTGTAAATGCTGAAGAAAATAGTTGATTCTCACCTGAGAAAAGTTCGTGCGGCAAAATTGAATTTCCTTCACTTTTTGACATCTTCTTCCCGTTCAGCAGCAGCATATTTGTGTGTAGCCAATATCTTGCTCCTGATTCACCACAAGCAGCTACATTCTGTGCTATTTCATTTTCATGGTGTGGAAATTTCAAATCTTGGCCCCCGCCATGAATGTCAAATGTAGTACCCAGGTATTTGCTACTCATGGCACTACATTCAAGGTGCCAGCCTGGGAAGCCGGTGGACCACTCTGTGTCCCACTTCATAAGGTGATTTGGTCCTGCCTTTATCCAAATGGCAAAATCAGAGGGATGTTTTTTCTCACTTTGATTCTTCAGATTATCACGGCTTTCTGCTTTAAGATCTTCTAACTTCCTTCCGGAGACGATTCCATACCTACCTGTAACTTCTGCATACTTGAGGGTATCGAAATATATCGAACCATTAACCTCATATGCGAAGCCTGCTTCCACAATTTCTTTTACCATCTTTATCTGCTCCAGCAAATGCCCCGTCGCAGTGGGCTCAATACTGGGATCAGCTATGTTTAGACTTTTCATGACTTGATGAAAGCTATTTGTATAGCGCTGCACAATTTCCATCGGTTCCAAATGTTCTAATCTGGCTTTCTTCTCTATCTTATCTTCGCGTCCGGTATCTGCATCTCCTTCCAGGTGACCTACGTCAGTGATGTTTCTGACATATCGAACCTTGTATCCCACATACAATAGAAATCTATAAAGTAAATCAAAACTTGTAAATGTGCGACAATTGCCCAGATGAACATCACTATATACAGTAGGTCCGCAGACATACATACCTACATGCTCAGGAACAAGAGGTATAAAAAGTTCCTTATTCGCTGTTAAGGTATTATATAGAGAAATTTCCCTCATTGACCACGTAATTCAGATTTGAATAAATTAAATAGTCAATGCCCTAAGTAAAGCATTGACTATTCGCAAAATTATAAAAAAATAATTTGATCTTTTTTGAATAGATCTTTAGTTCACTTTAATCAACTCAATGTCAAAAATTAAAGTTGCAAAAGGTGGGATATCCTGTCCAGCACCACGCTCACCGTAAGCCAAGTTGTATGGAATATATAGTCTCCACTTATCGCCTTCTTTCATCATTTGAAGAGCTTCTGTCCATCCAGGAATTACTCTGTTGACAGGAAATTTGGCAGGTTCACCACGATCGTATGAACTATCGAATTGTTTGCCATTAATCAGAGTGCCACGATAATTCGTAGTTACTTCATCTGTAGCCTTGGGTGTTGCACCTGTACCTGAAGTGATGATTTCGTATTGCAATCCACTGGCTGTAGTTTTAACACCCGGTTTCTTCGCGTTCTCTTCAAGGAATTTTTTACCCTCTTCCAGGACCGGACCACTTTTTTTCTCATTGATCATTGCAATTTCATTGCTTACCATTGAATTAGCATCATTGACTGAAATGGCAGTCTCCTTGTCATTGAGGACATCATCAATCCCCTTTGCTATATCCTCTGAACTTAATTTCTCAAGACCAAGAGTCTTGATGTTTTGGGCTAATAATACGCCCAGACTGTAACTTAAACTATCCATTTTTTTAATTTCATTGTTTGTTTTAACATTTTTAGTCGGGCTTGACGTTTTCGTCTTGTTCTGTGCAACAGTTATGCTAATGCAGCTAAATAATGCAAAGAGTAATAAAATTTGTTTTTTCACGATTTCTGATTTTTTTAAAGTGAAGGATTTAATGTAATGTTACTTCTATACTAATTGTCTAGTCAATTTGACCGGATTTTAAAACGGCATAGTGATCATAATATTTTAAAATAGTTTCAATTCCTATTAGAAAATTAAAAATTCCATAATGCTCATTTGGTGAATGGATAGCATCGCTATTCAGGCCAAATCCCATGAGCACTGATTTTAGGCCAAGTACCGATTCAAATAGTGCTACTATAGGGATACTTCCCCCACCTCGCTGGGGCACAGGTTCTTTGCCAAAAGTATCTATCATAGCCAGTGAAGCAGCTTTGTACTCCAGTGAGTCAGTAGGGGTGACCACCGGTTCGCCACCATGATGAGGATAAACTTTTACTGTTACACCAGATGGAGCAATTGACTCAAAATGGTCAGTAAATAATTGTAATACTTTTTCTGAGGATTGATTAGGGACCAGTCTAAGACTTATTTTGGCAAATGCCTTTGAAGGTAGAACTGTCTTTGATCCCTCACCAGTGTATCCACCCCAGATTCCATTTACATCAAGTGACGGTCGAATAGATGACCTCTCTAGCGTACTATAGCTTTTCTCTCCATATACATCTCCAATATTCAGATCTCGTTTATATTCTTCAAGGTCAAAAGGCGCTTTAGACATTGCATTCCTTTCGTCTTCAGAAAGTTCTACTACCTCATCATATAGACCTGGAATGAGTATATGATTATTAGCATCGAATAATGAAGCAATCATCTTGCATAATACATTGATTGGATTGGCGACAGCACCACCATACACACCTGAATGCAGATCCCTATTTGCACCGATCACTTCTACTTGTAGATAAGTCAAGCCGCGAAGGCCGGTAGTGATGGAGGGAATGTTATTAGCTATTATATCTGTATCAGATATTAATATTGAATCTGCCTTGAGGAGCTCTTTGTGTTCTTCACAGAATTTACCTAAGTGTTCAGAGCCAATTTCTTCCTCACCTTCAATCATGAATTTTAAATTACAAGGGAAGTGATTAGTCTTGGCCATGATTTCTAGCGCTTTCACGTGCATGTATACCTGACCTTTATCATCACAAGCTCCACGAGCATAAATAGCACCCTGTGGATGGGCATCAGTCATCTTTATGATCGGCTCAAAAGGAGGTGACTCCCATAATTCTAACGGGTCAGGAGGCTGCACATCATAGTGGCCATACACCAAAACGGTAGGTAATGAAGGATCGATCATCTTCTCAGCATATAATACCGGATGACCATCAGTTGGATAAATCTCAACTTTATCGACACCTTGTTCTGCAAACTTTTCTTTAAGAAACTCTGCTGCCGCCAACATGTTAGCTTTAGAACCGGGATCTGAACTAATGGATGGTATCTTTAGCCAATCGATCAATTCTGAGACAAACCTATCCTTATTGGTCGAAATATATTCTTTTACGTCTATCATATGTGCTTTTACTTAAGATAACTCTGATTAAGGGCTAAAAATAGGATAAATCCCCTTAAAATTTGAAAAGTCCCTGATTTTAGAACCAGAGACTTTCCTTTTATTATAAAATTAATTTAATTTATTTACCCTGAAAGGATATACGAATTGTAGTAACTTCTTTTTCAAACCGAAGTTGAGCATAATAAACCCCAACAGGTAAATCACCTCTATTCAGTGTGTATGTACGGCTATTTATATTACCAAATGTCTTGACTGCACGGCCTGCAGCATCAAAAACTACAATACCTTTGATCTCTTTATTGGGAGATTGGATATTAACAAGGTTTGAAGCTGGGTTGGGATAGAATTCCACACCTGATTCTGCTACATTGATTTTCTTAATATTCAGATAACCTGTAAGATCACATCCAAGATTCAACACTAAACAGGCTCTTGGTGCCATAAAGTTAATTATAGTATCCATAAAGGCAATGGCCTTTTCTTTAGACATATTGGGGTTAGTTTGTAAGCCCGCTGCATTATTAGGATTTGAAGCAGCCCAAAAATCCCATGGTGAAGAGTCATATTTCAAGCTATCAGGTCTATTCAGTGGATATAAGCCTGAATATCCAGTCAGAGACTCTTGGAAATTTGATAATGGATCCAGAAAATCTTTATCTGCAAACGCTGCATTAAGACCTAATTCATCCACTTTTTGTTGTATTGCTAGTGCACCCTGCACCTCTACCACCGGCAGATTGACTTGTGGCACGATCAATACACCTGTGTTATAGGGCGCAAATGGATCTGTAGGAGATTGGAATGAGATCATGGGCGGTGTATTTTCATCCAACCATGAAATATCGCCAAGCGCTCCACCAATGTTTACTTGCAGTTGAAAATCAGAAGATGGGCCCAGGTTATTAGGTCTGTTCAAAGTGTCACCATCCTGCGGGTGACCCGGGAAATTGAGAATACCCCAAGATGTGCCATCAATATTACCATTAAAAGATTCTAAGACGTAAGGAAATCCATTATCCGGATTGATAAATTTGCCGGGAGGGCTTGTGGTATTAGGTATTTCACTATACTTATCCAATGTAGCTGTATTTAAAGTTACATATCCACCAGTACCTTGTCCAAAAAGTATAATTTTTGATGTATCCAAACTAATTGACTCTGCTTCCAATTTGAAATATCTGATCGCAGTACGTGCATCTTGTACTCCTCTGTAAGCAGCATTTATGAGTGTATTGATACGATCTTCTATCTTTGGAGCTAGAGGATTCCATCCCAAACGATAATCACATGAAGCAACTACGTAACCCATCTTAGCCAATCTAGTACACATCTCAACTATAGTAGAATCACTACGCGTTCCACTTGGACCGCCATTCTGAGGAAAAGGCAGGAAATTTCCTGTATGGAAATATAATATCAGCGGTCGGGCAGTCTCAGTATCCCCTGTAGGCTGGTATAAATCATAAACTAGCGGCTGCAACCTAGAATGTCCTGTCTGAGGGACCAATAATACAGTATAATTATAGCCATAAATTCCAGAACTGACAGACACCTGATCAAATGTTTTCTCAAGGTATCTTTTTTGAGCTACGGCCATGCTCGTAGCACACAATAAAAAGCATAGTAGTAAAAAATTCTTTTTCATGTTAATTTTAATTTTAGTTAATAATTATTTAATCCAATTATATAAAAAACTGATATAGGCCATACGACCGACACGAGGCCCACCGTAGGTCTGAAACACTTTATTATTCAATAAATTTGATGCTCCGATTTTCATCACTGTATTAATCTTAATAAAACCAACCGAAACCTGTCCATCCACCAAGTCATAGGTAGGAATAAATCCGGTAAACTGAGGAGAACCTTCAAAAATGAAACCTTGGATCCATTTGTATACGACATTGAAACCAATATTTTTTAATTGATAATCGCCTAAACTCAACTTAAGATCTCGGGCTGATAGGCTTATATTGTATTTATTTTCAGGTGTATTAAATGCGGGAATAATCGGATCGTCCGGGAATGCCTTATTCAGCTTATTCCAGGAATAATTTCCAGCCACCATAAAGTAATTAGCAAAATAGTAGTTTAGACCAATATTAAAGCCCTGAGTAGTTACCTGGTTCTTAGAGTTGGCAGCAAACCTGTAAACCCTCACATCTTCAGGAAAGGCTATTTCACTGAATTTTGATTTTATACCTATCTGATAGCCGATAAAATCATTGTAAAAGCTATAGTAATAGCTTGCATCCACATACAATTTCTCGAATAAAGTAGTTCGTACACCTGCTTCAATAGACTTTACCTTTTCAGGCCTGATTGCGTCAATTGAGAAGTATTTGAGGAGATTTTTATTTAAATTATTATCTAGATAATCAATAAAGGAAGTAGCATCAATTACGCTATCAATACCACTGAGGTTACCTACTAATGTTGCAGGGCCAACATTTAGATTAAGATACTGATCTGTCAGGGTTGGATTTCGAATAGCTGAAGAAAAGGACAATCTGAAAAAATTATTCGGACTTGGATTATAGACTATACTGGCTGCTGGAGAGAATAACCAGTTAAAATTCTTATTTTTATCTGCTCTCAGCGCTGCATTCACGGTAAATTTATCATTTAGTACTTTTTTCTCCAGTCCCGAATAGACACCGTATTCATAAGTTGATATCTTATATCCGGCAGAGTCATAGAATATAGTGCCATCACTATCAGGCCGATATAGCCTACCGCTTGCACCTACTTTGATCTGAGCAAATGTCGGATTAAAAGTATATTCACCCTGCATGTGATATAGAGCTGATTTATCATAGAATCGGGTTCCCAATTTTGCTCCTCGGTCGTTAGATTTTTGAGATATAATTTCATTCAATTTATCTTTAAACCTTTGTGTGCCCGGTTCATAGAAGGGTATCCCTCCATTAAAAATGCTGGTGACAGTATCGGCATAATTCTTGGCGTCTTGATACCAAACATACAATGAATCTGTATATGCAGTTTTCCAGGCATCATACTTCTGAGGGTCAATACCATATTTAGGTCCGTTGATAGAATCAATTCCCAATAGCTCTAAATTAGGATATCCGGTTTCTTTGATTCTCTTCTTAATCAATGTGTTCCAACCAGTGATATAATCATTGTAATATTGATTAAAGCTCTTTGAAGATCTCTGCAATTGGAGGGCTGTAAAATAGGGATCGTAGGAATCCCCTGCATTTTCATTGGTTGAATAAGCTCTTATAAAATATTTATTCTCTTTTCTAAACTCGATTCGATTTTGGAAAAATAAGATATTCCGTAGACTAAATCGATTATCACCCTGATATACAGTAGTACCTGCACCCATACTCGAAGAAATAATCAGTTCCGGTGAGTTCATCACCTTGTTAGGAGAAGTACGCAGATAAATCACAGCATTTGCTTTGGTATTGCGTGTATTATAATCTACCAGATCAACTTCTTTGTAACCAGTTCGTGACCAACTCTCGAGTCCGATATATGAAATTCTATTTGAATTGGTGAAAGACCGTGAATATTCATCTCCATAGATATTGACAGCATCATAGCCACCGGGGTTAGTCTTAGGATTAGGTGAATCATATACTGCATCATAATTGTCTGCTTCCCAATCGTGTGCCCGTAAGTGGAAAAAATTGAGTTTGTAACCTAAGAAATCCTGACCATTCTTATTTTTAATTGCATCTGCCCATCTAATAGCTCCTTCGAACAAACTGCGTTCGCCTACCTTGATAGAGGTAGATAATCCCCGGTGATAGAAAGGACTTTTAGTCTCCATATTGATCACTCCGTTAAAAGCATTGGGGCCATAAAGAGTCGAACTTGCTCCGGATACTATGTCCACCTTGAGTATATCCAATTCTGAGACACCAAGAAAATTCCCAAGTGAAAAATTTAATCCCGGTGCTTGGTTATCCACACCATCGATCAACTGTAGTGAGCGTACCGGACTGGTACTATTAAAGCCCCTTGTATTGATAATGGTAAAGCCCAAACTGGCGGTGGTCATATCGACACCTTTTAGGTTGCCTAGCCCATTATAGAAACTAATGGAAGGTGTCTCCTTTATAGCCAGAAGATCCATAGTTTCTATGGACTTCGGATCAGCTTTTTGTTTTTCACTTACCCTTTGGCCTTTTATCACAACACTTTCGAGCAATTGTTCATCTTCGATCAGATACAGTGATGGCGGAGAAGTAGGCTTGGAAGGATAAGAATACTCTCTTGACTTGAAGCCAATATAGGATACTCTGAAGGTCAAAGGAAAACGGACATTTTCGAGGAAAAATATTCCGTCTTCATTAGAGCTAGTACCCTCATTTTCTTGATTTAATACTTGGATAGTTGCACCTACTAAGGGAACCCTAGCTGAGCTGTCGATCAATCTACCCGCAAACCGTTCTTGAGCGAGCAGGCTGTAAGTGACAAAAAAGAAAAATAATATTACAAATACTCGTAGTAAAAATTCACGCATAGGTAACTCATATGGTAAACAAGGTAGAGAAATATTTTGAAAGTCAAGCTATTAGCGAAAATTAATATGGGCAATACAATAAGATCCTTTGTTAACGTATTGATATATATAAAAATGCCGGCGTATAACCGGCATTTCAGATATAAAATGGTATGTCTTATTTCACGTACATATTAAACTCAACCCTACGATTGAGAATACGCCCTTGATCGGTTGAATTGTCATATCGTGGTTTATCAGGTCCATAACCTGCGTAAGACATACGTCCCGTGCTGATACCTTTTGATACCAGGTAATTATAGCATGCCTTTGCTCTATTAGTAGAGAGCTTGGTATTGGTCTCCCTCTTGCCGCTTGGATCAGTGTGACCACTTATCTCAAGTGAGTAATCAGGATATTTCTTCATAATATCAGCAATATCATCTAAAACTCTATTACTTTGCGGAAGTAATACAGTTTTTCCAAGTTCGAACTGGACCGCCTGCATCGCTAATTCTAATTTTTGCTTGTCCTTAACTTCTATCTCAGGACAGCCTTTATTAGCTTTTGTACCTGGTACCTTAGGGCACCTGTCCATACGGTCTTCTACTCCATCCCCATCAGTATCCGGACAGCCTTGGAACTCACGTAGTCCTATCACATCAGGACATTCATCTTCACTGTCAGCAATTCCATCCTCATCGCGGTCAGGGCAACCTCGTGCAGTGGCACTACCAAATACATCCGGGCATTTATCCAGTATATCATCTATGCCATCCCCATCCCTATCTTTTATAGGGCATCCATTATTTGATATTGGGCCTTTCTCATTAGGGCATTTATCTTCTAGGTCGGGAATACCATCACCATCGGTATCTGGGCAGCCGCTTGTCGCAGGAGATCCTTTGACTGTGGGACATTTATCAAGATAATCAGGCACCCCATCTCCATCAGTGTCAGGACAGCCGTCAAAGGCTGCAAGACCCTTAATATTAGGACACTTATCGATAGAGTCAGGAACACCGTCCATGTCCTGATCCATACTTTTTCCTTTTCCTATTAGATACTTTATTCCTACTCCCAACAACATACTTTTACGATCCACCTTATTACTGAATCTATACTCGCCTTGGAAATTCAAATAACCTCTATCAAAAAGTCTTAAATCTACCCCTAAACCTACCGGGAACTCAATATGTAGGCCCTGAGTATCTATTACGTTCAAACCCGCTCCTACCAACAAATATGGTACAACAGCCTGGTTGGGTTTGTAGTATTGAAAATGAAGCTGAGCGTCCAAGCCATACATGAACAAATTTGAACTTTGTCCTTTTACGCCTGAATTTAGCACTTTCACGGGTAACTCTAAGTTGACAAAGGAAGCCAGATTTCGCGCATAAGCAGCACTGAAACCATACTGATAATTTTTATAATCAGATAAATTACCTCCGTTAGGATTGACGTAGTCAGCCCATAGAACACTGAATTTTATTGCATTTTTATTTTGAGGAATTTGGGCGTCAATTTTTAATGTTAAGCACACCATGAAAAGGCAAAGAGGTAAATATTTTATCATAGCTCTACAAATTATGTTCAAATTTAATTTATTGCGGTAAATATACAATTTATTAAAATCTATAATATATTAATATAATCAACTGATTTGTCCCATCAACGCTGGTTTACCGACTTGCGCACATCCTTCTTTTTATTATTTTTAAACAACTCCCAGAAAGTATCTACTGTCTTCTGATAAGTAAAGCCTACCCCACTCCTTATTCGTCTACCTTCGAATACTGCATCACTTTTCTGATATACACGCGCTAAATATTGCCGGTCAGGTGTTATAGCATATTGCACTTCGATGTCTCCTGCCACATAGGGGTCACTCTGATTTATCGTTCCGGTTTTAACTTCCGGATTAACCACAAGCCGATCATTGAAGAGCGATATTCGAGGACCAAACTGGAACTCTTTTCCTGATCTATTTGCGATACCCGCACCTGAGTTCGTATTGGCATCATAAAATAAATAGGCCATCTTGAGATCCAATCCACTCAGTACTTTGCCTTCGATAAGTGATTGATTGATCAAGGGTGAAATTACTTGTGATAGTTGATTAGATACTAACTCAGATAGTGTGTTATAGAGCGTAGTCAGGCCGGAGGAAGCCGTAAATGTCTGTGGCACAAATGAACGAAAAGTGATTAGAAAAGCAGCCTGCTTATTCAGTTCGTTTGGATTTTGTTCCAGAAAGGCTAGTTTGCTATCGACGTATGTTTTTAATTCCGGTGATATCTGTGGAAAAGCCAGCTTAAATGTAATTTGTGGTTTAAGAAGTTCTCCTTTCAGATTGAGTGAAAGGTCCACTGGTGTGGGTTTGGAAGCTTCTGAGATCAGGCGGTCTTCTTCCGGCAAATATTCATACAGAAAGCTATAAGGGGAGGGATTCAGTCCTTTATAATAAGCATCTATATTAATTTGTGCTGCAAATGGGTCACCAGACCAGACAATGGTACCTCCTTTATTGATAATGAAGGGTGTGTTGATAACTGAAAGATTAAATAACTTGGCAATAGTAAACTTGTACTCACCCTCAGCAATCTCATATGTTCCGTACATATTAAGAGTGCCATTTCGCGGTATATCAAGCTCTAGGTGACCGTTACCTTGACCTCTGATGGCATCACCTGATTGCTTATCGAAGATGATATTCATCGTGGCATTTTCATTAATATCTAGATTCATCTTAAGATCAAGACCCTTGGATACTCTTAGCTGTTTGATATCCTTTTGTATGGTGGTATCAAATTTGTTTTTGAATTCAATAAAACTAAGCGCAGCTACATCTTGCTGATTGGTTGTTGGCAAGGAAATCTCTGTTCTTGGTCCGGTTACGGCATCTATATTTATATTCATTTGGTCAAAAGGTCCATTGAACAAGGCTCTAAATTCTCCTGCAGCTGTTCCATAATAGAGACCGTTTTGTTTCTCTGTAGTCTTTAGCAACAAGAAATTTTCGGAAGAAATCTCAAGATCTGTTCTAAAGTTCTTCAATCTGTTATGTCTTATGCCACCTGAGACATTTGCAATATTTCCCCTTTCATCAATCAATTTCAGATTGTCCAGATCTATTAAGTTGTTGTTAACTTGAACAGTATAATTAGTGACGAAATACCGTGTACCCAAGTAATTTATTGTAGTCGCAAAGTTTTTAAGGTCCAGCGTACCACGCACATTCAGGTTATCTACTTTTCCTTCAAGATTTAGATTAGATGCGAAAATACCCTTTGTGCTCGAAATCATATCTCCAAGGAAGGCTTCAGCAATCGCCACCGGATAGTTAGTAGAATTTATACCCAATTTAAGATAGTTGGGCGCGACGTCTTTGCCGGAATATTGCGGTAATGTATAGTATCCATCAACATTGAATTTTTTATCACCCCCGCCCAATACCATTTCAATACTGAGCTTATCATTTAATGATTCGGCATGCCCTTTGATATCAGCCGCTCCCAGTGATGTGGTATTAATAAAGACACTATCGAACGTACCAGTGAGGTTTATGTTCTTCATAGAGAAAACACTATCTATCTTGAGATTTACGTGTCCCAACCCTTTTATCTCAGTTTGACTGGGAGGAAGAAATCCCTTCAATACGCCAAAACTGAAATTTTGTATATCTACATCCAGACCAGATTTTCCATAGCTGTTAACTGCAACATTTTGAACACCATTATCAAATGTTAGATTATTAATTATTAACTCCTTATGCCCGAAGCGCACTTCATTCTCTTTGTTGACTGTCCAGTCATCGTCTAAGAAGTCAAATTTTGATTGATTGAACCTTATCACTTGGTATCCACTGTCCACAGTATAATCTGCATCGATATTCAGATTTTGAATAGCATTCTGAATTTTTGGTGTTTTAACATTGAAATTTACTAAATTACCTTCCAGCGTAGCTGAGAGGTCCATTTGCGTCAAAGGTGTGTTACCATAGCTTCCATTATTGGCGAAGGCAAAATACTCAGATGATTTCTGGTCACCGACTCCTTCAAGAAAGAAATATTTTAAACTGAAATGTTCATTTTGTAATTCCGGAATGTTGGCATTCAGATATAGATCATATGCTGTGCTGTCAGTATTTTTAAACTTTCCTGAGACTACTCCATGTTCAATCTTATCCAGGTTTAGATCGATTATATTAAATAAGTTTTTAGTATTTTTTAAATAGAAGTTAAAATCAAAGTCATGGTTGTATACAAAGGCATCGGAGGAATTAATGTGGAATTGATTCGCAAGTTTAGTGTGGTTGTAATGGAATATACGCTGAATATCACTCCCTATTTCTTCCATTCGGAATCTTCCATTTATTTCACCGTCAATCAAATCGGTATTTAGAGCATAAATTTTTCGACCTGTCAAATCATTTTTCGCGGAAAAGTTAAGTGTATCAATTTTTAATGCTTCCCCATTTGCTATTTTAGTCAAGACAAGATTATGGCCATGTAGATCACCTTTTAGATCATCAATATTAGAAAAAGTAAGATCTGACTCCAGTCGTCCGGCATAGGAAAGTCCGGTTTTAGCCAACTTTAGTTTATCCAAATCCAATTTTTTGATATCAGTATTGAATTTTAAAATTTTGACCTTATTAGAAAAATCAAAAGTGCCGGAAAAATCCAGATCTGCATTTTCATCCCTGAGTGAAAGATCACCAGTAAAGCTTTTATCCTTAAATGCTCCATTAATCTTGACATTCTTATAAGTGTAATTATTATAAGTCAATTCGCTCACCTGGCCATTAAAGTTAGCTGCCAGATTATTTAAGTCCAGGCTTGAACCTTGCTTAATAACTATCTCACCTGAGAATACGCCTAGATCCTTTCGTCCGGTAACTTTACCCAAATCAAAATGCTGCAAACCTATTAGACCATCATATAAGGCATACTTGACTCCTCGCCGAATATCTAGGTGGAGCTTTGTATATCCGTTGCCGGGAGCGGATTGAAACTTTCCGTCTATGTTGAAATCCTTAAGGTAACCTTTAAATATACCTTGGTATTTGACCCTGCCAAGTTTGATGAGCTCAGGAGTAAGTTTAAATTCGGGCAAAAAGGCATCTAATTCTTTAGCATCCGTCTCTGCCTGATCTATCTGGATATCTAGGTAGGCTTTATGTTGATCAGTAATCTGGGTCATATGAAATCCACCCTTCAGACTTGATTTTCCTATGCCAATATCTACATTACTGCCTTGCAGATCATTTACCGTGCCTTTAAACCTGCCGGAAAGATAAAATTGACGACCGGCATTTTTTCGAAAAAAATCTTCACTTCTCAACTTTGGTTCAAAGGTGACTATATCCTCTACCCCCACTACAGCATTGGTAAAGCTACCTTCCATAACTACCTTGTCTATAAAATCCTCGAAATCACTTATCTTTTGATAATTAAATCTAAGTTGATCTTGTAAATGTGAATGATTAGTTACTAAATCAAAATTGGACAATGACATGAATTTTGGTGTATATTGAAACTTGTCTGCCTGGAATTTTTTCACATTTAGAGGGGTACCTGTATTCAATGCAATATTGTTAATCACACTGCTGATTTTCTCTGGAGTAAAATCAAAATTGGCCAAGCTGATGTTGATGTCTACTATATCCAAATGGTTAAAGTC
>Ga0073900_10000426_pt1 | contig 29008 bp, 26 predicted proteins | sample KloWWTmetKNB5Kit_FD_66666 | JGI IMG/M metagenome (GOLD analysis project Ga0073900, IMG submission 66666) | Active sludge microbial communities from Klosterneuburg, Austria, studying microevolution and ecology of nitrifiers - Klosterneuburg... | ecosystem: Engineered > WWTP > Aerobic digester >...
ATGTGACCGTGCCACGCGCGGCTGCGCCCGCCCACGATGACGGCGATGATGATGCCTTTCAAAATGATGAAGGATTGGACTCGCAACTGGATATCGCGGTGGATTCAATTACAAATTAGAAGTTACAAATTACCAGCAACTAGCAACTAACAACTAAAAAAATGGAACAACCACAAAATCACACACTCAGAAATATTGTCATGTCCCTGCTGGGGCTTTTTATTGGCGGGCTTATTTTTGTGACTGGGCTGGCGGTGGGCGCGGTGGGCGCATCCACTCTGCGCGCTGAGAACGCGGCGGTAACCGCGCCGCCGGTCGTGGCCCCATCTACCGGAGGCAGCAGCGCCGCCACCGCTGTGCCATCTACCAGCGCAACCAGCAGCGGGCTGAACCAGACTTTGATGAACGACGTGATGAGCCGCCTGCGCAAGCAATGGTATGGCGATATTCCATCCAACGACGCGCTGACCGATGGCGCGATTCGCGGCATGGTCAACTCGCTGGGCGACCCGTTCACCGCTTACGTTGAGCCAAAATACGCCAAGATGCTGGAAGATGACACCAGCGGCTCGTTTGAGGGGATTGGCGCCACGCTAAAACAATTGCCAAATGGCGGCGGGGTGCAAATCATCAAAGTGTTTGATGGCTCTCCGGCGCAAAAAGCGGGCGTGCAGGCAGGCGACATTATTCAGGCGGTGGATGGCGTGAACGTGACCAACTTGAACACCACCGAGGTGGCGGCGCTGGTGCGCGGCAAAAAAGGCAGCGCGGTCACGCTCAAGCTGCTTCGCGCCGATTCGCCAAAAGCGTTTGAGTTGAAAATTACGCGCGGCACCATCGTCATCCCGGTGACCACAAACAAGGTGCTGGGCGATGGCAAAATTGCGTATATCAGCTTGTATGACTTTAGCGCCCAGGCCAGCACCCAGATGAAAACCGACCTCGCCAAGCTGCTCAAAGACAACCCCAAGGGATTGATTCTTGACCTGCGCGACAACCCCGGCGGATTGCTGAGCCAGGCGGTGGATGTGGGCGACATCTTCCTCAAAAAAGGCGTGTTTGTGATTGAGCGCGATTACCAGGGCAACAAAAAAGAGACCAGCACCACCGATGCCGGTATTGCCCAGGATGTGCCGCTGGTGGTTTTGGTGAACGGCGGCTCGGCCAGCGCGGCAGAAATTTTGGCTGGCGCGATTCAAGATTACGGGCGCGGCAAACTGATTGGCGAGACCACTTACGGCAAGGGCAGCGTTCAGCAGCCGCAAACGCTCAGCAATGGCGGGCAGTTGCGCGTGACGATTGAGCATTGGTTCACGCCAAAAGACCGCGCCATTCACGGCACCGGCATTGCCCCAGACTTTAACGTGCCGCTCACCGCCGATGACCGCACGGCCAACAAAGACCCGCAATTGGATGCCGCGGTGAATTATTTGCTCACCGGCAAAACGCCGTAAAAAAAGAAGAGGGTGACATGGATGACAAGGCTGACAGGGATGATGCGTCAGCCAAATCATTCCCTTCACCCTTGTCACCCTTTCAACCCTGTCATCCATGTCACCCGCGCCATCCGCACCCGCACGCACACTGCCCAGCCCGCCGCTGTTCTCATGGCTGGCGGCGATGGCTGGCGCAATTGCATCGGGGCGCGGAAAGGTGGATGGCGCAGACGCGCTAAATTTGCTCACCCTGGCCGCGCTGGTGGCGTGCTGGGCCGCGCTCTGGTGGGCGGTGATGGATGTGGACTGGGCGGGTTTTCTGCGCGGGCGGGCCGCGTGGCGCGGCGGGGCGGTTCCCCTCGCCTTTCCGTATGCCGAGCCGGGTTCGCTGGCCGCGCAAACTTCCATCGAACTGGGCCGCGCGGTAGATTGGGCGCGGCGCAACCCCGCCCGCTGGGAATGGCCTGCGCTAAGCGCGGGCGCGGCGCTGGCATTTTCGCTTTTGCTCAGCGCCCAGCTTGGCGCAAACCTGTTCGCCCTCAACCTTTTGGCAATTGGGCTGTGCGCGGTGGCGCCGTTTGTCTCTCGCGCATGGTTAAGCGCGGGGGTGATGGGCGCTGTTCGGGTGTTGTTGCCCATGCTGGCCGGCGCGGCCTTATTTGCGCCGCTCACACCGGCGCTGGGGGCGCTTGCGCTGGGTTTGGGGATGGCGTATGCGGCGCGGGGAAGCGCGCGGTTTCATTGGGGATACGCGCTGGTGATGGCGGTTATGCTGTTCTCGCGCTACACGCTCGGCGCGTTTCTCATCGCCTTGTTTTGGCTGCCCCATTTTTTGATGGCGCTTGAGCCTGCCACACCCCAAACCGACCGCCTGCGCCTGATTTGGCTGGCCGCCACCATGCTTGTGTGCGCCATCGCTTTAACTTGAAGGGGATGAATAGGATGAAGGGGATGACAAGGATGATGCGTCATCCATGTCATCCCCTTCATCCCTGTCATCCGTGTCGTGTCAAGGGCGCAACTCTCATCGCTCAAGTTCGTATCATTCATTGGAAAATATAGCAATCATGCCTATAATCCAGCAAGGGTGAAAACAAATATGAAAAAAATCGGGTTGCGCGTTATTTTTGCGCTGGCGTGCGTTGCGCTCATTGCCAGTTTTGCCATGCCTGCGCTGGGGCAATCAAAATCATTGGAGTGGACACGCCTGGACGCGGATATCACCGTGCTGCAAAACGGGGATCTGCAAGTGAAAGAGACCAACGTCATTCACTTCACCAGCGGCACATTCACCTTTGGCTACCGCGATATTGACATGCAGCGGATAGACAACATCACCGGTGTGAGCGTGACCGAGAACGGCCAGCCGCTGAAAATTGAGACCGGCATGACCGGCACGAACAAATATCGCATTAAATATTACTTTTCCACCGCGCAAAACCAAACCCGCACGTTTGTCATCAATTACACCGCGCAAGGCGCAACCCGTTATTACGCGGGCGGCGACCAGGTGTATTGGACGGGCGTGTATGCCGACCGCAGCGGCTTTGCGGCGCAAAACTCAAAACTCACCATCACGCTGCCATCTGGCGCAACCGCCAGCGAAATTGGCGCATACGGCCCGCGCGCCAGCGTGACCGGCAAGGGCGAGAGCGTGGTTGTGGCAACCGCCAGCGAATCCATCCCCAGCGGGCAGGAATTTGAGATACGCGTCCAATTTCCGCACGGCGTCATCACCGGAAGCGCGCCAGCGTGGCAGGCCGCGTATGACAAACAGCGCGACTACGCGCAAAACACCCAGCCAAAAATTGACCTGGGGTTTTTGCTCAGCTCGTTGCTGCTGGCAATTGGCGGCCCGGCGGCGGCCATTTTTCTGTATGTAACGCGCGGCAAAGACCCCAACGTGGGTCTGGTGGCCGATTATTTGACCGAGCCGCCTGATATTGCGCCGGGCGTGGGCGGCACGCTGGTGGATGAGAAGGCCGACCTGCAAGACATCATCGCCACGCTGGTAGATTTGGCGCGGCGCGGCGTCCTCACCATGAGCGAAGGCCAACCCGACAAACAATTGGGCTTTGCCACCCGCGAATACACGTTTGGCACAGGGCCGCAATTTGCCAGCGCCCAACTCAGCGCGCCAGAAGGCCAGTTGGTCAAAGCCATTGGGCTTTCGCAATCCAACGAATCGGTGGGGCTGGGCGAAATCAAAAACCGTTTTTACACCAAAATTCCCGGCCTCAAGCGGGCGTTGTATCAGGAATTGCAAACGCAAGGGCTGTATAACCACAACCCGGAAACGGTGCGTAATTCATATTCCGGGATGGGCTGGGCGATCATTGTCTTTGGTATTTTGAGCGCATGTCTGTTCTTTTTTGTGGCGGCGGGCCTCTCTGGGCTGGCGTTGTGCCTGCCGGTGGGGTTTATCATCTCTGGGGTTGCGGTTCTCATCATTGCGCCAAAAATGCCCCTGCGCACCCGCAAAGGGGCGGATATGAAGATGCGCGTGGATGCTTTTAAGCGTTATTTGCAAAACATTGAGAAATACGAAAACCTAAAAGAGGCCACGGATAAGTTTGACAAATTCCTGCCCTGGGCGATTGCGCTTGGGTTGGATAAGACCTTTATCGCCAAATACGCCGCCGCGAATGCGCCTGTGCCAGATTGGTATCAGCCGTATCCGGGGCCGGTGATCATGCAGTCTCCATATGGCGGGTATGGCTACCCGCGCAGCCATCCCAGCAGCGGGTCGGCGGGTAATTTCCCCAGCAAACAGGGGCGCGGTCTGCCAGATATTACTGGCGCGGCGCAAAACGAGGGCAAGGGCGGCTTGGGCGGGCTGGATAGCTCGCTGAGCGGCGGGCTGGCGAATATGAGCGCTGGGCTAACCGGCATGTTCGGCGCAGTTTCCACCGCCATGACCAGCGTGCCCGCCCCAGCGCCATCTTCCAGCAGCGGCGGCTCTTGGCGCAGCAGTTCTGGCGGATGGAGCAGCGGCAGTTCCGGCGGCTGGAGCGGTGGCGGCGGTAGCTTTGGGGGCGGCGGTTCCGGCGGCGGCGGCGGCGGCTTTGGTTAAAGAGACAAGGTGACAGGGATGACAAGGTGATCCGAGTGAGTTACTTTGCACTTTGCACTACAAGAAACTAGCAACTAACAACCAGCAACTAAACATGAGCACATCTAGCAAAACAACCGGTTACATTTTGGCCGCCATTGGCGCGGGAATTATTTTGATTGTGGCGGCGTGGGCTTTGGCAAACGCCGGTTTGGACACAACCGCCAAGATTCTGGCGCTGTTCTTCGGGTTCATCGTCGGCGCACCACTCATCGGGTTTGGCGTGGCGGCCATCAACAAAGGCCAGGCAGAATCTGCCGAAGAAGCGATCATTGGCAAACAGCGCAAACTGCTCAACATGGTGACCACGCAGGGCAAGGTGAATCTGGCAGAGGTGGCTTTAGAGTTGAACGTCACGCGCGATGAGGCGCGAACCACCGTGCGCGATCTGGTGGGCAAGCAGTTGTTCAGCGGCTACATTGATTGGGATCAGGACATGTTGTATTCGGTGGAAGCGCAAAAGCTAAAGGATAACGGCGCTTGCCCCAAATGCGGCGGCAAGCTGGAGCTGGCCGGCAAGGGCCTCATCAAGTGCCCGTATTGCGGAACAGAGGTGTTTTTGAGTTGATTTAGCCTGGATAAACAGGATAAACAGGATCGAAAATATCCTGTTCATCAATGTTCATTATGAGTTCGATACTAGACAACATTGAAAGCGAGCGCGACAACTTTGAGCAGTTGCTGGACAAATTGCCCGGTTACAAAGGCTACAAAGAAAAAGAGTTGCGCCGAGAAAGCGATATGGTGGTGCGCCAGGCGCTGGCAGATCAATTGGCCGCAATGGGGCGGCGGTTGCCGCCCATTCAAAGCGACCTGGTGGATGCCGGACGGCTGGACATGAACAGCCTCATCGCCACAACGGCCACAGTTTTGCAAACGCTGGCCGACAAAATAAAAGCCGCGCCAAAAGGCCACACGGGTTTGTTCAGCGCAGTTCGGGTGAAGGAAGCCGATCTGGATGCGCTTCAGGCGTTTGACGAAGAGCTTGGCAAGGACATCCCTGCCATCTCTGCGGCCATTGGCGCGCTAGACAGGGCGGTGGAAACGGATGGCGATGTGCGCGGGGCGAATCGCTTGTTGCGCCAGACAATTGACGCAATGCAGGACACGTTCAACAAACGCTCGGCGGTAATCACGGGCGTGTAATTTTTTTGCCGCAAAGACGCGGAGAATATCGCAAAAACAGGAGACAAAAATGCCAAGAATTATTGATGTTGTTGAGTGGGCGGATCAGGGGCCAAATGATATTGTTCAGCGCGAACCGGAAAAGGGCGCGGGCGATATCCGGCTGGGATCGCAGTTGGTGGTGCGCACCGGGCAGGCGGCGGTGTTCTTCCGCGATGGCAAGGCGCTGGATTTGTTCCGCGAGGGACGCCACACGCTTTCCACGATGAACCTGCCGATCTTGTCGTCCATCATCGGGCTGGCAACCTCTGGCAAAACGCCGTTTCCCGCAGAAATCTATTTTGTGGCGCTCAAGGATTTCATCAACCAGAAGTGGGGAACGCCCACGGAGATTACGGTGCGCGACAACGTGTTGGGCATGGTGCAGTTGCGCTCGTTTGGCACATATGCCTGGGCCATTGATGACGCCCAGCAGTTCATCACCCAAATCGTGGGCGCGCAAGGCTTGTATTCCACCGGCGCGATCAACGACTATCTGCGCTCCATCCTGGTGACGGATATTGCCAGCGTGCTGGGGCAGGTGATGAAGAGCAAGTCTTTGCTGGATTTGGCCGAGCTGCAAAGCGACCTGGGCGCGGCGATTGTGGCCAAGGCCAGCGAGGATTTCACCGCGATGGGCCTGAAGCTGAAGAAGCTGAACGTGGAGAGCATTCAGCCCAGCGATGAGACCGCAAAAGCCATCGGCCAGCGCAGCGCCATGGGCGCGTTGGGCGTGAATTACACCACCTATCAGGCGGGGCAGGCCATGCGCGACGCGGCCACCAGCGGCGGCGGCGGCGGGATCGCGGCGGTGGGCGCGGGCTTGGGCGCGGGCGCGGGCATTGGGCAAATGATGGGCGGCGCAATTGCCGATGGCATGCGTCAGGCCGGGCCTCCGCCGGTGCCGAGCGCAGATAGCGCCGCTGGCGCGGTTGGGGCCGTTGCAGGCGCGGCGGCGGGCGCGATGGCAGCCAGCGCACCCACCACCAAAGCCGAGATTCAGGCCGCGCTGACCAAGCTGGATGTGCGCGTGGCGAATGGCGAAATCAGCGAGGCGTTGTATAACAAGCTGGCTGCTAATTTGCAAAAGGCGCTGGAAGACGCGAAGGAATAGTTTGGCACAGGACTTACGCAAACGGAGTTACTCTCTTGAAAATGATGGGATAAACCGAAGGTTTAGGCAGTAGGGGCGAGGCATGCCTCGCCCCTACTGCGCTATTCTGCGCATTCAAGTAACTTTTCGCGTAAGTCCAATAGCAGTCAGACTGCTCTAAGCGTGTCTTTGGAAACCGGGCTTCTGGCAGAGGCCCGGTTTTTTTGCCTGTCTTAACTTGCCGAATACTTTACCCTTGCCACGCCGTTTTGTGAGTTCAAGAGGTATCCAGATATGCTAAAAATGCATAACCCGCCGCACCCCGGTGAATTTATTTCTGAGGTTTACCTTGACGCCGGAGAAATAAGCGCCCGTGAGCTTGCGATGAAGCTGGGTGTTGCTGCCTCTACCCTAAACCGCGTCCTAAAGGGAACCAGCGGTGTCTGCCCAGAGATGGCTTTGCGGCTTTCCAAGGCGCTGGGGCGTTCTCCAGAAAGCTGGATGGCGATGCAGAGCAACTACGATCTTTGGCAGGCCAGACAACGTGTGGATTTAAGAAAAGTAACCGCTGTTCATTTTGCGGCAACGGGCACGGTCTCTTAGACCATTGAATAAAGCTGGCATTTTAGAAATCGGGTTTCGCGGAACTCGATTTCTTTTTGTCTCGCGGGCTTATAATTCCCGCTTGAGAATGTCGTCACAAAGACAGCATCTAATCAGTAAATCTCACGGAGGCGCGGGCATTGCGTCTTGACCTCGTGAGGTTTTCTCACGGGGTCGGATCACACGATTTGCGCCTTCGCGGTTTTTTGCAAAAACAATCCCAAACTTTGGAGGAATCTGAACGATGAACGAGTATGCAACCGAGAAGCTGCGCAACGTGGCATTGATTGGACACAGCAGCACGGGAAAAACCACATTCGCCGAGGCGATGTTGTTCGCTTCGGGCGCCATCAGCCGGATGGGACGCGTGGAAGATGGCACCACCGTGAGCGACTTTGACGACGAAGAAAAGAAACGTAAACAATCGCTTAACCTCAGCCTGGTGCCGGTGGAATGGAAAGGCCACAAAATTAATTTGATTGACACCCCGGGGTATAGCGATTACGTGGGCGAGATGAAATGCGCCGCCCGCGTGGCCGACCTGGGCTTGATCTTTGTGGACGCCGTTTCTGGCATTGAAGTGGGCACCGAGAACGCGATGAACGCGCTGGACGAGGCGCACATGCCCCGCGCCGTGATGATCTCTCGCATGGACCGGGATAACGCCAACTACGACAAGATTTTGGCCGACCTGCACGAGGCGTTTCACTCCGACATCGTTCCGCTGGTGATTCCGGTTGGGTCGCAGCACAACTTTGCGGGCGTGGTAGACCTGCTCACCCGCAAATATTTGAAAGGGCCAAAAGGCGAGGAAGCGCCCTTGCCCGCGGATATGAAAGACGCGGTAGAAGCAGGCCGCGCCCGGCTGATGGAAGCCGCCGCCGAAGGCGAGGACGACCTCATTGAGAAGTATTTTGCCGAGGGCGAGCTGAACGACGAAGAGTTTATTCGCGGGCTGCGCAGCGCCATCCGCAAGCGCACCTTTGTGCCGGTGATGTGTTGCGCGCCAGCAAGCGGCACGGGTGTGCAAGCCACCATGTTCTGCTTCACAAACTACTTCCCCATGCCGTTTGACCTGGGCGCAGACCCGGACGACGGCCAGCACGGGCAAATCGCGTTTATCTTCAAAACCACCGCCGACCCGTTTGTGGGCAAAGTGCAATATTTCCGTGTAATTGAGGGGCCGCTAAAAAGCGGCGAGACGCGCCTGACCGTGACCCGCACCAACAGCGAGGAGCGCCTGGCGACCATTTTTGTCCAGCGCGGGAAGGAGCAGTTCCCGGTGCCGGTGTTGCACGTGGGCGATATTGGCGCGGTGACCAAGCTGGCCACGGCCCAGACCAACGACACGATGTGCGACAAAGCGCACTGCGTGACGATGAACGGGATCAAATTCCCCAATCCGCTGTTTGCGGTCGCCATTCACCCCAAGAACAAAAACGATGCGGCCAAGATCAGCCCATCGCTCACCCGCCTGTGCGAGGAAGACCCCAGCCTGCGCTGGAATCAGGACACCGTGACGCACGAGACGGTGCTGTATGGCATGGGCCAATCGCATATTGATGTGGCTTTGGCCAAGTTGCACGGCAAATTTGGTGTGGATGTGGACACGACCGTGCCACGCATCCCGTATCGCGAGACGATCACCCGGCCAGGCACATCGCGCTATCGCCACAAGAAACAGACCGGCGGCGCAGGGCAGTTTGCCGAAATTGAAATGCGCGTGGAGCCAGCCCCGGCGGGCACTGGCTACGAGCTGAAGTGGGATGTCTTTGGCGGGGCCATCAGCCGGTCTTATGAGCCAAGCATAGACAAGGGTGTGCGCTCGGTCATGGAAAGCGGCGTGATTGCGGGCTACCCCGTGTTTGATGTGTCTTGTCACGTGCTGGACGGCAAAGAACATGCGGTGGACTCCAAACCCATCGCGTTTGAAATTGCCTCGCGCCAGGTGTTCAAAGAGGCGTTTGGGCAAGGCAGCCCCATGATGCTGGAGCCGATCTATCAGTTCACCATCGTTGTGCCAGATGACCACGCCGGTGATGTGATGGGCATCCTCAAGACCAAGCGCGGCCAAATCATGAGCATGGATCAGAAGGGGAACAAGACGATCATTGTGGCGCACGCGCCGCTGGCCGAGATGCAGCGCTACTCCACCGATCTGCGCTCCATCACCCAGGGGCGCGGTTACTTTGAGATGCAGTTTGACCACTACGCCACCGTGCCGGGCAACATCGCCCAGCCGCTCATCGCCAAGTTCAAGGCCGAGCATGGCGCAAAGGACGAAGAGTAGAGAACACGGGATCAGGCTCAACGTAATTCAAAAGACACTGACAGGGGTGATTCCTTGCCAGTGTCTTTTGTTTTCACCAAATTTGCGCAAAACAATTTTGGCAGATGGATGATGGAGACGCAAAATTTTGCGCCATGCCAGCGGCAACGCTATTTCGCATTTGTCAATTCAATCGTTTAGGTGTGGCATGTGAGCAAATCCTGAGATAATCGCGCCATGCTCACACCGGAGATCCACGAAGATCAGCGCGGCGCGTTTCCTGCAAAATACGCCGTTTACGATCACGGCCAGCATCAAATGGTGGATGGCGGCGTGATTGAAGAAGAGCACATTTGCCTGTTTGTGAATGGGCAGGAACTTGCCACGTTTATGTGCTCACCCATGGACCCGCAAGATTTGGCGTTTGGTTTTCTCTGGCTGGAAGGGTTTATCGAATCGCTGGAGGATGTGCGCCAATGGACTTTGTCTGAGGGCGGGGTGTGCGTGGATGTGTGGCTAAAAAAAGATGTGGCGATGCCGACCCGCCGCGTGATCACTTCTGGGTGCGGCGGCGGAGTGACGTTTGAGCAACTTGCGCCGCGAACCGCGTCGCTGGTGTCTTCGCTGCGCGCCTCGCCAGAATCCATCACCAACTGGATGAAGCAAATGAACGCCGCAGCCACGCTTTACCGCGAGGTGCGCGGGGTACACACCAGCGCCCTTGCTCAAGCGGATGGCCTTGTGCGCGTGGCGCAAGACCTGGGCCGCCACAACACGGTTGACCGGCTGTGCGGCATTTGCCTGCGCGAGAAAATTGACACGCACGATATGGCCTTGCTCACCTCAGGCCGCATCAGCTCCGAGATGATTGGCAAGGCCGCCAAAATGGGCATCCCGCTCGTCGCCTCGCGCACCTCGCCCACCAGTTTGTCCGTTCAGCTTGGGCAGGCGTGGGGCATCACGGTCATTGGCTATTGCCGCGGAAATTCTTTTCGGGTGTACACCCACCCGGAGAGAGTTGATAGTTATAGTTGATAGCGGGCACGGGTCGGCTTTCACTATCACTCCCCAGCCGGTCACATGACCCTCGTGTGACTTCTGGCACTTAAAAGCGCACGCGTTCTTTGCTAAAACTCTGGCAGAGAAAAAACGCATGAACGCAATACTTCAACTCAACCAGCTTATCCGCCAATTTGGCGAGGCGTGGGCCGTAAAAGGCATTTCGTTTGAGATTGGCGAGGGTGAGATTTTTAGCCTGCTGGGGCCAAACGGCGCAGGCAAGACCACCACCATCTCGATGCTTTCCACCTTGCTCGCCCCAACCAAGGGCGATGCAACCATCGGCGGGTATTCCATCACCAAACGACCCAACGAGGTTCGCAAAATCATTGGCATTGTGCCGCAGGAAATTGCGCTTTACGATGAGCTGACCGCACAGGAAAACCTCAATTTCTGGGGCCAATTGTATGGTCTGAGCGGCTCACAGCTTAAAACGCGAGTGAGCGAAGCACTGGAACACATTGGGCTGGCCGACAAAGCCAAACAACGCGTGAGCACGTTCAGTGGCGGCATGAAGCGGCGCGTAAACATCGCCGCTGGGTTGCTGCATCGCCCGCGCGTTTTGTTTATGGATGAGCCAACCGTGGGTGTTGACCCGCAAAGCCGCCGTGCCATTTTGGACATGGTGAAAAACCTGAACAAACAAGGCATGACCGTGCTGTACACCACGCATTACATGGAAGAAGCAGAGGAACTTTCCAACCGCATCGGCATCATGGATCACGGCGAGCTGATTGCGATTGGCACACGGAACGAGCTGATCCGCCAGATTGAGCAAAGCGAAATATTGCAATTGCAGTTTGGCGAAGATGTAAACACCACGCCCATCGCGCAGGCCATCCGCCAGATGAAAGATGTTAAGCGCGTAGACACCACCGACCGCGCCATTTTGGTGATGGTGCCCAATGCCGCCGTGATGATTGCGCCGGTGGTGGCAAAAGTGAGCGAGACCGGCGCGCGTATCAAGGCGCTGGAAGTGAAAGAGCCAAATCTTGAAGCCGTGTTTTTGAACCTTACGGGTCGGGCGTTGAGGGATTAAGACATCCAGACCTCACAGGTTTTTGGAAACCTGTGAGGTCTTTATCATCATGAACATTTTTTTTGCTATTGCTCTCAAAGACCTCAAACTCGCCTTTCGTGACCGCGCGGCGTTGGTTCTCATGCTGCTTGCGCCATTTTTGCTCACACTGGGGATGGGTTTTGTGACCGGCAGATTCTCCGGCAAATCCAGCGGAATCTCTCAGATTTCGGTGGTCATTGTGAACAAAGACAGCGGGCAAATAGCCGATGCGCTGGTCAACGTGTTTTCTTCCGATGAGGTTAAAACACTGGTCGCGCCCATTAACATGACCAATGAGCAGGCCGCCCGCGATCTGGTGGGCGCAAACAAGGTGGCGGCGGTTGTCATCATCCCCAACGGGTTTAGCGCTTCAATTTTGTCTGCTCAGGAAACATCACCCAACCCGCCAAAAATCGAGGTGTACGCCAACCCGCTTGCGCCAACAGGCACAGGGGTGGTTGAATCCATCGTTCAGGAATTTTTATCGCGCGTGGAAACGTTGCAAACCAGCGGATTTGTCATCATGACCACATTGATGCAAGATGGCTTGGTCAAGCCGCAAGATGCCGCCGCCTTTTCTCAAGAGATGGGGCAGCGGCTGGCAAACGCCGCCAGCCAGAGCGCCATCACCCTGAACCATGAAACACCCGCTGCGGCCGCGCAAGAATTTGATGTGCTGGCCTATCTTGCGCCGGGCATGGCCTTGCTGTTTTTGATGTACACCGTAACGCGCGGGGCCAGCCAAATTTTGGCGGAGCGCGAGAACGCCACGCTCTCGCGCATGATGGCCGCGCCCGCCAGCACGGCTGCAATTTTGGGCGGAAAAGTGGCCGGGGTTTTTCTCACCGGCTCGGCGCAGGTGGGCATTTTGACGCTGGGCTGCGCGGTTATTTTTGGCGTGCGCTGGGGCAACCCGCTGGGGGTGATGGCGCTTGTGCTGGCCTGCGCCGCCGCTGCCACTGGTTGGGGGCTGGTGGTGTTGGCTTTTGCAAAATCCAGAGAACAGATGGGCACGGTGGGCAGCGCGTTGATGATGTTGTTTGCCATTTTGAGCAATAGCTTTGGGCAGGGAATTCCGCTCCCGCCATTTTTGAAAACACTGGGCAAGCTCACGCCAAACTATTGGGGATTGGATGGCTTTACCCGTTTGGCGCAAGGCCAAAGCATGGCCACTATTTTGCCGAGCGTGTTTGCCCTTGTGCTCATGGCGCTTGCGCTGTTCGCCATTTCGTCCATTGGTTTTCGCAAATTTAGTAGAGCCTAAGGGTCTCGCAGACCCTTAGGCTCTCATCTTCATCATGAACAAAATTTTTGCCATTGCCAAAAAGAATGCACTGGTGCGGTTTTCCAGCCCAGGTCAATTAACCTTTTTTATTGTGCTTCCGCTGGTGTTTACATTTGTGCTGTCAGGCGGGCCAGCGAGCGCAACCGCGCAAGACACGCGCCCAAAGGTGGCGGTGGTGAATGAATCTTCGTCAAGCGCGGCTGCAGAATTGATGGATGCCCTGCGCGGCTCAAGCGCCATCAATGCCAGCGCCAACGCACGCGAGCAAGCCCAGACCGCGTTTGAAAATAATGATGTGGCGACCATTCTCACCATCCCGCAAAACTTTGGGGAGAGGGAGTGGGCGTTGAACATCAAATCGCAAACGAACTCGCTGGATGCGATGGCCGCTGAGAGGGCCATCAGCAATGTGGCCAGCCAGACCAGCCGCGCCCAAACCGCTGCCTATTTTGCCGCGCAAGAAGCCGAGCGCATTCGGCCATTTACCAACGCGGCAGACCGCCAGGCGTTTGTAACCCGCGCCGCAGCGAACGCAAAAGAAGCGCTGGCTCAGGCGACATCTCGCCTGAGCGTGACCCAGGCGGTGGCGGCGGGCGCAACCTATGACGAGGCGGCGCAGGCCAGCGCCGGGCAATTGATCACGTGGGTGCTCATTCCGCTGCTTTCGGTCAGCGCGGTTTTTGCCTACGAACGCGCCAAGGGCACGCAAAAACGCGCATTTGCCACGCCCACCAGCAAGGCGCACATACTCATCGGCACAATCGGCGGCGAGTTTGTCATTGCGCTGGTTCAAATGACGCTCATGGTGGCGTTTGGTGTTTTTGCGCTAAACCTTCCGTGGGGCAGGCAGCCGCTGGCTTTGGCGGCCATGCTGATTGCGTTTGGAGTGTGCGGGGCGGCGCTGGGAACCATGCTGGGCGCGTTTATCAAAACCGAGGGGCAGGCGCAGGGGCTGAGCATCATGCTGGGCATGGTGATGGCGCTGCTGGGCGGTTGCTGGTACCCGCTGGAGATGTTCCCGGAGAGCGTGCAAAAGGCAGTGCAAATTACGCCCACATTTTGGGCCATGCGCGGCCTGAGCGATATCCTTGTGCGCGGGGTTGGGCTGGCTGGGGCGCTTTTGCCCGCTGGGGTGTTGATGGCTTTTGCGGTGGTGTTTCTATCTATTGGCGTGTGGCGGTTTCGGGTAGAGTAAGACATATTTGCATGGATAAATGGATAAGCAGGATGAAAGGCTAAATTCAGTTCGCCTTATTTTTCAAAATCAGCATGAACGATCAACACACCTTGCCGCCTGTGCACGAAAAACCCAGAAAAATGTATGAGCGCAACTCCAGCGGGTTCTGGCTGGCATTCTCTGCGATTGTTCCGCTGCTGATCTCGCTGGCATACACGGTTCTCAACGAACCAGATCTGCTTCGCAACGTTGTCAGCATCATTTGCATGTTGGCATTTATCGCCCTGTTTGCCGCGTTTGAGTCACAGCCGTTTCAAAAACACACCACACTTATTTTGGTTTTGCAAACAGTGACTGTGGCGGTGATGTGTTTTGTGCCGGGCGCAAAAAATGCGTTTTATATTTTTGTGGTTGTGGCGGTGTTGTGCGCCCAAATTGGCATGGCGTTGCCACCGCGTCAGGCGGCTCCGTGGTTTTTTATCATTCTGGTCATCACCATTGGCTCATACATGTTTGTATTTGGCCCGGTCTCTGGCCTGCTGATTGGGCTGGGGAACTCCGCGGGGTTCTTCTTCTTTGCGTATGTCGGAAGCCTCATCCGCCAGAGCGAGATCAACCGCCAGCGCAGCGAGAAACTTGCCGCCGATTTGCGCCAGGCCAATGAGCAGCTTCACGCGCTAAACCTGCAAACTCAGCGTCTGGCGATTGTGGAAGAGCGTAACCGCATGGCGCGGGAACTACACGACTCGTTGGGGCATCGCCTTACAGTGGCGGTGGTTCAACTTGAGGGGGCGCAGAGACTCATTCCCAGCGATCCTGGTCGCGCGGCCAAAATGCTGGGCAATGTGCGCGAGGAAATGAAGAACAGCCTGACCGATTTACGCCAAAACGTGGCCGCCTTGCGCACCCCGTTGGAAGATGACTTGCCGTTGGGCGCGGCTTTGAAACGATTGGTCTCAGCATTTGAAACAAACACCGGTTTGGCAATTGAGATGGATATTCCTGATGTGTTGCCAGAGTTTTTACCCGCGCACAGGCTGGCAGTGTATCGCGCGGCACAAGAAACCCTGACCAACACGCAAAAACATGCCAGCGCAAAACGCATTTGGATGTCTCTTCGCGCCAGCGCGAGCGCCATCACCCTGACCACCGAAGACGATGGCAAAGGCATGGCCGAAGAAACCGAAGCTGGATTTGGCCTGCGCGGTCTGCGCGAGCGCGCTGCGCTGCTGGGCGGCCAGCTTGATATTGGTGAAAGCGAGCGCGGCGGTGCGAGGGTCAGCTTTAGCATTCCACTGGACAAAGGCGGCGCGGCATGAGCAACAAAATTCGCGTGTTTTTGGTGGATGACCAGCGCCTCATGCGCGAAGGGCTGCGCACGTTACTAGAGTTGGAAAGCGATCTTGACGTGGTTGGCGAGGCTGGCGATGGCCGCGTTGCGCTGGATGCAATTGCTCAAACCACGCCAGATGTGGTTTTGATGGACATACGAATGCCAGTGATGGATGGCGTGGAAGCCACGCGACAACTGCGCGAACAAAATGACGCAGCGCGGGTGATTATTCTGACCACATTTGATGATGACGCGTATGTGTTTGATGGTTTGCGGGCAGGTGCGTTGGGCTATTTGCTCAAGGATGTGTCTGGCGACGAACTGGCCCGCGCCATCCGCACGGTGCATGGCGGCGGGGCGTTGATTGAGCCATCGGTGGCGCGGCGGATATTTGCAGAATTTGCCCGGCTGGAGGCCATCCCAAAAACTGCCCTCGCTTTGCCAGAGCCGCTGACCGAGCGTGAAGTGGATATTTTGCGGCTCATTGCGCAGGGTAAAAGTAACCGCGAAATTTCTGAAACTTTGTTTTTGGCCGAGGGCACGGTGAAAAATTATGTGACCGCGCTTTTGCAAAAATTGAATACCCGCGACCGTACTCAGGCCGCGCTACGCGCCAAAGAGCTGGGGCTGTTGTGAAGCAATGGTTAGACGAGAGACGGAAAACTCTGCAATCGACATTTAAGAAGTCGGACTGCTCACCGGGCAAATTTTTGGCTTGCCCAAGCCTGAGCAGTCCGACTTCTGAACACATTACGCCGTGAGAGTGACTAACCCTTCGTTATCCCGAATTCATGTTAGCTATCAACTCTCACACTCAACTCTCACTTCCAACGATCACCACTTTGCGCCTCAACTCGTGGGTGGTTTGATCGCGGCCCGTGTCGTGCGCCCAGACCAGGGTGTCTGCGCGGAATTGCCAATACAAATTGCGACCCATCAACAAACGCATGGCGCACGCCAGCGTATCTGGGGTGAGGTCGCCCTGGGCGAGAGTGATGTGCGGCATCCAGTTGGGCGGCTCATAATAGGCCGTTGCTTTTGTGAGCGCGGGACGCATCTCGCGCCAAATCAGTTCGTGAAGCGCCGAGAGTTCCGCCGTGCGCGTAACGCTGGCATACAACACCGGATGCTCGCCGGTGAACACGCCCAGCCCGGCAGTTTGCACCACAAATGGTTTGGCTTGCGCCGCAATGCGGTTCATGGCCGCCAGCGCCAGATCGTCATCGTAATCCTCGCACACCAGCCACGAAAAATGCGGAAACGGCACGCGTTTCACCAACAAACCCAGCCCGCACGCGCTTTCCATCTCGCGCCAAAGAGCCTTGACCTCGCAGTCATGTTGTTCGTCTAAAAGGGTGATGAGTCCGTGCATGTTGCATGTTCAAACTTGTTGGGCATTCCAGCCCGTGTATTGACCACCTTTGTGTGACAGTATGCCATAAAAGTGAATATCCGTGTTTTATGTCCGTTAAGGATAAATCATAAATATGAGGCATCATGGTAGACTGACTCAGCTGCCATGCTTCTTTGCCGAAAGGAGTTAAATATATGAAGCCTTTGTTTTGGTTAAAGCCTGCGATCAATTTTTCTTTGATTTTCATTTTTCGCAAAATCCGCCCCTATGCCTTAGCGTCATTGGCGTTGTTATTTAGCACACTCGCTGGGATATCCGATCCAGGACTTGTTTTTGGAAAGCAATCAAAACCAAGCAGTAAGGCACAAACCTCTCTCCCAGATCTGATTATTAATTTGAACCTCTGGATGCAAGGGCAAACCGGCAGTTGCGTGACTTCCTATGCCCCATACGGGCTTCAAGCTTATGTGCAAAATACTGGAACGGCAGACGCGGGAAGTTTTGTTGTAGAAGTAAATGGCGCACAACAAATAGTTGCCAGCTTGCCTGCTGGGACAGCGCAAATTTTGTGGTTTTCAAATCTGGCTAGTAACGGCGTAAATACTGGAACTGTTGATATCAACAACGCGATTGCCGAAAGCGACGAAGCCAATAACTCAACCATCTATATGGCCGTAACGCCCACGCCGCCCGCGATTTGCACCTCAACACCTACACCCACCTCAACTTTCACTCCCACGCCAACCAGAACCCCCACTCCCACGCCAACATCTATACCAGGGGCAAATTTTATGGGGTCACCTCTTTCAGGCAATGCGCCGCTGACAACGCAGTTCACTCATTTGGATAGCAGCATGCTCAGCATATGCACTTGGTATTTTGGGGATGGTGCAACCCAGACATATGTCATGCAACAAAATATACCCTTTTCACCATGTCCCAGCGCAACGCACATTTACACAGCTTCCGGGCTATATTCAGTCACCCTAAACGTTACAAAATTTACCAACGGGTATACAAATAGCTTTACACGCGATAACTATGTGGAGGTGTTATCGCCACCGACACAAACCTCTACGCTTACGCCCACGCCAACTGAAACCCCCGTGTCTACACAAGAGCCAATCTGGTCGCATCGTCTGTTTTTGCCCAATACAATGCGCGACATAGGCTTAAGTTGGTAAACGCCCGCAAGCTCAGTTAAATAAATTGAATGCGGTAGGTGTACCTCAATAGAGATGCTTTATTAGCATGGTTGGGCTGGAATCAGCTTAAAACCGATCCACCACCGTCACGCCTGCGCCGCCAAACTCGTTCATGCGCATCAACGCATGCGGGGCTTCATCCAATGAAATTGTTTTGCCAATGAGTTTATCTGGCCGCAATTTGCCCGCTTGAATCATAGCGAACATCTCATCGTATTTGTGGGCCTGCATTCCGTGGCTGCCCACAATTTCAAGCTCGTTGGCAATCACCGCGCTCATGGGGATGGCTGGCGCGGCGTGCTCGGCCAGCATCAACCCCACCTGCACATGCCTGCCGCGTTTGCGCAGGTTGGCGATTGAGTTGTAGCACGTGCCTGGGCTGCCGAGCGCGTCAATTGAGACGTGCGCCCCGCCCTGCGTGAGGTCTTTAACCGCCGTGACCACATCTGCCGTGTTGCGCGTGTTGATGGCGCCCGCCGCGCCCAGAGACCGCGCGAGGGCCAGCTTGTCATCAGCGATGTCAACCGCAATCACATTTGCGCCCAGCGCAGATGCGATCATGATGGCAGACAGGCCAACCCCGCCGCAACCATGCACCGCCACCCATTGACCGCCGCCCACCCTGCCCTGCGCCACCACCGCCCGGAACGCGGTGATGAAGCGGCAGCCCAGGCTGGCCGCCGTTACAAAATCCATCTCGTCGGGCAGGCGCACCAGGTTTGTGTCGGCGTAATTTATTGCCACAAATTGGGCAAACGAACCCCAGCCCGTGAAGCCGGGCTGAAACTGATGGTCGCACACCTGATGATTGCCGCTGGCGCATTGCGGGCAAACGCCGCACCCGCCCACAAACGGCACGGTCACGCGGTCGCCCGCCCGCCAGCGCGTAACGCCAGCGCCCGCTGCCGCCACCACGCCCGCCAGCTCATGGCCGGGCACGTGCGGCAATTTGATGTCGGCATCGTGGCCCATCCAGCCGTGCCAATCGCTGCGGCACACGCCGGTGGCTTTTACCTCAATCACCACCCCATGCTCGGTTGGGGATGGGTCTGGCACAATTTGCACGCCAAATGGCGCGGAGAATTTTTCGTAATAAGCGGCCTTCATCCACCAAATGATACCGGGAAAACTCTGATCGACGCGTTTCGTTTTTGCGAGAAAGCTTGTTTTTTTTCTCGCTCAGCAAAACATAGTATCCTTTGGCAGAAATATGAATCGTCGTGCATTTCTAAAAACTTCGGCGGGTTTTCTGGCTGCCAGCGCCGTTTCGGCGGCCTTTCCGCGCATCATGTTCGCGGGCGAAGGCGAGCAACCCAACGAGCAGCCCGCGCCCTACGCGCCCACGCCCCCACCCGGCGATATGCCCGGTTTTCTGCGCCCATTTTATGATGGCATCCCGGTGTATGAGGCGGCAGATATCAAGTCAAAAGCGCCCAAGCGCCTCAAGTTCAATGATTACCCGGCCATCATCGCCGAATTGGAAGGCGCAAATGGCAACTGGCACAACAAACGCTGGTATCAGATTGAGGGTGGATATATATTTTCAGCCCACGCCTGCCCAACCCCCAACCAGTTGCAAACGCCGTTCACAACGGCGGGCGATGGCGGCTTTTGGGGCGAAATCTCGGTGCCCTTTACCGATGCCCGCTTTGCCCCATCTGCCAAAGCAGGCCGCACAAAATACCGCTATTTTGGCGGATGCACGGCCAAAGTGAGCAAAGTTGTGCCCGCCACCGACAACCCCGATGAGCTTTGGTATCAGTTGGAAGACGAGATGAAACCGGGCGCGTATTTCGTGCCGGGCAAACACATGCGCCCCATCTCGCAAGAAGAGTTCACGCCGCTGGGTTGGGATGTGGCCCCATCGGACAAAAAACTGGTGGTGAACCTGAGCAAACAACGCGCCACGGCCTACGAAAAAGGCCGCGAGCTGTTTAGCTGGAGCGTGGCCACCGGCGCGAAGTTCAGCGAGGACAAGGATTTTCAAACGCCGCCGGGGAATTATTTTGTCTTTCACAAAACGCCCACCCAGCACATGTATGGCGACGAAGAAGGCACGGACGAATATTACGATCTGCCCGGCGTTCCGTGGGTGAGCTACTTTACCGGCACGGGCATTGCGTTTCACGGGGCGTACTGGCACAACGATTTTGGCGTAATGCGCAGCCACGGCTGCGTGAACTGCCCAAACCACATCGCCAAATGGGTGTGGCGCTGGACCATGCCCATGAACAATTACAACCAGCGTTACACCGGCACGAACAAACGCGAAGAAGGCACGCAGGTGGTGGTGAGCTGGCAGTAAAGCGCTCGGAGCGCTCCGAGCGCTAATACCGGACGCTAATACCGGGCGCTTAAATTTCATGAAATCCCTCTCCCATCTTCTCTCTGCCCTGCCCACGCCAACGAGCGCGCCGAAGGACACGGACGTCGCCGGCGTCACGCGCGATTCTCGGCGGGTGCAGCCGGGCTGGTTGTTTGTGGCCTACAAAGGCGTGGAAGCCGACGGCCACAAATATCTGGCCGATGCGGCGCGGCGCGGCGCGGCGGCCATTGTGTGCGAGGCGGCCCCGGCGCAACCGCTGGACATCCCTGTGATTGTGGTGCCCAACGGGCGCGAGGCGTTTGCCCACCTGTGCGCGGCGTGGAATGATTTTCCATCGCGCAGCCTGACCGTGATTGGCGTGACCGGCACGGATGGCAAGACCACCACCACGAATCTCATTTTTAACATTCTTAAAAACGCGGGCATTCGCGCTGGGATGATTAGCACGGTAAACGCGGTGATTGGCGACAAAACGCTGGACACCGGCCTGCACACCACCACCCCCGACTCTGATGATGTGCAAAATTATTTGGCAGAAATGCGAGACGCCGGGTTGACGCATTGCATTTTGGAAGTCACTTCGCATGGGCTGGCGCAATACCGGGTGGATGGGACAAAGTTTGATGTGGCCGTGGTCACCAACATCACGCACGAACATTTGGATTTGCACGGCTCGCGCGAGGCTTACCGCGCCGCCAAAGCCCGGCTGTTCGAGATGGCCCCGGTTCATGTTCTCAACGCCGATGACGCGTATTCGTTTGAACACCTCAAGAACTTTGCGGCCAAACAACGATTTGTGTATGCGATTGACAAGACGGAAGACGGAGGACGGAAGACGGAAGAATTATCGTCCTCCGTCTTCCGTCCTCCGTCCGATAATATTGTCGCCACCGCCATTCAGCATCTTGCGAATGCCCTCCGCTTCACCGCCCTCACCCCGCGCGGCGAGATGTCCATCACCAGCAGCTTGATTGGCGATTACAACGTCTCGAACATTTTGGCGGCCATTGGCGCGGCGCTGGCGTTGGATGTTCGGAGCGACGCAATCGCGCGAGGGATCGCCTCACTCGCGGGTGTGCCGGGGCGCATGGAGCGCATTGCCGCCGGGCAACCCTTCACCGCAATTGTGGATTTTGCGCACACGCCCAACGCGCTGGCAAACGCGCTCACTGCCGCGCGGGGCATCACCGCTGGCAGATTGATTGCTGTGTTTGGCTGCGCGGGCGAGCGCGACCGCCAGAAGCGCCCCATGATGGCGCAAGTGGCCGCCCGGCTGGCAGACATCGCCATTTTTACCGCGGAGGACCCGCGCCGCGAATCGTTGGATGATATTTTTGCCCAGATGGACGCGGGCGTGGCTGCGCTGCCCGACCGCGAGAAGCGCGCAGAAATTTTGCATGTCAAGGATCGCGGCGAGGCCATTGCCCGCGCGGTTTCCATCGCCCAAACAGGCGACACGGTGATAGCCTGCGGCAAGGGCCACGAGCAGAGCATGTGTTTTGGCACAACCGAATACCCCTGGGATGACCGCGCGGCCATGCGCGAATCAATTACGAACGACAAATTACGAATTAAAAATTAAGACCAGACTTGCGCACAGCTCATTTGCATTTTGCATTTTCTAGTCTGCGTTTGCCTGGGCAGAAAGAGCGTGAAAGGCGGCCTCAACCTCTGGCCAGCTTAGTTTATCTGGCGAGAGTTGCACCGCAAAGTATTGCATCTTGCTCAATATCTTTTTGCGGTCGGCGTAGTTGGCACGGGCAGCTTGCAAAAAAGCGTCTTCTACCGCGCGTTTTTTCATCGTTTCTTCAAACGGGTCTTGCTCTGGGTTCCATGCATCTGCAAAATTGATGAACACGCCAACGGCTTTTGGCAAAACCTGCGGCGCGAGCAGCACATCAAACGCGGTGTCCATGATGTCTTTCGCCACATCGTTGAATGAGGGCGCGGAGCCAAAGGGCGTTTCGCGGCTGGCGCGGCCATCCACCATAAAGATGACGATCTGCGGGTGAAGCTCAATCACCATCTGCCCCCATTTCTCGCGCAGCTCACCGGCCACATCGCGGGGCAAAAACAGCACGCCGCCGGCTTGCTCGCGCAGTTGGCCGGGTGGCGAGAAAAGCCCAAACAAAAGCTCCGGGATTTCAACGTTGGTGGTGGCGGTGTTGCCCAGGCTGTCTACCACGCCCACCGTTTTTGGCGGCGAGACCAGCTTGCCGTTTGTGGCTCGCGGGCCGGGGGCGCCGGTTTGCAAAAGGTAGCGCAACGCCGATTTGCCGCTGCCCGGCTCGCCCAGCACCAACACACGCCGCCCGCCCACAAACCACTGATAGCGGCGGTCAAATTCGTTGCGGACAATGGTGAACGCCTCGTTGGCGAACACACTCAGGCTTTGGGCAAGCTCCATCAAGCTTTTGGCCAGGTCTTGCGGCGTTGGCGAGATGGGCGGGATGGGCGGTTTGTTATCCATGCTGTGTTTGCGCGCAAATCATACAACGTATACGTGTTGTGACCGCGCTGGTTGCAAAAGATTTTATTCGCACAGAAGTTACTCAATCGCGCTCTCAATCTGGGTCAGCCGCACCACGCGCATGTGGTGGTCAAGATCAATCGCGATGACGTCCATTCGGCAAATGGCGTCTTCCAAATCAAAGTCGCGCAAATAAGCCTGCGCGGTTTCCATCAGCTTGGCTTTTTTGCGCGGGGTGAGCGTTTCTTCGGGCGTGCCAAAGGCATCGCTGGTGCGGGCGCGCACCTCCACAAACACAATCACACCCTCGCGCTCGGCCACAATATCCAGCTCGCCGTGCCCGCTGCGCCAGTTTTTGTGGCGGATGGCATAGCCGCCCGCCAACAAGTGCCGCTCGGCCAGCGCCTCTCCGTGCGCGCCTATTTCCTTGCGCGTGGGTTTTGCCATTTTTCCTTATTCTCCAGAGAAATAAGAAATGAGAAATAAGAAACTTGCGCCGAGTTTTTTCTGAATTCAGAATTCAGAATTCTGCATTCGCATCACGCCTCATCTTCGGGCAATTTCACGCTTTCTCTCGCAGCAACCGCGGCGGCAAACAACGCCAACACCAGCGAGACAAGCGCCAGCAGCAACGTTGCGCCCAAGGCGACCGAGACACCCATCACCCTGGCAAACAGCGCGGCCAACACCGTGCCAAGAAACGCGCCCGCGCCAACCCAAATGCCAATGGCGATGCCCGCCGCTTTGCCCGTGTTGAGGTCGAAAATGGTTTTAACCGCGGCGCGGCCCGCCAAAATGCCCACAAACCCGGCCACAAGAAAGTTGCCCCACCCCGCCACCGCGCTTGCGCCAACCGCCACAGAAACAAGCGCGATGAGAAAGTAACGAATTTGAAGTGAACGCATGAGTAAATCAAACGCCCGGGGCGCTTCCCAAAATTGGGTAGAGCGCTCCGGGCGCTAAATGTTTATCCCCCCATCAAATTCTCAATGGCGCCGGGGTTGCTGCGCCAGTCATCGCGCACCTTCACCCACAATTCCAAAAACACGGGATGATCGAGATCGCGCTCAATTTCTTTGCGCGCTTCCATGCCAATTTTGCGCAGCATCTCGCCGCCCTTGCCAATCAGGATGCCCTTTTGCGAATCGCGCTCCACGTAAATGGTGGCGCCGATGTAAAACGGGCCGCGCTTGCGCTCCTTAAACTCATCCACCGAGACGGCCACCGAGTGCGGCACCTCTTGCGAGAGAAAGCGCAGCGCCTGCTCGCGCACCAACTCGGCGGCCATGATGCGGTCGTTCTGGTCGGTGTATTGCTCCGGCGGGTAAAACGCCGGGCCATGCGGCAGTTTGTCCACAATTAGCGCCATCAGCGTTTGCAAATTGTCGCCGCGCGTGGCCGAGGTGGTGAGCAGCGTGTTGGCATCGGGCGGCCCGCTCAATGCGGCCAGCGGTTTGCCGGTCAACTCTTCATATTGGCGCACGTTCTCCAGCAGTTCGGCGGGGTTCACCGCGTCAATTTTGTTCAACACATACAGGATGGGTTTTGAGCCGGGCTTGCCGGCCTGACTGCTGGCTGAGCGGTCTGACCGGTGAATTTCTTCAATCACGCGGCGGTCTTCATCGCCGGGCGGGCGGGTCACATCGGCCACAAACAAAATCACATCGGCATCGCCCAGCGCCATCTCCACCTGGCGCATCATAAATTTGCCCAGTTCGCGTTTGGGCTGATGGATGCCGGGCGTGTCCATGAACAACACCTGTTTGTCGGCATCGCTAAAAATGCCCAGCACGCGGCGGCGGGTGGTTTGCGCTTTTGGCGAGGTGATCGCCACGCGATGCCCCACCAGCGCGTTCACGATGGCGCTTTTGCCCACGTTGGGTTTGCCCACCACCGCCACATACCCGCACTTAAAGTTCGGGTTGAGCGGGGCGTTGAGTTCATCTACAAGGTTATTTAAATCGTCGGTCATTGAAAATATGTGAGACGGAAGACGGAGGACGGAAGACGGTTTTAACGCCGTCCCCGGTCTTCCGTCTTCCGTCAATGCGTTGTATCGCGTGTTTTTCTAAACGCCTCCAAAATGGCGTAATAGCCGGTGCAGCGGCACAGGTTGCCGCTAATGCTGTCTTTGATCTGCGCCTCGGTTGGGTTTGGATACTCGGAGAACAGCGTTGCGCCAGACATGATAAACCCTGGCGTGCAGTAGCCGCATTGCACCGCGCCTGTGTCTATAAAACTCTGCTGAAGCGGGTGAAGCTCACTCGCGCCAGCGAGTTGAGCCACGCCCTCAATCGTCACAATCTCCGCGCCGTTGGCCCGCTCGGATGGGACAAGACACGCCATAACCGCTTTGCCATCCAGCAAAACGGTGCATGCGCCACATTCGCCCTCGGCGCAGCCTTCTTTTGTGCCAATCAGCCCGCAATCTTCGCGCAACATGCGCAAAAGTGTTTTCTCACCGGCATCGCGCACGTTAAACGCCTTGCCGTTAATCAGCGCATGAATATCATCGTCATGCGCCGCGGGCGGGGCGGGCGTGTGCTCCTTTAGCACGAGGGAAACCGGGTCGGGCGTCCACTCCGCGCGTTCCTTGCCTTGCGCAATATCGCTCAGCCCGCGCCGCACAATCACCTCCACCATGTCGCTGCGGTATTCCGCGCTGCTGCGCACATCGGTGATGGGTGTCGCGGCCTGCTGGGCCAGCCGCGCCGCCTCGGCGATCACGGCATCGGTGAGCTGTTTGCCCACCAAATATGCCTCGGCCTGTTTGGCGTGAATGATGGTGGGTGCGACCGCCCCCAGGGTAATGCGGGCCTCATCCACCCGGTTGCCATCCCCAAAAGAGAGGACGATGGCGCAGTTGACCAGCGAGATGGCCTGGGCGCGGCGCAGGCCAAGCTTGATGTATACGCCGCGTTGGTTGGGGCGCAGGGCCTCAAACGAAATGCCGGTCAGCATTTCATCTTTGGCCAGCACGGTTTTGCGCACGCCGGTGTAAAACTGGCTGATGGGAACCGCGCGTGAGCCGCGCTTGCTGGTGAGCGTGAGCGTGGCGTTCAGCGCCATCAGCGGGGTGATCGTGTCGTTTGCGGGCGAGGCGGTGACGAGGTTGCCCGCCACCGTGCCGCGGTTGCGGATCTGCGGCGCCCCCACTTGCCGGGACGCCTGCGCCAGCGGCAACGCGCCATCCACACACACGCCCGATGCGACCACCTGCGCGTGGGTGGTCTGCGGGCCAAGGTGAATCACGTTGCCCTCTTTGCGGATGGCGTCCGCGCCCAGCCGCGAGACATCAATCACCGGGCCGGGTTTGCGCGCGCCGCGCTCCAATTCCAAAATCAAATCGGTGCCGCCAGCGATTAAACGCGCGGGCACGGCATCGTCTGCGTGTTGGGCGAGCAACTCCAACGTTTCCGCCACAGTCTTGGGGGCGTAATAATGAGTCCACATGAGGTTTGTGAGGTGATTGTACGCTTAGCGTATCGGCGCAGTGAATAATGAAGCAAAACTGCTGATGATCATGGAAGCAACGATGAGCAAGGCCAGAATGGTAAATATTTTCTGGCTGCGTGTAGACTTTTTCCGGTTCATGCGGCAATTGTACGTCGGACGCTTTTGAACGGCTTATGACGCACATCCAGAATCATTCATGGGCAGGCCATTTTTTATGAGGCGTGAGCAAGGCGCGTTTCACGCGAACGCTCATCAAACCCCCTTTGGTTTTACATCGCCCAACACATCACGCTTTTTGAACCGCGCGGTGGCGAAGCGCAGCCCAATTTGGGCGTTGCTCAGCCATGCAACACGGGCGCCATTTTTTGTGTTGCGCAAAATCTTCTCGGTCAGGGCTGGGGTTACATCTTCAACTTTGTCGCCCAAAATATTGAAGGCTTTTTTGGCGCTCTCCCAGCCTTGCGGATCCCCGGCGTAGTCATCCACCAGCAAATCTGTAATCACCACGCCGGGGTTTAGCCAGCACACTTGAACCGGTGTTCCCTCGGCCTCTTTGGCAAAGCTTTTGGTCAGGTACGTTACGGCGCGTTTGGTTGCGCCATACACCGAGAGACCCTGGGTCACCATGCCGTTGCTGCCATAGCCCTCCATGTTATAAATCTGCCCGCCGCCCTGTTTTAGCATTCCCGCCATCGCCACGCGGCAACCATGAAATAGCCCCAGCAAATTGGTGTTCACCAGCGCGTTCACATCGCGCATGTCCAGCTCATAAAAATTTTTGCGCGGCGACCCAATGCCCGCGTTGTTGATCCAAATATCAACCCGGCCAAAGCCCGCCACGGCCGCATCCCACAAAGCCTGCACCTGCGCCAAATCGCTCACATCGCAGGGCTGGCTCAGCACATTCTCCGCGCCAAACTGGGCAGATAGCTCTCCGGCGGTTTTGGTTGTGCTGGCCTGCCCGCGCCCGCTGACGACGACGTTGTGCCCGCGCTTGAGAAACTCTTGCGCCAGCCCGCGCCCAATTCCGCGTGTGCTGCCTGTAATTACAATTGTTTTCATATTATTGGATTTAGGCAAAGTGTATGTCAAATAACCGAAAGAATATCCGTCATTCCCACTTGCGCGGGAATCTATAACCAACCCTCAAAACAAGTGGCGGGGAACCGTGTTTTCTCTGCGTTTTTGGTTTGGCGCGGGAATGACAATCTTTATTTTTGCGCAAGTCCAGCATATTACTCGTTTTCATCCAAATGGAAGCGGTGCAAAATGCGGTGCGCCACCGGCGCGAGAATAATCCCCAAATTGCTCACATACACAATAAATGCAAAGATGGCATACAGCCCGGAAAAAATCTTGCCCGCATCGCTTTGCACCTGAGCCGTTGGCCCCATCCCGGTCACGATCATTGAAGCGTTGAAAAACGCATCTACCCAACTCAAATTTTCAATCACGCGATATCCAATCATGCCAATGCCCAGCGCAAATACAGACAGGCTCAAGCCCATCAAAATGTGCCGCGCCATGCGCTGAGCAAATGCTTTGGGTGAGGCCATTGGGTGTTTTCTGCGTTCGTACACGAGTTGTAAAAAAACCTCGCGGGTTGGCGCACAGAATCTTGAAATTCCATGATCGTATGCGCCAACCCGCGAGGTTAAATCTTGTATTTACTCCACCAAGTTGGGACGCAGCCAGTGTTCGGCTTCCTCCATCGTCCAGCCTTTGCGGCGGGCGTAATCGGCCAGTTGGTCGCGGCCAATTTTGCCCAGCCCAAAATACTTTGCCTGGGGATGGAAGATATACCACCCGCTCACGCTGCTGCCCGGCTGCATCGCCATGCCCTCGGTCAGGGTTGTGCCAATGTTGGCCTCGGCGCGGAGCAAGTCAAAAATGGCGCGTTTCTCGGTGTGGTCGGGGCAGGCAGGGTAGCCCGGCGCGGGGCGAATCCCGCGATACCGCTCCGCGATCAAGTCATCGGAATTGAGCGTTTCGCTCAGGCCATAGCCCATGTCATCCCGCGCTTGCTTGTGCAATTTCTCGGCCAGCGCCTCGGCCAGCCGGTCGGCCAGCGCCTCCACCATGATCGCGTTGTAATCATCGTGATTGCGTTTGTATTCATCGGCCAGCTCCTTTGCGCCGCGGATGCTGGTTACAAACGCGCCCATGTAATCCACCTGGCCGCTGGTCTTTGGCGAAATAAAATCTGCCAGCGCAATGTTTTGGCGCTGGGTTTTGTCCATTTGCTGGCGCAGCGTATGAAACGTAGTGACCACGCTCGACCGCGATTCATCCGCGTAAATCTCAATGTCATCGCCCACGCTGTTTGCCGGGAACAAACCATACACGGCGCGGGCCTGCAATGAGCCAGCCACGTTATGCGGCGCATCACCGCCGGGGCGGTGCGCCGCCGCAACCGCCGCGTTGTTAGATTGCACAAGGCGTTTTAGCAGGTTCTGAGCGTCATCAAACAGCTTGCTGGCCTGCCCGCCCACAACCTCATCCTGCAAAATTTTTGGATACGACCCCGCTAACTCCCACGCGGCAAAAAACGGCGTCCAGTCAATGTAGCCGACGAGGTCACGCAGGGGAACTTCCAGGCTGCGCAC
>Ga0073900_10000429_pt1 | contig 28716 bp, 29 predicted proteins | sample KloWWTmetKNB5Kit_FD_66666 | JGI IMG/M metagenome (GOLD analysis project Ga0073900, IMG submission 66666) | Active sludge microbial communities from Klosterneuburg, Austria, studying microevolution and ecology of nitrifiers - Klosterneuburg... | ecosystem: Engineered > WWTP > Aerobic digester >...
AATATTGTGGTTAATATACCGTAACATGTTTTTTATTCTCTTGCTTTTTATAACGGCTTTCATAGCAAGAGGTTATCCTTTCTCAAGGGATAAAAATTTTCCTAATTCTGTTAAAATAGAGTCCAGTTATAGACATAACCGGACTTGTTCTTTGACACAAGCTATGACAGAAAAGGTTTAATTTCTTTTTTTCGTATCAATAAAGGTTGTTGTAATCAATCCTATCGAACACATTAAAACAAGATAACATAGTACCAGAATTGCTCCTAAGTCTGTGTTCATCCCTGTACTTGGGACAATTGGAGAACCTTTAAGATTCCATACGATTTGCAGATGGACGTTATAAGAGAAAAACACTATACAAAACGTAAAAAAGGAAATAATAATTTTTTTCATTTTGCTTATGTTTTAAAAGATTTTAAATAAAAAAGGAGAGAAAGATTGCTCTTCCTCATCCTTTCAATTTCCGGATGGTAGAATTTTTTTAATTTTTAAAGCTCAAACTCTACCAGAAAAGAACTTTTTGCTCAATAAGATATAAATCGGAAAAAAAGACAGCTCTGTTGTTCAGAGAGCTGTCTTATTACTTACGAATTACAGTTCAGCTCTGTTTTCAAGCTCATTTTCAGTTAAGGATACTCCTAACTCATTTTCACCAGTTTCATCTAATTTGCTGTAATCAACAGGATTTTTTCCTGTATTGGATTCACCTCCTGCATTATTACTTTTTTCCTTTTCACGGTATGCAGCAATTCTGTTTTCAAGCTCACTTTCAGTTAAGGATACTCCTAACTGATTTTCACCAGTTTCATCAAATATCCTTACACCAAGCCCTCTTAATTCATACAATGCCTCTGACAACAATTGGGCATTTATCTGCGCTTCAGTAGCGTCGGGATGATGAATTACAACAACCCTGAATGTTTTACGTGGCTGCTCACGTGAGTCGTCTTCAAAGTTAAATGGGCTGGTTATGAATGTTTTTCCTACCAATGACACAACTTCCCCAATCATAGAGTCAACTGCGGCATAAACTTCATTATCAACAAGTTCATTATTAACAAATCTTTTAGGCCAAAAGTTTTTGCGTTCAGTACGCATTCCCAAAGTTGTGTCAATCCAATTACCGGTAATTGGAGATTTGCTTAATGAGCCAAATCTCAATCTTTTCACAATACCTTCATCACCATTGGAGTAATTAAATTTTTCCTTTTTGATTTCTTTTAAAATTGTTACATTTTCCATTTTAAATTATAATTTAAGATTAATAAATAAGAAGTCACTGGGGGTATATCTAAACACCCCGATTGCGAAACCCGTCCTCACGGGGAGAGTACTTGTACAACTATATTTCACAATTTTTTATAAATTATAAATTTTTATAAATTATAAATTTTTATAAATTATAAATTTTTTATATAGCTTATAAAATTTTTTATTCATTGTATAAATAGTTTTTATATAAATAAAATTTAATATATAAATAGGGGGGGCTATGACAAATCATATTATAGAGGAGGAGGGGGGGGTAGGTTAATTATTATATTAGTATATTTAACTTTGTATTAACAGGTATATATATTATATTTGCAATAAATTAAATATAAAAAATTATGGGATACACACTTTTAGAATTAGGTAATATGAATACTGAAGAAGCTATGGGTTTAGGTGAAGAAGATTTTAATAGATGGAAGGTTGCTCAGAATAGAAATACTGAGATTAATAAGATTTCTCTTAAGCAGATGAAAACAGCTTTTGATCAGAATGAAGCAGATTTACTTTTATTAGAGCAGAAGGCAAGGGTTTATAAAGCTAATAGGGATATTAAAGTTTTCTTGAAAGAAATGATGGAGGCAACTATTAAAATTAGTTCTATCCAGGATGAGTATTTTAGAATAGATGAAGAAAATAGAAAGAAGTCTTCAGAACTTCAGAATAAAAAAGAACAAGATGTTACTTTAGATGAATCTTCTAAGGTATTAGTTTAATTGATTTATTTCTTTTTTTTCATTTTTAAAATGAAACAGTCCAAACAAATTTTGGAAAATTCATTTTTTTGTTGTATATTAAATTGATATGGAAACAAAAGCAACACTTATTGAAAAGAAACAAACAAGTTTTGATAAGTTAAAAATAATAAAGTTATATTTGTATTATAAATTGATGGATATGTCAATTCTTGATAAATTTTCATCAAGAGATATTAACATATTATCAAATTTGTATATATATGGAGGTACAACTAAAGAGACATTCGGTTCCTTTATAGATTTATGTTATTCTTTAAATTTATGTAAAGAAGGATCTGAGAATTCAATAAGGAACTGTTTAACTTTAGCAAGAGAAAATGGTATTGTAAAAAGAAGAAGATCGAAAGAATGGAAAATTGATAAAGATATTCTACCTCAAGAACCATCAGATTTATTATATTTAAAATTATTTTTAACTAACTATGATCTATAAATCAGAAGATTTAATTAGAGATGTATCTAACGATACTGATTTTAGTCCGGATATAGTAGAATCAGTTTATTATGGTATTTTTGAAAATTTATTATTTAAGATAAAACATCCTAACAAACATCTTGCTTTTAATCTAAGAGATTTTGGTACATTTCTTTTTAGAAGGAAAAAGTTAATAGAAACTCAAAAAAAATTACAATTCAGAATTGAAAATGATAAATTTCCTCCTACTCCTGAGTATAAGGAATACATTGACAATTTGGTAATATTATATGAAAAATATGTTGAAGATAGTGAAATCCCTTTTTCTTTGGTTGAGAAAAAAAGGATGGAAAAGAAGAAAAATCACAATAAAAAATCTATATAATTATCTAGAAGCTATATATCAATATATAATACAAAATAGAGATATAGTAAAAATAGCTAATAAAAGAAGAGAGTTAATCTTACAAAAATCCCCCGAATGTTTACAAACAAGAGCATATTGTGATAATGAATCCTGTTCAGATGAAGGGTTATATAATGAAAAATGTAAGGTGTGCTTAAAAGGATATTATACATTTGCTCCTGGAAAAAGATGTGTCCATTGTGGATGTGATATGGAAGAAAAGCTTTTTCAAATCCAAGGATGTGAAAAAGGTTGCTTTCCAAGTAGAAATAAACAAACAACTAATATATGATAAATTTTAATTCAGAGTATTTTAATATGGGAAAAGTTAAATGGAAGGATAAATCCTCATATGAAATAATAGTTTATAATGATTACAGTTCATCCATTAATATAAAAGCCCCTACTGCAAGTTGTTCTTGCACCACCGCATATTTAAAAATAAATCCTATTCCTGCAAAAGGGCAATCTACCTTAGTTGTTAATTTTGATTCTTCTAAGGTTGGTTTAGGTTCACATACAAAAAAAGTTACATTGTCTTGGATTGGTTCAGATAAAAAGAATTATACTAAATCTTTAAATTATTCTGTAGATGTTACAAAATAACATATTACTGTTTTCAAAAACTAAAACTTGTTATCCTTGCAGAATGCTACAAGAATTACTAGATAATGAAAACTTAAATTGGAAAAAGTGTTTAACTTATATAAATTTAAATAATCCTTCGGATAAGGATATTGATTTTGTATTAAAATATAATGTAAGATCTGTCCCTTGCTTAATAGTAGATAATGAAATAAAAAAAGGTTCAATAAAAGAAATAGCAGCTTATATAAAAGAATTATGTACATCGGAGTAAATGAATTAATTAGTCTTTATAAAAAAGAATTTGACCAAAATAAAAAGGCTACCGATTTAGCAAAAAGAAGGGTTAGAGAACAAGGTTTTTCATTATCAGGAAAATTGGGAAATTCAAGAATTGAAGATGAGAAGAAATTAGTTATTAAAGAATGGGATAAAAAGAGAGATAATTCAAAAAAGGTACATAGAACTATTCAAGAAAGAGAATCAAAATTAAATAAAGGTTCTATAATAGGAGAATATAAAAAGATAGAAGAGGGAGAGATTCCAATTTTTCCAAATATAGAGTTAGATAGAAATATTCATTATTATGAAAAATTTTTATATAATGAAAAATATAAAATTATTGGATATGCGGATCATTTATATATAGATGCAAAAGGGTATCTAAATATAGAAGATTACAAATGTAATCAAACTTTTACTACGAATTTCACATTTGAGAAAAATGGCTTAAGGTTTATTGAGAAATTTAAACAACCTATAAATAATTTAATAGATTCAAAATTAGTATATGCTCAATTACAATCTTCTTTATATATGTATCTTGCCTGGACATTAAATCCAAGATTAAAATTTGGTAATATTAAAATAACTCATGTGGTTTTAAATGAAGATGGAGAATCTACAGGAGAAGAGTTTAAATACGATGTACCTTTTTTATTAGATGAAGTTAAACTGATATTAAAAGATTATATAAAAAATAAAAAAGCAAATGTCATCTAAATCATTATTTGAGATAGTAAATGGTAAAGCTAGAATAACAGAACATGTTAAGAATATCTGGTTATTAAATAATATGATAGATTCTTATGGAGAACAAACGGCACTTAAAATATTTAAAGTTCTGGATTATATGGCAGATTTGACAGAAGATAACCCTTTCAAGGATGTCTCTGAAATAGGAAAATTGGAATTTATTATAAATGCTACATGTCCAGAAACTACAATTGATGTTGATTGGAATAGTGATGAAATGATAGATTCTATAGAATTGGTTCGTAAATTATATGAAACTCCTTCATATAGACACTATCTCGCTAATAAAATACTATCTGATAAATTAACTGAAGCTATAAGATATACTTCTGTAGATACATCTAAAGAATTAGGTAATGCTTCTCAAATTGAGAAAACTAACATAGTATTTGAAAAGACAAGAGAACTTACAAAGAAAATATATAATGAGTTTCTTGAGGAACAAAATCTTGTTCAAATTCAAGGTAAAGGTAAAGTTTCAAAAAATAGTAGAATTCTTGGAGGAAAATCTAAAGACTTAGAATAATATGAAAAAGCCTAAATACGATTTTAGTAAAGAGAATCCTTATAATACATTTGGGAAAAACCAATTTTTGAATGCTAATACGGGTGAAACTGTTAATATGGTTACTGAAGATTGGAGGACTTTATCACAAAAAGGAGGAGTTTCTTTTTCTAATGTTTCCCCGATAGAAGAAGATTCAATTTGGAATAAATATTTAAAATATCTTCCAGAGTATATGATTCTTGACTATCTTACTAAAGAGCAATGGGGTGAAGATGAAGATTTAATAGAAAAATACTATAAAAAACCCTATGCTGTAAATAAAATAAACATTTCCTCTTTACCAGAAGAGACTTTAAAATTTCTGGTAAATAGATATTATAATGAAAATACCTATTAAAAATATACCATTTTGTAATATTGATACTAATGCATGGTCAACAAAATCATTTAATAATCAAAAGGAATTTGCAGATTTTTTAGTTGAGAATTGTTTCAAGGAACCTGGAGAATATTTTTTTCATAGATCATTTACTGTAGATGGAGGCTGGGTAGAATCAGCTAATAATTTTAATAATAAAGGTAGATATATTGATTATTCTGAAGATACAGAAGAATATTGGGATTTTTGGGACAATGAAGAGTTGAAATGCAGACTTGGAGTTATTTGGTTATATGAAGATAGATATTATTATACAACCGGAGATTACTATTTTGCTATAAATTATTTTAGAATAGTAAATAAAGAAAAATCATATAATGAAACTTTTCCTACTGTAAGGGACGGTCAATATCATACGATGTTATATGAAAAAATTTCTGAGATAAAACATATGAATTCCGGAGAATTGAAAAGAAGGCAATTTTTATGGAGTAATCTACATGTAGCAAAATCTATAAATTATCTTTGGTTTGAAAATAATAAAAGAATAAAATGGCTTGCTTATGATGAATCAAAAATTATTGGAGCTGAATCATCTTGGTATATGCTAGATATAGCTAAAAAGCATTTGAATTTAAATACAGGATGGTATAGAGGATTTACTCCAGATAAAGGAGGGGAGATTCATCAAAGAATAAAAGTAAAGGATAGAGATAATTGGTACTGGTCTGGAAATGAATCAGTTATAACTGCTCATACAGCTAAAACCAATGATAGTGCTGGAGTTGGAGGTAATACTTTCTGGGTATGGTATGAAGAAGGAGGAATATTTCCAAATGCCAATTTGAATTGGCAGTATATGGAACCTTCAATTACATCTGGTGGAATAAGAAGCGGTTCGATGTGTATAGGAGGATCTGTTGGTGATTTGGACCAATGTAAACCTCTTAAAGAAATGATAAACAATCCAAGTGCATACGGTATATATTCTGTACCTACAAAATATTATGATGAAACAGGTGTAGTAAAATATTGTGGATTATTTATTCCAGCTCAATGGTGTATGCCTGAAGCAATGGATGAGCACGGAAATTCTTTAGTTGATTTGGCTTTAAGTATTCTCGATAAATCTGAATTTATAGGATGGAAGAGTGGTGAAATGAAGGGTAGTCTTTTAGTAGAAAATGATGAAGCTTCTTGGGTATCCTTACCGGAAGAAGAATATATACTTAAAAAATCTCAACAACCTCGTACTATAAAAGAGGCTTTTGCTCATAGAAAAGTTGCAACTTTTAATTCTGCAAAATGTGATAAGAGGCAAGAACAAATAAAAATCTTAGAAAAGGATTCAAAATTATTTAAAAAACAAGGATTATTAATAAGGCAAACTACAGGAATTGTAAGATTAAAAGAATTATTAGAATTTAATGTAGATAAACCTACAGAAATGAAATGGCCTGTAGATCCACAATTAAAGGATAAAAGAGGAGTAGTTAATATTTATGAAGAATATAATCCTAAATTTCAATATTTCGGAGGAGTCGATTCAACTGAAGTTGAAATTACAACAACATCAGAATCTTTATTTTCTATAACAATATATAGAAGATCTTATACCGAAATAGATAAATTGACAGGTAAAAAAAGGATGGTTAGAGGAAAAGTTGTAGCAACTTGGGCTGGTAGATTTGATAGTTCCGATGAAACTTTCGAACATGGAATGATGCTTCTTGAAATGTATAAAGCAAAAGCTGCATGTGAAAGAAATAAACCTGGTTTTATAAATTATTGTAGAAGATTGGGTAGAGGTCAACTGATTGCAAAAAGAAACGAATTACCTTTTGATAAGGATATAGATGTTACAGCCAATGAAAATGACCAATATGGAGTATGGAGGGATAGTGCAGGAAAGTTATTAAAAGAATTAATATCTGTTACAAAACAAAGTTTAAATGCGGAAATGGATGTTATATATCTAGATAAAGAAGATGATAAAGATGAAATAGGTCAGATAAAAAAGATAATAAGAGGATACGATTATATAGATGATTATTGGTTGTTAGAAGAATTAAAATATTATAATGATGAAGATAACTTTGATAGATGTGATTCACTCTTCTATGCTTTAGCTTACGGAACTTCTGAAGAATTATCTTTCCCTAATGCTTCTGTAGAAATAGAAAGTAAAGAAAAAAAGAAAACTTACAACAAAGAATCTGGAAATTATAAATACTTTATAGATCCAAATAAAATTGCAAAAAGTTTTAGAAAAAACCTATTAAAATATTAAAATGAAAGGAACCCATGAATTAATACAGCAGGGAATAATTGGTATATCAAATGCAAAAAATGGTCCTAACCCTTGGGCAATGAATTTAACAGATTCAATGCCATGGCAATTAGTAGAACTTAAAGATAAGACTCCTGAGTGGAAACAATGGTTTGCAGATTATTTAGAATTTATAGGAGATAAGCAAGTAGAAAAGAAGAAAAAACGAATTATAAAAAACAGAATGCTTGCCTCTGGTATATTAGATCTTGGAGATTATATTATAAATGGAGAGGAAAATCATAATTATTTAAATAATTTATTTTTAAACGAGCAGGAATTAGTAGATCCTATAAAAAAATTTCAACCTCTCATTCCTCCATTTGTAAATGTATTAAAAGGTGAATTTATAAAAAGGCAAAGGCGTCCATTCATTACTTGTATAGATAGAGGGACAGAAGATGAAAAACTTAAATATAAGAAAGATATTCTAACTAAAATATTAATAGAAAGATCTCTTAAGAAGAAAGAAGAAGCTCTTCGTCAAATTGGTATATCTAATGTTTCAGAGGAAGAATTATCTTCAGCATCTCAGGAAGAAAAAGTTAAACTTCAAGAGATGCAATCTAAATTTCAGGAAGAGATGACATTAGAAGAAAATCTAATTGAAACTCAAATGAAATTTAAAAAGTATAGGCATATTGCTGAAGAATTTGCTCAATTAATCTTTAATAAAGATTATGAAAGATTCAATATGGCAGTTTTAGAAAAAGATGCTTTTATTGAAAAGATATGTAATGAAGAGGTTTCTTTTGTTATAGATATGCAAGAAAATGATTATAAGCCTATATTTATAGATAACTCGAAATCTTTCCATCATTTATCAGACGATTTAGAATATTATTCAGAAGGAGATTATTTTGGTTGGTTTGAAGATGTAACTATTGGAGATATAATTAATCAAGAAGGAAAAGATTTAACAGAAGATCAATTTGAAACTCTTCAAAAATCATTATCTTCCATAGTAGGGGATGGATTTAATTCCTATCTTACTCTTCAACATTTCAAAAATTTCCCAGGATATAATAAAGATTGGAGAAAACCTATAACTACTAACGTTGATTCTGCAAGAATGACATGGAACGAAAATGAAATAATTAATAATTTATTTTCAACAAATTCTACAAGTCCTTTGGATGAAAGAATTAAAAATTTAGATAAAAAACAAGACTTCCTAGAACCAAAATTGTTTAAGAAAATGACCTCATTTTTTAAATGTGGTAGAAAAATAGGATGGCTTGTTAAAAAGAATACTCAAGGTCAAGTTGAATTTACAGGATGGGTTGATGAAAACTTTAAATTAACTATAGAACCTATTTATGACCTTTCCTTAACTAAAGAAAAAAGTCAAGAAAATTTAGTATATGGTGAACATATAGAATGGACATGGGTAAACGAATGGAGAAAAATAAAAAAGATTTCTCCTAATTTAGGAAATTCTTATTGGTTTGATAAAAAAGATGAACAAAAATATTCAATATATATTGGAGGAGATCCTGTAGAAACTCCTTTTAAAGGTAATAAAAATAATCCATTTCACGTAGATCCTCCATTTGAAGGAAGAGAATTTAAAATGAAAGGTCTCAGACCGGTTTCATATGTAGACTCGTTATCTGGCCCCCAAATATTATATAATATAGTATTAAATAGAGTTCCTGATATAATTGCAGATGATTTAGGAATTGTTCTTTGGATGAATGCTTTAACTTTACAAAATACAAATAGTCCAGGAGTAGAAGGTCCGCTTCAAGATCCCCTTACAGCATCCTTAAAATCATTATATGAAACTAAAACTCTTGTAACTAAAGTAGATAGAGAGATAGTTAGAGAAATGGGGAACGCAGCACCAGTAGTACCTCAAGTTCTGAATCTTTCAAGAATAAATGAAGCTCAAGGATATCTTCAAATGGCCGTTCAAATTAGAGAACTTGCCGGAGAAATAGTTGGGGTATCTAGACAAAGAAGAGCTCAATCTAAAGCTTCAGAATCAGCAACTCAAACTCAATTAGGAATAGATTATTCAGAAACTCAAACAGAGCATTTATTTAATGATTTTATAGTAGATTTTATGCCAAGATTCTATCAAAAAATGGTAGAGGCAGGAATGTACTATGCTTCAAAATCAGAAGAAGCCAGAGCATTTTATCAAACTTCAGAGGAAGGTAATATCTATTTAGAACTTGAAAATAATGAAAATTCCCTTAGACATTATTCAATTGTGGTAAAAAATGACGCATTCATTAAAGGGCTAATGTCTAAAATAGAAAGATTATTTTTTAATAATAATACATTGGAAGCTGATCCTGAAGTATACATAGAAGGTGTTGCAGGAGACAGTCCTTCGTCCTTGATAAATTCAATTAGAGAAATGAGAAGAAGAAGAGAAGAAGAAATGAATGCTGAACATAAAAGAGAAATGGAAAAAATACAAGCTCAAGAGAAAATGGCAAAAGAGCAGCAAGAATTATTGCATAAGCAAAAAATGGAATTACAAGATTCAATAAATCAATCAAATCAACAAGAGGCTTTGATTAGAGCATTGGGAGGAATTCAAACTGATAATAATAGTGATGGTCAGATAGATGCAATGCAAAATCTTCAAAATAAAATATCCCAGATTCAAGGTCAATTGAATTTAAATCTACAAAAGTTAGAATTTGATAAAACAAAACATGAAGATCAAATGAATCAAAAAGACAAAGAACTCTTAGCTAAACAATCAATTGAACAAAAAAAGCTTGCGGTTGCAATAGCAAATAGTCAAAAATCTGATGATAAGCAATTAAATAAGAAAATTGCTAACAAACAAGGGGTAATTTAAACTATTTTCTAAAAAATAAAAAATAAATTTGGTAAATTAAAAATTTTTACTTATATTAAAATTGAATAAAATGGAACAAACAGAATCAATGTCATTGGATGATTTAATTAATGACTTTAAACAAGTAACACCAAACCCTATAAATAATAATCAAGGTCAAGGTGAAGGTGAAGGTAAAGGTGAAGGTGAAGGTGAAGGTAATATAACCGACCCTAACCACAAAAATCAAAATATCCAAGTAGAAACACCTGAATTTTTCAACGATTTTGAAAAAAGGTTCTTTGAAAATGATTTATTAAGAAGTTGGCAAATGGAGGACGGATCTTGGTTTACTCCAAAAAGTGATGAGGAACTTTCAGAATTAATTAAAGCTAATATAGATAGTGCTCGTACAGAAAAAATGTATGAAGATAAAAATGAAGCTTTAAAGGAAGCATTATTAGAAAGTACTCCAGCTTTTCAATTTCTAGTAGCAAATGCCAATAAATTTAGAACAATTGAAGATATGCTCCCTTTCATTGAAAATGTAAATATGCAGGAGCAAATTGATAATCTAGATTTAGAAAATATTGAACATCAGGAACTTATAATTAGAAATGCATTATCTCTTAAAGGGTTCCCTCAATCTGATATAGATTTAGATATAGAAGATTTCAAAGAAAGAGGAATTTTAGAAAAAAAGGCAGAGTTACTGAAACCTATATTAGATGAATATAATTCTATTCAAAGGCAAAGAATAATAGATCAAGAAAACAAAAAACTTCACGATGAAATGATATTAATGAATAATTACTTTTCATCAATAAATACAAATATAATTCAATCCAAAGATATAGATGGTTTAAAGATAGAACAAAAAGATAAAGAAAGAGTAATTTCTTATCTTGTACCACAAGAAAATAGTTCAGAAATTCCATTATATCAAAAAATAGATGAATCTATAGCAAAAGGAGATACAACTACTCTATTTTTAGTATCTCTTCTTTTAGACGACAAAGAAGCATTTTTCAATTTAGTTGGAAATAGATCTGCTACAAAAGTAGCAAAGGAACTACAGAAAGTAATTAGAACAAACAATAAAAGTTCCTATAGTTCCTCAGATCCATTAGATACTACATATATTCGTAATAATGAAAAAAATGGTAGTCAATTTGGATCATTCATATAAGAAATTTTTAAATATATATATATAAAATGCAAGAAGTTAATAACTTACCCATAGCAGGTATTCTTCAGAATAGCTATGATCATAAAGATATAAGACTTTTAAGTAACCATGTAAGTAAGGCTAGCCTTCTGCAATTTGCATCCATTGATACTCTTCCTGATTTTGGGAATAGAGATTTATATGCGCTTGCTTATAAAGAAGAGTCTCCATTTATGCTTCCTCAAATAGAGGGTGGTCAGATAGTAAATATTAGTGGAAATGAGTATACATTTAATGTTCCATCTGTAGGAAAAGATGAAACTAAATTAGTATCTATTGACGGTGTTCAACCTGGTCAAAAGATAGGACAATTAGGTATTCCTTTCTGGATTACAGTAAATAACGGATCTCTTGGATCAAACGGTGCACAAATAATGCCTTCGTTACACAGAGATTTTGCTTTACAAGTTTTAGATGTCCGTTCAAAAGGAGCTAATACAGAACATTGGCAATATCAAGTAGTGTTTAACGGAAATGCTACTGGAGCAGAACATATTCCTCAAGACGTTCTTCAACCTGGAAAACTTCTATATAAAATTGGTGGTACTAGGTCTAGAGAACACGGTCAAGAATGGGATTCTTGGATGATTAAAGGTGGACAAAATCGTAAGTATGTAGCCAGAATATCTGACTATCAATTACAAGTTCATTATAAAATGACAAGAGAAGCTTGTATAATTGCCGATACTGTCAAATTAGATAAAGAATGGCTTACCAAAAACTTCAATAGAGTTACGGAACTTATTGGTGTTAAAAAAGATAAAGATGGAGCTTTACTTAATCCTCTAATTAAAACTGTAGATGATTATGTTAAATTTGGTGGAGATATTAAACAACTTCAACCTGGTCAAAAATTAGGATTTAAATTTCTTACTACAGAGTATGATAGAATTTCTATGTCACTTCTTCGTAAGGAATCTGATTTGATGCAAGTTTATCATCCTGGAGGATGGACAGGTTTAGACGGTTTTGATAAATCATATATACATCCTGGTGTATTCCATCAATTTAATTATTCAGGTGTTCGTCATACATTCGATCCAAGATTTGTTACAAGAAATCAAATAATTGCAGCCGTTGATGCGTTTAGAGCAGGAAGGGAAATCCCTACTACATTTGGTAAAGAAGTTGCAATTAAGATTAGAACTGGTGATGGTGGAGGATATATCTTAAATAAAATCTTTGAAAAAGAATTCCTTGCAAATATGACAGCTCAAGTTTTTGCAAAAGAACTTGGAGCATTCTCAGGAACCTATCAAACTGGATTAAAAGTGTTTACTCCATGGTTTGCTGGAATTAAAATTGCGGGTAAATATGATATTACTTGGGAAATAGACCCATCATTAAACGGTTCAATGATTGATCCTCTTGATAACCCACTTGTAAATGGACATAGATTATTTTCATATACAATGATTATAGAAGATGCTGATTATTCTGCATCAAATATAAAAATAGTTAGAAGAGAAGGTTTAAGTGGAAATATGAGTATGCAAGTTGTACCTGGTACATTTACTCACCCATTCTTCCAAAATGAATATATGGGAGCTGCTCTTCATCAAGGAGCACATACTGGAACAGGATTTACAGCACACTTTATATATGAACCTGAAACTGCAATAGTTTGGGATCCAACAAGAATGTTAAAGTTCTCACCTATTAATCCTTATACTGGGTTATCTCCATTTTAAACCAGAGAAAGAATTATTTGCTCATTTCAAAAATATTTCGTATATTTTGTATTGAAATAAATACAAGTAATATGAAAGATTTTAATAAAGAAGGAGTTTTAGATGATTACAAGAAGGGTATGAATGTTAATCAAATGGTTATAAAATACCATTACGATAATTGATGGAGATGGATGTATTTCTGGAGCATATCAATATGGAAAATTTTTTCCAACTATTGAAATATGTGGAACTAATGAAACTTGTCAAATTTTTATAGATTTTTTAAGAGAAAGAGGATTTTCAACAAAGGGGAATCCTTATAAATGTAAAAAAGGTAAAAATTTATATAAAGTTGGATTTGCACACAATTTAGCAATTGGTATAATAAACCTACTATATAAAGATGCAAGTATTTATATGGACAGAAAATATAATAAAGCTAAAGAATACTTTACAAATGAACAACAAACAATGATTAAACAAACAATATATGCTTTTTCAAATTAAAAAAAAGAGTGCTCCTATTGAAAAATCGGGAGATGCTCAATATACAAATACAGGAGAAAGTCCATTTTACTCCTTCAATACAGTTCTTTTTTCAGATAATATAGGCTCAGAAAAAGAACCTAAATTTAGATACAGAACAGGTATGGAAAATGGATCAGTTCTTAGAAATAAATTGATTTTAGATTCTGAAAAGGAAGAATTAGAAAAAGTAGCTTCGAAGCTTAGGGAAATTGTAAAAGTTAATTTTCCAGGATCAGAAAATTCAGAAAATTCCTTTTTTTGGAATCCTGAAAGAACAGCTAAAGAATTTTCTCATAAAGATTCCATGGTTGTATATGATACTGATGATCCAGAGGGAGCTTTACTTTATCTGAATATATTAGGAGGAGGTTATCCCATGGTTGCAGTTAACCCAAAAACAGCCGAGGATAAAACAGGAATGGACCTTTATGTTATAGAAGTTTCAGAACAAGATGAAAAAGAATCCAAAGATTTATATGGGGACAGATTAGAAGCATATGCTGCATTAAATGATCTTTTAAATAATAAAGGTATAGATTCATTGCTTTATATATCTTATCTTACATCTGATACTAATAAAGGAAGAACTAGAAATACATCTAAAGCTCAATTTCAAAAGGATTTGATGAATTATATCGAAGGTAGTCAAAATACAGTAGATAAGAAAAAAGCATCTAAAAATTTCCTAAATAGAGCAAAACAATGGAAAACAAATAAAGATGAATTAGTATTAGAAGCATCTTTAGAAATAGGACTTTGGTTTGGATTAGTTTTCAAAGATAAAGATACAAAAAGGTTGGTTTTAACAAATAGTAAATTTTTATTAGGTTCTGATATCCCTCAATCAATGTCAATTTTAAACAAACCTGAAAACCATAATGAGTTGAAAGATTTTATAGAACAGGTTAAAGAAAAATTAAACGGATAATGAATAGTAAAATTGCTTCAGAATACATATTACAATCATTAGAAAAACAAGATTCTGGAGGATATGCTAACTTTACTAAATGGGATTTAGAAGATTCTTTGAATAGACAAGCTACAGATTGGTTTAGAAGACAAGTTTATGGGACTAATCAAAGACAGGAGCAACAAGAAGAAAGTACAATGGTTACTGATGATATTCAAAACTTTCTTGTTGAAAAAAAGATGTCAGTTGTAAATAATGAATTTTATGCTGATTCTATAAAAATACCAGAAAATTATAGGTATTATAATAAATTATCAGTATATTGTAGTAGTGGAGATTGTAAAAAAATATTAATCCCATCATTGTTTATAGAGAATGCAAATACAGATTCTTATAGTTCTGATTGGTCTTTATCTCCAAGTTTTGATTTCGAACAATGTTTTCATGTTCTTTTAAATAATAGATTTAGAGTATTTCATATGGGAGAATTTAAAGTAGATTACATTAGATTATTTTACTTTAGAGAGCCTAAAAAAATATCAATGGATTCCTCTAATATTGAAACAGAATGGGAGTGGAAAGAAGATGTAGCTCAACTGATAATAGAAAATTCAATAAAACAGCTTGCTGGTTCAATTGAACATATAACAGCAAATCAAATAGCGGATAAAAATCAAATAAATAATAATTAATTTTTTAATAATTAAATTTAAGTAAATGCAAGATTTACATTACAAATGGCCTTTTCTACCTATTAGTGGGTCAGTTATAGATGCATCTTCAACAGATATATTCTGGGGAGATCTAAAAAAATATGCAGGTTCAATATCTGTAGGTATTTATGATTATGATACCTTATCTGTAGCTACAGGTAACGGAAACGGAAAGAAGTTCTTTATAGGATATTCTTCCGAACATACAAGAGATAAATTAGATACTTTTCTAACTAATATGACTCTTCCAAAAGGAAGAAATTATTGGGCTTTTAAAGGAAGTGACGTTGAATCTTTTGAATATTCAGATCCGATAACCAAAATAGTTCATGAAAGTTGGGCTTTAGGCTATTCAGGAGCAGACGGTTGTGAATTGGAACTTCCTAAATTTGAATGTGATAAAATTTACGGAGTAAAAGTTATCCTTGACGGTAACCCAGTTTTAAACAAGTTAGGCAGTAAAATTCAAGCTGTTTCTTTTGCTGATCCAATTTGTTGTAATTCCAGCGAATGTACAACAGGTTGTCAAGATGGACAAATAGATTGTGAAGGAGTTATGAAACAAATTGCTGAAAGATTGAACAATCAACTAGTAAGTAGATTATTTAATTTAAGAGCAAGGTATATAACAAATACATTTACACCTCAATCAACATTTGATTTGACTAAATATCAAATTACATTGCTTGATGATGGTTCTAATGACGCTCTTGCAAAAGTTCAAAGGAATTCTCCTGTAGATTCTGTAGTAAAAAGAGTATCTAGATCAAAATGGTATAGTACTTACGAAATTTGTACTGCCGGAACACCAGTTGATATTTCAGCAGAAACTGAATTTATACTTCCTGCTGATTGTGAAACTTGTCCTCCAGGATCAACAACAGTAGCAGTTCAAAGAACTTATAATGTTGTTAGAGTTCTTACTCCATCAGATGATATAAATAGTGATGTTGATAAACAAACCTATGCAACGGCTGTAGCGGCTTCTTATTCTGCCACATTAGCAAAAACATTTGATGGTACTGCTGGTGGAGTTACTGTAGGTACAGATTCAATTACTGTTACTGCTCACGGTTTTTCAACTGGAGACAAAGTAACTTACTCAAATGGAGGAGGAACTTCTATTACAGGTTTAACTAGCGGAAATGATTATTTTGTGATAGTTGTAAATGCAAATACTGTTAAACTTGCATCAAGCTTCGCTTTAGCAAAAGCTGGAACAGCAATAGATTTAACTGTCGTAGGTGTAGGTACTTCTCATTCATTAACTCCAAAAATAACTGGAAAATTTAATTCAAGTACTGGAGGAGTAGCTATAGTTGTTTTGACTACAAGCAATGAAACAGTTTTAACAACAGCTATAAATTCAGACTCCCTTTCTCTTTCTTCTGTGAGTCCAGTAAGCTGCTCTCTTCCTTCAAATACTTGCTTTGCAGGACAATGGGTTGAAGTAGGTCAAGCTTATAGAGTTCAAAGACAACTTTGCTTAACTTTAAGAAGGAAAGATTGTGATCCTGCACAAGGAGATAGGCAAGAAGAATTAGAACAATATTATAAAGATTATCCATATATTGTTCAGGCTGATGGGGTAGCTGAAGTAACAGTTACTGCTGGGGATGCGTGTGAAGATATTTATACAATCAAGCAATGGTCAAAAGGTTGCATGGAAGATGCTTGTTTAGCAGCCGATACTTCTGAATTTGAAGATTTAGGAGGATATGACAATAGAGCATGGAAAGTTGTTAGTTCTACTCCTCCATCATACGATGCTGATAAAAGATGTGGTATTATTGTTACCGTATCACCAACTAAGGAGTATTACGAAGAATGTGAATATGAATTTGGAGCAAATCCTGAAATAGAACCAATAACTTTTGAGTTATCTTGGATAACCGATTCAGAAGTAGGTGATTTTGGCTCAGTATGTAATTTTACACTACCAGCAGCTAAAAAAATAACTACTGCTTCTGGAACAAGGCAACAAGGACATGCTGTGTTATACCAGTATATAAAAACTTCAGAAGCATATGATGGCTTAGGAAAAGAACCTTGTAATCCTACACTGAGAAGGGTATTGGATTCCAATTATAGAGCACAGGTTCCAGATAAATCAGCTTTTTATAGATATTATTATCTTAAATTTAAAACAGATAGAGGTAATAATAACTGGGAACAAAAACCAGAATTTGTTGAAGCAACATTCCAAATACCAATTAGTCGTCCTGATAAAATGATGAAATTTGAACAGGCAATTTTATCTCCTCTAAGTAAATTTGGAGTAGGTTTAGTAAAAAGAGAAGACTAATTTGTTACTTAACATTATAAAACATAGGCAGGTAGGAGTCCAATCCTGCTTGCCTTTTTTAATTTATGCATAGTCTATCATTAGATATAAATAGAAAAACTACTTGTGATAAATTAACAATTCAGGATACGAGTTGGTATGATCCTTTGTACCCTGTTGAAAATCCTATATTGGAAGTAATGTCACCTATTTCTACCTGTTTTTCAGTATTTACTTTAACTCATCCATGGTGTTCAAAAACTTTAACTTGTCAAGATTTATCTATATGTTATAATGAACAAAATGGGACAATTCTTCCTGATGGAAATTATATTATTAAATACTCTATAGATCCAAATTTAAGTACAATGGTAGAATTTAATCATTTTAGAGTATGTAATATAATGAAAAATCTTATACTTCAGATATGTAAATTTTTATCAGAGAGGTGTAATATGAGTTTATCTGAACAAAAGGCAGAAAAAGAGAGACTATTGGATATTGAATCAATAATAAATTATTCAGTATATGCATCTGAAGAATGTCTTGATATAGAAGAAGCAAAGAGATTATATAATGAAGCAAATAAAAAATTAAATGAATCAGGAGATTGTCCAACTTGTAAGTAATATTAAATGTGAAATTTCTTCAAGATATTCATCTTTACTAGATGAATTACAATTTGGTATAAAATGTAATCATAAAAATTATGATTTTTCATTATCTGAATTAGAATTATTGTTTTTGGAAAATATTCATTATTTTGATATTGAAGATTACTCTTTAATATTAAATAGAAATTATAAAAATATTTGTAAACCTATTGAATTTAGCAATTGTAATTGCTGTAATTAATAAATGAAAAATAAAAGAAATAGGGATAGGGATAATTGCATTCCAACAAATGTAACTTGTGTTAAATGGAATCTTCCTCCAATACCATGTTTAGGTATAGAAACAGGAGATTATCTAGATGATATTACTTTTGCATTAGTAAGTAAAGTATGTCAAGCTTTTTCAGATCAAGATTTATCAGATATAGATATTCAATGTATTATAGATAGATTGAATATAACTGAACCTTCTGAAAAAACAGTAGCTACATTTCTTCAACTTGCTTTTGATAATAATTGTAAATTATATGATCTTATCCAAGATGTTAAAGAACTTATAACTAATGATGATTCTTCATTGTCGTTAGATTTAAAATGCTTGGCTCAATATGATTCTTATGGAAATCAATTACCATATAATGAACAAAGCGTTTTACAATCTCTTATAAATCAAGGATGTTCTTTAATTGGACAAATTGCAGGATTAAGTTCTGCTATTCAAGAAACAAATATAAGAATAGATAATTTACCTGCACCATATACAGAACCAAATCTATCAACTTGTTTATCTGGAACACCAAAATCTTTATCTCAAACAGTTCAATTATTAGCTTCTGATTATTGCACATATAAAGAAAAAGTGGGATTAGATACTCAAATTGATGCAGCTATTTCTCAATTCCCAGACACTTCTACTAATTTAGATTTTCCTAATTCAGATTTATTACCTCTTGTTTCAGCATTAGCTGATGGAGATTATAATCAAAATATACTTTTAAAATATTTATACGAACAGGTTTTAGCTTTACAGGCGTGTGCTTGTAAGGTTAAATGTGACGATGTTAAAATTGGATATGAAGTTTTTGATGATAATGAAGACGGTTCTTCGGTAACGGTTTCTTTTAATCCTGAATATGGATTTTATCTTCCATCAGGAGCAATTCCTCAAGAAGTTAAAATTACTTTTATAGATAGAAGCAAAAAACAATTAGTTTATACAGTTTTAAATCCAGATACAACTTTCATACCTGGATTTTCTCCAGTATATAATATATCTGCACTTGATTTAAATGCACCAATAACAATAAAAGTTTGTACTAAAATACAAATAAATGGAACTGAAATATGTTGCAATTGTGAAGAAAAGGAACATATGTTTGTTGGAGGATGTGATTTCTGTAGTATAACTGCAACTGACACAGTAACAATAATTTATAAAATATGTTAATATGGCCACTACTTGTATTATAAGATCTGTAACTCTTCAACCAAATGAAGAATTTATTCTTCCTCCTGGAGCAGAATTAATTTCTGTTTCAGATATAGGGAATATTACAACTACTTGCAATGTAGATAATTTAGAAGAACTTCAATGCTATGTTTGTGTTCTTGGAATAAATGATGATGAAACGGCAGATAGGTATTTTAAAGAAGGTAATCCGGGTGGAATGGGGGATACTTTCATAAAAGGATTTTACTTAAACGATTCCTATACAGAATTCCCTTCTCCATTATTTCCACACCATGAAACTGGTTTTTTTGATGCATCTCAATTATTATCACTTCTTCAAAGTTACATTCCAGGAATAATTTCAGGAAACTGGTATTATGAAAATCCTAACGGTGCGCCTATGGGAGAACCTAATAATGCAACTGCCACATTGTTACAAATAAAGACTATTCCTTCAATTGCTGAAAATTTATACATATACGTATTGGCAACTGCTGATACAGGACAATATTCAGCAATGACTGTAAGAGTTCCCTTTTATACTTTAGATGCAGCAGAAGCTTTAGGGGTATTTACTGAACCATTAACAGAACTATGTTCTGAAACTTAAAAATTAAAAAATAATGGCACTTTGTTTAATAACTATTAGTGGAACTTCAGGAAGTCTTGAATTAGTTTATACAATTTCAGGAAATGAAAATCATACATATATAGGTTCACCTGGAACAATAGGTATTGATGATACCGCTACATCTGTTCAAAGTATTACTCATACTGGAGATTTAACAGCATCTTCATTATGTTTAACTGTTACAAATGTTTCTCCTGTATGTAAAGAATTTATATGGGAAAAGATAAGTGAAATATATACAGCAAGAGGAATCCAATTTGGTTCATCATTTATGACTTTTTCTTCAAATTTTGATCTTATTGAAAATGTAAAAGGAATTGCTCAAGCAATTAACTCTCTTGATGATTATAGAATAAAAGCTATTGCTATAAAAAGTTCTATGACAACCGATTCTCAAAGGGGCAATGTAGTAAATTCTATAAATAATTTGAAAGTTAAGGTATATTCGGATGAAACTTTAATTTATCTTGTTTTTAAATCAGAAGATGATTTATCTACAATATATATACCGTTAACTGATTCAACTTGTTCTCTTACAGGTTATTTAGAAATCCCTATTTGCTCTTATGAAACACCTTCAGTTTAAATAAAAAATTAAAAAAATGGCTCAATGTCAAATAAATATTTTATCTGGAACAGTATTAATAAGATATAATCTTGCTGGTACAGATAATGAAATTCAAGCTGATTCCGGAGATCCTGTTTGGATTGATGATTCTGCAACAGATGTTACTTGGTCCCCTTTGACTGTGGGGGCTACCGCTACATCTTCTTGTATAAGCTTAACTTTATTACCTGTAAATTGCTATTTATATAGTTGGGAATTTAACAGGCAGGTAATTTCTTGTTATAACAATCTTGCCTCAAACTCAATATCTGATTATGAATTTTCAGACATTGTAATATCTCCAACTACACACGATATAGAGAATCTACCATATACAACCCCTACAGCTTTAGGTTTGGCAGATAAAATAAACAGTTTAAATAATAAGAATTTTAAAGCAGTGGCTTATAAAAATTTACTTACTACAAATAAAACTCAATTATTTTTAATAATTAAATCTTTTGGAAATACTATTCCTGAAATAAAATTAACAAGTCTTATAGGTGGTCATTCTTTATATATAAAAGGAATTCTTTCTACAGAATGTTTACCTTCAGGCTTTATAAGTATAAATATTTGTTAAAATGTCAGAAAATTGTAACGAATGTGAACAAGCATGTCAGGAATGTAACCCATGTCCTGAAAATTGTGGACCTATTATAGAAACGTGTCCAGAACCTCCTTATACTTCAGAAAATTGTGAAAATTCTGTAAACACTAGATGTATAACTTATGATGCAGGAGACGAGCCTTGTATTGAAAATATTGAAAATAATTCTAATTTTAATATTGTTCTCACTAAGATTTTCACATATTTAAAATCTATATGGACAAGGTTAATTCCTTCAGATGCTTCTATTTCTATAACTCCTATTGATGACTCTTGTGATAATAAAGCAAATATTAAAGTAAATATATCAGAGGATGAAGGAAATGTGATAGAAGTGAGAGATGATGGCTTATTCGCAACAGGGGGAGCTTTTAGTGAAACTTCTATAACTCCTAATAATTTAAATAAAAGTGTAATTTTATCCGCAACAGGTACATCAAATCATACTTTATCTGGAGATGTTTTAAAAGATACAGTTACAGGAGGAGGAAATAATATACTTTCTGTGGGAGTTAATGGTGTTTATGTCCCTCCTTATCCTGGAACTGATGATGTACTTTGTTCTGATCTAACTTCGGTTATTTCTGAACTATTAGATGCAAATCAGAACAATACTGTAAATTCAACAACTTATGATTTAGTTTCGTTTAAATCCAGTATAGTAAGTAATTGTAAATTGGAATTGATTTCTCCACCTACAGGATTTGCTATAACAGGATCTTCGAGAGTAAGTTCTTTTGGTAAAATGGAATGGTATTCCACTCTTACTGCTGCCAATAATGCAGCAGGATCTGGAGAAACAGTTCTTATATTTAACGATACTTCCGAAAGTTTAGTATTAAAAAATGGAGTTTGTTATCAAGGTATAGGTAAACATACTATTTCTGGAAATGTTACATTTTCAGGTTCTACTATAGAAACATCTATTTTAAATTTAAAAATAACGGGAAGTTTAAATATCCAGGCTTCATCTGGAGGAAATGTTAACTTATCAGGTTCTAATTTTTCAGGTTCTGTAGTTTTTGGAAAAATTAGAGTTTACGGAGGAGTATTTATAAACAATACTTCAACTTCAGTAACCATGTTAATTAACAATGAAGCAGTTGTTTCAAACTCATTTATTGATTATTTTTCAATAACACTTGCAACAAAAGCTTCTCTTATAAATAGTATAGTTGATAATACTTTTCCGGCAGGAGAAGTCTTATCTGCCGTTATTAATGGAGCAACTTCTTTAGATGGAAGTAGTTCTCAGGTAAAAGTTTCAAATTGTATTTTAAGAAGTAAAAATTATAAATGTTATTATATAATTGGTCCTCAAATATTATCAAATGTTCATGCAGAAGTAACTGTAGATACAGGTTCGGCTATAGTTGTTCATTGTGGCTCAGTATCTTCTCAAAATAGAGTTCAAGTTGATAATGTTTCTGCAAAGAATATAGGAACTTCTGATTCAAGTGATATCTATGTATCTGCTATAATTTTTGTATCAGTTAATGCAGTTGATTGTTTACCCGAAAATAATATATTAGTTTCTATATCAAATTGTTCTGGTTATAGTGTAGATGGTGCAGGTATAAATACTGTTAACACTTCAATTAATAAGTGTCACGGTTATAGTATTAATAATTCAGGAATCCAAGTTAGACATAGTGACAAATATTCTCATAAAGTTTTTATAAATGAATGTACAGGAATTAGTGAAAATAGATTTGGTTTACAAGCAGAAAGGAACGTTCATATTTCTGGAGGAACCTTTATAAGTAACTATGATAATGCAAATGGTAATCCTATAAGTATAGGAATAAGTTCTGAAATTCCTGATGTAGGATGCAGTTTACCTGTACTTAGAGATCATTATTATGTTTCTGGAGTTAAAACAATAGCCAAACATGCTTCAGCATATGCTATAAAAAAATCATCATCTGCAAGTGGAACTGTTACTGCAAGAATTACAGGAAATCAATTTTTAAATCCTCATGTAGATCCATCTACGAATGTTACACCTATTCCAGATTTTGCAGGAATAGACCCATTAATAGTATTAGTTCCTGGAGTTACTGATTCAAATGGTAATATAATTAACTAATTGAAACAACTTGTTTGTTTGTTTTCATTCGGGGAAGAGTTTTTACTCATCCCCCTCTTTTAAAAAAAAATTTGGTAAATCCAATAATTTTTATTATATTTGTATTACAATGAAGAATTATTGTATACATACATGGCAAAATAACTTTACGCAATATCCCTTTAGGTTTAATTGTGAGGAGTTTCATTTTACTATATATGTAAACTAATTAATAAAAAGTTTTTACAATTTAGTCATGAACCCTCATTACAAATGAGGGTTTTTTATTTTATCGGAGATGGGTTGTGATAGAAGCATACGTCCCCTGGAAGGATGAGGAGCCGTTCAATTCGGACATTTCCGACAATAAGCTGAATATTCTCTGAAGATAAGAGTGCTACATTTGTAACGTAGATTTAGTCAGTTTGAGCCTGACATTCAGCTCTAATGAACCTGTAGCCAAGTTGGAAAGGCATTTCTCTGCAAAAGAAACATCGCTGGATCGTGACCAGTCAGGTTCTCTGTCATATATGGTAATATAGCTCAGAATGTAGAGCAAAGGACTGAAAATCCTTGTGTCGTGGATTCGTAACCACTATTACCACAAATAAAAATACGGGTTTGATGTAATTGGTAGCATGTTACTCTCCAAAAGTAATCGTAAGGAATCGTTCTCTTTAACCCGTGCTTTATATTATCCTCTAGCTCAATTGGCAGAGCGTCTCTCTTTGAAAGAGAAGGTTTCAGAATCGTACTCTGAGAGGATAACTGTGATCGTAACTCAATTGGTTAGAGTGTCTGATTGTGAATCAGAATGTGAGGACTCGGATTCCTCCGATCACCAAATATTCTCTTAGTTTAATTGGAAAAATATTGATCTACGAAATCAAAGAGTGATTGTTCGAATCAATCAGAGAATACATTAACTTTTATTTAACATAGAATTTCTTAATTTTAATCATTAATAAAAATTAAATAATTATGTTAAAAACATTAGGTGAAAATAGAGTAAGAATAGATTTCAATGTACTTAAAAACGATTCAGTTTATACAATTAAGCAAAAGACAGCCGAACTTATAAATTATTGTCAAGCTTTAAGAAACGATGAGTCTGTAAAACCTGAAAATGATACAAAAGAAAAACTAGAAGAAAATTCAAAAGAGAAATTCAGATTGATATCTTTGGCTCAAACGGCTTATGAAGAAGCAGCTATGTGGGCAGTAAAAGCAATAACATTTACAAATTAATTTTGTAAATTAAAATAATTTTCGTATATTAAAAAAGAAATGGTACTATATTTAAATATATCAGTTAAAGAAGATGAAGGTATTAGAGATAATTGTCCTTGGGCTTATGCTATATATAAACGAAAGTGAGTTAAAAAACTAATTATAAGCAAAGCCTGAAAGTAAAAATATTCAGGCTTTTTTATTGAGCTTATAGTTTAATTAGGTAGAACTTCAGATTTTTGATCTGAATGTCAAGGTTCGATTCCTTGTAGGCTCACAAATTATTCTTATATTTGTATCATAATTTGATTTCTGGAGATATGATGTAATGGATTTAGCATAATTCTCTTCTAAAGAATTCGTATTGGTTCGAATCCAATTATCTCTACAAAAATTTATGAAGATAATTTTGGACTATTAGCTCAATAGAGAAGAGCAAAATCCTGTTAAGATTGAGGTTATAGGTTCGAATCCTATATAGTCCGCAAAATAGATATATGAGATTTATAACAGAAGATAATCAAAATGTAAATTTAATAAACCATACGTTAGAAATGATTAAATTAAATCCATCCTTGATTATTAGAATTGGTACGGATAGTCAAAATTTTTCAGATAAAACTAAATTTGTAACATCTGTTGTATATAGATGGTCAGGTAGAAAAGGAGCACATTATATTTTTATAAAAGAAAATATAAATAGAATAAAGGATGATTATAGTAGATTATATCAGGAAGGTTTAAAAACAATGCAAGTATATGATATTTTTAGAGAAAATGGTATAAAAATTGATGCTCTTGAATTTGATTTTAATAATTTAAAAAAAACAATATCATATAAATTAGTAAGTGATTTTAAAGGATGGTGTGAAGGTTTAGGAGAAAAAGCAATATTTAAAAGTGGAGAACTTATTGCTACAAAATCTTCAGATCATCAATGTAGAATATAATGAAATTTGAGTTAAGCAAAAAAGAAATAAAGAGAGCTAATAAGTTTAAAAAGAAAATAGAGAAAAAATACGGATATAATATAGTAGAATTTTCTTATTCTTTTACTCCTGTTGGTATTGGAATTCTAGTTAAAATATCTGCTAGTACCGGTGAATTTAAAGATATAACAGATTTTGATATATGGTAATATAAAAAATATTGAAAAAGTTAGCCCTCCATAAGTGCACTTATGTGGATCGAAGATAGAGAAAGCCTCTTCATAATGCTAAAATGTCTCTCCAAATCGTAGGTTGGCAACTTGTTTGTAATTTTCAAGTGGGATATTCTAAATAAAAATTACATTATGCAGGTTACGCATAAGTGGTGGTGCACCCTCCTTCCAAGTGGGAATAGATGGGATTCGATCTCCAAAACCTGCACAATATATATTTTAGAAAAATAATTTAAGAACCTAAGATAAGACTAAGTATTCAAAGTACACGAATGGCTAGGAATAGTTTCTTATCTTTGCAGTATTTGTCCTCGTCTTCTAATGATAGGAAGAAAGATTTTCGATCTTTTAATACCAGTTTGATTCTGGTCGAGGATACTGGTCAATGGGTCTGCTTGATGAAGACACTCCTCTGTCTAAGGAGAAAGGATGGGTTTGAATCCCATATTGACCGCATTCAACTCCCATCAGTACCGTACATGCTTCCTTATCAGCTCACGCTTATATCGTGTTGAAACTGTAGTTTGGTAACACACTGGTTCGAATCCAGTAGGAAGTACTAAGATTACTTACTAAAGTATACCCTCATGCTGATACCATGTAGAAAGGTTAACGGTTGCATGTGAGTTCGAATCTCATCTTTAGTACATTTAATTTTTAAATTAGAAATTATGTCAAGATCGTATAAAAAAGCAATAATAAAAGATAAAGGTTTTAAGGATATTTATCATAAAATATGTAGAAGAGTAATTAAACAACATGTTAAAAAATTTATAAAAAATGATTCTGATTCTATAATTTTACCAGATGAAAAAGAAATAGTTAATGATTACGATTATTCGGATTATAAGATTGATTACGAATATAATAGAAATTCTGGATATTTTTGGTATAATGGTAAGAAGTCTGATAATTCAAAATACAAAAGAAAATAAATTTTGAAAAATCAAAAATTTATATTATATTTACATTGCGAGGTAGAGTAGTGATCTAACTCCGCTGTCTCATAAGCAGAAGTCCGAAAGGTTCATGGGTTTGAATCCCATCCTCGCATCAAATTTAAGGGAACTTGCAAGAAATAATTTAATTTATTATATGTACAGAGTATTGAATATCAATACTTTAGAGTAATTTAGGTTACGAATGTATATATAAAATAACAAAAATAAAAATTAAAAAAATGAAAAATTGTACAGCAAATGTATGTATTAACAAAGGAAGAGTTAAAACATACGGTGACAAAGTCTACCTAAGTGACGGACAGGAGTATTCTATTGAATTATTTAATGGTACTCACACTAAAAAAATGGCTAAAATTTATTTAGATGGAAAATTAATATCTACATCGGGATTAGTTATAAAGCCAGGTCAAAGAGTTTTTCTTGAAAGATTTATAGATAATTCTAGAAAATTTAAATTTTCTACATATACTATAGATAGTTCAAAAGAAGCCAAAGAAGCTATTGAAAATAATGGTGATTTAAAAGTAGAGTTCTATGATGAAAAAGTTCCTTATTATTTTAACCAAGATTTTTATCTAACATCTAATTGCGTCTATTATTCAAATGTAGATAATTTTAAGAATTTTAATACTACATATGATAGCAATTTTACTAATTGTTTATATAACAATGATTATAGTAGTAATTTAAGAAAGAACTCTTTAGAGACAGGAACTACAGAAAAAGGTTCTATTTCTAATCAAAGTTTTGCAGAATCTTATGATACTTTTAATACATGGGTATATCAAACAATAAATTATAAAATATTACCCTTATCTTATAAACCTATTGAAATACAAGATACTTTGTTATATTGTACAAAATGTTCAAATAAACAAAAGAAAGATCAACGTTATTGTCCTAAATGCGGAACTAAATATGAATAAAAATAAACTATATTATCTCCTCTCGTTAAGTAGCTACTCAGATGGCGAGGGAAAGGTATATGTTTAAATGAACAGCCCTAAGAATAGAATTCTTAGACCGACCTCCTCGCCAAAAGTGAGGAGGTTTCTTTTTATATACCCTTGTGGTGGAATTGGTTTACACGCCTGTATTAGGAACAGGTCGAAGTTTAGTAGGTGCAGGTTCGAATCCTGTCAAGGGTACATAATGCTCTTATAGGCTAATTGGTATCGCCGTCAGACTCAAAATCTGGGTCGTATGTAGAGTTCAAATCTCACTAAGAGCACAATTATGGTAGCACCCATTGTCAGAGGTAACTGATCTTGAAAATCAGAATTGGTATAATAGCCAGTGCAGGTTGGATTCCTGCTGCTACCGCATAGAAGGTTAACTATCAAGAGATAGCTCTCCCTGCTAAGGAGATGGATGTGTAAGCATTGGAGATCAGGACTTCAACCTTCTGCAATTGGGATATTATACCGTAAGTAGCAGCGGGACTGACTGTAAATCAGTTGTTTAAATACTCGGGTGGGGCAGCTCCATCATATCCCACTTTTTCTTTATGATATTTTTCTATTATCTCACTAAATTTAAAATAAAAATATTAAAAG
>Ga0073900_10000430_pt1 | contig 28703 bp, 16 predicted proteins | sample KloWWTmetKNB5Kit_FD_66666 | JGI IMG/M metagenome (GOLD analysis project Ga0073900, IMG submission 66666) | Active sludge microbial communities from Klosterneuburg, Austria, studying microevolution and ecology of nitrifiers - Klosterneuburg... | ecosystem: Engineered > WWTP > Aerobic digester >...
GTGCATGACAGCCCTCCCTTCGTGTTGACGATGAGTGTGCGGCGCGCGCTTGCGGGCACCCATCTTGCCTCGGATGAGGCGTGTTGGGAAAGACGGCTGGGTCCATTTCATTAGCACACGCGTTTGGGGTGAACCCCTTTAGTGAGACAGTTTCGCATTAGCACACTTCGGGTTGATTGCCGTCCTTCCTCTACGAGACTTCTCCCGATGTTGATTTCTGTGCAGGCCGAAAAAACTGCATGCGGGCCGCAGTCGACGGCGGCCCGGACGCGAGGTCGCGCTCAAACTCGTTCGGGGGCTGGTAGCCCAGTGCCGAATGAAGTCGGGTGCTATTGTAGTACTGATCGATGAAGACGGCGAGGTTCGACCGCAGATGGTCCAGATCGCGATACGCGGTCGCGTAGATCTCCTCCCGCTTTAGGTTTTCCTAAAGCTCTCGCAACTGGTATTACCATAGGGATTCGCCGGCCGACTCATGCCCGGGATCATCTGGTGCTGCCGAAGGTCGGAGCGCCAAGAGGATGACCGATAAAGGCAAGGTAAAGCGTAGGCCGACCCTCCCCTAGTACAACCAACATTGACACACTTGCACCAGGAGGGAGGCAAGCGCGGCCAAGAAGCAAGGGGGAGAATTCCGAAGGCATTTCGGCAGTACAAGGCGAAAGCCCCCCGTCGAATTCCTGTGAAGCGACGCTCCGCAAGGAGGTCAGCCGACTGAAATGGGCGTTGGTGGATAAGACGCTGGAGGCGGATTATTTCGCCGGTGGCTTCGGTACTAGCTAAAATCCTTCGAATATTTCCAAACTATTGGATCAGCTACCCTATCCCTGCTTTCCATTAAGCACTTGTGTTACAACTTTCAGATAGATAGAAACGACTTGGGCAGGAGGCAGATTTGGTGGCAGGGTCTTAGCCGTTGCTACGACTCCTTCGAGGAACTCTCGCGCGGGCATTTCAAATGTAGACACTGTTCCGTCCTTATGCATTATTTCAAAACCGCCTCTTTCTATGCTGTTCTTTTCTAAGGTGCCACGGGACTCACTCTTAACAGATCCCCCTGCGCGGGATAAAGAATCCGGATGCACAAGCTCCAGGCCCACGTGCAACCATTCATTCCACATATCTAATAGATCGAGGAGCGCCGCTTCAGCATGAGTTACAATCAGAGGTGGCTTTTGCCCACGACGGCGCGGATCTCGCAAGCGAAAACGCATCCAAAGTGCACTGATGACATCTTCTCTCATGCTCTGCCGCTGAAGGATATCGCGCGCACTTGGTAAAGCTTCACCGTCGCTGAAAACTTCATGGCAAAATTGAAAATCGTGTTTCGGCGATAACGCAATTCGAATGAGCAAATACACGAGTCGCTGCCTAAGATCAGAGGAAAGTTCTACCCCTGCAGCAAGTGCCCTCAGAGCGAACATTCCTTCCTTTCGATCGGAAAAAGGAGCTTCCATAGCCCTTTTGACACGTTGCACAACTTGATCATGCCATCCTGCACGGTCCATGGCAGACAGTTGTGTCAACATGAATCGATCTCCACCAAATGGCTTGTCCCGCTCAACGAGACGACTTACAGCGATCGGATCATTGCCGGCCATGGAAAGACGTGCTTCAGCTGCAAGAACATCGACAAAAGTCGCATGCTCCCAAGCCAATCTTTCTCCATCGTGTCGACGTCGGATAGTTATCAGACCAACTTTGGGGATTAGATCACGACGAATATAATCAATGCATTCCTTGGGACTCTGAAGCACTTTCGCAAATGGCTCGGCACAGCTGAGGGAACCTAAACCTTTAGCGAGCTGATCAAGTGTTTGTTGTCCATGTTCCAAGCTAAGCAGAGCCAGAGCCTGTAACACCTTGGCTACATTGGGACGATAGTTTTTTATCCAGCACTCTGGAGCGAGGCTCAAATCTTCATGAGCTGTTGCGTCAGCAATTCCCTTATTAACGAGCAATCTAACGTATTCAAATGGTAGATCTGTATCTCTCGCAGGCAACGCGTTCTCTATTCTGAACACTTGTGCAGCCATTTTAAGTTGGAGTGGCAATGCAATTTTGTTCCACTCAACTCGCCGCAAAGCCTCGTGGAATCTGGATCTTTCCTCGATTTCAGGCATGCATTGCGCCACATATGCTTCAATCTGTATTGAATCAAAGGCGAGGACTTCAATAAGCATCAGAGAGCGGGCGGGATTATTTGCCTGCTTGAAAAGGCGGTCATTCGGACGGCTCGATAGGAGGACGCGGGCAACTGATGTTCTGCCGGAGAGTAGTCCCTGGCACTGGGCCAACAGGTGTGCAGCTTGCCTGTCTTCAATCTCATCCAGTCCATCGATAAAAAGAGCGACTCGAACGTCGTTGCGTACAAGCGTATTTGATAACTCTCGTTCCTGATATTGAGTCTTGCCGCGACGCCGAGACAAACTGAACAATACATCCAAGTCAAATTCCAGCGGGATATCTCGAGCCTCAAAAATAAGAGGAATACAAGGCCCTTGTCTTAGCAAAGTCGGGTCATCAAGCATCTCCATGGCAAATCTTCTCAATAGAGTAGACTTACCCGCTCCTGGTCCACCCAAAAGGCAAACCATGGGCGATCCAATCATTGTTTCTTTTACAAAAGTGATAGCGGGCGCCCCGTCTTCTCTTTCATCTGTCAGCCCCATATCTAGCTGTTGCCGAAGGAAACGACCTCTTGGCTCGACGAATATGGGAGATGACATCGGCGACGGGGCATACCGCTCACCTACAGAATCGGTCGCCAGGCCATTAGCGACACTCACTACTTTTGCCAAATCCATATCCCAGGTCAAAGGTATGGCGGCATGTTCGTGAATCGCCCTTGCATCAGTGCAGCGGGCCATTCCTTTTAATCGTTTCGACGTCCCGGAACGTACAAATCCAACAGCTAATCTTCTATCGTTATCCCAGGCCGGACTCCCACTGAATCCATGAGTTACCTCAGGTGCAGCGATTTGGAAAGCACTGTGCAATGCTTTTTCGTGAGTACGAAACTCACCATTTACTGTAACCATTCTTGGTGCTCGGAAATGACGATCAACGCACCACATTGTGAAGACGGCACTTTCCATAGATCTATATCCTGGGACGCCCAGAGGCATAACGCGTAGCCTGGATATAAAGAGTTCTAGCGAATCAAGGCTTCCTCCACGCGAAGCATCAAACTCAATTGTTTCCGGCATAAGTTGAAGTAAGGCAATATCTTCCAGCACCACATCTGGTCTTTCATCCAGCAAATCGCTCCTACCTGGCAACCTAGGAATTCCTCCCCGGATATCGGGTTGAGGGCCGCGCCATCCTCGATCAAGTATTTTGGCAGTTGCTCGAAGTGGGATTAAAGGTGACGGGCAGAACACTCGAACGGTGTTGCCTGGGAATTTACCCATTAACCAAACAACGTGGGCGGCAGTCACAAGGATTCCTGTAGGGTCGGCGACAAATGCCATTCCGTCCGCAGGTTCTCCTTGTTCCCAATTTGATGATTCATTCAATACGTAGAACAGAGCGGATGCTGGTTCATCCTCAGAAGCTAGCGGCTGGATGGCAAGTAGCGATTTGCTTTTATTGCTCATACGATGAACATCCGTCAGAGCAGAGTGGCATACTAAGAAGACGCTTCGGCAAATAGATCTGAAAGTTGAGATAACGCAGAACTAGATTTAAACTTTTCTTGAATGTACTTTTCCAGAAAGAGAATTTGCTCCACGCCATACTGAACAACCAACGTATCGAAGATTCCGTTGTTTTCAATGGTTGATATGCGATCAAGAAATTTAAAATCGTTCTTATCCAACTGATCATAACGAATGTTTGTATACACAAAAACCCAATCCTCTCCGGCATCAAGTACAGTAGCTATGGCGCCTCCATGGGGGACGCTCATGGAGAGTCGCTCAGCTTTAGACTGAAGCGACTCAAAACCAGCGATCTGCTCCTTTCGGCAGTAAACGGGTCGATAGAGGAATGGGTCTATCAAACTTGCGACCTGAGCCTTTGTAAGCAAATCATCTGATGCGAGCTCAACTCTTCCTTGTTCAATCAGTTCCCACACTTCATCCAAACCACCGCCTCGTCCTTTATCATCACGCACACCTATGGTCTTGATAAGTGGCTTGGAAGTCACAAGCCGAGCCTCAAAATGCCTCATCTGTGGCCGGGATTGTTCATCTTCACTGAATGAATCATATAGAGCATCTAGCACGAGTTGTTCGATTTCAGCCCCAGTGAAACCATGCATAGCTGCGACAATCTTTTCAATGTCAAGCGTGCTTTCATCAATACGTCGCTTCTTAAGGTGCAGGAGTAGAATGTCCTTCCTTCCAAGAGCTCCTGGACATCCAAGAAAGAACCTGGCATCAAATCGGCCAGCCCTCATAAGTTCTGGGGGAAGATGACTAATCCTATTAGCCGTAGCCACGACGAATACTGGATCCGTATGCTCTTGCATCCATGTTAGTAGTGTGGCCCGAACGTTCAGGTCAGTGCTGTGAGACGCCGTCCCTTCGCCTTGTGCAACGCCTTTATCCAATTCGTCAATCCAGAGAACGCATGGCGACATAGCTTCAACTGTCTTGAGAGCCTCTCGTATCCTGGCCTCGGAAGACCCAACAAATTTGTCTTGCACAGCCCCCATATCTAGACGGAGAAGAGGCAACCTCCAACTTTTTGCAACTACTTTTGCCGCAAGGCTCTTACCTGTGCCTGGGATGCCTAAGAGCAAGACTCCTTTAGGGCGCCTGTCAATACCTGCATCATGGGCAGCCTCGGGTTTTTCGAAGACATGCCGTCGAGCCTCAAGCCACTTTATAAGTCGATCAAGTCCGCCCAGCTCTGCTCCAACCCCCTTCAAATCAATAAGCTCAAGTGCGGGACTTCTAGCAATCGACTTCTTTTTTTCGTCATGCATGGCAGCAATGAGCTCGGACGGCTGATCTGCCGAGGTCTTTGCAAATCGCTCGATTACCGTTCTGGTCTCACCCATCGTCATCCCACATGAAGCGTCTACTAGTCGAGTAAGATATCCGCCGGGACCGGAGTCCAATAGGTTTTCCGGGAGCCCAATCCCACGAATGTGTTTTAGCAGTGCAACCTCAAGTTCCTGTCGAGTGGGAAGAGGAAGGTCTATGCGTTGGAGTTCCTCTCGCAAGTCATTCGGAAATTCTGAATCCGCAGCAAATAGAACCATTTTAATTCCACGCCGCATCCGCCGAAGCCTATAGTACGCATCCTTTAGTACGCGTGCATTCACGGCTGCAAGAGGCGGCCCCATGTCACGAGCTATATGGTGATGGCCATCAGTTAAGATAACTATCGCCTCGCTAGTAGGTTTGTCCAGCAATCGGGAGATTACCTTGTCAAATTCCATTGTCTTAAAAGTTGTCGCATTCTCCTTTAGGTAGTTGGTCTTTAATACTATGTTGACGAGGTACTCTGTCAGAGCTTCCCTTACCTCACGCGTTTCATCGTCGCTAAGCGGGGGCCTCTTGGCTTCGTCTTCCTCCTCATCGATAGCCGCAACGACAGATATGGGGCTCGCGTCTTCAAAAACCAACGGCCAGATCCTGACCTTCCGCTCGCCTATTCTCCGAGTTATCGTAAAGGGGCTGTCCTCTCTTGCTTTTTCTGCAAGTGCAATTTTTCTAAGAGAGGTATCATCGGATTGCCCGCGAAACTCTGGGATATAGAAAAATTGGAAAAGGGCGTTTTCTGCAATGCGTGTCGGATTGGCGATTGGATGGAAGACAATTGTTTCGGATCTGTTTTCGATTTCAAATAGACCGGAAGGCGAAGTCCAGAGAAATATGGGTCGGGTACTCACCCCGGCCCCATACCGCTCAATGATGGCTCGGGTAAATCTTTGAGGTTCGAGGGTGACCGCCAGTAGCAGCGGATGCTTATCATTAATGGCTTGAAATAGCTGCTCTTCAGAAGGACTGAAATAGGTCCATGCATTCAGAGGACGACCTTCAACCTCGATTGAACGGTATCGCCACCGGCGAAGCCCATATTGGACCAGCAATCTCTCAATTGCACTCTCAACATCCTGGAAGAAGTCAGCCTCAATAGAACTATATGTATTCAAAGTCTCTCGCAATACCTCAACTGCCGCAAGAATTGGAGGTTCTCCTTCTCTGGCTAATGCAACAATCTCTTTTGGGGAATTAGTAAGTCTGGCAAGCAGAGCATCCTGCTCAGACAATTCTGGAGGAGGTGGAGGAATCCAAAGATCTTCTTCCTTAGAGGCGGAAGACTCATTAATCCATCGCGCAAGTGTGCGGCGGGATATACCAAATCGCCGCGACACAGCGGCCAAATCCTCGCGGTTTTCACGAACGCATGTTACCGCCTCCTGCTTCCTTTGCGCAGATTCTATTGCGGCGGTTTTCGAAGCTCGCTTCTTCCGAGATTGGGTAGGCATACCGACCATCCTCACTCAATGCGCGAGGCACTGTAGGTTGGAGTGTGAGAACCACTAGCACTTCCCATTTATGGCATTCTGGATTACGCATCCACACAATCAGGGTGCGGGAATAATTGTTATCTCCTAGAAACTAATCGCTTACCTATGATTACAGCTTTGCGTTGTCGCACATGGTTTGGCACTGAAAGGAAAGTTGCTTGACTAGCCCTATCCGCTGCTATTGTCAGACCCAATATCTCCTAGCAACATCCAATTACCTTTTTTCGTATCCACCCTTGCCCTTTCCTTTCTCTTCGATTGAATTGGCCCGACAGATCTCCTTCCAGCATACAAATCACTCTCAATACGTTCGCTCCGAAAGGTTTCATTCTCTGATGAAGCAAATTGCATTGACGTCTTTGGGGAAAATTCCTTGATAAATTCCGATGAGGTCAGGAGCCGACTTGCTATCGAGACATCAGGAATTCCTTCCTCCTTGACTGTTTGGCTATTGAATTGGCCAACTTGCTCTACCCAATCGCGGCTGGCCAATTGACGCCTTCGGGGGGCGTCTGGCATTCCAACCCATAACACAGTACTCGGCTTAGCCGGTTCTCGACCGTAAAAACTTAAAGAGGACCCCGCCCAGGTTTTTGCAAGTGAGAGGGCGTCAACACGTGAAAAATACGGCGCGTCTGCTGCATTGGCGATGTGCTTCAGTAGAGATCCTGCTTCTTGGAGAAGTTGCAGCCCTTCCTCGTAAACCGGCCAACCTCGATCCAAGCAGTCCTTGAACAGACGCAATGCTGTCAGTCGACTGTCCTCACCCGTAATACCTGCTCGAAGGAGACGGATACAATGTAGTATTGCCGTATCCGGAACCCATGAGAAGCTGCTCAAGTAGTTCCACCACGAAAGCGGAACTCGCTCCCAGTTCTCAACTCGCAAAAGGAAATATCCTCCGACTACTGCGGCAATGGGATCATTAAACTTGTCCTCGAATAATTCATACGCGACTGCTTCTGAACCCGCCATTGTGCTTGCTTCGCGAATTGAGTCTCGTGCCAGAAATTCCAGAAGTGTCTCTACATCGGTGCGGAAGCTTGTCACTACCACTTTTAAAGGATCAGCTCTTAGATCATTTGAATCGTTGGGAGTCAACAGAACTCTACAGGGTCCGCCACCTGGTAGTGCGATAAACCGCCAAGGCACATCTGAACCACCGATTTGTAGTAGGTGAGGGTATCTTTCAAGGCTTAGATCAATCTGCCGGGCCGCATCACTCTTGTATTGCATGCTTGGAGCCATCTGTGTTGACTTCCATTCAGTGCCCTCGAAGCGCCAGATCCGCAGCCATACCTTCGCATACCGCCCGATTTCAAGATTGAATGATCTATCGCTTTTCGCTAGTTGAGTGCCCTTATTGAGTCTGGGAATCGCCCAAGCGGACCATTCGTTTCTCGAGATTCCTGCATCTGAAAAAGTAATGTCAAAAGAGCCCGATCCAGACAAGTCAAGCTCTTGGGTTTCCGTTCGACCAGATGGCCAAGTCAATCTGGCAAAAACACGTTGATTCTCGTCCGCCAACTCAATTTGTGCTGGCTTCCGGGATGAAGCGATTCCATCAGCGAGAATGGTGCCCTGCTCGTCAAGTACCTTAACGGGCAAAGCTACTCCCTGTGCACTGCCTCGCTGAGGCAATTCGGGAAATGCCAAGCTGTAGTGGTAATTGAGGAATATGCGCAAGGTCTTCATGACGGTGTCCCAAGCACTACATTATATCTAGGTGGACGCAAGTCTTCGTTTGGGCGCACATCAGCCTCCAATATTCCGGCTGGGTCGACGGCGCCGACGCTATAAATACCCATTGGAACATCTACCTCAAACGGTTTGTCGAGTTGGGTTTGAGCGACGCGCATTGCAGCTGACTGCAAGTATAGCTCGTAGAGTGCGCGCTTCGTTTCGGGTGAATATGTAACTTCGACGGCGACCTTCGGTGAGAAATTTAAACGAATCAATGGCACAGCTCGCCCATGGATAATCTGCTCAGACAACTGCAATTGCGTCCCCTTTCCATCTTTTGTCTTCTCCCAATCATATTCAAGAATTTTCCGGATTGCGGATGCCAATGTCTCTCCATCAACCTCCCAGGCTGCTTGGCCGGCAGCTTTGATGCCGGCAAATCCAGATAGAGATTGGATAAGTGCTTTTGTGAATCGTGAAACGTGGCCTCCCGCCTCAGCAAAAGCTAACTGACCTTCGCCCGTTGCCGAAATCCTGGTCAACGACGATCGAGATACTTTTAGTTTAAGATCAGCAGCCATCAGGGCGGAGGGATTTGCGCCCGCGCTCAAAGCAATTTCTTGGGAAACCTCCCGGCAGGCATCAAGAAAGAAATAAAGGGCTCCTTTGACTTCACGTTCAACCGCTCGAATCGTGGAGGATATGTCGAATGCCGCTGCCCACGGTTGAAGATCGTTTCCGCCAAAGTCCTCTGCTAGTAAATAGTGATCGGAAAGCATAAGACCATGACCACAGAAATAGAAGACGCCGACGTTTCCATCATTACGTTTCAGACACCTAAGCCACGAGGCAAATGCCGCATCGATGTTACTCCTAGTTGCAGCTTCGAGAGCCACAGGGCCATTTGGAGTCGCCAGCGTAACCGACTCGGATGCCGAGGCTAGAGCATGCAGAGTGGCAATTGGTGCTGCGGAGTTTATGAACCCAACACTATTGGATTGTGTGACCGGCGCCAAGAACCATTCTGATAGTGCACGAACGGATACCGGTGGCGAATCTAGCTGCTTAAGCCCGAGAGGCTTAGCGGCGAGGCGGCCATCTCCCCTCAACAAATGAGGGTATCGTCCAACGCCTATGGCAAGGACATGCGTGCCAGGATTATTGTTCTGACCTGAGTCAAAAACCAGTGACACTATCCCCTCCTTACTCTTGAAGTCGTACGGCCAGGCGCTTGAAAAAGCTGGGCCGCATGAAGTACCCGCCATGAGCACTCAATGAACTGTAGCCAGTATCATATTGAAAGTCCGAGGTTCCGGCGAATACGGGTTCGATCCGATAGCTCAGCACATCGTTCAGGTCGAAAACGTTCAACCATCGCTTCAAGTGAGGCGGTCTCGGAACTCTTCCCTTGGGAGGGTCTTGGGGTATGGTGGCCTTGCTCTCGACGTACAATTTCATTTCTTCGAACAGTCCAACCTGTGAGCCAACAGTTAATAGACAGTCAACCTCCAGTCCAGTGTCAAAGTAAGTAAGGATGTCATAGACAATTTCACCGCCAAAGCTATGAGCAATAATGATTAGCTTGTCGTCCTGAGCTGTTCTCTTTTCTACGGCATCTCGGAGTGCATTAATCACAATTTTAATGATCTCACCGGGCGCCTCTTTCGTGCCTCGGCGTGCAAGGTACGTGAATGCATCCCCGGCGAAGCGCGTGACGGTCGCGTTTAATTGCTTTCTTGCCAGGCGAGTTGCGACTCCACTGGCTACATCGGGCAGTGCATTCACGAGGCGTGAAAACCCCTCTTTCAACGAATCTAGAATTCCTCCGGGCCCAAACGACTCCGTCTTACTTGCATCTGCGTAATCGTTGAGCTGGTCTACGAAGTTAGTTTCTACAGTATTAGTGAGCCACGCCGGCGCAGGATTTTTCTCGGCATACGCAGAGGCGGTGAGGTAGGAGCGTGCAATATCTCGGGCTTGCGATTCTGTCTTCGCACCAGCCATCGCGGAGGCATATAGAACATCTACGACTCCTGCGAAATCTCGTTGGGCGCTTTCGATAATCGGACTACCACCCGCTAAAGCGGAAGTGGCGAGTACTGTCTCAACTCTTCCAAACGCTTCAAGGTCCTCACCGCTGCCAAAATTCTCGAACCTAGCCATTGCATCCGGCAGTACGGCCATCTCCCAGGCAAATTGTGCCCCTTTTGCACCCCAATATGGACTTGATAGATGCACTCCGTCAGGCGACAGGCCAAGAGCTGGAGCAATTATTTCTCTGAGAAAGCCATCACGTGATACCTGTGTTTCTCTGTACACGTTTCCATCTCTATTGTTCACCCCATGGACAAAAACGATAGGCATGGTTCGTCCCTCTTTATCCGTGAATAAAATCAAAGACCACGAAGCAAGTTTTGATTGGATCTCTAAACTCAATCGCCAAGCGATGCACGAACAGCGCCACGGGAATGTTTTACGTATGTACCGTATTGCGACACGTGGGGTGAAATATAAAATCTAGAAGGGGGGCCCAGGGGATTTATCGAATTAGATACAATGTGTATCTGTTTGCATACAGCCTTAACGCGAATGCGAATTTGAATGTTGAGCACAAATCTGATGGATATTTAAGAAACTCATTCCTAAATCAATGTACTCAGGCATAACTCCTGTTACATCTCATACCTATCTTATCCTCTCGTCCCTTGATCAATTATTTGGCTAAAGCGGTCGTTTCAGACCAATACAATCTTGAAGGAGAGTCTGCGGAAAAGTAAAGCCGCTTCATAGATGCGTAGACCGTTGGAGATAAAGCGGTGCAGTTGTCGGCTAGCATAGATGGTCGACATGGACATTGAGAATTGCGATTCACGGATGATGCCCCACTATCGGCACATCCTTTGCCTAGTACAACGTAGTGTTAGAACATCAACACTAACGAGTATACGAACTTTATCAGAGATGGAGCACACCATGATTCAAACCGAAATGACGCTGATCACCAACATTCTCCCCGAAAAGCTTCTCATACTTCGACAGGTGTTGGCCGCGGTCCAACCCAGCTTGATAGAAGAGATCGGTACTATCCATTTCGCCCGTTGGGTGATCATCGACAGCGACACTCGCCTGCTCTTCGACAGTAACTTTGATGGTACTTGGGATCAGTACCTTGACGATTTCGTGGATCACGAGCCTCTGCGAGCTGGTCTTGATCGAATCTGGGGTTGCTGTAAGGGGTACCCCGAAAAGGGCGCAATCGACCGCCAAGCATTCAAGGACTGGGTGCGCTCCCATCAAACCAAGGCAGAACTCTTTTACAGCGCCTATCCGAAAAACACGCATAAAGACGTGCTAAAAGCAATCGCCGTCCGTGATAAGTTTGTCGACTTGCTCCAGTCGCTTCAGTAAAGAACTCTTCTCATGCTCGAAATCGAGGACATTCAGGGACTGATCGTTCGACCCTACGCGATGCCTTGCTGCCGTTGCGTGTTTTTTCGCATTCCCGGTGAGGCAGGCGCACGCCGACTGCTCGGGGATTTGGTGGACGAGATTACAACGGCCAAACCGTGGGACAGGAAGCCCGACTTCTGCATCAATATCGGCTTCTCTCATGCAGGTCTTGCTGCGATGGGAGTGCCCCCCGACTTGTTGATAACCTTCCCCGCAGAGTTTCAAGACGGCATCGCCAGTCGCGCACAAATACTTGGTGATGTAGGTGCAAGCAGCCCTCAGAATTGGGATCCCGGCATAAATGACCAGGACAGCCATGTTCTGCTTTTGCTCAGCGCTCAGACTGCCGAGATCCGGCAGAACGAAACCGAACGTCTCGTCCGTATCGCCCAAGCCCACGGTGACTTCTTAACCGTCGCGTTTCAAGATCTTGATCTCCCGCCGGATCTCCGAGAACACTTTGGTTTTCGAGATGGGCTCTCTCAACCCATCATCAAGGGCAGCGGTATGGAATCAATTCCAGGGCAAGAGGAACCACTTGAGCCTGGCGAGTTCGTCCTGGGTTACCCGGACGAGAAAGGCGAGATTTCAGGCGCAGCGATTCCTGAAAGAATCGCGCGGAATGGCAGCTTTCTGGCGCTTCGCAAATTACATCAAAATGTGGCGGGCTTTCGGAAATTCCTTCGGGACAATGCCAATCTTAGCGGCAGCGAGGAAGCGATGGCAGCCAAAATGATGGGCCGCTGGCGCAGTGGCGCACCGCTAGTGCTTTCTCCAGATCGGGATGACGTGGATCTCGCCGCTGACACTTCTCGCAACAACAATTTCAACTATGACAACGACCCAAAGGGATTCAAGTGTCCTCAGGGTGCCCACATCCGTCGAACCAACCCTCGCAATCCGAACGATATCACACTTAACACTAAGCGGCACCGCCTGATGCGGCGGGGTCTGCCCTACGGCCCCCGCCTCCCCGAAGGCGTGATAGAGGCCGACGGTATGGACCGAGGCGTACTGATCCTAATGATCAATGCTAGCTATGGACGTCAGTTTGAGTTTCTGCAGCAGGCGTGGATTAACAGCTCAGCCTTTATTAATCTCGGCAATGAGCACGATCCAATCGTAGGGGCGAACGACGAAACGACCGGCATGACTGTTAACCGTTTCCCCGTGGCCCGTTACACGAGCGCACTACCCCGTTTCGTTACTGTGCGGGGAGGCGGTTATTTCTTTTTGCCCGGCATCCGAGCCTTGCGCATGCTGGCAGCAGGGTGAAAGCTAGGTGGCAAGTATTCGGCAAATCTACTGGATCCACCTCATTAAAATGCAGGTAGAGAGCGTGGTCTTCGGCTTATAGTCATCACTCTCGAACAATATGGCATAGTTACTTATATGGTGCATCTGGCAAAGAAGCGAGATCGGCTCTGGAAGTTGTTAAGATCTAGATTATTACGCTTAACAGCTAGAACCTGCTGAGCATGATCAAATCTTCATTAGTAGAATCGGGAGTGTTACCTGTCGAAGAGGGTCATAAATGAATATAACGGAGCGATTGGACGATCCAAATGTAAAAGAAAGCCAAGCAACAATTAAGACCAGCGTAATTTCGTATCGAAACCAATTTGAATTATCACTTACAGTTAGCAGGTCTGCTGGATCTCCTCTTGATGATGATTTTGTCCGGGTCGTGATTGGGAAATTTGCTGAACTTGAATCAAGAATCGACAAAACGGCTACAGAGGCAGAATGGGGACAAATTGAGGATGAGGCGGAAAGTCTCTACCGTCTTCGAGCCTATATGTGCCCATTAGCGGAGATTCCATTACAAGGGGCAAGCATTTTAAGCAATATGGAGCAATGGACTCTCCCAGCGACTGCGTTAGAAATATTAAAGAAGGACGTAGTCCCGGAGCTCAATTCCCGCGATCCTCAGAAAGCTCGCGCCGCTCTGTACACCATGTTCAGGGAATATGATGAGTGGAGTGAATATCAAGACACCTACAACAAGGAGATGAGTTGGCTTACCTGGCGGCTCACCACCGGCATACTGGTTTCGTTAGTTGCGGCACTATATTGTCTATTCAATGGACCCATTTCACTAGGGATAGCATTTGCAGGCATTTCCGGAGCTTGCGTAAGTGTCATATCAAAAATACCAGGAGTAATAGTGTCCGGCGATTCTGCCCCTTATCACAGAAGTGCCGTTAGGAGGCTCGCCACTGGGTTTGCTGCAAGCATGGTAGGCGTCGGCTTTCTCCTCTCAGGCATGGTCCCCCTTAGTCTCCCCTCCGGTGGCACATTTCACCAAATTATCATCACCCTTGCCGAGAGCGCACCGAACAGCCCATTAAAGCTTATTCTAGTCTTGGAGGTTATTGCTATCGTCACACTTTTGGGGACCAGTGAACGGGCGCTCACATCCTTTGAGGAAAAACTTTTCGACTCTAAGGAGATAAAAGGATAGGGGATATTTCTCTTCTGTAAAAAGATGAACTGAAGTAGCTTGAGGGTAGTCCTAAAATAGACCTGCCTTAAAAGGGCCCCGGGACGGAATTAAAATCAATGACTTACGTGCTGACGCATTCCAATCTGATACACGGTTTTACAACGGCTTACAAATACACTGTCCGATATAGGACGGTCTTCTAAACTTCTGTTTCCGTCGGAGAGCAAGAACCCGTTAAACAACTGGTTCAGATCCTCATATGGCACTCCTACCCTCCTGATTACATTCGTTCGAACGTTCTGACAGCGAGTGCCCCAAGCCCATTAAGGGCTCCAGGCCCTAGAGACATCTGAACTTGAACTCGCAGCTTAGAGGTTTGGAACGAGAAGACGATTTAAGGGGAAATAGATCCGTCGGATATACTCAAAAGGCTTATTCAACTTCTCCGGGTTGATTGGCAGGTGAGGAGAGTCTTACTTCTATTGGTTGTGATTGGAAGCCTAAAAGGCAATGGTAGAAGTTCGTTAAGGGTGAATATCCCGCCACCGTCCAATATAACAATCAGTTCGTCGGTGCCAAATTCTGCCATCACCTGCAGGCAGGCTCCGCATGGCATCAATGAAGATATGTCACTTCCTGCTGCATCTAAGCAGGAAATTGCGATAGCTTTTGGCTTCGCCTCTCCAGAGCTGATTGCATTGAAGATAGCAACTCGTTCTGCACACAATGTGAGACCATAAGAAGCATTTTCTATATTACACCCCTTATAAACACCATCTCCTGAGAGAACTGCGGCTCCAACCCGAAAGTTTGAGTACGGACTATAGGAATGGGATGCAGCCTCACGTGCTACACTTACCAGCTTATCAAGCTCCGGATTAGATATGCGTTGGGGGTCTAGTGACACCAAAACATCCCTCTAGCTCTTCAGCCAATTCTTTAATACTGATGACGTCTCGGCGAGAAAAGAACTTGTCTTGCGTTCAAAACCTGCACTGCTTTCGGCCCTTTGGGGGGCATCCACCGCAGAACATGTATTCTCCGATACTGTTCTCATCCGCTTAGAGAAACCGTATGCGCCCTTCATTACCCACTGCGTCCCTTCAAGTGGTGCACGCGAATTTACAGCTGAAGGAGATGAGACGACTGTATGGATGGCGCCCTCCGGAACTTCCTTGCCTCTAACCGACAATGTTAAGTTGGGAGCATATTCGAAAACGAGTTTCGCTTTAGGATTCATGGCCATCCTCCTCTCCAGGAAACACCTTCATCATAGCCCGCGCAATAGTGAAGGCGCTTACTTGCATAAGAGCTAGGATAGCTCTGATCCTAGGGTCTGTAAAGTGGAAATGGGGCCTAGGGTCAAGCTCAAGAGACTCATAATCCCAGCCGGCATCTATATTTAGTACACCAAGGAGAGGTCCATCCATTTCTGTATCTATCCCGCAGAATGCCCCTCCCCACCCACTCGTTACCCCTTCGGGCTCAGCGCTTCTACCCGAAGAGAAACTAACCTCATATGGATCATAGATCGGCACACTTGCAAGCCAAGTCCTATCTTGCCTTACTAAACCTTGCAAGGCGGGTTCCATGCCAAAAAGATTAGCGTATTCTGGCATCTGCCTAAGATCTCGGACAGTGATCAAATTACAAAGTTGCGGTCGTCTAGTCATATAACAAAACCCGGTTAGGCCACTTTGCAAATCAGGAAACTCCATCTGCCGGTCACCATCTTGATCCATATTAACACTGAAATATAGCTTCAGCTTGTCCTCGTTAGGGGCAAAAACATTGGCACGGAGCTTTAATTCGCTTTCAGCCCGGTGGAGCACCATACGACATCTGGATATAAGAGTGGAAAGCTCATCGGTGACTGCTGACTCCGCGTCTTTTTTATAAATTGACGGCTGTTTAATTCTATCGATTTCCACGCGAGCATACTGATGGCCCTTTTCAACCATAGACTCGATAAGTTTTGCGTCAAGAGCCGCCATATCTAAGAAGTTGTTGGGGCCACCTGTTGTAGATAGCGGTTGCTTGATGATGATGCCGCGGGACTCTTTAGAGGACAAAATATCTTCGAGTTGGTTGCGTGCCGATCCTGTAAGCATAGACATTAACGATTTGTAGAAATGCGTTGGTTCGCTAAGGTTCGGAGTAGCTTTAACATCCTCAACGACACGAAGACCAATTCTTATCCAAGGCTTGGCAACGAGCTCACGGTAGATTGGGCTTTTTCCTAAAACCTGTCGAAAAGCATCCGAAAACACCCACGAGGGAAAGTTAGACACTACGCCCCCATCAACAAACCATCCACCATTTGGAGACTCTGGAAGTTCTTGTGGTGTGAAAAAGACAGGGAAGCCTGCAGAGGCTCTCACTGCCTTAGCTATGGGGACATTTGCATACTTGGGGTCAACGGAGCTAATAACCTCCAAGCGGCGCCTTGTCAAATTCGTTGCTGTGATTAGTAGAGGCGGCCGGTATGACCGTTCACGATACTTATCGATGAATTCACTATAATGTCGAAAACGAAGATATTTCTCGTCGGGACCACAAATTCTAGTGTCGGCTCGCTCGTGTGCTTGTAGTCCCTGACGCAAAAGAAAATCAATCGCCTCTTCTAACCCTCGACCTTCAAAAAATCCTCTTCTTTGTAGATGTGGAACAGCGTGCGATAAGCCACGGAGGGCCCACAGTAACCTAAGACGAGGCTTCCATGTGCCTGGCCGCCACCGTGAGCATCCAGACACAGCATTGAAGTTAGTAATAACTTTTTCGAATTTGTCGGTAAGGTTAGAAAAATGTTTAAAGTCTAAGTGAGGCTTTGGTGGTGGACGAAATGGACTCAGAAGTTGGAATAGCGATTTCTCGTCACCCGTAACCAATGAAACGAAGTATTTCTCAATCTGACGAGGTGTTAGTCCTCCCCAATATAAAGTAGCCACAATAGCGCCGGCCGACGTTCCAGCGAGCGCGAGCGGACTGTAGGAGAAGTCGTTAACGACTGCTTCTAACTGCCCGAGCAACGTGAGGCCATACAATCCCCCACCCTGTATCGTGATAACCGCATCTTTATTATCAGGTAGAGACATTTGCTTTCGTCGTCTTTAATTTAGACTCTTAGAAACTACAGGCTCCGACAATATTTCAATATCTCGTTCCAGCTTGAGACGCGCGTTATCCCAGCAGTTGGCTGTAGATTTCGGTTCCAGGGATAGTCCATTAGACATACAGGAACCCCATTAGCTGCTACGGTCACTGCATGGTGCGCAGCATCGTCCACAAGCATACTCCAAGCGGAAGAAATTGCGGCTTTGTCATTCGTGTGCTTTAACCATGTGTAAGGAATTTCTCTTTCAGAAAGCCATTTAGCAGTAATTGCCTCCGAATTGATGGGTCGACCTGTTACGATTCCTACATTTGCTCCTAATGAGAGGAGCTCTCGAAGTGCTGCGCGAGCACCAGGTTTCACCGGCACTCCAAGACATTCGCTAGTGTGGAACAAGTCCATCGCTTTGGAATCAACAATCAATGCCTCGCTCATCGACATGCCCTTTGCATGAAGAACTTCATGGTAGTTAAATGTGACAATATCCTCACACCAAAGCCTAATGCCGCAGAGCGAATAAATGATGTTTCGTATCGTTTCATCGGTTTCTGAAATTACATTATCTAGGTCAATGGCCAGAATCCTCAAAGATTTAGGAGTTTGAGATATCCTATTTGTCATCGAGATCCTAATGGCGCCGAACAGTGACACGAGGAAAATACGGCAACAGACAAACTTAAAACGCGGTTCCCAGCGCACTAAATAGTGAGTCGATCGCTCCGTCTGCATACGTAGATGATACTTTGCCCCGTATATTCTTTCTGGAGAGGTCAAGCCGCTTAATCTGGCCGCCTTTCCTTCCAAAATAGGCGCCATGCTTCTCGGCAAACCGAGAGAAGAGCAAGAAATACTGGCAGTGGTGCCCTACTCCCTCCATCAGTTACGTACTCTATAAACGTGGCTGCTAATCAATCAAATCCGCTTCTTTCAACGGCTCGATGACGCCATTCTGAAGCTTGACTTTGTCAAGCCCGTCCCCCTTTTCGGCTTTCACCGTCACCGTCACCTTTCCTGCTAAGTCAGCGAGGTTTGCAATCGCGTTCCATGCAGCGAAAAGCTGGTTACGGTCGGCGCTAAAGGTAAGGTCAACCTGGGTTTGTAATGCCGGTGCTCCGCCGGACTGCAGACCGGGGAGGAATTTTGATGGAGTTCCCCCTAAGGCTGGCTGAGGTGTTGGTGTATTTGCGGGCTGCGGCCCCATCGGGGGTGGTGCAGATTGCGGGATTGCCTGCGGCAACATTATGAAGCCGGAATCGAGGTCAATTTCGTCGTCGGCAACTATTGTGTCGAAACGCACCTTGGCCATCGAGATCTGATATTTCCCATCAGGCCCAAGCGTCGGGACGCCGCTTATGTATCCAAAGGCGGACTCCTTTACGCCGCGTACAATGGCTCTGCGGATGACGCTGTCAGACGTGAGGCGCGTGAAGCCAAGAAACGAATAGAAGCCACTGACAAGCTCACTCGTTGAAATTCCAAGCCTCGGAGGTGTGCTTTCAGCAAGTTTGAAGCACTCGACGATCTTGCCCGGATTGAGGCTATCGAACACGCGCTTCTTCAACTGCGTGATGAGTTCCATTACGCGCTCGTGGACTCGGGCTTCTTTCCTTTCGTTGAGCGTTGTTTGCAGTGGCATCCCGCCAACCTCGATGGACTCAATCACGATGACTGAATCTTCCAGCTTGGGCAGCCAGATTTCCGTATAGAGTTTCAGGAACGCAGATTCGGCCGCAGCCTTCTCCGTCGATTCGCGTTCCCGCAACTGGCCTTTTTGTTCGTTAGTGAGGTTGTGCTGCGTGGCCTGGGTCTTCACGTGCTCAATGGCAAGCACATAACGAGCTGCGCGGCGTAAGGCTTCAATCTGATCAGAACTGGGGACGGCCAGCGCAAGGCCGTTCCGAAATTGGCGCGGTTTGTCACCGAAGTTCTCGAAGATATCCCTTGCTGCTGCTTGCCTGTCCAACTTGGATTTCGCAGCGAACTCAAGCGGCATGTAGACGACAAGGAAGTATGGCTGCTTGTCAGGCACAGCACCGGAGCTCGATGGCCAGAGCTCAACATTGTGACCGGCTATGCGTGCTTCAAGCATCTCTTTAATTTTGTCGCGCACCACGCCTTCGTCGCGGGCGACCGCCTCCGCCTGCTGCTCCACAAGGAGAGTGACGTTCGGGTCTTTCTTGAAGCAATAGCGAACACCGTCGAAGTGCAGGTAAAGGCAATTGTCTTTCAGTTCTTTCAGGCACGCGATGACGGTGTTGCTGTCCATGTCAGGGCCGACGCAGACCGAAAGTAGATCAGATTGCGTGATGCCGGCTGGCAACATCTCTGTTTCATTTTCACCATCGCGTCGTAATCCGCCAAAGGAATACATTAGTATCGCCGTGGCGACGCGCATGGCCGGGCGCTTGATCGCCTCAAGGGGCACTTCCTTGGCGCGTCGTTCATCTATGCGCCGCGCCCGGGCATTGGGGCCGATGAGGTCATGTTCAAGCACAGCTTGAAAATCTGACTGCTGGCCGACTTCTTTGAAGAATGCGAGGCGAACGGCGGGGTCGTGGATCGGGACTTCACCCGGCCCTAGAACGGCGCGACTTGTGCCGGCAGCATGCGCAGAGCGAAGACAGACTGCAAGAAACCGCAACGCGCCGCGCGTTCGCTGAAAATCTGGAATGGCTGCCCAGCGTTCGCGCATTAAATCAATCAGGGCTGGGTGGAACGGATATGCGGCGCGCATGCGGGTTCGTAATTCAATGCCTTCCTGCTCAGCCTGCTGCTGCTCGGCTGACGTTTTCGCATAGGCGCGGCGCATTCCAGTAATGTCTGTTTGAAAGGCTACTGCGGCTGGCGTGCTGGCGCCATCATCAGGCATTTTGGCGAGCAAGCGTCGCTGGATGACGCACAAGACCTCACTGCCTTCAACTGGCTCTCGGCGTTGATCCTTGCGTGCGGCCATGTGGTCGAGCGTTTGCAGCAGATTGATATGCTCCAGCGATTCGCGCTTGCTGGATTGTAGAGAGAACACGAGAGCCGTCTTCGGGCAAACACCAACTGCGGTGGTCAGCCGCTTTACGAAGTTAATGGTTTCATCGCGAAGCGTGGTTCCGCCGACGTTGATGCCTCCGGCGCTGATGAGATATTCGAGAACTTCGTCGAGAAGTATGAGATTGGGTTCGTCGCCGAGTAGTTTCGTGATGTCGTCGCCTCCAGGCGCAACCTGCGCGTCATCAGCGGCTCGCATTAACTCGTAACCGGCCTCTTTTCCGAGCGACAAAGCAATCCAGCCCCACATCGTCTTTGCTCTGAGCTTCGTGCCAGCCATCTCCTTCCCGCCCACGGCGCTGAAGAACTGCCCGTCGAAGACGGCGGTGCGTGCTTTTCCTGGCCTGGGCAACGATTTGCCTTCTGGAATAACGTCAAGCGCGCTACGGTTGCGAGCGGCGTGGTAAAGCGAAGCGAGGGTATGAGATTTACCACCGCCGAACGGCGTGATGAGCTTCAAAACGCGATTACCTGCGCCGCCTTCGAGGCGGGACAAGACATCCTGTAACAGTACGCGCAACCCGTTGGTTAGATATGAGGAGCGGAAGAAGTGTTCGGGGTCTCTGTAAACGCTTGGCACTTGTGGGTTACCGTCGGCGAGGGGGCCGAGATCGAGGGCGAAAATGTCTTCGGAGAAATTCGGGGACAAAACATCCGGGTGAAGGATGACCGATTCGACCCAAGGTTTGATGACGGTGCTGTTCATTCCGATTTGCCCTTTCAAAGCAACTGTGTCTGGCCGGTCTTCTTCTCTTGGCGCTCGCCGAGAGTGAGCGAAGCGTTTTCGATCAAGCTCTGCCAGTTGGCCATCAGCTTGCTCAGGGCGGATAACTCGGCAGTAGGCGAGATTTCGCTCATCTCACCACCTTTCAACGCAGGACCGCACAGCACTTGCGCCATGAGGCGCATTTGCTCTCGGTTTGGCTGAGCCTCGCTTAAGAATGCGCCAAGCTCCGTGGGCCGCTTCTCCATTAACCAAAGCGTGCGGTGGAGTACGTCAATGAGCGGCGCCGCTTGGCCGTTCTCCGTCACTAATCCGAGAGTGTCTTTCTCGCCGCGCTCAGCGTAGTCGCGCAGACGATATTTGCTTTTCTTCTTCTCGACCTTTTTCTCGACCAAGGCGTCGGCACTCGCGGCCAATCCGTGCTGGCCGTCGAGTTCGACGTGGGTGCCGTTGGCGAAGATGATGGCCTCGCCCGGTTCGAGTTCGGCCCCGCCATAGGTGTAGCGCCACAAAACGTAGAAGCGCGACGCGGTGTCCAGCCCCGCTAAGCTATATTTTCCGCCGTTGCCACCGACCTCTTTGGAAAGACGCGCGAGAATGGTTTCGAGCACAACAGTCTCAACTTCGGCGAGGAACCGCTCGGCCGGCACTTCCTCGCCATTGCCGTATTCGACGCGAGCAAAGCGTGTGAAGGCACGCAAGCCCGCGCCAACGCTGGCAATCACCAAGTCCGCACCTGAAATACCCATGTCCCAAAGCGTCTCTACACGCTCACGGACGATTTTCTCCAAGGCGGGGCGAACTTGCTCGTAGCTACCTGTCCTTGCACCATCGCGCTTACGGGCAATGAGAAAAATGCTGCTTGCAAGCGCGGCGTCACCTTGATGCGCAACGCGGGCCTTGGCCTCGGTATCTAGCGGCCAGGCTTCACTCACCTCGTAGCCGGCGCGTCGAATCGCATCGACGAGCGTGCTCCATCCGAGTGTTGTCTTGTGTGCATAGACCATGACGAGAATGCCGTCGGCCTTGGTGACGCGGTGGGCCTGTTGGAGAGAAAGGAAGAGGTTTTCTTCATAAAACTGTTTGGCAGCGGGTTTGCCGCCTTGCCGGTACGCGGCGGCCACGCACTCTTTCTTCTTCGGCGTCAACTGCCCGGCAAAGTGTTCGGGGTAAAGGAAGCCAATGGTCGGACGGAGCCAGATGTAACAAACATCGGACAATTCGGAATAGCTCTCGTTGTCGTAGTAAGGGGGGTCAGTGATGACGGAATCGAAGAAACAATCGTCGAAGGGCAACTCCGTTGCCGAGCCGCGCATGCATTTCGTCGGAAAGCGATAAGCCCCTTCCTGGCGGATGACTGCTGTGATGTACTCTAGATTTCCCCAGGCGTCTCCAGACGCACCGCCGAAAATATTGACTTCAGGAAAGTCCCAAGCCATCGCGAACCGCTTCATTGAGGTTAACCCTTGAATGTTCTCCCGCGAGTTGTCCCAACGTGCGAGCGCGTTAAACCTATCAGTTAACCGGCTGAGCCAAACCCCCAAGCAGGTAGCGACGGCCTTCGCCCGTTCTGTCGGCATCCCCTCTTTGAGCATGGCATCATGGGCCCGGTGAATCTCTCGGGCCATCGTTAACAGCGTGAGTCGTTGGCGCGGTGTGAACATATGGCGAAACGTGCGAATGCCGTAAAGATAACTAGTCCCCGTGGCAAGACCGGCATTGCCAGTCGGGAGAATTACTTCGTCGAGACTGCTATTACCCAACGCCTGCTCTAACGGACGAGCGCGTTCTTCGGCGATGGCTTGCCGTTCCACTTCGTCGGCTGCAAGTGACTCGTCCGTGAAGTAGAGCTTCCCGCTCCCTTCCGGGTTGAGCGCAATTACGCACATCAACTGCTGGCCAAAGCCCGTGTTGTCGCCATAAGCGCGGACATATGCTCCCTCAAGTGCTGCTTTGCAAAATGGGCAAACTGTCGAAGAACCCTCGCTCCCTTCCGTCGGGTCGAAACCAAGGGCAGACGCCGAAACGCCTTCGACGACTTCAAACCGAACGGCTTTTCGTTTGTGGTCCAGCTTCGGTTTGAGCGCCACATAGCCAGATTCCTTCTGACGCAGCCATGTCTGACGATACAACGGCACCGTCGCTCCGCAAGCTGGGTTTGGACAAGGGGCGGTTCGCGTCCAGTAGTATGCCACGATCGAGAGGTCGTCGTTTGTTGCCGGAGCGTGGAATTTAAGAGACAAAATGTGCTGAGCGTTGACTGTTGTTTTTTTCTTGCGGGGAATGCGGGCAAAAATATCCGAGACGCTGTTTTCAGTCTCATCGAGAATCTTGCGTCCCCACTTTTCAACGTCGTCGGCCAAGCTTGGCCCAAACTGCTGAGGAAAGGTTGCGCTGCAAAGCTCGATGAGGTGAGCAACCGGATTGATGTCTATGGCGTAAGACTCGCAGCCCAATCGGGCCGCTTCCAACGGAATTGCCCCGCCTCCGGCGAACATATCGAGGACGCGAGGACGCGGAGCGCGCCCTGCCAGGATGTCTTCAACGGAAACGGCTTTGCCTTGTTCGAACGAAAGCCGCTTCGCATGCGCTTCCAAAATATGTCGCGATGCTTCTTGAACAATCGGGGCCGGGCCAGGATACTGACACAATGTCTTGACGAAGTTCTTGGCATTCGCCCGGCCAAGCCCCTTCTTCTGCGCGTCGGTGCCGCCGTTCGGCACAAACTGAGATTTTGGAACGAGGGCACCATAGATAGCGGCGCGACATGCGACCAACGGACGTCGCGCACGCCAAATGTGAAGCGTCGAGATATGGCCTTTCGTGCGCGGCTCGCCGGATGCTTCAACACTGATATCCGCAATAGGGAGGTAATCCTCGATGAGGCGCTCGTCGTCAGTCACAAGTCCAATCCTTTCAGTCTCGCCGCCGCTTCTGCAATTGCGGCGGCGGGAATGTCATAGAATCGCGCGGCAACAACTTCCTTCTTGGCATGGTCCAGGTGCTTGGCGGGGTTCTGGATACAGAGTGGTTCCGCATCGGGTTTGTCGAGCGGATTCCATACGACGTAGAGCCAATAAGTGTCGCCAAGCTGCACCGCTTTATACCATTCGTTAATCGTGAGCCGGATGTGTTTGCCGCGCCCGCGTCCCTTCACTTCAATGCGGCGAATTCCATTCACCGGGTCACGGTATCCGGTCTGTGCATCTGCCGGGCCAAGACTGCGGACATCGAAGCCGACTTTGAGATGTCCGACACGCTCAGTCTCCCATCCGCGCGCTGTCTCGTAGGCAATGACGACGTTTTCGGCTGCAAGTTCGCTGGCGCGATTCAGTTCGGGGTTGAGATCGTCGAGCAGGTCGGCGATAGCCGTCTTCGGCGCGTCAGACGCGGGCACAACAACGGCGGTTGCGATGTGACGAACGGGGCCATGACGGGCGATGGCGAGCCGATTAAGGCCGGCCATGCGTTCCTTCTGAGAGCGACCAATGTCCACGAGATCGTTTTCGGCCCGCTGGCGGGCTAGCGCAACTTCGGGCGAGCCAGCTTCACGAGCCCGCAAGGCCATCACGCGGTCTTGCGCTGCACGCAGCCTGGCGTTGAACGACTTTTCGAGATACTCGCGGCAGACTTGCACAAAATGGCGGCGTTCCTCTTGGCACGCCTGGCGGCGTTCGCTTTGGTAAGTGCTTTTAAGAAAGTCGGCGGCCGGGCCGGCGTCCAGCCGCCCGGTGTTTGCAGGCGGCATCGGGTGAGCAGGCAAATCCAAAAGGCAGTCGGCGGGAACCACGGCAAACTTTTCGGCAGCACCGGGAGTCAGTTCCTCGCGAACAGCGACAAGCTCGCCGTGGAGCGTCTGGTTCTCGCTTTTGGTATTCTGGCCGCGCACGCTAATTTCAAAAAAGTGGATGCGGCAGGAGGTTTCGGCAGCAGCATCCACGTAAAGGGCGATGCCGCCCATGAGCGGCGCGAGTTTCTCATTTAGCCGTTCGTCAACGGCGCTGTAAAGCGGATGGCCCGGGCCAAGCAAAATGGCGTCTAGGTGCTGGTCTTCCTCAAGATGGCTTTTGTGGAAAGTGAGCTTGCGATACGCGGTTTCGGGCTTGCCCATGCGGCGGACGGCTTCCAGCCTGTCTGAACGAAGGTCGGCGAGGACGTGCTCAATGCGCCAGAGTCCGTCGGCGCGCGGCTCGATCTTCAAACCGATTTCGGCGCATGACTTGACGAACTGTTCCTCGACGTAGCGGGGCATGAGGCGCGACTCCTCGGCCTCGACGTTGGCTCGTTGGAAGCTGGAAAAGTCCACGTTCGCGCGGGCCAGCGCGATGCCTGTCGCTTGCTCATATTGAGTGAGCCGCGCCGGGTCGACCTGTCCAATTTTATCGAGGTATTCCTCAAGTCGTCGCGGATCGTGGGCCGCTTCCCGCAACATCTCCGGAAAATTGACATCGTTGAGCGAAAGCACTTCGCCGATAACATCGAAAACGCGATCGGAAAGAACCGCGCGCATTTGTTCAAGCTTTTCCAGGAGGCGGGTAAGGATTCTGCCCTCTACGATGTCCTGGCCTTCCTCGGACTGCGCTGCCACGAAATTAAAGGCGTGACAGTCGCGCTCTTGCCCGATGCGGTGGATTCGGCCGAGCCGCTGTTCCAAGCGCGTGGGGTTCCAAGGAAGGTCGTAGTTAATCATCAATCGGCAGAATTGAAGGTTGATACCTTCGCCCGCCGCTTCGGTGGCTACGCAGATTTGTTTTGCCGTGCGAAAATCCTCTTGTGCCCGTTTGCGCTCGTGCGGATTCATACCGCCGTGGATCTCCGTTACGGTGTAGCCCCATTCTTCGAGATGTTGGCGCAAGTGCTTCAATGTGTCGCGGTGCTCGGTGAAGATGAGCAACTTGCCCCGGCCGTCGATCAGTTCCTTAAATTCGGCGCGGGTGAGACATTGGTGAAGCGCGGAGAGTTTCGAGTCCGCCCCTCGGTCGCGCACACGGCGAGCGCGAGAAAGCAATTCCTGTAACGTGACGATTTCAGAGCGAAGCTGGTCGAGTTCGAGCGCAGCGGTAAACTCGTCTGTCAGGTGATCCCGCTCCGCCTCATCGAGGTCGTCCTCGTCCTGCTCCACGTCGGTGAGGCGGCCTTGCAGCTGGGCAAGCCGTCGGGCTCGTTGTGCGGGTGGCAGGTCTTCCAACTCTGTCAGTAGTGCCTGCTGTTTTTCGAGACGCCGTCGGATGGATTCAAAAATCGCCAGTGTCGAACTGGCCAGGCGCCGTTGTAGGACGGTTCGGATGAGCGCGACGCTCTGCTTTTTTCTACCGCTGGATTGGGGCAGGAATTCATTGATATAAGCCGTGACGGTTTTGTAGAGGTCGTATTCGTCGCGGTTCAATCGGAACGCGATGGTGTGGGCATGGCGGTCGGGAAACAGACGCCGGCCCTCGATGTCTCGCAAGTCTTCCTTCAACCGACGCAAGGCCCAGGGGCAATCAGGCCCCAAGCGAAGAATGTCACGGCGGATTTCTCCGGCCTTAGCTCCAACGCGATGCGGCTCTGGAAATAGGTCGGGGTCGAGCAGTCGAATGAAGTGAGCGAAGCGGTCGTCATCGCCGTGGTGGGGCGTGGCCGTGAGCAGAATGACGTGGCCGGCAGATTGGGCAGTGAGGTGTTCCGCTAGCTGGTAACGCTTGGTCTTCGCGATTTCATCGCCCCGCCCGGTCGAGCTTTTTGTGTAGGCGCTGCACTTGTGTGCTTCGTCGATGATGACCAAATCCCATCGCTGTTGCCACACACGCTCACGCACATCGTCCTGTTTGGCATAGTCAATCGAGGCGATGACTTGGTTGGAACGCTGCCACGGATTTGTAAGTTGCTGCTGGTCCACCGCTGAAAAAATTATGTCGAACGACTCGCCAAACCAGCGAAGCATTTCGTCCTGCCACTGAATGGTCAGCGGTGAGGGGCAGAGGATGAGGACTCGCTCAATCGCCTCGCGGAGTTTCATTTCTTTAATGAGCAACCCGGCCATGATGGTCTTGCCCGCACCTGGGTCGTCGGCGAGCAGAAAGCGCAGGCGCGGCTGCGGTAGCATCTTGAGGTAAACCGCTTCAACCTGATGCGGAAGCGTGCGGATGCCGGACATGCTGACGGCAAAATGACGGTCGTGCGTGTAGGCGAGCCTGATGCGAGCGGATTCGACGAGCAAGCGAAGCTGGTCACCGTTCGTGAGCGGCACTTTGGCATCTGCGTCCGGCAAAGCGCCTGCGAGCGCCGCCGCTTCTTCGGCGGAAAGAACGGCTTCGTCGAGGGTGCCGTCCGCCAGGCGAACGCGGCACTCGAAGCCCTTGCCGAGGGGACGCGCCGCTTCCAAGACAACAGGAATATCGAAGTGGCCAGGGAGGGAAACCTGCTGTCCAATCGGCAGCTTCATCGGGTCGTTTGGCATGACAGGTTTACAGACGCAGTAGAACTCACGTGACACCTGTCCCTAAGACTAATTATCGGTCGCTGCTCTGTAACGCTTTGACGAAATGATGACTTCAGGAAGTCGTTCCCGCTGCAGAATACCCGTTTTCCCTTGAGAAATCACCCAGCTGGAGGGGCAAACCTCAGCAACAAAATTCTCGTAGAAAGAATAGCGCGAGAGAATTGAGCCGAACTTTCCGAAATCTCGTCAGAGACCCCACTTGCGGTTATCCTCTTATGAGGAAACGCTAATTCTCCAATAGCACGAGCCGAGCAATTCCCAGGGCCTCTCCACATCGTTTTTTGGATCTCCTCGGACTTTTTCTGTCGCGCATCCGTGAGATGCCTTCCAGAACCTCTTGTTGTTATCCATTTACTCACGTTCGAAACCCTCCATCTCGCACTGTCCTTGCAGTAGGCCGGACCGTCCCCGCCTTCGGGCGTGTCATGGAGCAGTCGCGTACTAGGGCTATTTGCCTCTAATCAATGTTTTTCGGCCCTATCGGTGATTTTTGTCTAAAACAGGCTTCCAAGTTGCTCAAAGAAGTCGCGCGCTCGATGAGAGTTCCAATCTCCTTGTATCCCTACCATCTCAACCCTCAACACAGGCTGCCGCTATTTCTCCATATCTGGAGAGGCATCTGTGAGTCTGGAGTTTCGGGCTGCTATATCGAAGATGGCTCAAAACATACCTGACACCTCGTGAGTAACTGTGAACCACTGAGCACTCTTCGCTCGAACTCCTGTCCCTTACTGTCCCCTGCTGTCCCCCAGTGTCCCCGAACGGGATCTTTCACCACCCATGCGGTCCTCGGTATGGTCCGCATATACATCGAGCGCATCACCGAAGAGGAGACGCGATGAAGAAATCATGGTTGACCGTCGATGAGTTAGCCTCCGCCTTAAAAGTCAGCGTCAAGTCCATCCGCCGGGCTTATCGCAAGGGCCAGATTCCGGTGGAGCGCATCTGCCGATTTGTGCGCTTCGACCTCGAACGGGTGAAAGAAGCGATGCAGGGTAACGGGCAGGGGCAGTCTCCTTTCACCACACGGACATCGGGACAGCGCAGCGCGACCGGCGGCGCCAGCCGGCGGCGCGCGCAGCGGCCTCGCCCCCGACTGGGTAAGACGGGGGCGTCTATCGCACAGGCTCCAAGGAGGAAGAAATGACAGGTTCCGGAGGGTTCACGCAGACCATCGATTGGCTCGCCTTCACGCTGCCCAAAGCAGAGATCGCGGATGTGATTGCGATGATTGGGGGCGACTGGTTCCAGAGTGAGACCGGCTTTCGCGGCTATCCCGTC
>Ga0073900_10000431_pt1 | contig 28684 bp, 24 predicted proteins | sample KloWWTmetKNB5Kit_FD_66666 | JGI IMG/M metagenome (GOLD analysis project Ga0073900, IMG submission 66666) | Active sludge microbial communities from Klosterneuburg, Austria, studying microevolution and ecology of nitrifiers - Klosterneuburg... | ecosystem: Engineered > WWTP > Aerobic digester >...
GGCCAAATGGGGCAACCTCGTCCAGCGCACGCTCTCGCAAATTTGGAAAAACTTTGGCGGCAAAATTCCGCAGCCCGGCCCGCTCACGCCAAACGATGAGGCGCTGATCGCGGCCAGCGAGGATGCCTTCAACACTATTGGCGCGGCGCACACCGCCGTGCGCCAGCGCGAGGCGCTTGCGCTCACAATGGAGCTTGCCACCAAAGCGAATCAATATCTGGACAGCGAAGCGCCGTGGAAGACGATCAAAACCGGCGAGGAAGGCCGCGCCCGCGCCGCCACCCAGCTTTACGTAGCCGCCCGCGTGATTGACTCGCTCACGATTTTGTTCTCGCCGTTCATCCCCGGCGTGTGCGAGGCCGCCCACCGCCAGCTTGGCTACACCCAGCCCATTGCGGGCGAGCAATACACCGAAACCGTGCAAGAGACATCCAATTCGCATTTGGCTTTGCGGTATGACGGCCAGAAAGCCAGCGGCGCATGGCGGCCCAGCCAGCTTTTGCCCGGCCAGCCGCTGGGCGGCGAACCCAAAGGCTTGGTTGCCAAAATTGAAGAGGTTTGAGAAAAAACGTAGAGACGCAAAAGCGAATCTGTCATTCCCGCGCAAGCGGGAATCCATGCTGCGCCAAAACAAAAACGTGGTGGAATCCGGGTTCCTCGCAATTTATTTTGTGGGCTGGTTATACGATCTTGGCGTATTTCTCCTCACCTCGTTCGTCGAAATTTGTCCTGAGCCTGCCAAAGGATGACAGGCTGATTCTTATCCAAAACTCACGTTAATTAAAAACAATCCGTTACCTGATAAAAGCCAGCGTCTGGTAACCCGCCCGAAAACGCACGACCTCCACGCGAACCTGCTCCGGCGGTTCGCCATCCACCAAAACGCGCCCCACAAAATCTGCAATTTGGCGCATCGCATCGGGGGTCATGCCCTGGCGCGTCACCTCTTGCGTGCCAATGCGGATGGCATTCGCGTCGCCCGCGACTTGTTCTCCGGGCAGGCCAATGCTGGTCATGAGCAAATTGGCGCGTTCCAAAACTTTGCAGGCCGCGTTGCCGCCGCCGTATGTGTTGGCCCGCAACGCCACATGCTGAGATGCGGTGAACCCACCGCGCCCGCTCACGTAATGTACATCCAGCCCGCGCTGGTGCATGGCCTGCGCCAGCGCCTGCGCGTTGGCGATGCACGCGCGGGCATACGCCGGGCCGTGCTCGCGCAAATCCATCAGCGCAATCGCCATCGCGGCGGTTTTGCTCAGGTCAAAATTGGCGGTCAGGCCGGGGTAAGCAATCGCGTCCAGCCGCTCGGCCAGCGCGGGGTCACTGGTGGCGATAAAGCCAGAGGGCGGCCCGCCCAGCGATTTGTAAGTCGAGCTGGTCATCAGGTGGGCGCCCTCGGCCAGCGGTTGCTGAAATTCCCCGCCCGCGATCATGCCGCTCATGTGCGCCGCGTCATACATCACAACCGCGCCAATCTCATCGGCAATCGCCCGCACTTTTGCCACCGAATACGGGAACAAACACATGCTCCCGGCCACAATGATGAGTTTTGGTTTTTCCTGCCGGGCCAGCCGGGCGAGGGCATCCGCGTCCACGTCCATCCGGGCCTCATCAAACGGCACATTTTGCACCCGCAAGCCATACAACCCCGCCGCGCCGTTGGCGTGATGGGTGGGATGCCCCGCGGCGGAGTCTGAGAAAGAGAAGATCAGGTCGCCGGGTTTGCAAACGGCCATAAACGCAAACAAATTGGCGATGGAGCCGCTGGGGGCGCGGTATTCAATAAAATCGGCGTGAAAGAGCTGCCGAAACAACTGCGCCGTGATCAGCTCAATTTGCTCGGCATAGACCATGCCCTTGTTGTATTTGTCGCCGGGGTGGCCCAGGCTTGGCCGGCTGCCGATGGAGGACGCGAGGAGTTTTGCCGCGCGGGGGTTCATCACATTTGTGCCAGCATACAAATTCACGCACTCGTGATCCACAAGCTGCTCGTGCGCGGCCACCAGCCGGTGCACTTCGGCATCCAGCTCGGCCAATGACATCGCGGCGATGCGGCGCGTGTTGGCGGCGATAAAACTTTGGGCGGGTTCGGGGATCCAAGTGTTCATCTTCAAATTCTCAGCGATTCTCCAGCTTTAAGCCATCGGCTTCAAAGAGTTCAAAATCGGCGTGGTTATTGGTTGCCAAAGAACATTTCAACGAAATGGCGGTTCCGGCAATCATCGCATCCACACGCAAGTGCCGGTTGCGTTTGACGGCATTGAACAAACGCGCGCCTTCTTTTGCTTCCACCTCGCCAAAGGGAACAATCTCGCGCAAAAAGGCCCGCATAACTTCAATTTGCGCCGATGTGACCGGGCCGCACAAAAATTCATACCAAACAATGGCGGGGGCAACCATGATTTCTCCAGCCTGCGCCCACGCAATCAACTGGCTGCTTTCTCTTGTGCCCGGCGTCACGCCCAAAATCAGATAATTTGTGTCAAGACAAATCATTCGCCTCTCCACTTTTTGCGGTCTGCGCGAACCTGCGCAAGATAGGCTTGCGCTTTTTCTGGAGACAGCCCCTGCCCTTTCGCATGAAGCGCCTTTAGCAATTCAACTGGGTCTGGCCGGGCGCTGCCATCCTGAGCTTCGGCCTGAGCGACGGCGCGGCGAACCACCTCTGCCTGAGACACATTCCAACGAGCGGCCAGCTTCTTGAGGTTGCTCATCGTGCTTTCGTCAAGCGCAAATGTTGTTCGGTAAGACATGATTGCCATACCATCAAGCATACCATCACTTTTACTCTGCAACCGCTGCCCGCAACGCGGCCCACGCCTTGAACAGCTCGGCCTCCATCTGTTTGAGGATGGCGCTCTCGGTGCGGGCGCCCTCTTTTTCCCAGCGGGCAAAATGGCGCATGGCATCCGCGCGGTAAAACGCGGCCTCGCGGATGCGCTCCTCTGGCATGGCATATAGCTCGGCAAACCACGCGGCAATGGGGTCAACCTGCGGCGCAACCCACGCGGCCAACTCCAGCTGCGCGGCGCGGGCGGGGTCAAATGCCTCGCGGGGGAAGGCGCTTTTGAGCACGCCATAAAAATTTGTCTGGCTGATGGCCGCCTTGCCGGGCGAGGCCGCAAACTGACGGCGGGCGGCCATTAAAAACCAGGCGGCCTGCGCGGCAGAAGCCGGGGGCAGGCCATAGCCGTTCACCGCCAGCTCAAACATGGGGCGAGGCATGGAAAACCACTTGCGGCGCTGAGCCATCACCAAAAGTTGCATTTCTAACTTGGACGCTTTTTGCGGCTCAAAGGTGCGCATTGGGCTGAGTTTGTGAGACATCGGCGGAAATTGTCTCACGCGAGTTTTGGCCTCCTCAAATCAGAACATCTGTGCTAGAATTTTGGCATGGCTGGACCAAAACTGAACTTATTGGATGACGCGGTGGCGGAATACGAGCTGCACTTGATGCGCCGCCCCATCACGGAGAATTCTCGCAAAGCCTTTGCGGGCGATGTGAAAATTTTTGCCCGCGAGATGCAGGCCAGCCAGCCGCTCAAACTCAACAGCATCACCTCAGACCGCATCCGCGATTTTTTGGACACGCTTGAAAGACGTCCCGGCGTGAACAGCCCGAAATCTCTGGAGCGGCGTCTCACCTCGCTAAAAGTTTTTTTTAACTGGCTGCACGAGTCCGGCCAGATCGCCATCAACCCCGCCGACCCCATTGCCTACCGCGCGTTTGAGGATCCGCTGCCAGAATACCTGACCGATGAAACGGTGGATGAGGTGGTGAAGGCCGCGCACATTGTGGCCGCGGGCGAGCATTTGGAATTGCGCCCGCTCACCGCCATCTTGCTGGTGCTGGATACGGGGATGAAAAAAGCGGAATGCCTGAACCTGACCCTGGACGATTTTGGCTGCAAGCCCGGCCAGGATTGCGCCCCGGAGCGCGTACACATCCGCTACGACAAAGTGCATCTCAAGTTTAAGGATCGCGTGCTCGCCATTTCGCCAGAGACCGGCAAGGTGGTGCAAGAACATGTTCAGCGTTACGGCTGCCGCGAGAAATTGATCGAGTGCACCGGGCGCAACCTGGAATACAAGTTCAACCGGCTGATCGCGCCGCTGGTGGGCATTCCATCGCTCACGTTTGAGATGCTGCGCTGGACCGCCGCCCTGCGCGATTACCGCGCCGCGCTGGAGGCGGGCACGATCAAGGACGACCACTTTGAGGTGAAATATGGCCTTTCGCCCCTGGGCTGGACGGAGATGGAGGCCAAGCTAAAGCGCGTGCTAAAAGAAGGGTGAAAAGAAGGATGAAGGGGAAAGAGAGAAGGGTGAAAGTTTTCTCTTCGACTCTTACCAACCGCCAATCATCCGCTCATAGTCATCATGACTGCCAATCCAAATCCAATAAAGCGTATCGCCTTACAAAACACCTAGCACCCTGTATGCTTCATCCACGCGGGCAGAATACAGCGGTGGGCGCGTTGAGCGCACTTGCTTAAATTGCAAAGAGGGGCGGCTTGGGTCATTCAGCCATTGGTGAAAGGCAACACGAGCACGTTTTTGCGTTTTCTCTGGCAGAGCGTTGTATGAGAGCCAAAAAGACGCTTTTGCCCTCGCTTTCATTTTGAGGACGTTAAGACCGGCTTTAAGACTTTGCCCGAATCGTCAATATCGGTCTCATCGCCGTTCATGGCGTCATCCACAAATCGCTGAAGCGCATCATCGGGCGTGGCTGCAAGCAAGACATCCCAGCGGGCATCGGCATCTCTTTTTGCAGTCAGATACTCTGCATAATGCAAAACCTCACGGGCCATGTCTGGCGACATCGCCTTCACAATCTGCGCCACTTTTTTGGCGTATCCGGCAGGTTGTAAAGTCTTTTGCATTTTTTGTCCTTCTCTGGAATTCAAATGCATTGAGAAGGGCTAAATTTCACTCTTCACCCTTCTCTCTTCACTCTTTTTTTATCTTGGCAAATGCATGGGCATGACCACGTGCAAAAACGTGTCATCGCCCACCGGCTTGATGGCGCCCGGCGCTTTGGGGAGCGTGGTCTCAATCGCCACCTGCGGCGCGTCCATCACGCCCAGCACATCCACCAAATACTTCACGTTGAAGCCAATCTCCACTTCGTTGCCGTTCACCATCGCCTCAAGCTCGGTCTGGTTGTCGCCGGTCTCATCGGCGCGGGCGGTCACGGTGATCTTGCCCGGCTCAACGTCCTCGCCCGGCGCAATCTTCAACCGGCTGATGTCGCTGCTCTCGCGGGCAAAAATGCTGGCGCGGCGGCAGGCTCGCAGCATATCGGCGGTGTTCACCACCGTGCGCGTGTCATGCCGCTTGGGGATGATCGCGTCCACTTCCGGGAAGCGCTGGTCAATCAGCTGGGCCACAATGTCCACATTTTCCAAATGGAACAGCACCTGCCCGCGCGAGGGCGTGACCGAGATCGCCACCGGCTGCTCTTGCTCGCCCATCACCCGCGCCACCTCGGCAATGGCCCGCGCCGGGATGAGCGCCACGAGCGGCTCGGCCACCGGCTCCTTCAATGTGGCCGTGGCGCGGCTAAGGCGAAAACCATCCGAGGCGGTCATGGTCAGCACGCTGTCTTCCAGCTTGGTGTGAACACCGGTCAGCATTGGGCGGCTTTCATCGGTGGCGGCGCTAAACACCACGCGGTTAATCGTCTTTTTGAGCGTGTCTGCCGCGATAAATGCCGCGCCATCCGGGTTAAATTTGGGGATGAGCGGGAATTCCTGCGCGTCTATGCCTTTGATGTTGTTATCGGATTTGTTAGACACCACCCGCAATGTTTGCGTGCGCACGTTTAACTCAAGGTCAACCCGGTCGGTGGGCAGCAGCGAGACCAGCTCGGTAAAGGTGCGGGCTGGCACGGTGATGGCGCCCTCTTCTTCCACCTTCGCCCCAATCCAGCAATTGATCCCCAATTCCAGGTTGGTGGCCGAAATCTTGAGCCGCCCGTTATCGGTGGCAAGCAGAACATGGGTGAGCACGGGCAGCGTGGCTGTGCGCGAGGCCACCGCGCGGCTGACAATGTTCAGCCCTTTGGCAAGGTTTTCTTGAAGGCAGGAAACTTTCATAATTATTTTTTAACAGGAGATGGGGGCCGACGACGATATTCTCCGTCATCCGCCTCCCGTCCTCCGTCTTCTAAAAATGTTATTTGTAAAACGGATTAAATTCGCCCGATTTGCCGATTTGTCGCCATGGAAGTTCCAACCCCGGCTCATCCTCATCCGCAAAATAGGCCGTGACCGCCGGGTTAAACACCTGCGTTTGCGCGGGCGCAATCAGACAGTGAATTGTATCGCTAAATTGCAAATTTTCTGCGGCCTTGGCCGCGTCTTGCATGGTCTCGGCGGGAATAAACCCGCAATTTTTGATGAGAGCCGGGTTGTTTGCGCCCACCACGATGACCGAAAGATCGTTCTGGCTCATGGCCTGCGCCAGACGATACGCTCGGCGCTGCCCCATCTGCGCCCCGCGATGGCGCAGCCGCTGAACCACGCTTTGCATATCCTCGGTGTCGGCCAGCGCCGCATAAAAATTCTCGCGGCGCGGGTTTGGCGCGGGCGGGTCTGGCGTAACGGGCAGGATGAGTGAGCCGCCCGCCGCGAGCACCGGTTTGTTCGCGGCGGCAATCTCGGCGGCGATGGCGCTCACTTCAAACAACGTATTTTCCCCAACCGATGGCCCCTCGACCAGCACAACGCCATATTTGCCCCGCTGGGTTGTGGCCTCATGGGTTTCTCGCGCGGTCTCCAGCAAATCGTCAAACACCACCCCCGGCGAGCCAGCGCGGGCGGCCACCAGGTCATCGCCGCGCATCACCACGCTCAGGCAAAACAGCAGCCCGGCCCGGCGGGCGATCTCGCGCATCATCCGCGCAAACGGGTTGTCTTGCACGCGGCCAGCGCGAACGCGCGGGTCATCCAAAAATGGCAAACCCAGCAGGTCGCGCCGGGTGGTCTCGCCCGCGCAGCCCAGCGCCACGCACGCCTCTGCGCCCGCGTAACCCGCATACGGGTGCGGGCGGATGGCGCACGCGGCGATCAACAAATCTGCTTCGGCAGCGTGGCGGTTTAGGGTGATGTGTATTCCATCCACCGCGCCCAGTTCGTCCAGCTCGCTTTCGTTGGATGGGTCGTGAGTTTTTATACTGGTCAGACCGCTCAGAGCGGTCTGACCAGTAAGAATATCAGCGCTCCGGGCGCTCAGGACGGTGATATCTTCGTCCCTCACCCCCGCCGCCTTTAACTCGTTCAACAAAGGCGGGATGACCAGCGCAAACGGCGCGCTGTCATCGGTCACAATCGTCACGCGGCTGCCCTCGGCGCACAGGTCGCCCAACGGCAAGCTGGCAAGCGGATGCGCCAGCGTGGCCGCAATCGCAGCCGCCGGGTCATCCAGCGGAATCACATCCGCCAGCTTTGCGCGTTCAACGCGCCAGTGCGCGGGCAGAGAAGATGACATTGTTTTTTAAGACGGGAGACGGAGGACGGAAATCTTGAGAAAGTCTGATAACCGTCTTCGGTCTTCGGTCTTCCGTCTTATTCTACGAAATCAACCCAATCTTCGTCCCAACATCCTTGAATATCGTCAGAATACGCTCGGCATGTTCGGGCGTATGCGTTGCCATGTAGCTGGTGCGCAGCAGGCTTTTGTTGGGCGGCACACCAGGCGGCAACACGGGGTTAGTATACAAACCCGCATCGTAAAACGCCTTCCACGCGAACACCGTGTTCATCTCCGAGCCAATGATGATGGGGACGATGGGCGTCTCGCTCTCGCCAATGTTGTATCCCATATCCCTCAGCCCGTGACGAATAATGTCGGCCACGTGCAAAACGCGCTTGGGGTAAGACGGGTCGGCTTCAATGATGTCCAGGCACGCCAGCACGGTGGCGCAATTGGCTGGCGGCATAGACGCGCTAAAAATAAACGAGCGCGCCTTGTGGGTGATGAAGTCAATCGTGTCTTTATCACCCGCAATCACGCCGCCCAGCGAGGCAAACGACTTGCTGAACGTGCCCATGATCAAGTCGGCGTCGTCCACACAGTTGAGGTGAACGCATGTGCCGCGCCCGCCCTCGCCAATCACGCCCAGGCCGTGCGCGTCGTCCACATACAGCCGCGCGCCGTATTGCTTGCACAACTTGGAAATTTCTGGCACGGGCGCAATATCGCCGCCCATCGAATACACGCCGTCAATGATGACCATTAGACCAGCCTTGGGGCTTTCTTCGTTGCACATTTTCAGCACGCGCTCAAGGTCGTTCAAATCGTTGTGCTTAAATCGCTTCAGGTCACATCCCGCCATTTTGATGGAATCCACCAGCGAGGCGTGAATCTCTTTGTCGGCCACGGCAATATCGCCATCGCCCAACAAGCTGGTGATGGCGCCCAGGTTGGATTGATACCCCGTGCCAAAACACACAGCCGCCTCTTTGCCAGCGAACTTCGCCAGCCGCCGCTCCAATTCTTTGTGCAGCTCCAGCGTGCCGTTCAAAAACCGGCTGCCTGTGCATGATGTGCCGTAGCGGTCAATCGCATCTTTGGCAGCCTGCTTTACTTTTGGATGGGTGGTGAGGCCGAGGTAGTTGTTCGAGCCGATCATGATGAGCTTGTGCCCATCAATCACCACATCCGTTCCCTCGGTCTCGGAGAGCGGGCGAAAATACGGGTAAATGCCCTGTTCTTTGCCCATCCGCGCCATGCGCAAGGTGGGGTCTTTTGCGATTTTGTCAAATATGTCTGCCATGATGTTTTAGATAATTCCTTGTTTTTGGCGTATATTTTTTGCGCGACGTGGCGCGGATTGATTTCTCCCTCTCTCTACTCTAAATCGTCATTCCTGCGAAGACGGGAATCCATGCAATGCCATTGCACATCTTGACCGTAATGCTTAGTTTACGGCATTTTTATTTATATCTGCGCGAATGACGCAAAACCGAAGGTAGTCGTAGGGGCGAGGCAATGCCCCGCCCCTACTGCGCCAGCCCGCGCGTTCAAAGACAATTTTGCGCAAATCTGGTCGTTCGGATATTTGATTGTTCTTTTTTGATTCACTTGGGTGAGTTCAAGTTTTCCAATTTCGCAGGATATCCAAAAACATAGCAACCCATCCAATCCTTCTGGCCGAAAAAAAGCCTACGCCTCGCCGCGCCACTTGCGCGCGCCTTCGCAATCGCAATGCTTTAGCTTTTTGCCCTGGTTGCAAAACGGGCATGTGTCGTTGCGGCCATATTTTGCGCCCGGCTTTGGCCCGGCAGCGCTGGAGGCCGATGAACTCCCGCCCGATGTTTTTGCGCCCTGAAACACCGATTGCGGCTGCGGCACGCCCTGCCGGCCACCCATCGGCCTGCTGGGTGTTTGCGCGGGCGCAGATTGCGCCTGTGCGGGCTGCGCCTGGCGCTTGACCGGCGGCGGGGCCTGCTGCGGCGCAATATTAAACTGCACGTTAAAGACCTGCTGGGCCACATTCTGGCGAACCGTGTCCACCATCTCGGCATAGGTGGCGCTGGCCTCGGTGCGGTAAGACACCAGCGGGTCGCGCTGGGCATACGCGCGCAGGCCAATGCCCTCGCGCAACTCATCCAGGTCGGTCAGGTGGCGCACCCACGCCTGATCCACCTCGCGGATGAGTACCGAGCGGTCGCGGAATAGCCGCAGCCCATCATAAAACGCCTCGTTGATGGCGTCACGGCGCTCGGCGGGAAAGTCGTTCAAGGATGTTTTCGCAAGCTCGGCGGTTAACCCATCCCCCAGATGTTTTTCTGCCCAGTGCGCAATGCCGCGCATGAGCGGGTCGCGGGTGGCCCGCATCCCATCCAGCGTTTCATTAGCCAGCTTCACCTGCGTGAGCAACGCCTGAGACGCCTCGCGCAAATTGCCCGGATAACGCGCCTCTGCTTTGGCTTTCAGCGATTCGGCGATCTCCTCGCGCACGCCCTTGCGCCAAACATTCGGGTCAAAATCGGCGGGCAGCGGCACGATGGGGCGCACCTCGTTGGCGAGGCCCAGCACATCCCATTCTTCTGGCAGGTCGCCATGAATGTGCTCTTTTACCAGCGCGTCAATTTCTGCATCCACCATGTCCAGCACGGCGTCTCGCAGATCGTCTTTCTCCAAAATATCGCGGCGCTGTTTGTACACCACTTCGCGCTGTTTGTTAATCACGTCGTCGTATTGAATGACGTGTTTGCGCACATCAAAGTTGTAGCCTTCCACTTTTTCCTGGGCCTGCTCAATGCTCTTGCTCAGGATGCCATACTCCAGCGGAACGTCGTCCTCCAGCTTCATGCGATCCATGAGCGCGGCCACGCGCTCACCACTGAACCGGCGCATCAGGTCGTCATCCAGCGCCACGTAAAAGCGGGTGCTGCCCTGGTCACCCTGACGCGCAGACCGCCCGCGCAACTGGTTGTCAATGCGGCGGGCCTCGTGCCGCTCAGTTCCAATCACATGCAAGCCGCCCAGCGCCATGACTTTCTTTTTGTCCTCGGCGCAATCGGCCTCGGCGGCCTTGAGCGCGGCCTCCCATTCCTCTTTGGGAATCTGAGTCAGGTCTTTGCCCTCTTTGCGCAGGGCTTCGCGGGCCATGCCTTCGGGGTTGCCGCCCAGCAAAATGTCCACGCCGCGGCCTGCCATGTTTGTGGCAATGGTGACCGCGCCGCTGCGCCCGGCCTGGGTGATGATGCCCGCCTCGCGCTCGTGCTGTTTGGCGTTGAGCACCTCGTGCTTCACGCCTTTGCGGGCCAGCATTTTGCTCAGCATTTCGCTGGTCTCGATGGCAATCGTGCCGACCAGCACTGGCCGCCCATTCTTGCTTTGTTCGGCAATTTCTTCTGCCACCGCTTGAAATTTGGCGGCGTGCGTTTTATACACAAGATCGGGATAATCCAATCGCCGGAAGTATTTGCGCCCGCTGGTCTTGTCTACAAATGCAGAGATGGGTGTGCCATCCACAAACGCGTCTTTTTGCTCAACCAGTTTTTTCTGGGTGGTCAAATACTCAATGTTCGTGGGCAGCGGCACAACTTCAAGGCCGTAAATCTTAAAAAATTCTTCGCTCTCGGTCATGGCCGTGCCGGTCATGCCGCCCAGCTTGTCGTACATGCGGAAGAAGTTTTGGAAGGTGATGGTGGCGTAGGTGAGCGACTCGCGCTGAATCTTCACACCCTCTTTGGCTTCAATGGCCTGATGTAGACCCTCGCTAAACCGGCGGCCATACATCAACCGCCCGGTGAACTCATCCACGATGATGATCTCGCCTTTGTCGGCCACCACGTAATCGCGGTCTTTCTCGTAAATCACATGCGCCCGCAAGGCGTTATCCAAATACGGGGTCATGTCGGCGTGTTCTGCCGAGTAGATGTTGTTGATGCCCAGCCACTTCTCAATTTTGTTCGTGCCGTCCTCGGTCAGGGTCACATTGCGCGCCTTCACATCCACGATGTAATCGCCATCGGGTTCCTTCATGTCGTTCTTCACGCTTGGCTCAAGGCGGCGCACCAGCTCGGCAAAACGCTTGTAAAGGGGTGATGGCTCATCTGCCGGGCCGCTGATGATGAGCGGGGTGCGCGCCTCGTCAATCAGCAGGTTGTCCACCTCGTCAATCACGGCGTAGGCCAGCAGCGGCTGGCCGTCTTCGTCCACGCGCTGCGCGCATTCGTTCAAATCCTGCGTCATGTTGTCGCGCAGGTAATCAAAGCCAAACTCGTTGTTTGTGCCGTATGTGATATCGCAGGCGTAGGTATCGCGGCGCTTGACCGGGCGCAGGTTCAAATAGCGGTCATCGCGCGATTGATACGTTGGGTCAAAGATATACGAGGCGTCATCGGGGCGCGCCTCGCCCGCGCTTTGAATCACGCCCACCGTCATGCCCAGCGCGTGATACGCCTTACCCATCCATTGCGCGTCGCGCTTGGCCAGGTAATCGTTTTGGGTGATGAGGTGCGCCCCTTTGCCAGTGAGCGCGTTGAGATACAGCGGCGCGGTGGCGACCAGCGTCTTGCCCTCGCCGGTGCGCATCTCGGCAATTTTGCCCTGATGGAGCAGCGCTCCGCCCACCAACTGCACATCGTAATGGCGCATGTTGTTCACGCGGCGGCTGGCCTCGCGCACGGCGGCAAACGCCTCTGGCATCAGCTTGTCCAACGATTCGCCATCTGCGTAGCGCTTGCGAAATTCGTCGGTCTTGGCTCTTAATTCGGCATCAGTCAGTTTTTGATAAGCCGGTTCCAGTTGGTTAATTGTGTCCACCAGGCCGCTGGCGCGGTTCAGCGCTTTATCAGCATCGCTTCCCGCGAGCCTGGTCAAAAAATTCTTAAACATCGCGAGGGATTATAACGGGCAAGTGTTGGCAAAAGGTTGGCGAAAGAGAGGATTTATGGGGAGTTTTCAGATCATGTTTCTTTCATTTGCCGGGAAAATTGCAAAAAGCCGGTCTGGCGGCCCCCTTCACACCTTATTTATTCCGCCAGACCGACTTTATTTTTTAGAGAAAAACTTTCTTACTTTATTAACATTGGCACCAAGAGCTTGATCGAATCGCTCAACTGCATGGTTTGGTCAATGCTGCCATCGCTGTTAAGGTCCAGCGAGGCCGTGACGGCCTGCCCGCGCGCAGTCCACATGCCGTAATCCAAATACAGCGTGGCGTTGGCCGGGATAACGATGTTGGAGTGAGAAAACGTAATTTCGCTCTCGTCATCAATGCGGTCAATCTGCACCGCAAACGTTTCCTGTTTGTTGTCCAAAGCGCGGATGGCAACCTTGCCGGCCTGGTTGTCCAACTTCATCATGATGTTCTGACCGCTGGCGTCGCTGTTCACTTTGGCGCGCACTTCATAATCCGCGCCAGTGTTCACCACGCCAATCGCCATCACCGGGCTTTCATCGGCAGTGGTCAGATGGGTCATGGTGTAAACCTGCGCGCTTCTATCCATGTGAAGCGTCACCGTGTCAATCTGCCCGGGCTGAAGCGCAATCTCTTCTACTGCCATGAACGAGTTGGCATCGTACGTGGACAGTTCATACAACGTCGTGTGGGTAATGACGCGTCCATCAATGACAACGGTGTATGGTTTATTGTCCGGGAGGTTGAGCGCTGGCGGCGCATCAGCGCCTATGGCTACCGTGTTTTCAAGGATCTTCGAACCGGGAATATCGTTGACAGTACTAACACTCCCATCAGCGTTGAGCTTCCGGCCAGTCTCTTGACCATCGGCGTTGGTGGCATGAACAAGCGCCGCTCTGCCGCCTATGAACGTGGCAGCCTGCGCATGTTCCATCACAGCGCTATCTGGCGCAGCCCACCAGCCTTGCCAACGCCCAAAAGCGCCTACCCCAACAATGAGCGCCATTGCGCCCAGAACTACTTCATCCGGGTTATCTGGCGATTGGATGGATTGCGCCTGCGTGGTGCAAAATGGGCATTGTTGTGGCAACAACCGGGCGGCCACATTTCGGATAAAAAGGGTTTTGCTGGCCGCATCGCCATCATAGTCAGATGCCGCCTGGCTGGGATCAGCCGACGTGGCGTATTTCCAAGTCTTTGCCGTGCGGTCAATATTTATCCGCATTTCTCTGCCGGGGTAGTTGTTGTCATACACCAAAACATCAAACTTGTTGTTGCCCAGGCTGTCTATGGCATACGGCAAAATCGAGTGCCCGCCCGACTGGTCGCGCTTTTGAATGCCCAGCTCAAACAACTGCCGTTCTGCCGCAGGTTTTGCCAGCTCAGCATTTAAGGTGTCCAGCACATAGTCATAATCCTTGTTCTGCGAATCCATGCCGCCGCCGGGCAAGAGGCCCTGCGTGGCCGCCCAATAGGCAATCTCGCGTTGCAGAGGGGTATTGCCTGCCAAATTCAGGTCGTTAATAGCGGCTGCGCCAAAATCGCTGGCCGAAACCGAACCAGAGTACACCAGCGCCGACATGATCGAATAGCCTGAGCAATGCCCGCCATCCATGCTCTGATTTTGTTGCTCCATCCACTGCTTTGCCGGAGGTGTGAGGACGCAGCTCTGCCCAGAGCCACTGGCGCAAACCTGATTGCCAAAGAACCGGATCATCTCTGCGGCTGTAAGATTGGTGACCGGAACCTGAGTGGGATTGCCCTCCGCATCAACCGGGCCGGCCAGGGTATTGCCGTGATTTTGAAACTTGAACCCGTTGGCGGCAGGTCGAAAGCCGCCATCAACGATAAGCGCCGCCAAAGCAGGCGCTGCTCCAAGCTGCGCAGCCAAAAGCAGGCTTGCAACTGCAAACAAAACTCTTTTCCTATTCATTTTTCTCCTGTATCTCTAACTTGTATAAGGTGTGAAGGGTGCGGATTATAGTCTTAAATCCGTTGTGTGCAAGACGCACAAAAGGAGAAAAAGTTCCCGTGAAACGCCATATTTGGGGGGAATTTTGCAAAAGAGGGTATAGCCAAAATCTTCAGACGCGCAGTGTGTCCAGCCGATCGTTCAATCAAAACAGCAGTCAGATGAGTTGGGCGAGGGCGGCTTACGTCTTCGCCACGCCCACAAACGGCAAGTTGCGGTATAGCTCGTCCAGGTCAAGGCCATAGCCAAACACAAATTCGTTGGGAATGTCAAAGCCGACGTAGGCGATGGGCACATCTGTCTCGCGGCGGCTGGGTTTGTTGAGCAACGCGCAAATTTTGAGGCTGGCCGGGTTGCGGGTGTTCAGCCAGTCCATCACATAGCTCAGGGTGTGCCCGCTGTCAATGATGTCCTCCACGATCAGCACGTGCTTGTTTTGCACGTCGGTGTTCAGGTCCAGGCTGATGCGCGGGCGGCCCTGGCGCTCGCGCGCGCCCACGCCGTACGAGGTGACCGCCATAAAGTCAATCGCGTGGGGGATGTTCACCGCCCGCATCAGATCGGTGAGAAAGACCACGCCGCCGCGCAAAATGCACACCAGCAGCAAATCACACCCGGCATAATCTTTGGAAATTTGTTCGCCAAGCTGTTTAATCCGCTTTTGCAAAACATCTTCTGGGATGAGAACGTGATCGAGGACGGCCTCAACATCTTTCGTAAATTTTGTGTCTGGCATATGTGAATTGTACGATTAAAAAAATCATGACATGCCAAAGATGCCTGAGCTTGCGCAAAACATGGCCGAAAAATAAACACTGCGCCTGCCCGCGGGTCATTAGATTTTTGATAGATTTGGGGTGTTTCAAACAATACTTTGGACATGTTGACGGTGATGGCGTTCGGACGTAGACTTCAAAACGTCAAACCGGCTATACCAGCCAAATAGATTAACTACAAACTAAAAAGGAAAGATAAAAAATGTCATCACCATTGATTAACGGACTGCTTCAACAATTTTCGCCCCAGATCGTGAGCGCCATCAGCCAAAAGCTGGGTGTTAGCCCGGCCATTGTGCAAACTGGCTTGTCATTTGTGCTGCCCATGCTCACCGGCACGGCGGCCCGCAACATGTCCAGCCCAACCGATGCCTCCAACGTGCTGGGGATGCTCAAGGGCGCGGATATGGGCCAGATGGGCAACCTGGCCGGGCTGGTGGGCGGGCTGGGTGGAAACCAGCAGAACCCGCTGGCTGGCTTGGCCGTCAACGCGCTCATGGGCAATGATCAGGCCAGCCGCGTGAGCAGCGCCATCAACCAGGCCACGGGCACCAACATCGGCGGAAGCCTGCTCAGCATGGCGGCCCCGGCGGTTCTCAGCGCCATCAGCGGGCAGGCCACCCAGGGCAAACTGGACGGCGCCGGCGTGGCGAACATGATGAAGAGCCAGAGCGCGGGCATGTTTGGCGATAACGGCGCGGACATGATGGGCGCGGTCACCAAGTCGTTGGGCGTTTCCAATGACAGCGCGCTGCAAATGGCAAATGGCGTGATTGGCAAACTGTTTGGCTAAAGGTACAAGTCCAGCGGCTCTGAGCCGTTAGACCTGTGCGTAAAAACCCGGCGAGGCGAAAACCTTGCCGGGTTTTTTGTTTTGTTAGACTTAAGGGTATGAGAAATATCGTTGTTGTTGGCGTGGGTTATGTGGGTTTGCCGATGGCCGCCTGCTTTGCTGATTTTGGCAACCGCGTGACTTGCGTGGACGTTATCCCCGAAAAACTGGAAAATTTAAAGAAGGGCGTCATGCCCATTTACGAACCGGGTTTGGATGACTTGGTGGTGCGCAATGTCAATGCCGGGCGGTTGCTGTTTACCACCTCGTATGAGACGGCGATCAATGACCCAAAGAATCCCGCCGAGTTTGTGTTCATCGCCGTTGGCACGCCAGAGGGCGTGGATGGCGCGGCAGATTTGCGGTATGTGCGCTCGGTGGCAGAGAGCATCGCCCAGACGATGGATCACCCGCTCATCATCATCAACAAAAGCACGGTGCCGGTTGGCACGGGCGACTGGGTTGGAAACATTGTGCGCGCCAAGCAGCCAAAACCCATCCCCTATTCGGTGGTGAGCAACCCCGAATTTTTGCGCGAGGGCATGGCCGTCTCGGACTTCCTCAACCCAGATCGCGTGGTGCTGGGGTCGGTGGATAAAGACGCCGCCGCCCGCGTGGGCGAGCTATACGCCAGCCTGCGCGCGCCCATCCAGATTGTGGATTTGCCCACCGCCGAGATGATCAAATATGCCAGCAACGCGTTTTTGGCGACCAAGATTTCGTTCATCAACGAGATGGCGAACATTTGCGAACAGCTTGGCGCGGATGTGAAAGACGTGGCGATTGGCATGGGCTACGACAAACGCATTGGCCGCGCCTTTTTGGATGCCGGTCTGGGTTATGGCGGCTCGTGCTTCCCCAAAGATGTGAAGGCGCTGGCGTATATGGCGCAAACGCAGGGCAAACATCCCCAGCTTTTGGAGGCGGTGATGCAAATTAACGCCGATATGCGCCGCAGCGTGGTCACAAAAGTGGTCGCGCTGGTAGATGAGGCCTCGAACGGAAAATTTAACCGGCTGGAGGGCAAGACCATTGGCGTGCTGGGCATCGCTTTCAAACCCAACACCGATGACATTCGCGAGGCGGCGGCCATTGACATCATTCGCATGTTGCAGACCGAGGGCGCGAAGATCAAGGCGTATGACCCCGTGGCGATGGAGAACGCCGGGCGGGTGCTGCGCGATGTGACCTTGTGCGAGGATGCCTATGACGTGGCCGAAGGTTGCGATGCGCTGATTATCGCTACTGAATGGAACGAGTTTAAGCAGCTTGACTTTAAGCGCGTTAAGAGCGTGATGCGCAACGCGAATCTGGTGGATGGCCGCAACTTGTATGACGGGCACACCATGCGCGAGATGGGCTTCACCTATCGCGGTGTTGGCCGGGGATACGAATAATTTTGCGCCGCCCCGGCCACTTTGATTGGCAGAGTGACCGGGGCGGGTTTTGCGTAGTTTTTGGCGCTATTCGCCGGGCTGATGGGCCGCCGCGCTATTCTGGCCCGCAGGCGCAGACGCAGGCTCTGATTCTGGCGCGTGACCCGGTGTTGCCGCGCCGGGCTTGTGAATTTGGTAGGTCACATTTGTAACCGCCACGCGATCCATCTGCTGGAGGGCCATGTAAAACGAAATATTGGTGTTGGCGTGCAAGGCCTGCGCCTGCCAGGTATCCATCACCAACTGACCCATGATCACATGCACAAAACGGTCGTCGTTTTCGCGCAGCTTTTGCTGAATAAACTCCACCGCCGTCTCGGACAAGTTGCGGTACGGGCACGGCACAATCGTTAGCTCTTTGCCGCTGTCTGCCAACATGCGCTCGTTCCACTTGGCAATGGTTTTGGCGGTTTTGGCCGGGTTGTCATCCAAATGCACGGCTGTCCATTCATTGCCCTCAGACATGGCAAAGTCCACCATCTCAACGGTTCCGGCGTGAACATCATCCACCATCACAACCGTGAGCATGTCATGCTTGTGCGGGCGTAATTTCTGGTCGGATGTGCTGAGCGCCAGCGCCACATCTTTGTAATGGTGATGAATGCGGAAGAAGACAAACACCAGTGTTGGGATCAAAATCACGGTGATCCACGCGCCCTGCGCGAATTTTGTCACCGCAAACACGATCATCACAACAATTGACATGACCGAACCCAGGCCGTTGATGAACATTTTGATGCGCCAATGCGGGTCATAGTTCAATGTGCTGTGCTCTTCTTGCCGGGTTTCGCCGGGCTTGAGGTGCGAGGTTTTTCTCCAGCGCAGCACCATGCCCGCCTGAGACATGCCAAAGCTGAGGAACACGCCAATGGCATACAGCGGAATAAGCGCGGAAGTGCTGCCGCCAAAGACCACCACCAGCGTAATGGAAGCCACCGCCAGCGCCACAATGCCCCACGAAAACACAAGGCGGCTGCCGCGAAAGGTGAGCTGGCGCGGCAAAAAGCCATCGCCCGCGTGCAAGGCGCACAAGCGGGGGAAATCGGCGTAGCTGGTATTGGCGGCCATCATCAACACCAGCATGGTCGCAATCACCAGCATCCAGTGGATGGGGCTGTTCGCGCCCACCAACGCCTCTGTCATGTATGGCAGCACGGCGGAATCGCCCACCACATGACCACCAACGATGTCAAAGTGCGGCAGAATATTCATCTGATGGGCAAAAAAGACAATGCCCAAAAGGTTGATGGCGATCAAACAGCTCATCACCAGCATGGTGGTTGCGGCGTTGCGGCTCTTTGGCTCTTTGAAGGCCGTAATGCCGTTCGAGATCGCCTCGACCCCAGTGAGGGCCGTGCAGCCAGAGCTGAACGCGCGCAACACAAGAAACAGCCCTAGCGATTGGGCGTTGTTTTTGAGCATCTCCATCATCTCGGCGGGATGACTCACCACCGGCAAAGTCCCGGTTAAATAGCGAAAAGCGGCAATGCCCATCGTGATAAACAACATGCCGATAAAGAAATAGGTGGGCACGGCAAACACCCGGCCAGATTCCTTCACCCCGCGCAAATTCACAATCGTCATCACCACAATGGTGAGAACAGACAAAAGCGCTTTGTAAGGCTGCAAAGCTGGAAATGTGGCCACCACGTTTTCCCATCCGCTGGTGATGGACACCGCGACGGTCAAAATATAGTCTGTGAGCAAAGCCGCGCCTGCCACCTGAGCTGGCGCTTCGCCAATGTTGTCTCTGGCAACAATATACGCGCCGCCGCCGCCCGGGTAGGCAAAAATGGTCTGGCGATACGAGATGGTGAGAATGGCCAGCAACACCACGATGGCAAAAGCGATTGGCAGGGAAAACACGGTTGCCGCGATGCCAGCTCCCAGCAGAACCAGCAAAATCTCACCTGGGGCATACGCCACCGATGACAACGCATCGCTGGCAAACACAGCCAGACCAATGGTCTTGCCAATGGTCTGGTGCGGCGCTTCGTTCGAAGCCAGTGGGCGCCCAATCAACACGCGCCGAATATCTTGACTTGTAATGTTCACAATTTCAACTCCAATAAATAAAACTTGAAATAAAACTTGGCGCTTTGAGCGCTTGAATGCAGAAGGGTTAGTCGCCGCGCGAGGAAGAGAACCAGGCGACTGAAAGAAGCTCAATGGCAGATGAGGCGCCCAGCGCAAAATCGCGCGCCAGCAAAGACCAGTTGGCCGCCATGCGCGTAAATATCATTTGCAGGGCCAGCGTTATGAGGATGACAATCAGCGGCAACACCCACCGCGTGATGTTTGTCAGTTTGTTGACATGGCGCACGCGCAAAATGCCGCTCAACTCGCACGCCGGAATGCGCTGCGCGATAAAAAAGTGGCTGAGTGGTTTGAGTTTGACCGAAAGCCCGTTGAGGGTATCTGGGTGTTTTTGCTCCGCGTGGCATACAATCACATCGCCGGGCAAGCGCCGCGTTTGAATGGCGCTTAGCCAGTCGCCGCCACGCGCATATTCGGCAGATGACTCCACCCCCGATTCGCGCAGCAACGCCGAGATGAGCGCCACCCGCAAACGCATTTGCGGCTCATCGCTCCAGTCTTGGATCAACGCCAGAAAAGAGACCGCGGCTTTTGTGCCAGAAGCCATCATCCACAAAAAGTTTGCAAGAGCGGCTTCGTCAAGGTCTTCGCAAGGCAGCAGCACAAGAAATCTGCGCGTGTTTGCGTTATTGGCGTTATAAAAATGCCACTTGGCTTTTGGGCCATCAAGCATTGGTTTTGTATTCATAAAGCATCATTTTTCACAATGACACTTTCAGAGTACGCCCTTGTTATAAAGATACGAGTGGGTTTTTGGCGCGAGAGTGTAAAGAAAAAATAAAAAAGAGGATATTTTTGGATAAGCGCGCAGCACGCTCAGAAGTCGGCCTGCTTGCCCAAACCCTAGCAGTCCGCCTTCTAAACCTTTTCCTATTCAAAACTGATATTAAAAAAGGTGCGGATTAAAATTTTCACCCTTCACCCTTCACCCTTCACCCTTCTTAAGCCATTGAAAACCGATACCCCACCCCCGGCTCGGTGAGAAGCAGCCGCGGGTCGTGCGGGTCATCCTCCAGCTTGGCGCGAAGCTGGCGCGTATACACCCGCAAATACTCCACCTGATCCACATATTCCATGCCCCACACGGCATCCAAAATAGCGTGATGCGTGAGCACACGGTCTGGGTTGCGGGCCAGGTAAGCCAGCAGCTTAAACTCGGTGGCGGTGAGCTTGACCTCTTCGCCGCGTTTGGTCACGATGTGCCGCGCCAGATCAATTTCCACATCGCCGCTTTTCACCACCGGGTCTGCCGTTTTGTTGATGTGCGCCCCGTGCCGCAAGGCCACCCGCACCCGCGCCATCAACTCCTCAATGCCAAACGGCTTGGTCAAATAATCATCCGCGCCTTTGTCCAGCGCAATCACTTTTTGGCGCTGGTTATCGCGGGCAGACAAAATAAGGATGGGCGTTTGCGTCCATGCGCGCAGCTTTTCGCACACTTCGGCCCCATCCATGTCTGGCAAACCCAGGTCCAAAATGATGGCATCTGGCGGGTTGGCCGCCGCAAGGGCAAGCCCATCCTCGCCGGTCGCGGCCACCTCCACCTGATACCCATGCTCGCTCAGAATTTTTCGCAGCGCGCGTTGAATTTGCATTTCGTCGTCAATGACGAGGATGGTTGGTTGTGTGCTCATGGTAAAAACGCAAAATGCAAAAAGTTTCGCATCGCTTCATCATACTTCTGGCGGGGGCATTTTGGGAGATGCGCCGTTCCAGGTGCGCGGCAAGGTGAAATAAAACGCAAACCCACGATCCTTCGCCGCGCCATCACCCAAGCGGTTTTCTGCCCACATTTTGCCGCCGTGCGCTTCAATAATGCCTTTGCAAATAGACAACCCCAGCCCGGTGCCCATCACCTTGTCGGCGTTGGTCACGCGGTAATACTGGTCAAAAATGCGGGTCAAATCTTCCGATGGAATGTGCGGGCTTTCGTTCAGCACCTCCACCCGCGCAAACGCATCATCCTGCACCCGCGCCAAAATGCGAATGCGCGTGCCGGGCGGCGCGTATTTGGCCGAGTTGCTGATCAGGTTGGTGAACACCTGATCAATTTGCACCGGGTCAACGGGCAGCAAGGGCAGCGACTCCGGCACATCCACTTCCATCACATGCCTGGCTGCCTCCGCACGAGAGCGCAACGCCGCGCCGCTGGCGATCTCGCTCAGGTCGGCCCATTCGCGGTCGGGCTTTAACGCGCCGCTTTCAATACGGCTCATATCCAGCATGTTGTTCACCAGCCGCGTCAGGCGTTGAGATGCCTCGCGCACATCGTCCAGCGTCTCGCGCCCGGCATCGGAATTGGGCGAGATGAGGCCGCTGCGCAAGCCCTCCGCGCCTGCGCTGATGGCCGCCAGCGGGGTGCGCAGCTCGTGCGAAATAGAGCCAAGCAGGGCGGTTTTGAGGCGGTCGCTCTCTTCCAAAACCGCCGCCCGCATCTCAGATTTCGCGGTGCGCAGCCGCTCCATCACCAGGGCGGTCTCGCCGGCAAATGTTCGCAGCAACCGAGATTCGCCAGACAGCAGCGGCTTTGCCCGCCAAATGCGAATCTCGCCAAAATCACCCCGCGCCGATTTGACCGCCTCGGTTTGTGATGGCGGCGTGGCAGGGAGTTTGGCGGCGGGCGATTGGGCGATGATGGGCGGCGTTTGCGGGTCTGGGCGCAGCGACACCTCCACCGTGGCTTTCAGAATCTCGCGCAATCGCTCGGCCAGCGTTTGGGCAATCTCGCCCGCATCGCGGGTGCTGATGAGAACCAGACTGAGTTCGTAAAAGCGGGTAGAGTCGCGCTCGCGCTGTTCGGCCTCAATCGCGCTGCGGCGGGCGCGGGCCATCACGCTGCTAATCACCAGCCCCACCACCAAAAACACCGCCAGCGTAATCACATCGGCGGTGTCGCTCACCAAAAGCGTGCGGCGCGGCTCAATAAAGAAAAAGTTAAAGCTGAGGAACGCCGTCACCGCCGCCGCCACACCCGGGTAAAACCCCGTCCATTGGGTAATCAGGCTGATGGCGAGCAGGTAGGCCAGCATCACGATGGGCGGGTTAAACCATGCCCCGCGCATCTCTTGCAGCAACACCAGCGCGCTGGTAACTGCGCTCACCAGCGCAAGCGCCACAACAAATCTACGACCAGAATTTTTCATCATCCCCTGCGCATGATACGCCAGATTGCCGGGCAGCATACGCGTTAAGCTGCGGCCTCGCTTTGCCCCCGCGCAAAGGGAGATATTATTGGGCATTGGCTAAAATCAGCGCAACATACCCAACAGCCATTACCCATACAAACACATGGACTTTCCCACCATTCTTGCCAACACGCTCTCTGCCCGCCAGCCAAAAACGCGGGTGGAATGGGAAGCCCGCCCGGCGGCGGTGCTTGTGCCGCTGTATTTGGCGGATGGCGAGTGGCATGTGCTGCTCACGCGCCGCACCGATTCGCTCAAAAGCCACACCGGCCAGGTTGCCTTCCCAGGCGGCAAGGTAGATGCAAACGACGCCACCCGCGAGGACACCGCGCTGCGCGAGGCAGAGGAGGAAATTGGCTTGCGCCCGCAGGATGTGCGCGTGTTGGGGCGGCTGGATGACTTGCTCACCGTGACGCAATGGCGCATTACGCCGGTGGCAGGCGTGTTCGCGTGGCCGTATCACTTCACGCCATCACCCGGCGAGATTGCGGCCATTTTTGGCGTTCCGTTGCGCTGGCTGGCCGACCCCGCCAACCTTGTCACGGAATTTCGCGAACCCATCGTGCCCGGCCCCAAAATACCGGTGTATCACTGGTATTACCGCGAGTTTGACATTTGGGGCGCCAGCGCGCGGATCATTCGCAATTTTCTGGATGTGGCTGGCGCATTTTTGTAAGCGCCGTCCGCGCGGGGCAGTTGGGTTACTCGGTTAATTCTTCCGCGCCGGGGTCGGGCTGTTCTTCCTCGCTGGCAGATGGGGCGGGCGGCGCATCATAGGCCGCGCGGATGATGGCGCGGGCAAAGATGAGGTAGCCCGTGTGCGCGATCATGCGGTCGCGCGGGCGCAGCCGGTCTGCGATGGTTTTGTAACCGCGCGTAAAAATCTCCTCCACTTCAATCATGCCAAACACGCGCTCGCCTTCCATGGCCGCAAACCCGCGCAAAACATCTTGAATTTGGTTGGTGGTGGGCACCAGCGAGCCAAACCAGCCGCCATCTTTAAGCGCGGCGCGGGCCTGAGTGAGCAGGGTGTGCGGCGCGGGCACATCAATGAAAACCGCGTCGGCTTTCTCTGGCGCAAGCAATCCCTGGGTGCTGTCAGCATTGATGAAGGTCACATAGCCATCCAGCCCCACTTTTTGCATGTTGCGTTTTGTCAGCGCCACAAAATCCTCGCGGATCTCCTGTGAGTACACCCGCCCAGTGGGCGCAACCGCCGTTGCCAGCGCCAGCGTCAGCCCGCCAGAGCCGCAGCCGCTTTCCAGCACCACCGCGCCCGGTTTGATGTTCATCTTCATCAAAATGTAGGCGCTGTCTTTGGGGAAGATCACCTGCGAGCTGCGTTTGATGTGACGGATGAGGTCGTTGGTGGAGGGCGGCAGCATCAAGTAGGCGTAGCCAATGTTGGTGTGAATTTGGCTGCCCCACGCCCGGCCAATCATGGCCTCGTGCAGCACAAAGCCATGATGCGTGTCAAATCGGCGGCCGGTCTGGATGGTGATGACGTGCTGTTTTTCGTCGTCGCCCACCAGCAACGCCAAATCGCCATCTTGAATTGTTTCGTTCATTTATAAAATGCAAAATGCAAAGTGGCAAGTGCAAAAGTATGCGCTGGCTTTGATTCGCGATTTATGAATACTTTTTTAAAACTAAAAGAGAAAGATCACTTTGCACTTTGCACTTTGCACTTTGCACTTTGCACTTTGCACTTTGCACTTTGCACTTTGCACTTTGCACTTTGCACTTTGCACTTTGCACTTTCTAGAGCAGCCCCCGCGCCAGCAGGGCCGCGCCAATCACGCCAGCCTGCTCGCCCAGTTTGGCCTCTACAATCTTGATTTTGGTCACTTCAAATTTGTTCACGCTGTTGGCATAGGCCACCGGGCGGATTTGCTTGAGCAGCCACTCGCTCAGCCCTTCAATCACGCCGCCGCCATAAATCAGCATTTCGGGGTCAAACGCGTTAATCAGCGTGGCCGCATGCAGACCCAGATAATACGCGGCGCGTTGCAACACGCCAATGGTCAGGGGGTCGCCGGCTTCCACGGCGGCCTTCAGCACACTGCTGGTAATCGCGCCATCCTTTTGTTCCATCAGCTTGGGCAAATTGGTTTTAACAATGCCCGCCGCGATGCCCGCGCGCAGGTCGCGGTCAATGGCCGTGCGGCTGGCCAGCGTCTCCACGCCGCCGCGCACACCCGCGCCCATTGGGTAAGGGCCATCGGGCATCATAATCATGTGCCCAATTTCCCCGGCGCTCCAGCGCGAGCCGGTGTAAATCTGGTCGTTGACGATGATGCCGCCGCCAATGCCTGTGCCCACAAAAATGGTGATGAGATTTTTGCAGCCTTTGCCTGCGCCCATGCGATGCTCGCCAACGCAAGCCACGCGCACATCATTGGAAAGAGCCACCGGGACATCGCGCCATTTTTTTAGCTCTTTCGCCAGCTCAATATCCACCCAGCCGGGCAGGTTGGCCGCGCTGCGCACAATGCCCTTGTCGCTATCCACCGGGCCGGGGCAGCCAATGCCAATGGCCTCCACTTGATCCAGCGTAATGCCCGCTTTTTGCATGGCATCATCAGACGCTTTTATCACCCGCTTGATGACCGCCTCTGGGCCGGCCACCGCGTTGGTTGTTTTTTTGCCGGTGGCTTTTACATTGCCGTCTTTATCCACCACGCCCGCCAGAATTTTTGTGCCGCCCAAGTCTATGCCAAGTGTGTAGCCATTGCCAGATTTTGGTTTTGCCATGATTAAAAATGCAAAGATGAAAATGCAAAGTAATTCGGTTTGCGCGTCACGCGCTTTCCGCCTCTGCAAGTTCAAAAAATTAAAACGTTTTTAGTATTATACGAACGTGGTGTTAGTCTTTCATCATGAATCGCATCATGTCGCCCATGGAGAGGATGCCGATGGGGTGGCACAAATCATCCGGCTCGGCCACAACAATGCGGTGGATGTGATGTTTGATCATAATGCGAGCCGCTTCCTCAATTGTGTCGTTGGGCGAGATGGTGAGGACACGCGCGGTCATAATATCGCCAACGGTCAGCCCCTTATCCACCGATTCAGCGTTGAGCAATTTGGCATTCACCAGATCGGTCTGGGAGAGGATGCCCGCCAAGCCGCAATCGGCATCCACCACCACCAGCGAACGCAACTGCGAGGTGGTCATCATCCGCGCGGCCTCGTTCACGGTTGTGGATGAGTCGCAGCTCACCACGCCGGGGTGCATCGCATCTTTCACCAAAATTTGTTCTGCCATAAACTCCTTTTTAATTACGAATTACGAATTACCAATTACGCGAATTTAATTTGTAATTCGTAATTCGTAATTGATTATTGGCATGCTTTCACAAACGCCTTAAAAACGGCCTGCGCTTCGGGCTGTTCTGGCAGGGCTTCGGGGTGCCACTGCACGCCCAGGGCAAAGGGGTGATGGGGCAGCTCAATGGCCTCGGTAATCCCATCCGGCGCATGTGCCACCGCGTGAAAACCCGGCGCCACATCCTTAACGGCCTGATGATGCAGGCTGTTCACCCGCAAGATGGGTTTGCCGATCACCCGCGAAAGCAGGCTGTCTTCCTCGATTTTTATCTCGTGCGCCAGCAGATCGGTGGGCAGGTCGGGATAAAAATCGTGGCGGCCCGCGCCCGCATGTTCGCTCACATCCCAGTGCAGGGTGCCGCCCATCGCCACGTTCATAATCTGCGCCCCGCGGCAAATGCCCAGCGCGGGTTTGTTGCTTTTAACGGCCCAGCGGACGAGGCTCATCTCTACGCGGTCGCGGGTCTCATCGCCCGGCGTAACCTGAACGCGGCGTTCCTTGCCATAAGCCAGCGGGTCAACATCGTCGCCGCCAGAGATCAACACGCCATCCAGCCGGTCGTGCAGGCGGCGCAAGGTTACGTCGTCCAGCTCCAGCGGAATAAACACCGGCAGGCCGCCTGCGCGTTCCACCGATTTGGCGATATACATGAGAAATTGATCCAGCTCTTGATGAATGGGCGAGCTGGCCGGGTGCATTGAAATACCAATAAGTGCTGACATGGGCGCAGTGTATCGCAAATAGCCCGCGCAGGCAAATCATGGCGCATTAAAATGCACGCCATGCCACTCTATTTCGCATTTCTACGCGCCATCAACGTGGGCGGGCACACCGTGACCATGGCGCGTTTGCGCGAAGTGTTTGAATCGCTGGGGTTTTTCAAGGTCGAAACGTTCATCGCCAGCGGAAATGTGGTGTTTGAAGCGGATGAAACCAAGACGAAGGCGCTGGAAACGCGGATTGAGAAGGGCTTGCGAGATGCGCTGGGGTATGAGGTCGTCACATTTATCCGAACGCCATCGGAAGTGGCGGCCATTGCCGCATACGCGCCCTTCCCCGCCGAGGCGATGGCGCAGGCCAAAGGCGTGAATGTGGCTTTTTTGCGCGATGAAATAAGCGCCGAAACAACGCAAAAGCTGATGGGCCTGAAAACCGAGTTTGATGACTTTCTCGCGCATGGCCGCGAGGTTTACTGGTTGTGCCGCACCCGCCAAAGCGACTCAAAAATCTCCAACGTTTTGCTGGAAAAATCGCTCGGCCTGCGCATGACCATCCGCGGGGAAAACACGGTTAAGAAAATGGCCGCGAAGTGGGGCGAGATGTCTGCCTGATTAAAACCTCGCAGGTTGGCCTGCAAAGCTAGTAAACACACATTCCGAGTAATCCCTCTGACAAGATATGCGCCGGTGGCCGCCACCGGATAAATCCGGCGGCTACTCGTTGGAAAACCCGCGGACGGGTTTCCTAATGCTTAGGCGGCGGATTTATCCGCTGCCGGTGGAACGCCGACACACATGAACGCAGTAAAGCAAAGTAAATCTGGCAAAAAAGTGTTTTGAGCAAAATTTTTAAGCAGAAAGCGGCTTCAATCAATACTTTTAACGAATTACTCGTAATTGATGGGTTAAACAAATTGCCCCTCACCTTCCTAAATTCGTCAAGCGGTGCTACCATTGCCCTAATAATCAGCGCCGTGTTGCGCACGAAAAATAAAAATTCAGGAGTATCTATGTCTGCTACCTATACGCCACCCACCAAAGACATTTTGTTCGACATGAACGAACTGGCTGACCTCAAAGCAATTGCTGCCCTGCCCGGTTACGAAGACGCCACCCCCGATCTGGTTGAGAGCATCCTTGAAGAAGCGGGGAAATTCTCCAGCCGCGTGCTGGCGCCCATCAACTTTACCGGCGACCAGGAAGGCGCAGTTTGGAAAGATGGCAACGTGACCACGCCCAGGGGTTTTAAGGAAGCCTACAAACAATTTGTGGATGCCGGATGGAACGGCGTGAATGGCGATGTGGAGTACGGCGGGCAGGGTTTGCCAAAAATCATTGTGGCCGCGCTGAACGAGATGTGGAAAAGCGCAAATCTGTCTTTCTCGCTGGCGCCGCTGCTCACCACCGGCGCGGTGGAAGCGCTGGAGCTATGCGGAAGTGACGCCCTCAAACACACCTATTTGCCCAACATGATTTCTGGCAAATGGGCGGGCACAATGAACCTGACCGAGCCGCAAGCCGGGAGCGATCTGGCGCTGGTGCGCACAAAAGCCATCCCCCAAAGTGATGGGACTTACAAGGTCACGGGACAGAAAATATTCATCACGTATGGCGAGCATGACCTGACCGAAAACATCATTCATTTGGTGCTGGCCCGCACACCCACCGCGCCAGAAGGCGTCAAGGGCATTTCGCTTTTCCTCGTGCCAAAATTCATGGTTAATGCGGATGGAAGTTTGGGCGAGCGAAACGATGTGCGCTGCGTTTCCATTGAACACAAGCTGGGGATTCACGCCAGCCCCACCGCGGTTTTGGCGTATGGCGATAACGGCGGCGCGGTTGGCTATCTCGTGGGCGAGGAGAACCGCGGGTTGGAATATATGTTTATCATGATGAACGCCGCGCGCTTTTCGGTGGGCATTGAGGGCATCGCGATGGCCGAGCGGGCTTACCAAAA
>Ga0073900_10000433_pt1 | contig 28627 bp, 50 predicted proteins | sample KloWWTmetKNB5Kit_FD_66666 | JGI IMG/M metagenome (GOLD analysis project Ga0073900, IMG submission 66666) | Active sludge microbial communities from Klosterneuburg, Austria, studying microevolution and ecology of nitrifiers - Klosterneuburg... | ecosystem: Engineered > WWTP > Aerobic digester >...
CTGCATCTCTAAGATATATTGTTCCTGGTGTAGTGTCGCCATCTAAAATATATGTAGTATCTATATCCGCATCTAAGTCTGTAAAAGTAGTTGTCAAAGGTGCTCCACTTGACATTGTTATTGTAACTGTCTTAGTTGTTGTACCTGTAACAGATACTGCTGTAGGGTATGGATTAGTACTTTCATAACTTATACATCCACATCCGCTTCTTTCCCATGTACTACCATTCCATTTATGGAAGCTATGTCCTGTTGGGTGTTGTAGAAATATTGTATCTCCTATTTCAGGCTCATGGTTAAGTGCATCCATAACCTCTGTGTACGCAGCATTCGGCAAGTAGCTTTGTGGACAACTTATACAGCTAGGTGGGCCTACTGTACAATCTTCGTCAGTACAGATAAAAAATGCACGTGCGTCTTGCTCTTCACTACAATTCATTGGTATTCCGCCTGTCAATACTCCGTCACCATTTCTTATGATATTCCAACAGACATCTGCTATGTTTGCAAGTTCTGGATATTGTGCTTGTAGTATTAGTATTTCCGCAGGTGTTAATGCACTACCTTCTATAAAGTGTGGGGTGTGGTTAAACACATCTATACTTTCTAAAGTAGGTAGTATTTCAAATGTTGCTGGTCCACTTATTTCTACAAATCCTGCCCCCGCATCACACCACAAAGAGTACGCTCCAGTTATTGGAAGTGTAGGATTTATAAATGTAAAATTGCCTTTACCCGTAGATGTAACCCATATATAGCTAGTACTGTTTACAACTGATGCAGGGTTTAATCTCCATTCGCTAACACCATAGTTACAAGCTTGGTCATTCTCTGATACATCTATGCAAGCACATTTACCCGTGTCGTTAACTGCACCTGCTGTTGGGGCACATACAACACTTGTTAGTGTTTGTACTAATGTGTTATTTACATTGTTTGTGTCTATACCATTTCCACTTATAACAGAAGTCATTGTAAAAGGTGCTAGACCTATGTCTGTTACTTTTGTAACAATTTTTAACCACTTAGTTTGCCCAACAAGTAAAGATCCTACAGACCAAACTTTTGTAGTAGGGTTAAAGGTACCTGTATCAGTAGACCAAGTCTCTAATTGCAACCCATTTGCTGGAGTAACATTAACTACAACAGTTATTCCTGTTGCTGTAACTGTACTTAAATTTGTAGCAGGTATCCACCAAGTAGTTAAATTGCCATTAAGTGCTACATTAGCAGGTGATGGTGATGTATATGTCATTATATTATTATTTTTATATTAGAAACCCCCTAAAATAAGATCAGGAGTACTATCTGTTAATTCACCACTTAAATCTATAGATATATCTTCACATATTCCAGTACATTTATTACAAATTTTATTATCGTCACAAGTTATATCTATACATTCATTTTTGTAAACAATTATAATTTTACCTGATGTAGATAACATACCACAAGATACTTTATAAACAATTTCTCCTGATGCATATTCATTATTTGCAGGAATAAAAGTTATTTTATCTGGGGTAATAGTAGGAAGTCCTGTAACATTTTTAGATGATATTATACTAAATTTTGGTTCAATATCTTTGCAAGATACTGTAACAGGTGATATATCTATATCAGTAATAGGTCCACATGCAGTTACTTGATCAGCTACCAACATATTTGGTGCATATATACAATTATTATTGCACGGAGCAACTGGTGGTGGTGAAATCACCATGCACGAACAAATAGGATTAGACATTTATACTAATATTTAAACGTTAAGAGCTTTTATAGCTCTAATTGCTACTTGAGCATTTTCTACTGTATCATATATAGGAGCACCATCTACAAAATATAGTGCTATAGGAATACTTTTACCTGTAGTAGAATTATAATTAGGTAATATATACATACCATAACAACAATCTGGACCACATCCACATGCAGGATCTGTATATGGTATTGTGTTTACTGGAATTTTTTCTCCATCTTTCATCATGGAAGCAGTACCAGCAGTAAGATATATATTTCTTTTATCGTTTGGATTAATTTTCATTTTATTATTTATTTAACATTTACAGTTAATATGTTCAAACATTTTTTTTACAATATCATAATGCTTTGTAGCTTCTGTTACATTACATATGTTTGCATTAACTTTTATAAATTCTATTTCTCTAAATATAGGCCAGATTTTTTCTTTATATTCATCTATACTATATTTTAAAAGAAGTTTAGTATAAGAACACATTATATTTATTAATACTGCTTCACATATACTAAAAAGATCTCCACAGCTGTCTACTTGAAATTTATATACTCCATCATTACCACATCCATTATTAGATGGTAAATCACAATAATTTATTCTTGTACTACCATTTACTCTAGCTTTTATAGTTTTAGTAAGATCCCCATTTATTATTGTAAGATCAAATTCTTCTGCAGGAGTATTAAATTCAGATGTTCCCCATGTAGATTTATCTACAAATAATAAATAAGAATCTTTATATTCTATTCTAAAATCAAAATTATTATTTATTATACAAGAACACTTCTTCATTTATTTCTATATACTATTAAAAAAGTTATAAGAAGGGATATCACTATTATGATATCCCTTATATATATTATCCCGCTACTATCTTACCGTTTGGATTAGGGTATTCTTCTGTAGCTACTGTAAAGTCTGCATTAAGCACTCTTTCTATTTGATCTTGATCTACATCACAAGCTAGTGGTTTAAAAGGAGATTTACAACCTGCTATAGATTCCAACCAAGGATTTATAATAGATTCAAATTCTGTTTTAAATGCTGTATTAGAACTAGGAACAGCTAGTAAAGTTCTCATATGTATGAAGCTAGGATTAGCAGCTACAATTCCATCTCTACTAGGAAGGTCATATTCAAAATTATATATACATACTGCATCATAACTATCACAACCATTAAACAATCCTTTACCCATTGTTGGAGTTCTAGATCCTGGGAAAAAGTTTTTATATGTTCCAGTAAATTCATCATATCCCCAGCTAAATGGTTCATTTAATGATGTATCTTGTTTAATAACTCTAGGAATTACATCGTATACAAGGTTTCTAGGAATTTTATAATCTTGTTTTATAAATTCTCTAAAGAATCCAAAGTTGTTATGATTATAAGATGTAGATACTCTAATATCTGTATACAATGTTTTTTGCCAGCTATCAGGTCTATCACAGAACTTATCTAATTTGATAGGTTTAGGAACTACTCTTAAATATGCACATGGAGTTGTAGTTGTTGTACCAGTACATCCACCACATTCACCTTGAGTGACAACATTATAAACTGGTAATCCTGTACTACATGGAGCAATAGGTGCTCCACCTTCACCAAGTAATTCTACAGGTACACAAGCATTTACTAGTATTTTAACTCCGTCACAACATGGTTTACCTGTACCTGCAAATGTAGACGCATCTAAAGCATATCCTTTATCACCTAAATAGGTATTTAAAAGACTTACTACTTTTGCAACTTGTGCTGTGCCAGTAGTTGTACCAGCAGTGTCATTAGTTGTCCCAATAAAATTAGTTGTTACACCATCTACTACAACACCTGTGATTGCTGAAATATTATTACATCCTACACAAGGAGTAGATTCTGTAGTAAAGCAAAACTCATAATCATTTGGATGTAATACATACACATGAAATGGTTTATCTTTGCCTTGATGTTCTCTAACACGCTTAAGTAAAGATATATTCTTTTTAAGTGAATAATTTTTATCTTTACCATTAAATTTATTAGCTAATGCACAAGCTACTTCTTTACAATCTAAAGGTTGTTCACAGCCACCGCAGTCATCATAATCAAATTCTACTGTTTCTGTAAATCTTTCATAACCTCTAAACTGATCATATAGCCTTTCATATTCTTCATTTCTAACTTCTACTGTTAGAGAATAAGATTCACCTCTTTTAACACATCCTATACCTACATCTACTATTTTAATTTGTCCACAAGATGGTCCTTCTGCAGTAGCAGCATTAAGATTACAACTGTTTATTTTTTTACCAGCTACATCTCTTAAAACATCTGCAATACCATCACCATCTGTATCTATACCTTGAGCTATTGCTAAGTTAGGTACACTTTGTGCTGTAGATCCAACACCTACCGATACTTTTGTATCTGCATTATAAATGACAATTTGCCCATCTTTTATTGCAGGATTTAAACCATACTGGTTATCTATCTCAATAAATAGAGCTTGATCTGCTGGAAATATGCTGTAATTTTTATCAGCTACCAACCATCGTTCTTGTAAAATTCTTGACATTTGTTAATTTATTTAGTTATTAATATATACTTTTTCATTAAATAATATAGATTCTATAGTTGCTTGATAATTCTCATCAAAATTTTTTCTAATAAGATACTCTGCTAAATCTACTATTTTTATCCATACTATTTTATCATCAATCATTAAATGATGATCTTCTGTTATTGTATCCCCATCTTGATTAATATATAGTCCATTTTTTACTCCACCATAGTATGCTACATCTGGTATCCATCTCAAATAATCTATATATACTTCTGATACTTCTAATGTATTATTGTGATAAATATGTAAACCTAAACTATCTTCATTACTAAAAGATTCTCTCCAATTATAATCAGGTCTAGTATTACTATCACGTAAACTTTCTTCTACTTTATGAGTGAATATATTATTTATAAATATTTCACCTTGTATATCACAACCTACAGCATTACCAATGGCATATCTGTTTAAAGTTGTATAATGATCAGTAGGTAGTTTAAAAATATAACTTTTATTATTTTTTGATATATAGGATAATTTAGTATTTTTATTTTCTAAACTTCTTAATCTATCACTAAGAGTTCTATTTTTTTCAACTATTACTGTATAATTTTCTAATAATATTTCTTTAGCTTGATTTAAATAAGAATCTACATCTACAACTGTTAAAGCAGATTGGTGATCAGAAAATATTCTCATCAGTCTCTTTTTTAACTCAAAATGTAGTCTTTGTACTTTAATCATTTAAATCTATAGCTTTTTGTAGCCTATATAAAGTTTCATTATTAACAGGATTTAATAGATAATTTACAACTGCTTGCTTATCTTTACCTATTTGTACTCCAAACAACACATAAGAATTAGATTCTCTGTCTTTTTTAATAAAACCTTTAAAGCCTTTATTTATATAATTTCTAGCTTCTAATTCATCTGCTGGGGCTTCTGCTAGTTTTGTAAGATACTTTTGTCTACTTAAATTAGTACCTGCCATTTTTCTATCATCTAAAGCTGCTTCGTCTAATATATCACTAATTAGATTTATATCTGTATCTGCGTCTATAATAAGACCCATTGCTAAAGCTAATGAACGTTTTTTATCATCACTCATATTTTCTAGCAAGCGTTCTGCAGTTTTTCTTTCTTCTCTAGCAGTTTTTTTGGCATCTCTATCAATTGTAGAATCAACAATAATATATTTTGCTCTACCATTTAAAGCAGCGTTTGTTACTTCACCACCTATTTGATATTTATTATTTACCTGTACTCCTTCATACAAAAGAAAATCTAATGGATTTTCTGTATCTAAAGAACCATAACCTTCATCTAATACAAGTCTTAAATTCTTATGATTAAAAAAAGGATCTTTTAAGTTAAAGATATCACAAGATACAATAGGTCTATTATAATCATAATGTGATTTCATATCATTTATAAAATTACATCGCTTAACAAGTGTATTTAATTCTTCACTGTTGGTTATGAAATTTTTTAAATTATATCTTTTTCTGGATGCAGAAAAGGATATAGGTCTTTCACCTTGTTTAGAGTTTGGAAATCTTTCTCTTTTATATTCTCCTAAAGATCTTACTGTTCTTTGTCCTAAATCATTTTCATCTTCACCATACTGCATAATAGGTCCATCAGTATTATTAAATTTTTTTGATAAAGGGCTAGGTATAATTTTTATTAATGCCATATTTTCTTACTTTCTATTTTTATTTTAAAAAAAGAGACTCGGTATCACATCTCTAATGTCCTAAGGTAACTATAACTTTTTCTGCAACAAATGGTGTAAACCTACCATGAGTTATATACCGATATTTTATTAACATTTCTTAACCTTTCCACCAGTTTTCATGGTAATAGGTTTTATTACTTTCTTTTTTACTTTACTTTTCATTATTAATAATCAACTGAAGGTATTACAAGTAATGATAAATTAACGTCTTTCATTCTTACACCAAATGAATCTGTAGCATGCAAGCTATAAGATCTTCGTGTATGAGATGCAGAATATCCGCCTCTACCAGTTGCACCATTAATAGGTCCTATTGGAGACCATATACCGCATATATAAGTAAATGCTTGAGCATCTTTTCTTCTAAGTAATTCTATATTACCTTGAGATCCCAAACCATAATCCATTATAAAGTACATGTACGATGTAAGTGGAAGTTTAGTATCTGGGTGTACAATACCACCATTTAACTCTCTATTATCTAACAATGGTAGATGTTCAAAGGTAAGAGACCCAAATGGTTGTAAATCTACAGACAAGAAGCTTGGTGCCATTATCTTATAACCAGGACTATTAGATCCAGGATATGGCGCACCTTGTTTAACAAATTTATCCCAAGGAATTTGTACATTCATCATCTGATACAACTCTCTAATAGAATCATGAGCTTGCATCATACCCATTCTACCTGTTTTAACTATAATATTAGCGTTCTCAGGAGAAATAGTATCCCAACCTACTTCTTGCATGAAATCTCTAATAGCATCTGTACTAAAGTTTCCAATAGGGTAAGTCATTATGTTAGCATCTTCCATAAATTCCATTACACCAGGTCCTATCCTTCTGTGTAATCCTGAAGTATGATCTATAATGTTTTTACCAGCTGATCTACCATACCATAATGCAAGTTCTTTTTCCCACTTAGCTTCAGCAAGAAACTCTGCTTCTAAGAAACTTATAATTTGATTAGGTATAGCTCTATTCTCTAAACCAGTCTCAGCATCACATGCTTTAAGTACCATGTTTAAATCATGAGCTTTATTTGTAACTTCTAGTTGTTTACCCCAGTCAGTTAACCAAGTTTTAAACTTAATATATGTACTGTTAGATCTAATTTGAGTAGAACCATAACCAGTAGAATATTCTGAGTAACTTGCACTAATTTTAATCCACTTTAAATTTGCTTCTAACAATTCTGGATCAAAATATGCTTTAGGGTCTTGAGTAACAAGTTGTACAGTATAGATAAAATCTAAACCATCTCCTACTGGAAGATATTGTACAATTACTTGTTGATCCCATGCTATTTCTGGAGCAAGAATATCACCTGGTACAAAGTTAGGGTTATCTAGTTTAATTTGAAATTCATCAAAAGAGTGACCTGGAAACTTAACTCCAGGATGTAAGTTTTCTTTAGCTATGGTTTCTATTTTACCAGAACCTTTTAAACTCCATTCTACTTCATCTGCATCTACTATTCTTTCTTTACCTGCACCAATTAATGAGTCCCATAATGTAGTTCTTTTACCACTTAATGCTGGTCTAGCACTTGCAATAGTTTGAGTAACCTTATCTAGGAGTACAGCTGCTTTTTTTGAGTGTGGGAAATGAGAAAGCAAAACATTCTCAGAAGTAAAATTACCCCAAGGCATCTCTTTATTAGCTTCCTGATGTATTTCCCATTTAGTAGGTCTTAATCTTGCCATTTTTTTAATTTAGTTTATTTTATTAATCTTCAAAATATGTAGAAGAACTTCTGCGAGTTGTTTGCTGGGAAGTTCTTTCATTTAATGTATTTAATAGATTAGTATTAACTTTTCTTTTAGCTTTTTCCACTAAACTAGAAAAATCAAAATTATCTAATATTAATAGTTGTAAAGCTAACTGTTGTTCAACATCTTGCCTGAACTCATTCATCTTAACTTCTATTAATGGTACTTTTTGTAATCTTTTTACTCCTGTATTATCTATAAATTCTACAATTTCTGTAGGTTTAAATAAAGAGTCTTCAAACTTCTTTTTATCTTTAATAGACAGTCCTTTTACACTGCCTTTATCTATTTGAGTTTTTACTGCTTTTTGATATTCTAGATATTGTTTTTGAGATTGTGCTATTTGAGCATCTCTAGTTTTCTTCCAGTTATCAAAAAATATAGCTTCTTGTTCTTTATGAAATGTTACAGCTTCTTTTGCTTTTTCTACAAGAACACCTTTATCTTTATAAACTTCTACAAGATCATTAGCATCAGGAGTACCTTTTAAAGTTAACCAACTTTTAACAATCTGTTCTAGTTGAGCTTCTTCTTCTTCTCCTGTTATTTCTAAAGATGCTATTTGATTATAATTTAAAGCAGTGCTTACATCATCTTCAGATGCACCTTCTAATATAAGATTTAGATATTTAGCTGCTTCTCCGTATTTATCTTCAACATCTTTAACTACATCTTCTTTTACTTTGCTTAATTTTGTTTTTAAGTTTGTAATAAGTACTTCTGGTTTAATATCTTTATCTATTGTAAAATCTATTAAATCAGGATCTTCTTCTTGTAAACTTAAGGCTAATAAAGCTAAAGTATTATAATCATCTAAAGATTCTGGAGCATCAGGGGTAACAGGTGGTAAATCATCTACTGTTTCATCTGCTATTTCTTCATCATCTTCATCATCTGCATCTAAAACTGTATCTCTTGTAGTATTTGTAATAGGTGTAATAGGTTCTATAGGATCTGCAAAATCACCTTCTGCTTGTTCATCTAAAGGATCTACTACATCTTCACTATCATAGAAATCTATAAGTGATGTATTTAGAAATTCTGAATCGTCTAAGTTTAAATCTGCTATCTTTTTACTCATAATTTTATTTTCTGGTTGCAAAGGTACTATACATAAATTTATTAATATAAGAATTGTTCTTAAAAGGCTTAAATAAAATTCTGCGCCTATGTAATTATGTTACTATTAATAGGTATATATAATTCTTTAAGTTATTTAATTATTATTATTTTTAGATCTAGCTGCTATTCTAGCCTTTTCTAAATCTGCTTTTATTTTCTGATCTGCTATTCTCTCTTCAAGTTGTCTATCTTTATCTTTTTCTGTACTATCCATTTCTTTTATTTTTATAAGATCACTTTGTCCATCTTGGTCTATATCCATTTGGTTAGCCATTGTCATAGATCTTAACTTTTCTGTATATTCTCTTGATTCTCTATCTAATGCTTTTTCAGAAGATAAGAACTGTTGTTCCATTTGTTTCATTTCTGCTTTCATTTTCTCTATCTGCTGTGCTTGTTCTGCTTGTGCTGCTTGTGCTTGTTCTTGTCTCTTCTGCATCTTTTCTTCTGCTGCTTCTGCTACATTTATAGCATCTGCCATATTATTAGTCATATAAAGTCTTATAAGCTCAGGGAAGGTTATCATTTGATTTTGTATCATAGCCTGTCCTAAAGATTTTATAAGTTCTAATTTGTTATAATCTTCAGAAGAATTTCTTATTGTAATTCCTATTTCCGCATCATCTAAAGATTCTTTGTCTAAAGTTAAATCTGCTATAGACATATCATCTAAAACATAAGATGCAACATATTCATTTTCTCTTAATGCTATTTTTTCATTCCATATATGTCTGTTTAATAATCTTTCTACTACTTCATTATGTAAAGTAAATAAATCTTGTGTCTGATATGTAGACTGTTGTATATTACCTTGTGCGTTTCTGACAGCTTCTGTTGCCACTATTTGCCCTAATCTTTGTGGATTATAACTCATAGCAAGAGCAGCTTGTGCTCTTATCCAATCTAAATGTTGTAAATGGGCTGCAAGATCTTGTAACTGAGAGAGATTAAACTCTTTAAACATTTGCCCGTCTATACCATTTAAAGCTTCATTAGATGTATCTAAAGGGAGTAATTTACCATGTCTAGCCATCATTAACCACTTACCAAAACTCCAATCTTTAGGTTTAAGAGAATCTGATATAGCAAATATTCTTCCTATATCTGTAGATTCTTTTTCCTGTATCATTGCAAGTTTTATATTAAACTTATCTTGCCAAGGTTTAGCTAAATCTATAGGTGCTATATTAGGAGTGTTATTAAACAGTTTAGAATATTTAGATCCCATAATAGGCATTGTTATATTCCAAGGCTCTAACACATTTTTATACTGATTAGGAACAGGTCCTAAATCAAAATAAAAAGTATCATCTGCTCCACCAAAATCTACTCTTCTTCCCATATAAGCATGTGGGAACCATACAGTCTTAACACTAAAATCTTTTTTAGGATTTTTAGTATAACTACCATCTACCCAAAATTCTACAAATTTTTGTTTTTCTGGGTCATATCTTTCTACAAGTTTAAATTTTCTGAGAGATTTAAATACTACAGTTGTTCTTTCAAATAAACCTTCACCATTGCTTATGTTTCCAAACTTTGTATGAAGTTCTGTTAAAAATGCTTGTCCTTCTCTAGATGACCAGTGTGGTGCTTTATCAAATAGATTAGTTTCCATATCAAATTCTGCTATCTTAGATGCCATAGGTTCAGGAAATTCTCCCCTTTGTCTATAATAAGCATTGTCTACATCAAAGTTTTTAAGTTTTTTTAAATCTTTTTCTGTTAGTTCATGACCATGTTCTTTAAATAGTGTAGCAAGTGTTATTTTTTCTGTATATACTTGCCAGTCCATATCTTCTTCAAAATGTGCAGATTCTGGTCCACCTGATTTATAACCTATGGGATTAAGTATTCTAAAATATGCTTTATTATTTTTAATACCTGTTTCATATAACTGAACTCCTGAAATAAGCATGTGCTTAAAGTTTTCATCAGTCCAGTATTTTATTTTATCTCTTCTAAGTACAAACTCTGTAATTTGCTGTAACAAGGACTCTCTAGGAGACTTATAATCTTTCTTCATATACTTATCTGCATCTTCAGGAGTCATTGCTGCTGTTTTCTGAGATATCTCCTGCTGCATTCTTTCTTGTAACTCAGGAGCAAGTTGTGAAGGATCTGTAATATTATTTTCTGTTAACCACTCTTGAAATGCTTGATCCTCTAATGGTTTAAGTTGTGAGTCTTGTATCCATCTTTGATAAAGTTCTATTCTCTTTTTCTTCTTAAAATTAACATTTGTAACAGAAGAATCAGTAACAATAGGTTTTAAGTTAGTCATTTGTTGCTGACCATGTAGTGATTTACCTATAGGAATTAGTATATCAAAATGTGGTATGTCTTCTCCATTAAAATAAAAACCCTCTTCTTCTAACTCTCTAGAAGAAAAAGGACTTGTGATATCAGTTTTATATATACCTCTACCATTCCATAATCTATAATTAAGTAATGTTTTTTCTACATCTATTTGAGTATCATACATATAAGATCCATCAGCATAATAATCTATCCACTCTTTTAACCATGCCCAGTCTTTAGCTGCTTTATCTTCAAAAGATACTTTATGAGATTTTATACTTTGATCACTTAAAGGTACTCCTAATAAACTTTGTTCTTTCATATTAGTAATTGTAGTAATTATGATTTATATTTGCAGATTTTTTAGATATCTGCATTTTATTAAAATATGTATTTATTCCTTCTTTAGCAACTTCGGATGATTGTTGTATAGGAACTCTTCTTTCTTGTGATAACCATAGAGCAAGTAATTTTAAAGATGAAATATGGTCAAAATTACCTTTTCTATTATACTGTATGAGTTGTTTAAGTATCATAGGAGATTTTAGCTTATTTAGATTATAAAGTATTACTCCATTATCTAATGTTTTCCATTCAGTAAGTAACCATTGTCTCCAGAGCTGTTCTGCTTGCTCCTGAAGAGCTGGAGATGTCATATCTATACCTACATCATATTTCTTACCAGGATTCTTTACAGCAGCTGCTATAGCGTCTGTAGGTTTAGCTTGTAATAAATATGCCCACCCTTCTCTCTTACAATAACGTATGAAATCTGCTATATTTGTTTCTACCATAATTTTAGCATTATAATATATAGCTAATTGTACTGCTATTTCATGCACATCATCTACTCTATCTAATCTACCTATATATTCTGCTACAATATCATCTTGTAACCCTTCTGCCCAATTATTTTCAGATATACCTTTATAAACAATAATAGACGCAAGTGAAGTACCTTCTCCATCATCTCTATAAGGGTCATATACAACTTTATATAAAGATCTTTTTTGTGTAGGGTCTGGAACTTTTTCTTCAGGAGCTTCATAGAATACACAGCAGCCTTTAAGATTATTTTTATATCCATCTAAATTTGTAGATAATATAGGTTTTAGTCTATTATTAATATCTACATTTAAAATTACTCCTGTTTTAGTTTTATTCCACTCTAATTCTCCTTTAAAACTATATGTCTCATAAAGTTCTTGTATTTCTACCTTATTTAACTGATCTCTTAGCATAGCTATAGGAAATATATTAGATTGCCCACTTAAGAACATTTCAGATGGTACTAATGGTCTAGCCATCATATAACCATCTAATGCAAAACTATTATCTGCTTGTCCTCTTATAGCTCTTTCATACATTTCTACTTCATATGCTTTCTCTATATCTTGGTTACCATTTTCATCTCTAAAAGAATCATCCTGATAGTAAGCAGGTATAAATAATCCTATAGGTTTTTTTCTATTTTCCCATAAGTCATCAAAACCTAAGCAAGTGTAAGAGTCTGGATCTTCAAAAATAACTTTAGGTTCTTCTATCTTCTCCATTGAACCACCTGTACCTGTTCCTAACTGTGAGCCAAATTTATTTCTTCTTATAAGTGTAGTTTCATTAGATGCCCACATTTGTAATAGATTTGTAGCAAGACCTACTTCTTCTATTTCACTTATCATAGGTCTTGTACCTACAGCAGCTTCACTATTAGATTCATATGTAACATGTATAAGTTTTGTTCCTTTACCACCTACCTTTTCTACTCCACCTTCTTTATAAAGATATTCTGCTCTATAAGGAGATTTATTATTATTTACAACAAGTGTACCTAAAGTATTTTGAAAGAAGAACCCAGGTATAAAATCATCATTTTCTCCCCATGCACCAAAGTTTTCTTTTTGGTACTCTTCCATAAACTTAAATTTTTTAAGTAAGTCTGCAGATTTAGATGATAATGCAGCACCTACTACAATTTCAGGACCTTTCTTTATATCAAAATATGTATTATCAAATCTAGTAGCTCCATGAAATTTAAAAGTATGTGATAATAGAGCAGCAGCTATAAATGATTTACCTATACCTCTACTTGCTAACCATAATAAATTTAGTGCAGTATTTTCATATAAAGGTAGTCCTAGTGGCTTTTCATGCGTTTTATATAGATATTCTCTAGGATGTATGTATTTTTTATATGTACCATCTTTTTTATAAATATGCTTGGCAACAGATAATCTTTTTTTATCTTTAGGATTTAAATTTATATTTTGTTCTAATTTATATACAAGTATATTACTTGTATATTCATCATCATCAGCAAATCCACTAAAGCCTCTACATATCAACCAGTTAGTAAAAAATACCCATTCTATATCCCTTAATCTAGGTATAATAACTTCTGATGAGTTATTGCTCTCATCTTCATCTTCTATGACACAAAAATTAACATAATAATAAAGCTGTGGTGGACAGTATCTCCATCCACCTTCATTAGTTTCTTTGTTTTGATCTAAACCCCATAAACCTTCTATACATCTCTTTTCATGTTCTTCCCAGTAATCTTCATAGTCTTTAGTAGCTGGATGATATTCAGGATGTTCTTTTACAAGAAAAGGTTTTATATTATGGAGTATAGGAAATAATCTTACTACTTTATTATCAGTACTCATTTAAGTCTTTCTATAGATGTAATTATCTTAGTTTTAGCATTAGCATAATATCTCCATACTGCATAGTTAGGAGTACCATCTTTATTTATATCTATAATTTCTTTGCTTATGTAGCTTATTTCTTCCATTATCTTTAATTATCATTATTTATTATAACACACTCTGTTGTTAATATCATAGATGCTATAGATATAGCACTTTCTACAACAGACTTTGTAACTTGTACAGGGTCTAAAATACCAGCAGATTTCAAATCTACATATGTATTATTTTTAGCATTGTATCCTATACCACTACTTTCTAATAATACTTTTTCTAATACTATTTCACCATTCACTCCAGAATTACTAGCTATACTTTTTAATGGTATATATAATGCATTTTTAACAATTTGTATACCTAAATTTATATCACCTTTAAATTTTTCATCAGTATGTATCTGTTGAGAAGCATTTACTAAACTTAATCCTCCACCTAAAACAACACCATACTCTATAGCCGCTTTAGTAGCAAATAAAGCATCTTCTATTCTATCCTTTTTTTCTCCTATTTCTATATCACTGTTACCTCCCACATATATAACTGCTACACCACCTTGTAATTTTGATATTCTGCTTTTTATTTTAGATATTTTATAAGGATCTTCTGATGTTGTTTGCTTTTTTAAATTATTTATATGAGATTTTATATTTAAATTATTATCAGTATTATTTATAATAGTTGTAAAATCTTCACCTATTAATACTTTTTCTGATTCTCCTAAACATTCTAGTATATTTCCAGTAGAATTTGTTACTATTTTAGAATTAGTTATAATGGATAAATCTTCAAATAATGCTTCCCTAGTTTCTATATTACTAGAAGCTTTTACTACTATTATATCTAACTTACCTCTTATTTTATTTATAATAAGATTACTTATAACTTTTTCATTTATATCTTTACATATAATAAGTACTGGTTTTTCACTAGATAATGAACTTTCTAATACAGGATATATAGATTGTATATCTTCTATAATATCATTATATAATAATATACTTATATTTTTACTTTCTATTATATCTGAATTTATATCATTAATAAAATATTTAGATATATATCCTCTATCAAATCTAAGACCTATAACTTCTTCTACTGTTGTAATATTATTTTTACTTGTTTCTAATGTTATAGTACCTTGTATTCCTATTTTTTTATAAGTATTAGATATAAGTTCTGCTATTTTTTCATCATTATTAGCAGATATATTTGCTATATGGTATATAAAATTAGAATCATCTTCTACACTTATAATATTATTATCTAAATAATCTAATATAATAGGTATAGTTATATCCATACCAGTTTTTATTTCCATAGGATTTGCTCCTGCATTTATATACTTCATACCTAAATCTACCATAGATTGTACTAAAACTGTTACAGTAGTAGTACCATCACCTACATTATCTGCAATCTTAGAAGCTGCTTGTTTTATCATATTAGCTCCTAAATTTTCTATAGGATCATCTAAATTAACTTCTTTTGCAACTGTGACACCATCTTTAGTTACATGATGTCTAGTAGTATTATTACTTATTACTACATTTCTTCCCTTAGGTCCTAATGTTACTTTTACTGCATTTGCTAGTTTATCTATACCAGCTTTTAATTTATTTCTAGCCTCTAAATCAAAACTTATTATATTACTCATTATCTTTTTCTTTTTTCTCTCATAGAAAGCTGAGCATTACCTCTAACTTTACTTTTATTTTGTGAATCTAACATATTTTCTTTTACCATTTGTAATCCTTTCCACATTTTATCTAGCTTATCCATAATTTTATAATATTTTTCAAACTGTTTATCATCATCTAAAGATAAACTATCTAAAAATGTAGACATCTCTTCAAACTTTCTAGTATGTATTCTATGTAGAGATTCTTCTGTAGTTAATATAAATTTACTAAAATCACTTACAAGACCTTTATATTCTTCTGATTCTGTATCTACTTTATAATAGGATTTTTGTACTTCTTTTATTCTTTCTTCCACATCTATAATTCTAGCATAGGGATTATCATTATAATCTGCTTCTTCTATCATCCACATACTCCAACATATTTTAGATGCTACTTCTAGTTTATGGTTTTTATATACTTTATTAAACCAGCCACATGTAGATATAATAGGATTTTGTTCTTTAAAATCTAATTGCGGATTACCTTTAATTGCTGACATCTATTATTTTTATTTTAGATAATAATATTTTCATTTCTTCCCAATTAATGCAGTCAGGTTTATCTTTTGTATCTATAATAAATATATTATCATTTTCTATTATGGTTTGATTACCTGCATTATCTTCTACTAAAAATTCCCCATCTTCTGTATTATATGTTGTCATAATATTATTGTCCTGTTAAATCTTCTGCTATTTCTTTTACTAAATCTACTAGTTCATCTTCTGTTGCTAGAAACAAGTACAATTCTGTACCTTCATAATAAGCGTCATTAAGTTCATCAAACTGTTCTTTAGTTAATTCTAAAAGAGTTCCTAATGTTATGGAACCTGTTTTGTCCCTTTTTACTTTCGGTTGGTAACTTACTACCTTATGTCTTAATTTCATATTTATTTTTATTTATTATTTATTTTAACCATTCTTCTTCTTCATAATCTGTTAATCCACATAATTCTTTTGTGTAGTTTAAAGTTATTTCTTCCCCTATGTTTATCTCTTTTAAAGTTTCTAGTTTATAATAAGATCTTTTTCTATTATTATTACTAAATTCTACTACCATTTTTAAAGTACAGTTAGGGTTTTTGCTATGATTTATAAAACCTCCAAAATTTAGTCTTTGTAATTCTTTAGCTAAATGTGGTTCATCTATAATTAAATGAGAACAACAAGGTATAATTGTTTCTGTACTTATATCTTCTGTAGCAAATACACCTAAACCATGAATGGGTGATTCTTTTATTGTTAAATTATCTGGAAGCGGTTTATAAGACATTTATTTCTATTATTACTGATTTAACATATTCTTTTGCATTTCCTTTATCATAATCACCACGTACTCCTGTATAATATCTTATAGCTCCTGATACTTCATCGTTTTTTAGTTTATCTTTTATATACATTCTTACAGCAGCATTTACATCTTCTTCTGTTAATTCTATTACTTTATTTGTTATCATAGGTATTTTTTTACTTTTAAATAAGGAAACATTTGATGTATTTCTTTTGATGTTAGATATATATCTTTTCCAGTTTGAAGCTCTTTTAATTTATCTTCACTTAATTCTTTCTTTTTAAATAAATTATAAAGTTTTTTATTATATGCTTTTAAATCTGCTTCATATTTATTTTTATCAGGATATGCTGTATTTATTTGTGCATGTATATTATGTATCATTACTTCTAAATCAAGATCTGTTACATACACTTCAAATCCTTCTAGTAGGTGAAGTAATATTGCTCCAGCTGATGTCATTTGATGACCTATAATAATTTGTATATAATCTTTATATTTTTTAAACAATTCATAAAAAGCATAAGCAGCAATTACTGATCCACCTGGAGTACTAAAAAATATTATAAGTTTATCATTTTCATTTGTTTTACTTAACCCATCTTCTATACTTATAGAGAATTGCTCAAAGCTTTTTATATCTAACTTATTATCAAACATTATTACCATTACTTACATCTTTTATTATTACAAAAATAAGTAAAATTAAAATAGAAAAATTATATATAGATAAGGAAGTTCCCTGTAATACAGGTAATATAGAATACAGTAATGCTGCTCCTATAAAATATCGTATATAATTATTAATATTCATCCTGATATTCTTTTACTATTGTTATTTTACCTAAATACACTAACTCTTTTTCTTCTGTATCAAAATAACCTATACCTGTTCCTAATTTAACACCATTTTCCATTTCTGCATCATGTATTACTATTAGTTCTGTTCTACCAGGTAGGTGTTTTAATAGCTCTTTCATCTCATTTACTTTCATCTTGTAAAAATTTTATTATTTGTTCTTTAGGTACTAATGATAATTTATCTCCATCTTGTTTTACAAAAGTAGGGAAACTCATAAAAAATAATCCTAACTTAGTTCTATATTCTTTTATATTTGAGTTAATTTCACTCCAGTAATTTTCATAGGTAAAACTCTCATCATCTATTTCTACCCCGTTGTATAAAGAAATATATTCATATTCATAATCAGTTTTATCTATTATGTTTTCTATTTTACGTCTATATTCTTGACATGGTGGACACTGTTTTGTACTTAACTGTATTATTTTCTTACTCATATTTATTGTTTATTATTTAAGCGGACCATAAGGGAGTTGAACCCTTTTCATCTCATAGACAGTGAGATATAATAACCGTTATACCAATGGTCCTGGTAGCAAAGCTAGGAATTGCACCTAGAGTTTAGGGAAATGACCCCTACGTGTTACTTTTACACTACCTTGCGATATAATAGTAAGAGAGCTTGTAGATGTCTCTCTTACTGTTTTACATTTGGAGTTTATGTATATGTAAATACTGTGTCTCAAGATTATGATCTAGCAGTATTTGTGAAGTCATTTTACATTTCACCACTAAAACTTAATTGTATAGTGGATTTATCTTTTGTAAAAACATTAATTTTTTTTGTAAAATTTCCTGTTTCAGTATTTGTAAATATTGCTGTTACTTTATTATCTTTAACTTCACATTTTGCAGTACATCCACATGTTGGAGATACTTGTGATATCTCAGATGGATCTCCTTCAAATGGAAATTCTATAGGAACTATTTGTTCAGGAGTAAGTTTTCCTGGTAAATTAATATGCATATATTTAAAAGTTATCATCTTATATATTTTTTTCTTTATAATTATAATACTGAGTCTTTCTTAACTCATTCATTTCTTCTTCTGATTTCATAGGTCCCCATTCTAAATTAGAGCAACTTATATTTTTATCACTCATTGCTCCAGCTACATCACAGTTACAATTTACACACTTACCTTTTTGTACACATTCTTCACATCTAGCTACTCTATTTGCTATTTGTAATAATTCATTAGTAGTAAGTAGTACTCTATTTGTTTCATCAGGATCTACTCTTTTTAATTCTTTTTTTAAAAACCATAGGTACACAGCTTTCCACCTTTTAGGTGAAAATATGTGAGACCATTTATATCCCATTTTATATCTGGCATGTAATAAAATACATCCAATGATAAATACTATAACTCCTATAATCATTTTATAATTTTTATAATTTAACAATAACTATCATGTATATTTTATTATCATAAAACATCAGATAGTTTTTAATTATGTAGGATTAAAAGTAAACACTACCTTAAAAATCGAATGTAGCGGAGAAGAAAATATTAAACCCTAACAATCACTCCCTTTACTAAAAAGGTGAAAAGTCTTTTTAGGAGTGGCAGAGTGGTTTAATGCAGCTACCTGAAAAGTAGCCATACAGCAATGTATCATGGGTTCGAATCCCTTCTCCTCCGCATTAATAGGGAGACTTGAAATATAGTCTCCCACATTCGGATATATTTTTATAAGGTAAGAAAGAAAAGTGTTTAAAGATAAAAATTCCATTCTAGTGGTGGGATAGTTAAAAGGGATACTATAATTCTCTTATTAATTACTTCAAAATTCAAATAAAAATGAATAGTAGAAAACCACTTGTTTTATCACCTTTTGTAATTATCAATGGTATTTGTTGTGAACTTCTATGTGAACAACAAAACATTCCACTCTGTGACTGTAAAAATCTAACTTATAGCCCAAGAGATTGTATAAATTGCGGAAATTGTAAAAACAACTAGATGATTCTCTCCTACAATTAAGGTTGTAGGGGAGTTTTTAACTAACCCACTTAAAACACTAAACTTTCAAAAATATATTGCTTAACTTTTTAAACAATTTTTATAATGTCAACTAAAGATAAATTATTCAAAGAAAAAATCTTACCAATGTACCATCAATTACAAAATGAAATTAAAATAGTATTTGAAGAACATGGTATTTTATCTGATTTTATAGATGAAGATAATAATTTTATTTCTCCTGTCAAAATTAATAGATCTAACTCAACTGATTGTCCGTTAACAAGTCTATCCCCAAAGTTTCAAGCACACTACCGCGAAATTGCGCCAAAGATTATTCATCTTGTTTCTTCTTTTCAAGAGTATGTGTTCTCTCTATGGCCTCTGCAAGAGAAATAAATCCTTGGTTATCATCATATTCTTTTAATGATTTTATTAATCCTCCAACTGTTATATTTGTAGTACAGGAATAACCAGATTTTAAACCATAAGTAATAAGAGAATTTTCAGCGTCCTCATTTAAATATAACCAGGTATCACCTATAACTATATAAGGCTGAACATTTGTAACTTCTTTCATTTTTAAATTTTATATTTTTTAATATTTCTTTTATACCATTAACTCAAACTACTAACTAAGCTCGCTCAAACAACTTAAAATTTTTATCTTTATCTTTTAAAATTTCATCTAACATGCTTCTCCATGTTTCTGATGAAATTTCTTGACAACCATAAGAATATATTAACTTTTGTAAACCTGTAAATGCTTGTAAATTTGCGCTATTCATTATTTTTAATTTTGTATTTGTTTAACTCTATCTGTTCTTTGATCATAATATTTTTTATAAACATCATTAAACTCAGTTGATGAGTTCCATGCCATATCTAACATAATATGAAGCATTTCTAAATATTCATCACCACCATATTTGTATTCTGATGTTATTTCAATTAATTTTTCTTGTAATTTCATATTTTTTAATTTTATATTTTATTATTAAACCTACTGTAAAATAAAAGGAAGTAGTAAGAAATGTAAACTGTGCTTTAGAATACCAAAATGGACTTGGAGTGTATTCATTCCACTGTCTATGTTCTAAGTACAGGTTGGTTATTAATTTATTTATTAATCATTTAAAAAATTTTCAAGTATGAAAACAGAAAACATTTCAAAACTACTTCCTGAAAACGGGCTATGTTATTTAGTGACTTACATTGAGTGTGACACTAGTAACAAAAATTGTATTAATTGCAAGTCTAGTACTAAAATACTAGTTGATTGCTCGTTGTGTAATTGTTGTAAAGACGATTAACACTTAGCCTACTTGGAGTACCAACAAAAAGTAGGCTATTTTTAAAATATATTACTTAACTTTTTAAACAATTTTAAATATGGTGAATGAAAAACAAATAGATAAACTTTTTAGAAGTTTTATTTATGAAGTGATTGAACCTATTTTTAAAGAACATCCTGAATTATCTAAAGAATATTTTTATGATGATGGTATTTTTAAACCACCTATTTATAATCTTAAAGATACATCTAGTAATTATTCAATTATAACTATTGACCCTGCATTTGTAAAATTTTATCCAGAAATTTGTAAAACCATTCAACCAAAAATAAAAGAATATCAAGATATAATTAGTTCTTTCCATTAAAAAATACATCAACATTTTCAAAATTATTTTTTATATAGTCTCTCATATCAGATATAAGTATTCTAATTGAATGTCCTGTATTTACTTCTATACCATCTACACAGAAACTAAACCAATCATTATCATCTGTATCTGGTAAATATACTATTTGTTCTCCTACTTTTATATAATCTTTTTTAATATTTTCTTCCACTATTTTAATTTTTATACTTTAAATAAATAAAAACCCTACATAACATTGTTTAGCACGCCATACTCCTATCGTCGTACAGGCGGCTATACTGGGACGTTCTATACAATTAAGATTAAATAACAGCTAAATTATAAACACAATGCAACAACATGAAATTATTGGTGAAGTATGTTTAATGTCAACTTCAATTGGTGCCATTATTGAACTTTTAGAGTTAAAAGGTATTGCAAACAAAGGTGAAATTGAAGCATTATCTTCAACTAGACTTGAAACAATGTTACCTTATTTATCTAAAATAATAGCAGACCAAACTTTATTAAATAACGTCCAAAATTATATAGAAGAACATAAAGGCAGATTTTAAGGCACTAGCTTAACACCTGACCTTAAATAACTGAAAAATTCTCTACAATTTTTTGGTGGATTTTCTTTTAAACTAATCATTTTTTTTAATTTTTAAAATTTTATATAATGCAAAAAGTAATAATTGTAAATGTAAACGCAACACCTAATCAAGACGGTAATACAAAAGTTCCTTTTTCAGAACACGAAATACCTGAATTAAACAAAGCGTTATCTGAAGGATTCAGAGTTATAGAATTTCATCAGATTGCTCCAGCTCCAAATTTATACTGTTCAACTTTAACCTTTATTTTAGAAGCTTAGTTAACAACTTTAGAATATAGTAAAATACCTAAGAAATAAAGTTTTTTCTCTATTTCTACGCAAGTATTCTGATCATATTTTACTTTTAATTTAAACATATTTTAAAATTTAATTCTGCCAAATAATTACAGTTAAACATGACAGAAAATGAATAACTGTATAGAACAACGTTTAGCACGCAATTTTTCTTATCAGAAAAACAGCGGCTACACTAGGCGTTATTTTAAATCTGTTCTTATACTTTGTATCATTCTATCAGGTAAACAAAAAGTATGTTGATCTTCTATATCTACATCTGAGAATGGATTACGTTGATAAATATATTGTCCCCACTGTGATAGTATTCCTACATACATAGGTGGTTTTAACATTTCTTCTCTCTTAAGTGTAGGTTGTTCTCTTACTTCTCTTTCCCACTGTTTATATTCTTCACTTATTTTAGTCTTACTTACAAGAGAAGGAAGATTAACAATATCTCCAGGTTTAATATCTTCTGATGTACTAGCAACTACATAACCTATAGGTAATACTTTATGTAAAGATCCTAATGTAAATGTATCTACACTTTCTGTAAGTAATATACCACCTTTAGATACAGTTACATCTGTTAGCTCATGATAGTAAAATACTTTAAGTATTAAGTGATTTGGAGTAGAAGGAGTGTGTCCTTTAAATTCTGAAATATGATCTTTTTGTAACCACTCATTAAAAGATACTCTAATCTTTTCTTCTCTAATTTTTTCTAATTCTTTTTTTCTTGCTATTTCTTCTGGAGAATAATGTGCTCTAATATCATCCATTTCTTGTTCTAAACGATCTCTATCTTTATAGGGAGTATTTAATCCTAATGATTGTGCTAGCTGTATTTTACCAGTTACATCATCTATTGTTACTTTCTTTCCGTGCTTATTACTTACTGATGTTCTCATTACTTATTTATTATTTTATTTAAATTCTGCTGTTTGATTTTGTAATCTTACTCCTAATTCATAATTTATTTCTTTTTTTACTGCATCTATATCAGGAATATTATGTAAAGATTCATAAACTGTTCCTGGTCCTTGAGTATTAGGTTTACTCCTACCTCTTTGTAATACATCTAAATATTGTATTAATAAACTTACTTTGTATTCTTCCATTACTTACTATTATTTTCTATGTTATCTAATTCTTGTAATATATCTAAACTTTCTAATTCTTCTAAAGTTACTGAATCTAGATATTTATCTAAAGCTTGTTTAGATATTCTAGGTACAGTATAAATATCATCTTTGTATTTAAAATACTTCTGACCTTTTAAATAAGCTTTATATGCTTTTTTAACATACAGCCTATTATTAAAATCAGGATTAATACATTTACCATCTTCATCATAATGAAACTTAGGTAAATCATGAGTTATTGTACTTAATGCAAAGATTGTTTTTTCTTCTACTTTTTGTGCTTCTTTTTTATTATTCATATTTACTATTTATTATTTCTCTTATCTTACTTGCTGATTCACTTTCTTCTGTACTTTCTTCTATTAATATTCTATCATATGCTTTAATTTGGTATCTTATTATATCCCAATCTATTTTTAAAGCATTATCTGGATTTTTTTCTATAAATCTTATAACCATTGTAAATTTTTTATCTAATAAATATTTACTTGGTTTATATCTCCCTAAGTTATGAAGAAGTATATTTGGCATATCATCCATAGACATACATTCTTTTATAGATTTTAAACCATGATTAACAATACTTTCTATTACTTCTGCTTTTACTCTATGTTTTACAGATAGAGAATTTATTACTTCTTTATCTAAATGTAATCTCATTCTATTTTTAAATTATAGTTAATTTTTAAACTTGTAGGTATTTTCTTTTTAGAAAAATCTAAAAAAGGTATTAGTTCAAAACCTGTTGTAGTTTGCATTAACCATCCTTTCTTTTTTAAAATATTTCTATAATTATAAACATCTGCTTTTTTAACCCCCATCCTATTACATACTTCGTTAACCATCTCTCCCCCTTCTAGCAAGAATCCTTCATCAGATAATAAAATAGTATTTGCTAAAAATTGTTTTTCACGTGGTAATAAATAATATTTTGGTGGTAATTTTAGTAAAAGCGCCAGATCAATAATTTTTATTATCATTTCATATTTATCTTCTACTCTTATTACTTTCATTACTTATTTTATTTTACAAGTGCAAAGGTACAACATATTTTTATATATTAGATAGAATTATTAATATCTATGTTGATAATATAGGAGAATTGATCAATATATTAAATTATTTATTGTACCTTTGTGCTTTATTAATATATAAAATATATACAATGCAAATTTTATTTAACGCAGAAGACCATTCTTATAATGGTAAAAAAATTACTTATACATCTGTGAGTAAACTTATAGGTAAATATAAGAGACCTTACAACAGAGAATATTGGAGTAAATACAAAGCCTATGAAAAATTACTGGGACAAAAGGAATTTAAAGCTATTAGAAAGCAATTAGGACATCCTTTAGAAGATGATATATTATTTAGTGATTTATCTGCAATAGTGTCTCAGGAAGATTTAAATGAAGCCATACAAGAAGTTTTAAGTGAGTGGAGAAATAAAAATGATAAATCTATTAAAAAAGGTAATGAGTATCATAATTTTAAAGAAGATCAAGCAAAAGAATTAGGATATTGTGAGAACCCATTTACAGGTAAAAAGTATCCTACTATACATTCTACTAAAATAGAAGTTAAAAAAGGTGTGGAATACAGGAGTCCTGTTATTAGTAATTTATATGATTTAGAAGATGGTTTTCACCCTGAACTTATATTATGGAATGATGAAGTAAGGATAGCAGGGCAATCTGATCTAGTGTTTATAGATACTGTTAATAAAAAGAGATACTTTGATATAGATGATTATAAAACAGGTGGTAAAATAGATACATATAACTTTATGAAACATAAAATGCTAGATCCTTTATCACATCTTATGGATTGTAATTATAACTACTATAGGCTACAGATAAGTTGTTATGCATGGTTATTAGAACAAGCAGGATTTATTCCTAGAGATTTAGGATTTAGACATCTCACAACTCCATATAGATTTAAATATATGAAGAAAGAAGTAGAAAGTATAATGCCTAATTATTATGATTTTTAAATAAAATAAATAAATATGAATACACAATTATTAAAACAGTATAACACACAGCTAAACAAATTAGAAAATACTATAAAAGGTTTAGAGAAAGAAAGAAATGATATTAATACTACTATTAATAATTATAGAAAACAAATAGATGCTCTTAAAAAAGATATAAATAATCTATCTGTAAAGGAGATTGTTGTGACTGAACATGCTTTATTAAGATATTTTGAAAGAGTTAAAGGTTATAATTTAGAAGATATTAAATCTGATATTGTAAATGATAAAACAAAAACTTTAATAGAGTTTTTAAATGGTACTAAAGGTAAAGTACCTTGGAATGAGAATAGTCTTGTTGTAAAAGATAATACAATAGTAACTATAGAATAATAAAAAAGCCCTTTAGATTTGTTTGTCTAAAGGGCTTTTTCTTTTTAAGCATTTTTGTTTTTTAATCTTTTTACTTCTTCTTCCATCCACTGTTTATCTGCATCAGATAAAAACCATCCAGGTATATTTATATTTCCTATAATTAATGATAGAATTATATATAGAAGATTATTAAAAAATATACTATAGAAATTAATATCACCTATACTATAAGCAATTAGTATAATACTTCTTATAGGTAGTATCCATTTAAATATTATTAAACTTAATACAGATAACCATATTACTATTTTTATTTTTGTTGTCATTGTTTATTATTTAAGTCATAAGAAAATTTACTTATATCTGTTATAAAGTTTTTTAAATCATCAAAAGAATATGTAGTAAGTTTTACTTTGTGATCACTGTGATAAGTAGTAACATATATTAGTTTCATTGTATGATCTACTTTAGTACTTTCTCTTGTTATCATCTTGTTCATTTACTGTTGTACAAAATTTAGTATATTGCTTAATACAATATGGAGAGTTTTCAAACCACTTATTTAAAACCTTATCTCTTTCTTTCTCTGATTTAAATATTTGTTTATTTTTTATCTCTATATTATCTAGATCACAATTACATTCTGCTTCTAAAGTTTCAAATCCCCACCACACTACAGGTTTATATTTAAATTTCTTTATCATTTACTTATTATTATAAGGTGACCATTGTCCAGCAATATATATTCCATAATCATCACTAGCCTTTTTACCATAGTTTTTAGCATTCATAATAATAGTGTCTATATCATAACTATTATTTATACTGGAGTTACATATCTCTTCTATAATAGAAAAGCTTGCTTTAAAATTTTCTTTGGTAAATCTTTCTTTGTTAGATACAGTAGCGTCTAAGTTACTTATAAGATAAGTTGTATCTGTTACTTCATATACTTTCATTTTAAAGATATCAGGATAACCTTTACCTTTATATATACTACGTACTATATAATGATTGTTTGTGTTTAACTCAGTTTTCATTTTATTTAATTTTTATTAATTATATTTTATATAATATTTCTATATTTAGAAATAACCAAGATATATTTAAAGATCTTCTATTAGACCTTACGTTAAAGAGATGTCCTTTTAATATACTTATACTAGGTATTATTTCAAAAGGATGTACAAAAGAAAGATAGATTTTTAAAGTGTTCATATATGTTTATTTAAAATTTTAATTATTTCTGTTATTTTGTTTGTTTCTATATAATAAGGAAGTTTATCTATTTTAAAACTATATAGTATTTCTAGTGCTAGCGGTTTAAGAGATTCATATTTACTATAAAGTATAATGTCTTTAAATTTTAGGTATTGTAATACTTCATCGTATAATTTTTTAGTTCTTTCAGAAGATTCTTTTGTGTACGGATTATATTTAGCTATTATTTCTTTTTCTGGAAATGTATAAAAACTAGGTCCTGTTCTCATTCTATTATATATTTATTTAATTCTTGTTTTAATCTTTCTACTTCTTCATTTAATGTTTTATTTATAAGTTCTTTATGATTATTATATAAGCTTCTCATAAAATCTATTCTTATATCATAAAAAGATTCTACACTTTCTCTACCTGTATAAGATAAATTCATTTGTTCTAAATAATATCGTAAGGTATTTAATTTAGTATTTAGTTCTTCATAATCTTTATAAGCATCTACACATTGTTTATTTATTGTTATCATCCTACTTTATATTTTAATTTAAATTGTTCAAAATTATTACGTTGTAATATATATAAATTACCACATTCAGTTTCAAGTATTTCTTTGTAAGCATCTAAAACTATTTGTGGAAGTAATTCAATACTTGTTGTTATGTAATATTTTTGTAGATAAGGATCATCACTATGAGTGATTTTATAAAATTGTCCTAATCCTATAACATAAGAAGCATTAGTATCTGATACTATATTACCTTGCTCTAAAAAATTTATTTGGGTTTGTGTTAGATTTACTTCTAACCATTCTTTATTATTCATATTTACCTTTATAATTTATAAAACCATTATTTAATTCATAAATACCATCTGGTATATTATCCTTTTCTTCTTGTGTTAGTTCTCTACCTAAAATCAGTTCATAATATAATATAGCACCACCTCTACCTGTATGTGATATCATATTATTTTTAGGAATCTTTACCCAAGTATCTTCTACTATTTTTTGTATTTCTTCTAAAGTTGGTGGATTAGTCATTATATATTAATTTAAATATTTTAATTGTTATGTTTTTTGTATAAATAAAGATATATAGGGACTACAAAACATATATATCATAAATACAATTAAACTGATTATAGGGCTATCAATAAATTCCTCTATTAAAACTATAGGTACCATAAATAATAGCAGGAAGTGAATTAATAGGTAAATTCCTTCTTGTGTTCTAGTTAAAGGTTTAGATTCTTTACAAATAACTTTATAATTTTCTAAATACTCTTTATTATATTGATCTAATTTTTTATTTATATTCATTTAATTTTATTATTAATTTAAGTATTGCTAAACTTCTATTATAATGTTGAGATCTAAATTCATTTGCAATTACTGTTATTCTTGTAGGCATGTGTGTAAGTATTATATCTGTTCTTGTTATACCTACTTGTTGACCACCTTTAGGTCTATTAGAGTCCCATGATAGATCATCTCTATTATTATCTACAAAAGCTTGTAAGTCATCTGATACTATTAGTAGTATGTTTTCTAAATCTTTAATCATTTAATTATATTTTACCACAAAGGTACAACATATATTTAATATATAGGGTATATTATAGTAAAAT
>Ga0073900_10000437_pt1 | contig 28314 bp, 26 predicted proteins | sample KloWWTmetKNB5Kit_FD_66666 | JGI IMG/M metagenome (GOLD analysis project Ga0073900, IMG submission 66666) | Active sludge microbial communities from Klosterneuburg, Austria, studying microevolution and ecology of nitrifiers - Klosterneuburg... | ecosystem: Engineered > WWTP > Aerobic digester >...
GTGCTGATTATGACGCTGCTGTTCAGCATCATTGGCGCGTTGATGGTGTATTCTGCGGTTTCGAGCAAACCAATGACCCAATCTACAAACGACATGCGCGAGAAGCTCCTGCGCAAACACGATCACACCTGGCGCAATCGAATTGGTCTGGCCTTTGGCATGGGCATCACCTTGGCGGGGATATTCGCGCCGTTCATCTTCCCCGGCGTTGGGCCAGACGAGCGTTTTGCCATGATGCTGGGGTTTGCGCCCGTGGCGATTGCGGGGGGCATTTTGGTATATGTGTTTTACCGCGCCATCAAACCGGCGCAAAAGATGGAAACCCCGGCGCAAAATCCATCGCCAAAACCCCCAGCGCCAAAACGCGCCCCCGTTGCCCGCGTGCAAAAAAACTCGGCGCTCTACGCGAAAATTGTCCCCTTCGCCATCGCCGCGATGGTCGTTGTGATCGCGGCGATTGTGCTGTTTTTGATTTACATCGTGGCGGTGGCCGTTTTGCCGTTGCTCTAAACTTTTAGCGCTCCGGCCGCCTCCCAACATACTGGGCAGAGCGGCCGGAGCGCTGTTTATCAGCCTGCCGCGTCTTCAAACTTTTGCAAGGTTTCGTCAATGTCCTGCTCGGTGTGCGAGTAGCTCAGAAACCAGGGTTCTTCAAAATCGGGGTCGGGCAAAACGCCCAGCGTTTTTAGCCGGGCGGCGATGGCGTTGTATCGCTCTTTATCCACTTTCTTGCTGATGGATCTGTAATCGTTTGTGGTCTCATCGGCCCCCAGCAAAATGCCAAACAGCGCAGGCGCCCCGCTGATGACATGCGGAATGGAACGCCGTGAAAGTATTTCGCTCAGGCCGGCCATCAGCCGGTTGCCGCGCTGGGCTAAAACGCCAAACACGTCTTGCTCTTCCATCACGCGCAGGGTGGCTTCGCAGGCGGCGGCAGATACAACGTTGCCGCAATACGTGCCGCCTTGCCCAACCGCGCCCGGCTCAATCGTCATCATAAATTCTTCTTTGCCGCCAATGGCGCCGATGGGAAACCCGTTGCCCATGGCCTTGGCATACGCCACCAGGTCTGCGCGGATGCCGAACAATTCTTGCGCCCCGCCGCGGGCCACGCGAAAGCCGGTTTTTACTTCGTCAAAAATTAACACCACGCCGTGCGCATCGCACAAATTGCGAATGTGTTGCAGCCAGCCCGGCGCGGGCATCAGGCCGCCCAGGTTGCCCATGATTGGCTCGACCAGAATCGCGGCCACATCGTGCGCGTGGTCTTTTATGGCGTGTTCCAAAATCTCAAAATTATTCCAGGGCAGGGGAATGATGTATTGGTTGATGCCTTTTGGAATGCCGCTGCTGGTGGCAACCGGGTTTGGGCTGCGGCGCGACCCCAGCGCAGACACCGGGGTGCTGGACGTGCTCCACATCACGTAATCGTGCGCCCCGTGATATGCGCCCTCAAACTTTATTATTTTTTCGCGGCCCGTGTGGGCGCGGGCAATGCGCAACGCATGCATGGTGGACTCTGCGCCGCTGTTTGTGAACCGCACTTTGTCCACGCCGGTCAGGCGTTTAAACCGCTCGGCGGCGCGAACTTCGTGGATGTTGGTGAGCGCAAATGAGTTGCCATCTTGCATGGCTTGCGTAACCGCCCGCGTGACCTCATCAAACGCATGACCCAGAATGACCGGCCCAAACCCAAGCCGGTAATCCAGATATTCGTTTCCGTCCACATCCCAAATGCGCGCGCCTTTTCCGCGCGCCACAATCATTGTGTCTTCATCTCCCCAATATCTAAAATTAGACGAGACCCCATAGGGCATGGCAGATGAGGCTCGCCCAAACCAGGCGGCCCTCTGCGGCATGTGGCCTGCTGGTGCCGGCGATGGCTCCTCGGCAGGCATCAGTAAGTCTTCCATTGGTAGCGCCTGAATGGCTAAATCGGTAAACATTGTTCTCCTTAAAAAAAATATTGTTTAAGACGCTTGCGTTTTTGTTTGCGCCTGCGTCCACGACCACGAGTGAGAAAAATAAAAAAAACACGCGCACCCCTTGGCGCGGGGTAGCGCGTGTTGATGGGCCTTGCGGTCCGCCAGGAGCCGATTGAATGGCTCAGATCGGGCAATCAATCGGTTGCGGCTGCGCGGCGTTTTGCGTTGGAATGCCCTGACCCAAACAGTTCAACATTCAGCGCCCGGAGAAGCAATTCGCTCCCCGAGTTTAGGGCTGAAAGGTTGAAACGCGTCGTCAGGTTCCTTCGGTTTTGGCCAGCTTTTGTGCCTGATCTTTGGCCTGGCTGGCGAGTGTGTTGGCCTTCTTTTTGGCATCTTCGCTGATCTTCTCGGCGTTGATGCGGGCGTCTTCCACAATCCGCTCGGCGCGGCGGCGGGCATCGGCCACGGTGGCCTCGGCGCGTTCGCGGGCGTCGCCCAGGTAATCCTGCGCCCGGTCGCGAAAGTCCTCGGTATTGCGCCCAAGCTGAGCGCGGGTTTCCTCGCCCGACTGGGGCGCGAGGAGCAGGGCTGTGGCTGCGCCGACCAGACCGCCAATCACAATGCCTGCGAAGAATGCGCCAACTTCGGCGCCGCTATCTGTATCTGACATGATTACACCTTTTCCTTTTTAGTGATGTAGTTATTTTAACTGCGATTGCCTAAGCGAGTGACGTATAACGCGCGGTGTGTAAGGTGCAATTCGCCGGGGCATCATCAACACCTGAGTTACACATTGCAAGTTATTTCTTCGAAATGCGAGTCTTGACCGCCTTCTGCGCGCCTTTTACCCCGGCCCAGAAACTGGAGAGCTTCATGGTGGGTTTGGCGATGCTTTCTGTGACCAGCATGGTTGTGCCGCGCACGTTTGACACCATGTCGTTCACATTGCCCAACATTGGCTTTATTTCGGTGCGCAAAAGGCCAATTAGCATTTGCAATTGCCATGCGATGACGGTGAGCAAAACACCCAGCACCACCACCGCCAAAAACAGCGCGAAAGCGAACAGAATAATTACAATATCGCGGATGTTGGCGGTGCGGGCGGGGTCGTGCGCCAAAAATAGCACAACACCCACCAAAATGGCGACCAAAACCAGCGCAACAAGGCTCACGATTATGATTAGTTTCCAATCGGTTTTGGATTGCACTGGCTTGGCGGGCGGGGTCAGCTCGCTCAGAATGGCATCGGAAGTTGAGGTGGCTGTGTTCACGGTTTATTAATTGAAATTATAGACCCTTGAAATTACAAATTACAAATTGCGAATTACAAATGAAATTCGTAATTCGCAATAAGTTTAATCTCTCCTGCGCATCCCGGTGAGGAGCGAGACGTAATACAAAACGGTCAGGATGGATTGCGCGGCGGCGGCCACGTAGGTCATGGCGGCGGCGTTCAGCACTTTGCGCGCGCCCTTCAACTCATCGCCAACCAGCAAACCAGAGCTCTCCAGATTGCGCATGGCGCGGTTGCTGGCGTCCAGTTCCACCGGCAAGGTCACCACCGCGAAGAACGCCCCCGCGATAAACGCCAGCAGGCCAATCTGAGCCAAACCGGTGCTTTGCAGAAAGTAGCCCGCCATAAACAGCAACGGCCCAACCCAAGAGCTGACTTGCACCGCAGGCACAATAGCCCCGCGCAAGCGAAGCGGGAAGTAGCCTTGCGCGTCTTGCTCGGCGTGGCCCAGCTCGTGCGCCACAACCGCCACCGATGCCACCGAATCTTGCACAGAACTTTGCGAAAGATTGATGACCTTGGCCCGCGGGTCGTAGTTGTCGGTCAGTTGCCCGGCGATGTTATTCACGCCGATGTTGTTCAGCCCGGTGTGCTGCATGATCCAGTTGGCCGCCGTGATGCCGTTCACCCCGCGCGAGGTTGGCACCTGCGCGTATTTTGAGAACGTGCTTTTTACCAGCCATTGCGCCCACATCGCCAGCAGCAGGCCCGGAATTGCAAACAAAAAATAACCCGAATTGAAATACATCTGTATTAATCTCCTTTTATCAGGTCACATCATAACCCTGTTTATGTATAAATTGCGTAAGAAATTTTGGGCGAAAGACCTGCGCCCGAATGACAAAAAATTACCGCCTCAATTACCCACAACCAACTGCTAGTGACCAACTTCAATCACGCTGGAAAGGAAAATTCGATGCGTTTGTTTTTGATACGCCTCTGGCGGCGCGGCGAAAATGCTGGGCACAAACGTCTGCGGGTTGCGGTCGAACAGCGGAAACCACGAGCTTTGAATTTGTGCCATCAGCCGGTGGCCGCGCTTGAACGTGTGAAACATGGGTGTCATGCGCACGCGGTAAGCCAGCGGCGTGTTGGGGGTGATGGCCTCTGGGCGCTCAAAACTCTGGCGGTAGCGGCCGCGCGCAATTCCGTGCGAGACCATCAATTGATATCCGCCAAGCTCCGGCTGGCGCGGATATTCATCGGGATACACATCAATCAATTTCACGATCCAGTCGGCATCTGTGCCGGTGGTGGCGGCCACCAAATTTGCGGCCACATTGCCGCGCAGGGTGATGGGTTCTGCCAGCGGCGCGGTCACAAACGTCAGCACATCTGGGCGATCCGCAAACGGCCGCTGGTCATCCAGCAGCCACGCGCTCCAGGTTGAGCCATCTCGATACCGCGAGAGGATGGGGCGGACGCGATACGGCACGGGCTTGGCCGGGTCGCTCACAAATTCGCCAAACGAGTTTCCATCTGCCAAAGGGGCAAACCCCAACGCGCCCGCGCCGCCCAAATGCAATGAGATTTTGCCCGCCGGTTTCCAATCGGCCAAAGAGTGCCATTTGTTTGCGCCGGTCTCAAACGCCACCACTTTGGGGATGGGTTGCGCGGGCGCAATGTCTTTCAGGTGCTCATCCAAAAACGGGATGAGCACATTTTGCCTGAACCACAAGCTCGTGTCGGCATCCCAGCGGATTTTGCCGCTGGCCGAGCCATCCCCGCGCATACTTTGGCCGTGCGTCCAGGGGCCAGCCGCCAAATGCGCTTTGCCATCGCGGTCTTTGGCTTGCAGCGCTTTGTGCGCGGCAAACGGGCCATAAATGTCCTCGGCGTCAAACCACGAATGCACATTCATCACCGGAATATCCAGCGCCTTCAGCCGGGCCAGTTGCACATCCAGCGCGTTTGATTGCCACTGGGCAGAGTAGGCTTCATCGCGCCCCATGCGATCCCACGCGGGCAAGGGCTGGTCGCCCAAAATTTCTTTGGCGGCGTTCTCTGCGTTTCCCGCGCGAAGATAAAAATCATACAAGTCATACACCCCAAATGGCGGCAACTTGGAGTTATCTTTAGACATCGTTTGGCGGTAAAAATATTCCAGCTCGCTCAGCCGGAACGCGCCGTTGTGATAAAAATCATCGCCCATCCAAAGGTCAACCACCGGGTTGATGGGAACCAGCGCCTTGAGCGCCGGGTGGGGCGCAAACAGCGGTGTGAGCGCCAAATACCCCGGATACGAGACGCCCATCACCCCGGCGCGCCCGTTGTTGCCCGGCACATTTTTCACCAGCCAGTCAATCGTGTCATACGTGTCGGTGGCGTGGTCAACTTCCAGCGCGTTGGTTGGCCCAATCGGCGGGCGATACATTTGATACACCCCTTCCGATTTGAACTTGCCGCGAATGTCTTGCACCACGCGGATGTAGCCCGCGTCAAAAAATTCCTGCTCCACCGTGCCCATCAGCGCGGCCAGGTGGGTGCTGGGGAACGCGCGGGTGATGGGGCCGCTTGCGCCATACGGCGTGCGGGTCATCAAGAGTGGGGCGGGCAATGGCAAACCGCGCGGGGTAAAGATCAATGTGTGCAGCTTTACGCCATCGCGCATGGGGATCATTTCTTCGCGCAAGTCGTAATCTTGCCGCGCGGTGTTGGGGGTAAAACTTTGGGGGATGTCTGATACAGGTTCCATGATTGAATTCAGAATTCAGAAGTCGGAATGCAAAAAACTAACGACTAGCGGCCAATGACCGGTAAATTTCCACGCTTTTTTGCGCCACGCGCCGCATGGTGAAATTATCCATCATCTGCTTGCGCCCGGCCAGCCCCAGCGATTCGCGCAGCGCGGGCGAGGCCATCAGCGTTTGCAGTTGCGCCTGCAGACCAGCCACATCATCCTCACGGAAGATCAAGCCCGCATCGCCAATTACGTTTGGAATTTCGCCGCTGCTTGAGCCAATCACTGGCACGCCGCAGGCCATCGCCTCGATGATCACGCGGCCAAATTGCTCCTTCCAGTTGGGCATGGTGCGCGAAGGCACCACCAGCGCGTCCAGCCCGGCGTAAAACGCGGGCATTTGGGTGGATGTGGCCTCGACCCACTCCACGCGCTCACTCATGTCCAGCGCCTGCGCCAGCGCGGCCAGGCTTGCGCGTTCCGCGCCTGCCCCCGCAATGCGCACCCGCGCCCCCGCCACGCCCGCGCACGCGCGGAGCAAAACGTCCACCCCTTTCTCCTTCACCAACCGCCCGGCAAAACCCACCACAAACGCGCCGGTTTTTTCTGTTTTGGCCGATGGCGCAAAAATGGCTTCGTCCACGCCAAACTGAGGCAAAACATGGATGGGCAAGCCGCACCCTTTGGCCTGCAAAACGCGTTTGCAATCTTCGCTGCCCGCAATGGCCGCGTGAGCGCGGCGAAACGCGTATTGCTCAAACCAGCGAAACGGCGGCGGGTAGGCGCGGTTGATGTTTTGCCACGAGAAAAATACAATCTTCGCCCCGCGCCGCAGCCCCTCACGAATGGCGAGAAAAGTCGCCAGGTTATACGGCTCCTCATCCACATGAAAAACCTGCGGCGCGGCGCGGCGCAGCTCGGCGGGCAGGGTGGGGTAGTGGTGCAAATGAAAGTTGCCGTTTAGCCGGATGGGCAGCGCGCGCAGGTCATACCCGGCGGTGTGCGCAGCTTCCAGCGGTTGCGTGTCCCATCGCTCTGGCACAAGCGCCGTGAGCGCCGCGCCGTGTTGGGCGATGAGTTCGCATTTGCGCTGGTATGCGCCCACCACCAGCGCCTTGGATAACAAACTGACCCGCATATATTGGTTACAATCATAAGGGATTGTGAAAATCATCCGTGCGTATCTTCCGCTCGTTGCCATCCTTGCGGTTGGCGCGGCGTTGCGCTTGTGCCAAATTGGGCAAGCGCCGCCCGGCCTTTACCGCGATGAAGCCTTTTACGGCCTTGACGCGCTGAACGTGTTGCGCGGCGAATTTGCGTCATTCTTCACGGCCAACAACGGGCGCGAGGGGTTGTTTATGTATCTGCTTGCGCCCATGATTGCAGCGCTGGGGCGAACGCCCGAAGCCCTGCGCATGACCGCCGCGCTGGTTGGGATTGCCACGCTGGGCGCGGCATATTTGGCGGGCCGCGCGTTGTTCTCGCACCGCGTGGGTGTGCTGGGCGCGGGCGCGCTGGCCGTGAACTTTTGGCATCTCGCCATCAGCCGCGTGGCATATCGCGCCATCACGTTGCCGCTGATGCTGTGCTTGTTTGTGGCTTGCGCGGCGGCCATCCGCCCAACCAACACGCCCCGCAAAAATTTTGCGCTAACCGCGCTGGCTGGGCTGTTTTTTGGCCTCACTTTTTACACCTACACCTCCGGCCAGTTTGTTTTGGCGTTGGCGGGCGTGTGGATGGCGCTCTGGCTGTTCAACAACCGGGCGGCCATCACCAAAACGCGCGTGGCGCAGGCCGCGCTGTTTGTGGGCGTGGCGCTGGTGGTGATGGCCCCTTTGCTGGCGTTTTACGCGGCCAACCCGCAGTTTTTAACCGGGCGGGCGGGGCAGGTGTCCATCCTCAACCCAGAGATCAATCATGGCAATTTGCTCGGCGCGTTGATCGCCAACATGGGCAAGGCGGCGGGCATGTTCAACCTGCAAGGCGACCGCATTTGGCGGCACAATCTTTCTTTGCGGCCTGTGTTTGATGTGTTGATGGGTCTGGTTTTTGTGTTGGGCGTTGGCGTTTCGCTTTGGCGGGCCATTCGCCCCCCGCCCGCCGGTCGTGTTTGGGCATGGGCCGTTTTGCTTCTCTGGCTCGCCTTCTTTCTTGTCCCAACAATTCTTGCAGAGGACACGCCGCATTATTTGCGGGCCATTGGCGCGTTGCCCGCCGTGTGCATTTTGGCCGCGCTGGGGCTGGATTTTCTGATTGAGCGGGTGAAATTCAAAGGGCGCGGTTTGAACATAGCCATGCTCGTCTTGCTCTTTTCTGGGTATTTAACCGCCAAAGATTATTTTGGTGATTACGTTCAGCGCGATATGACCGCCTACTGGCTGGAGCAGCAAAACGTCGCGCTCGCGTACGACATCAACCAGTTTGTAAAAACCCGCCTCGCGCAAAATGTGTGGCTGGATGTGCGCCTGGCCGATGATAACCCCGCGTTGCGCTTTCTCTCGCCAATTGTGGATGATGGCAGTGAGCGCATCGTGGGCTCGGACTTAACCGGCAAACCGCCGGTGGATGCGGCCAGCCCGGTGTTGCTCATCGTGGATCCCACGCGCGACTGGACGGCCATGCGCAACGCGCTCCCGGCGCCCATCCGCCTGATTGTGCGCGAAGGCCCGCTGGCCCAAAAAGATTTTGAGACCGCGCCGCACCGCGCGTTTATTTCTGTGCTGGGGCTGCCGGTGGATGGGGCAGGGCCGCGCGCCAAATTTGAGCGCGGCATCGCGCTGCGCTCGGCAATTGCCATGCCCACTCAAGATGGCCGGGTGGAGGTGGACTTGACTTGGGCCACTGCTCAGCCCATCCCCGATGATTTGGCCGTGTTTGTGCATTACGTGCGCGGCGGGCAAGTGATTTCTCAGCATGATGGCACGCCGGCGGATGGATATTTGCCCATGCCCGCCTGGCGCGTGGGCGATGAGATCGTGGATAAACATCTTTTGTCTGTTCCGGGCGGAATTAAGCCGGGCGATGAGATTCGCCTGGGCATTTACACCCGCGGCACAAATTCGCGGTTAAAGTTAAGCACTGGGTCAGATCAATTTGTGTTTAACCCGTAATCAAAGAGGTGAAACGTGTTAAGGGCAATTGCCGGAGTAGTTTTTCTCTTGCTGGGCGTTGTGCTGCTTGGCGCAAAACAATGGCTGGATGGCTACACCATCACCGCGATGGCGATTGCGTTTCTGGCATCGGCAAGCTGGCCGGTTGAGGAAGAAAGCCGCTGGCACAAGTTGCTGAGTTTTATCGCGGTGATTTTTGCGTTTATTGCGGTGGCGCTTTTTGTGGTGAGGCTGGTGACATTTAAATGAAATATTTTTTAACAGGCGCAACAGGTTTTGTGGGTGGCGAGGCGGCTCGGCAACTCCGCGCCGCTGGGCATGAGGTGGTCGCGCTCGTGCGGACACCATCCAAGGCGCAGGAATTGGCGCAAATGGGCTGCCAGCTTGCGCCGGGCGATGTGACCGAGAAAGAGACGATGCGCGCGCCAATGACCGGCGTGGATGGCGTGTTTCACATCGCGGGTTGGTACAAGCTGGGCGCAAAAGACCCCGGCCCGGGCGTGAAAGTAAACATTGAAGGAACGCGCAACGTGCTGGAAATGATGCGCGATTTGAAAATTCCAAAAGGCGTGTATACCAGCACGCTGGCGATCAACTCTGATACGCACGGCAAACTGGCCGATGAAACGTATCACTTTGAGGGCAAACATTTGAGCGAATATGACCGCACCAAAGCCGAGGCCCACAAAATTGCCGAGGCGTTTATGGCGCAGGGGTTGCCGCTGGTTGTGGTTATGCCCGGTCTCATTTATGGCCCCGGCGATACGAGCAGCGTGCGCCAAATGCTGGTGAGCTTTTTGAAAGGGCAATTGCCAACCATTCCCAACAAAACGGCGTATAGCTGGGCGCATGTGCAAGATGTGGCTCGCGCCCACATTTTGGCGATGGAGAAAGGCCGCGCGGGCGAGAGCTACATCGTTTGCGGGTCAACCCACACACTGGTGGCGGCCATCAAAATGGCGAGCGAGGCGAGCGGCAAACGTATGCCAATGATTGTGCCGCCCGGCATAATCAAAATGTTGTCTGGGGTGATGGGCGTGGTGGAGAAGGTTGCGCCCGTGCCAGATTCATACACATCCGAAGGGTTGCGCGAGGTCGCCGGGACGACTTATATTGGCGATAACAGCAAAGCCAAACGCGAGCTGGGTTACAACCCGCGCCCGTTGGAACAAGGCTGGCGCGAGACGGTTTTGCATGAGATGTCGCTTTTGAACTGAAAGCGCAAACTCGTTGGATTTCAAACTGGATTTACGCAAAAATCAAAATCGTCATTTCCGCGCATCGGTTATTTGATATGCATTTTGCGTAAATCCAGCAAATAAAAAGCGATGGGTCATAAACCAGACCCATCGCTTTTTTTGCGCTTTGGATTTTGCGCCCAGATCAATCCCACTCTTTGTCGTTTTCCACCAACATGTGTTGTTCGGCAATCGTCTCTACCCGCCGCGCAACGTTGGGCGAAATGCGCGCCGAACGCGCCAGCGAGGCGGTGTGGCCGCTTTCGTAATATTTGCCAAAGCGGTTGGCCAAAAACTCGGTGAGCGAAACCTGCTCTTGGCGCACAAACCCCTGGCTGGGCAATTTGCCGTGCGTGTGCATATCCAACACAGCGCACAGCGCGGCGGCGGTGGTCACCTGAATGGCGCTCCACAACTCGCCATGCACCTCTTGCGAGTAAATCTTGCGCGCGTTGCTCATTTGCACAAGCTGGCCGTTGCGCTTGCCCTGAATTGTGCAAAATACCAGCACCACATCTTGCAAAGTGATGGGAACCGCGCTTTCCATGATTCGCTTGAGCGTGCCGCGATCCTCGGACATGCGCAAATCTTGCACCAAAAACTGCATCAAATACTGGTGACCCTGATAGCGCACCGTTTTGTAATTCAAATGGCGCACTTTCCCTTCCAGCGTCTCGCACAACGTGCCCAGCCCGCCAGAAGTGTTAAACGCCTCGTAGGTGATGCCATCCAACGAGAACATTTCCAGCCCGTCCAGCGGCAACACCTCGGTCAGTTTGCCCTCGTGGATGGCCTCGCACGGGTTGCAATATTCGTTAATCAACCCGTCTGTGCTCCAGGTCAGGTTGTACATCAACATGTTGGATGGGTATTGGGGCAGAGCGCCAACCCGCATCTTGACATCGTTCAGTTCGTCAAACTCGCCGCACATCTCTGAGGCCAAAATGCCAATGAAGCCCGGCGCCAGCCCGCATTGGGGCATAAAAATTTGGCCCGGCTTTGCCCCATCGGCCAAAACGCGGATGGCTTGGGTGGTGGCGCGGTCTTCGGTTAAATCAAAGTAGCTGATCCCCGCGTTTAGCGCGGCGGTGGCGATGGTTTGGTTGACGAAAAACGGCCCGGCCGAGACCACCGCGTCCCAGCCTTTGAACGCCTGAGTGAGGGATTTTTCGTTCGTTGCGTCCAGCTCAATTGTTTGAACGGGAACGCGTTTTTTCAAACGCTCCAGCGAGGCCGTGTCTTTATCCGCGACCAGGACCTCGTAGTCTTTTGAGTGATGAAGCAGGTTGGCGATGGATGAGCCAATTTTGCCCGCGCCGAAGATGATAACTTTTTTCTTGCTCGTCATGGAGAACTCCTGAGGGTATTTTACCTTTGAGAAGACGATGGACGACGGACGACGGACGATGGACGACGGACGATGAAAAATCTATAAATCGTCCATCGTCTATCGTCCATCGTCAAGATTGCGCTACAATTTCGTCCTAGCGAGGACAATTTAACATGCCAGAAATACAACCCACCGTTTTGTTTGTCACATCTGCCTACAAAGGTATTCCGTTTATTCAGGAATGCAAGCGGCAAGGTTGTCATACGATTTTGATAACAGTGGAAAAATTCCGCAATGAGCCGTGGCCCGGCGATGTGATTGACGAAATTTTTTACATGGACTCGCTGCAAAACCGCAACAATTTGGTGAACGCGGTTGGGTATCTCATGCGCTCGCGCAAGATTGACCTGATTGTCCCGCTGGATGACTACGAGGTGGACACGGTCTCACATTTGCGCGAATACTTTCGCATGAAGGGCATGGGCACAACGGCGGTCAACTTCTTCCGCGACAAGCTGGCGATGCGCATCGCCGCCCGCGAGCATGGGGTTCCCATCCCAGACTTTACGAGCGTGTTCAATTACGATGACATCCGCGCGTTTTTTGACCGCGTGCCGCCGCCGTATTTGCTCAAGCCGCGCAGCGAGGCGGGTTCCATGGGCATCAAGCGCATTAACAACACCGAGGAGTTGTGGCGCAAGTTGGATGAGTTGGGCGACCACCAGCATTATTACCTGCTGGAGCATTTTGTGCCGGGCGATGTTTTCCACGTGGATTCCATCACTTGGGATGGCGATGTGAAGTTTGCCATTTCCTCGCAATATGGCCGCCCGCCGCTCAGCGTCTCGCACGATGGCGGCGTGTTCACTACCCGCAACCTGAGCCGCGAGAGCGATGTGCACAAACAGTTGATGCAGATCAATAAAGACACGCTTAAGGCCCTGGGGATGTGGCGCGGCGTGACCCACGCGGAGTTTATCCGCCAGCACAGCACGGGCAAGCTGGTGTTTTTGGAGATCGCGGCCCGCGTGGGCGGCGCAAACATCGCAGATTTGATCGAACACGCCTCTGGCTTGAACCCGTGGCAGGAATGGGCGCGGATTGAGCTGGCGAACCTGCGCGGCGTGCCTTATCAATTGCCGCAGATCAAGACAAATTACGCCGGCATCGCCATCTGCCTGGCCAAACAGCAACACCCGGATATGAGCGGATACACGGACGGCGAAATTGTGTATCGCATGAACAAGGAGTATCACGCTGGCCTCATTGTGTCTTCGCCAGATGCCGACCGCGTGCAAAGCCTTCTTGAGACGTATACCCATCGTTTTGCCCAGGACTTTTTGAACTGGGCGCCCCCTCTGGAGACCGGGCGGGAATAGATTAAGAGCGCCCGGAGCGCTCTGCCGAACTTGTTCGGACGCGCTCCGGGCGCTAAGAAACAATGAAATCTTGCAGCCTGTGTGGCAAACAAACAGACCCCGGTGTGCGTGAAGCGCAAGGGCAGCCATCACCCAGATTAGTCCGTGTTCTTCAATCTACCCAGCCGATGTGGAGCAAAGGGCAGGTCGTGTGCCCGCAATGCGCCCTGACCGCGTTGGAGTACGCCCGCGCCGAGGACAAAAAACGCGCTTTTACCTTGCAGGCCGAGTTGAACCTGCCGTTCCCGGTGCACTCGCCAGATTACGCCTATATTTTGCCCACGCCTCTGCGCGTGCGGGCAGACCCGCGCTATGCGGGGCGTGGTGTCACCATCGCCTTTCTAGATTCTGGCTTTTCGCCCAACCCGGATTTTGTAAAACCCATCAACCGGATTGAGGCGTATGTGGACGCGACCGACGCGCCCCCTGCTGAGCTGGATATTTTTGACCTGCCAAAACCCACCCCCAATTCCAGTTGGCACGGCACAATGGTGGCGGGTATTGCGATGGGCAACGGCGGTTTGTCGGATGGGATGTATCGCGGGATTGCCAGCGAGGCCCGCGCGGTTTTTGTGAAGACCGGCAACAAACGCGGCAAAATTGGCGACCCCGAAATTCAACGCGCCCTTGAATGGGTTCTGGAAAACGCCGAGCGCTTTAACATCCGCGTGATTAACGTTTCGCTGGGCGGAGACCGCCCCGGCGGGCGCAAGCTTACCCCGCTGGAGCGCATGGCCGAAGAAGCCGCCGAGATGGGAATTGTGGTGGTGGCGGCGTGCGGCAACGGCGGCGAACGCAAAATTGTCGCGCCCGCCAGCGCCCCATCGGTTATTGCGGTGGGCGGGCTGGATGACCAGAACGCGCTGGATAACCGCCTGCACGGCATGTATCGCTCCAACTGGGGCAACGGCGCGTTGGGCACGCTCAAGCCCGATCTGATTGGCCCCGCCATTTGGGTGGCCGCGCCAATGGTGCATGACACGCCCACGCACGAGCAGAGCTTGTTTTTGTGGGATTTGATTGAGCAGGACGAGAAGAAGCTGCGCGCTCAATTGGCAACAGATTTTGCCCGCGTCCGCCTCACGCGAGACATTGGCGAGGAGCCGGTTGACCTGATCCGCCGCACTTTGCGCTCACGCATGAACGATGAGAAGTTTATCCATCGGCACTACCAGCATGTGGATGGGACTTCGATGAGCGCGCCTATCGTGAGCGCCATCGCCGCGCAAATGCTGGAGGCCAACCCCAGCCTGAACCCGGCGCAGGTCAAGCGCATTTTGTGCGATACCGCCACGCCGCTGGATGGTGTGCCGGAGGATCAGCAAGGCGCGGGGGTGGTGAACGGGGCGCACGCGATTGCCATGGCCGTGCGCACGCGGCGCGGCAAACTGCATCACGCGCCCATCTCACCGTGCATCGGCCCAGACCCAGAGGTGGGCGCGTGCATCACGTTCACTTACATCAACAAACAGGCCGCGCGCGTGGCGCTGGTGGGCAGCTTTAACAATTGGCTTCCCCGCGAATACACGTTTGACTCAATGGGCGATGGCGTGTGGCGCATCCGCATCGCGCTTTTAGACAAGGGCACGTATTACTACAAATTTCTGGTGGATGGGTCAAGCTGGGTCAACGACCCGGAGAACCCCGATATTCACGAGGATGGCTTTGGCGGCTGGCACTCGGTGCTGAAAATTTGATAAGGGTGATTTGGATGACAAGGGTGACCAGGATGACAGGGGTGACCAGGGTGATGCGTCATCCAAGTCATCCTCTTCATCCTTGTCATCCCCGTCACCCTTGTCTCTCCAAATCAGTGACCCAAGAGTGGCAAATACACGCGGTTGCCGGTCCAAGCCCACTCAAAAAACCGCACAGAAAAGCTGACCGAGTTGAGCTGGTCGCGGGCGTCCTCGTTGCCGTTTAGCATGGTCACTTTGTTTGGGCGGGATGGCAGCGCGATGGATTGCGGCTCGCCGTTCAATGTCCACGCCGCCCAAATTTTGCGGCTGCCATTTACAAACTCAAACACTTTGATGCCGGGGTAATCGGTGACCTCGCGCATAAAGGTTGCGCCGTTTAGCTGGCTCATGGTTGTGCGATACGCCAACATGGCCGGGCGCTCGTTCAGGTAAAAATCGTGCAAGGCCGTGCCAAACCCGCCCGCGCCCGATGAGTTCTCGCGCAGGTTATACCAAAGCGCAATCTCCGCGCCAGTTGCCAGCGCGGTCGCCATTGCTTGCGGCACGTAATGCATTTTGGTTTCCTCGTAGGCGTTGTTGCCGGTGTTCCCGCACAAATAGCAAATGATCCCGATCTCTGAGAAAACGATGCCTTTGCCGGTTGCGCCGTATTGGGCTAGCAAGTCGCGCACGTAGCGGGCTTTGGCTTGCAGGGTGGGGCCGGTCGTGTCGTGACCGGATGCCCACTTGCCGTTGCTGTATTTGCCGGGGCCGCCAAACCAATCATACGAATGAACGCTCACCGCGTCAAAAGCCGCGCCGCCGCCGGCGTATAAGATGCCCTCCAGAAATTTTCCGGGCAGGCAGGTTGTGTCATCGTTCGGGTTGCAATCCAACACAAGCCCACCCACCAAAACCCGCGCGGCTGGGTTGGCGGCTTTTACGCTGGGGTAGATGGCTTTGAGCATGGCGGCATACGTCGCGCCGCCGTAATACGGGTCGGTTTGGTCGCCCCAGCAGCCAATTTCGTCATCGGTGTTCACCAGCGCCGGGTCCACGTCTGGCTCGTTCCACATCTCGTAATGGGTGATGCCATACGGCGCGACGCTGTATCGCGCCACCAGCGCGGCCATGAACGCGGCGAAGGCGGGCAGCTTGGCGGGGTTGATTGCGCCGCAGGCCGCGGCCGGGTTTGCCAGCGCCCACGCGGGCGCGCCGCGCACAATCAAAATTGTTTTCAGCCCGTTGGTTGCCGCGTTGCGCAGCTCGCTTTCCAGTTGGGTGATGGCGCTCGCGCCCCAGTTGCGCTGACCCTCCACCGGCTCAACATCCGACCAGAGCAGCGCGTTTCGGCGCGTCCAGCTCGTGCCGGTGTTGGCAAGCTGGGCCAGGCCACCCTCGGCGTTAATCGGGCGCATTTCCACGCCCAGCGTGCCATTTGGGGGCGTGGTGGTTTGCGCAGGACTTTGCGCGTTGGTCGAAGCCGGTGAGGCGAATGCCAGCGCAACGGCCATCAGCAGACCAGCCAACTTTTTGCTAATCAAGTGCATATCGCAAAATTCTAGTTGCATCGGGCTGCCCGCCACCTGACTGGTGACAGATTAGGCAAGTTGTTTTAAGATTTGTGTGTTGCCTGAAAGAGGGATTCGAAAGCCATGACGAAGACCATTGCGGGGTGGACTCAGGCTGGCCGTTTTGTCAATAGGAGAAAATTCTCATGAAGACAACCATAAGTTTGTTTTGGTTTTTGATGGCCGTTTTGCTTGGCGCGTTTTCATTGAAAGAAATTCAAGCCTCGCCAGAAGGCCCATGTTATTCCAACCCAAATTGCAAAGCGTATTTGCCGATGATTGAAATGCCAGTGGGTCTTCCCAGACCCACACCAACTCCAACACCTACACCTGTGCCGTATGCGCCAAGTATTGTTAAGTATGAGTATTACCCCATTTACTCGCAGTGCTTTTTGCGTGGAGAAATTAAAAATACGAGCGACTTTCCAGTTTATGATGTAACCATGAGCGCAAGTTGGGGTTCAACAGGATATAAAGCTTTTACAACCATCTTAAGCGCAACAACTAGCTATACAAACACACCATTTTGGGTTGTTCTCCCACTGGATTGCCCTAACGAGATTATAGCCAAAGTGGAAGATTTCAAAGTTGATTTTGACAAGAGATTTGTTCCCATTACCTCAACTTTGCTCCTGCATAACAACCCTGAATATCCCGAAAGCTATGATGCAATTCTCACCAACACGTTGGATGTGAAGCTGGAACATGTGCAGGCGGCAATCTGGGATTATGGCGATAACAATGGTTCTCGAAATGGATGGCACACAATTACCAGCGAAGTAACCTTACAACCTGGTCAGGCTATTTCACTGACATGGTTTAGAAGTGGTTATCTGCCATCCCCTATTTTCTTCTCAGCTCAAGGTGTGCGCGAAGAGCCATAAAAAAACAAGAGTTGGCGCAATTTCATTCGCGCCAACTCTTGCTCTCCAAAATGCGTAATTCGTAATTTTTAACTGTACTTACGCAAAAAACTCCTTTGAATGCGGGGAATGGCGTGGTAGGCAATCCATCAACCTGCGAGGTTTTAATTTTGCGTAATTCGTAATTGACTCACACGCCGATTGCATGGCCTTCACCTCGCAGGTGGAGGCCATCTGATCTACCTGAACACGTTTTTAATTTTGGCCTTGCCCGCCAGCCGATACACGTCAAAATCCGAATCAATGCTGATGATTTCGCGTATTCCGCTTTGCTCGGCGGCGATACCCAGCGTCGCGTCGGCAAAATCTATCGGCAGGTCAGAATACTTTTTGGTCAGCTCAATCACCCGCGCCATGTCGGTCTGGGCAATGTCAGCCAGAAGCACGCCTTCGTTTTTGACCCACTCAAAAAACTGAATTTGCGCCAGAAGACTGAAATCCAGCATGTGCGAGACCTCGGTGATAACGGCCAGAGTGGTGACAAATTTATATTTCTTGCCCTGTATGAAGGCCAAAATTTTGGCGTGATACGCATCATCTTTGTCAAACAAGGCAATCAACGGGCCGGCATCAATGAGAATGGTGTTTAGCACTGAGTTTGTCCTTCAGGATGCGCTTGTATTCCGTTGAGCGTGTGGTCTGGCCGCTGCCATGTTTGCCAAAATACTCTTTGCCCAGCTCAAAAGAGTCCGAGCTGGTTTCTTCGCTGGCAAACAGTTTTTCCAGCGCCTCTTTGATTAGCTCGGATTTTGTTTTGCCCTTTAGCGCGGATAAAGACCGAAGTTTTTGCTCCACTTCCGGGGGCAGGCGGACGGTTGTCATTTTGTCCATTTGTAATACATTGTAATACGAAGTCTTAACATCTGGTCTTTTGCAAAACCTTGTTAGAAATTATGCAGAAAATACTAGCTACCTGGCTAGTGACAGATTTCACGGGGGGGGGGGTAAAATTTATCTATTAACCGTGACCTTCACTCTGTTTTAGCCAACAGAAAACTGGGGATAAGCTTTCTGATAAACAGGGTAGGGATATTAAGTATTTGAGAACCGTTAATCTCAAATGTTTATTCGATTTTTGGAGGAATATCATGTTGCACGATAAGGTTAAGCTGAGCCGTATTGTTACTACCGCCTTGACGCTTTTTGTTTTAACAAGCTCTTCAATGACTCTGGCGCAATCTCCTGAACCTCTGGATTTACAATTTGGATCGAAAGAAATACCACAATCCAAGTGGGTTACTTATCATGATTCGTTGACAAAAACTTCTATCCAGTATCCGCAGGGGTGGATTGTAAATGCGCCCACTAGAAAGCCAGGTCCAAACGGTGAGTCGCTGGTGGGAGAGGTTACAACTTTTTCATCTGTATCAAGGGACAATAAATTTGGTAAAGGAGGCCAATTAGGGACTCAAATTGTTCTTGGTGTCCACATGTATGAATATGATGATCAAATGCCTTTTGCAGATTGGGCGACTCAACAAATTAAAGCATCAGGCGTAGATGATTCTTCTTTTTTCGTTGACTTGCCTGAAGTTAACTATCTGGAAAAAGTCTTTAATCAAGATGATCTAACTGAGCAAGAATATGAAGTGCCAATGTTATCAAGGGATCAAGTAAAGGTTCAATCTATTGCTTTTCAAGGCAAATCTAGAGAAACTGGCACATGGAAAGCAACATATATCCTCAATGGCCAGGTCGCCTTCTTTTTATGGACTAATGCAAATGACAAAGAGGGGACAGATATCTATTACGGAATGCTAAATTCCCTTCGCATTAGCCGATTGAGCCCCAAGACAATCGATGAACTATATCCATCATTGAAAATGCTTGGTCAAAATAACTCGAATATAGATTCAATATCAGCCGTTTTAAGTGATCCACGAACATTTCATCCTTGGGCTGGGTCTTCTGGGTTTAGTATTACTAATGGACCTGGTTGCGGACCAACTCACACTGGAATATCATCTGAAGCATTTGATTATGGAATGGGGGAGGGCACACTTCTTGTGTCAACAGCTAATGGAACAGTTTCATACGCAGGATGGAATAACAGTGGCTATGGCAATCAACTAATAATAAACCATGGTGACAATTGGAATTCACTTTATGGTCATCTTAATGGATTCTATGTATCACAAAATAACCAGGTTTTTCCAAATTCTTCGGTTGCTTCATCTGGAAATACGGGTAACAGTACCGGAGCTCATTTACATTTTGAACAGCGGCTTGGAAATCAGTCTCAATGGCGTCGCTATGTATGGTCCACGACTTGGTATACGGGAAATGCAAGTTATCCGTGTATGCAACCAGGACTAGCTGATGGTTATGCTCATAGGTAGCGACAAATTGCAGTTGTTCTAGGGTCAAATTCAGGGCTATTTGATAAAAGCCCTGAATTTATTTTTAGCCTTGAGTGTAGGGAATCTTCTTATGAAAACTAAGCAGTTAACATTATTAACTAGTCTTGCTCTATTTAGCGTTATCATCCTTGCGTGTCAGGCTTATCCCCGTCAACCATCATCTCCGTCGTCTATACCCACCCCATATCCAACGAATACGGCTGTAGCTGCTTCTCAACTTTGGCACGACACACCTGGTTATTACCCCTTTGATTCCGAATGGAAAGTTGACCTTTATTACGACCCCACTATCTGGGACCTCCACTTGGCAGATAAGCCCGGTATGAATAGCCAAATTACTAATCGGAAATTGGCAGATTGCATTCTTATTCGGGCAGGTGGAGAAGGGCTTGATGGCACGCAATTTAGAGTGGATCGCGAAAATAAAAAGCTCGGTGAAGTTACATTTGAGTTGAATAAAGTTGTTCGTCTTAAAGATAAGGCCACCGTTTGGATTAATTACTGCACAAAAGACGCGCCTCAAAATGCGGCAACCTGTTATCAGGCACAATCAGAAACTTCAATGGCGCAGTGTCAAGCTCAAGCCGAAGATGTGCTGGCCACGATGAAATTTACTCGTGAATCATCCGACAAGTAATTTGGCCGTCAAAAAAATCTTAATTCGTAATTCCTAACTGGACTTACGCAAAACGTATTGTTCGCGATAAAAACAAAGCCTGTCACCCTGAGCGAAGCGAAGGGTCTCTGGCAAATTCAGCCTAAGAATGGGTTAGCCAGAGATGCTTCGCTTCGCTCAGCATGACAGTCTGCGTAAGTCCAGTCCTAATTCTTAATTGCCTCAAACGCTTTGCTCACCATCTCTTGCGCCTCGCTCTGAATTTTCTTGAGGTGCGCCGCGCCGTTAAAACTCTCGGCGTAAATTTTGTATACGTTCTCTGTGCCGCTGGGCCGCGCGGCAAACCAACCGTTTTGGGTGACCACCTTCAGCCCGCCAATGCTCGCCCCGTTGCTGGGGGCTTTGGTCAGCTTGGCTAAAATCTTCTCGCCCGCCAGCTCGGTGGCGCTCACCATTTCTGGCGAGAGGTTGGACAAAATTTTCTTCTGCGCCGGGTCGGCGGGCGCGTCCATGCGCTCGTAAATGGGCGCGCCAAACTGGGCGGTCAGGTCGGCATAATGCTGGCCGGGGTCTTTGCCGGTCACGGCCGTAATCTCGGCGGCCAGCAAATCCAAGATGATCCCGTCTTTGTCGGTCGTCCACACCGTGCCATCTTTGCGAAGGAACGAAGCCCCGGCGCTCTCCTCGCCGCCAAAGCCAAACGAGCCATCCACGAGGCCATCCACAAACCACTTGAAGCCCACCGGCACCTCTGCCAGGCGGCGGCCCAAATGCGCGGCCACGCGGTCTATGATGGAGCTGGAGACCAGCGTTTTGCCCACCGCGGCATCTTTGCGCCAGCCGGGGCGGTGCTGGAACAAATACCAAATTGCCACCGCCAAATAATGATTCGGGTTCATCAACCCCGCGCTGCGCGTCACGATGCCGTGCCGGTCGCTGTCTGGGTCGTTGCCAAACGCCACATCAAATTTATCTTTGTAGCCGATGAGGCCCGCCATCGCATACGGCGACGAGCAATCCATGCGGATTTTGCCATCGCGGTCAACGCTCATGAAGCTAAACGTTGGGTCAATGGCGGTGTTCACAATTTCCAAATTCAGCTTGTATTTCTCGGCGATGGGTTGCCAGTAGGGCAGGCTTGCGCCGCCCAGCGGGTCCACGCCCAGTTTCAGCCCGGCTTTGGCGATGGCGCCCAGATCCACCACGTTTTCCAAGTCCATCACATACGGCGTGATCAGGTCAATTTCCTTGATGTTCCCCGAAGCCATCGCACGGGCGAGGGTCATCCGCTTCACGCCTTTCATCCCATCGGCCATCAGCGCGTTGGCGCGGTCTTGAATTACTTTTGTCGCGCTGGTGTCGGCTGGCCCGCCGTTGGGTGGGTTGTATTTAAAACCGCCGTCATTGGGCGGGTTGTGCGATGGCGTAATCACAACCCCGTCGGCCAACCCATCACCCCGGTTTTTGTTGTATGCCAAAATAGCGTGCGAGACCACCGGCGTGGGCGTGTATTGGCGGTTGGCGTGCGAGACCACATTCACGCCGTTGGCCGCAAACACTTCCAGCGCCGTGATAAGCGCCGGTTCGCTGAGCGCGTGGGTGTCCATCCCAATAAACAGCGGGCCGGTGGTGCCCTGTGCGGCGCGGTATTCGCAAATCGCCTGGCTGATTGCGGCGATGTGATCCTCGTTGAACGAGGCGTTGAGCGATGTGCCGCGATGCCCCGATGTGCCAAACGCCACTTGTTCCAGCGGGTTGGCCGCATCCGGGTGAATGGTGTAATACCCAGAGATTAGACGCGGAACGTTGATCAGAATATCGCGGGGGGCGGTCTTTCCGGCAAGTGGTGAGATGGACATATTGCCGCGATTTTACCGCTTGCTTGAAAACAGAGCCTAAAGGTCTCGCAGACCTTTAGGCTCTTGCTTCCTAACTCACCGCCGCCTGAAAACGCACCACCCGCCCGCCCGCCACGCACAAAAACGCGCCCGCGCCGCTCAGCCTCTCCGCGCCGGTCTCGCTGATGCCCGCCGCCAGTGTGGCGTCACGCGCAGAGGTGACGCTGCCCACCAGCCGCATAGGCAGGTTGGACTTAATGAGCGAATCCAGCGCCTTGGCCGATGGCTTTTGGGTGCATACCAGCGCGTGAATGCCCATCTCGCGGCCAAACTGCGCAATTTCTTTTAGCGCGTCGGTCACGCGCGCCCCGCCCAAATCGCACACCGTGGCGGCCTCGTCAATGTAAACCAGCACGCGCGGTTTGGCCGCGCCCACCTGGCGTTTGCGCATCACCTGCACCACTTTCTCAATCGCGGTGATGGATTCCTCGGCGGTTGCGGCGTTCATCAAAATATGGCGCTGAATGCGGGCCAAAAAGCCATCCCGCGCTGGGCCGCGTTTTGGGTCAACCACAACCACGCCAAATTCGCGCGGGTCGTGTGCCTGGGTCAGGCTGGTGATGATGGACTGAGCCAGCACGGTTTTGCCGCTGCCAGTTGCGCCCGCGATCAAAATATGCGAGGCCGCGGGGTCGCTCAATCGCGCCAGCAGGGGAATGCCCTGCTCGCACAAACCGAGGATCATGGTGTATGGCGCTTGCTGGCCCGCGCGTTGAACCAGCGAATCCAGCCGCACAATTTGGCGGTGGCCGCTGGGCAAATCAAACTGAACGGCGATAAACCCATCGCGCTGAGCCACGCGCACGGCGGGCACGGTGAGCGAGAGGGCGATGTCCTCGCGCAAATTTTTAATTTGGGTGAAGCGCGTGCTCCCTAGCGGTCTGAACAGCAGCTCAATAAACGTGGGCAGCACATGACCGCCCACCGCCATCGCCGGGGCGCGGCGTTCGCGCAGCACCTGCTCAACCACATCGCAGGCAGAGTCTAAATCACGTTTGCTAAAGCTCATTTCTAATCAGACGGAGGACAGAAGACGGAATCTTGCCGTCTTCCGTCTCGTTCATATTTCCCTCATCCCGCCATCCTCGCCCACCATCAAAAATGTGCGGGCTTGCTCTCTTGTCCAAGAGATGGGTTGGGGTGGGGCGTAGATTTGCGGCGCTTCAAGGCGCTGGTAATGCGCGGGCGGCGCAAGCTGGCGTTCTTGCTCTGGCAGATGGCGCTCTTGACCGCGCACGACCACAAACGTGAGCAATGCGGCAAACGGCATCCCGCCCAGCAGACCCACCAGCACGCCGCCCAGCGCAGCAATGGTGGCCGCCTCCAGCCGCGAGGCGACCACGAAGCCAAACACACCCGCGAACACGGCAAACCCCGGAGCGAAATAGGAAGCTATCTTTTGCATTGCACACCTCTTTTTTAGAACATGCGTTCTAAATAATAACATGAAAAAGACGGAAGACGGAAGACGAAGGACGGAGATGAGAGACGTGTCAAGTCCGTCTTCCGTCTTCCGTCTTCCGTCCTTTTATAATCCCCCCTCGTATGAATCAAAAACCCGTTTGGCGCGAACTTGCCCTGGCAGGCGCGTTGTGCCTCATTCTGATCGCGCTGGTGATCTTCACCTCAGCCAGCGCGCCGCAATGGATTTATCAGGGGTTTTGATGCGGCTGCAAAAATTACGCGATTGGCTGGCGTTTGCGCTGAGCGTGCTGGCCGTGTTTGTCCTCCAGCCCGCTTCGCCGGTGCGCTACCTGGATTTTTGGCTGCCGTTTGCCACCTTCGCGCTCATCGTTGGGGTGTGGTTTGTCTTAGCGCCCGGAGCGCTCCGGGCGCTGAAAGGCGAGAACCTCATCACCCTGGTGGGTTTGGCGATTTTTGTGGCCGCTCTGAGCGCGTTGCGTTACACGCCCGCGTGCTGCCTCACGGCCACACGCCCGCCAGAAACGGCGTTTGTGTTGCTTGCGCTGGGGCTGGTTGGGCTGATGGCGTTTGGGCTGGCAAAACTGGCCGCGCAGGGGCGCTATGCCGTCATCGGCTGGGGTTTCATCACCCTGCTGGTTGCGCTTTTGGTGATTTTGAAAACCGACGCGCTGGCGACCGCGGCCAGCGCATTTTTGCGCGGGCTGAACGCGCAAAATCCCGCGCAAGCCGCGCCCACCGATTTGAGCTGGCTGGGGTTTTCGTATATCGCCTTTCGGCTCATGCACGTGTTGCGCGACCTGCACAATGGCAAACGCGCGAACATGAATTTGCGCGAGTTTGTGACCTACGTGGTCTTTGCGCCATCGCTGCTGGCTGGCCCCATTGACCGCGCCGAGCGGTTTGCCAAAGACCTGCGCGCGCCGTATGCGCTGAATATCAGTGTGCTGGGCGAAGCCGGGACGCGGCTGGTCATTGGCGCGTTCAAAAAATTTGTGCTGGCCGATGCGCTCTCGCTCATGGCGCTCAACGCGTTTAACGCGGCGCAAACGCAATCACCGCTTTGGATGTGGCTGCTGGTGTATGCCTATGCTTTCCGCATCTTTTTTGATTTTGCCGGATACACCGATATGGCGATTGGCGCGGGCCGGTTGCTGGGCATCAAACTGCCAGAGAACTTTAACAACCCGTATCTCAAACCCAACCTCACCCAATTTTGGAACAGTTGGCACATCACACTGGCGCAATGGTTTAGGGCGTATTGGTTCAACCCGCTCACGCGCTGGCTGCGCGGCACCCGCGCCAACAGCGTGCCGCTCATGGTGTTTATTGGGCAAATTTCAACCATGCTGCTGATTGGTTTGTGGCATGGCGTGACGCTTAACTTTGTGGCGTGGGGTGCGTGGCACGGGGTTGGCTTGTTCATCCACAACCGCTGGGCCGATTTTGCGCGCGGCCGCGAAAGCTTGGCGAAATACGAACGCGCCTTTCGCATCGGCGGGGTGATCCTCACTTTTCATTTTGTGGCGTTGGGGTGGGTGTTCTTTGCCCTGCCAGAGTTCAATTTGTCTTTGCGCGTGCTGGCAAGGCTGTTTGGGGTGAATGTATGACAAGACCCATTCGCATTGTGTTGATGGCGCTGGCGATGTTTGTGGCCGCAAATGTAATTTTTGCCGCGCTAGACCTCACGCCGCAGATTGCCCGCCTGAGCGCGTATAACGCCGTTTTCCCTGGGCGCGAACGTTTGCCGTTTGGCAACGACATTAGCCAAAGCTGCAACTTGATTGTGAACAACCTGGACGCGATGTTCGCCTCGCACGAGATTGCGGCGGGCGCAAAACCCGCCAATGAATACCGCGTTGTGCTGATCGGCGATTCATCGGTTTGGGGCGTGTTGCTAAAGCCAGAGGAGACGCTGGCCGCCCAACTGAACGCGCTGGGCATGAACAAGACGGGTAAAAAAGTTCGCGCTTTCAACCTGGGCTACCCCGATTTTTCGCTGGCAAAGGATTTGCTTGTGCTCAACCGCGCGTTGGCGTATCAGCCAGACCTTGTCATTTGGCTGGTCACGCTCAATTCGCTGCCAGCGGGCAGGCAGATGGATCACGCGCTGGCGCAGGCCAATGCCGCCGAGCTAAAGCCGCTGCTCCCCGCGTTTCCCATCACCCCAACCGCGCAAACGTTTTTGGACAAAACCATTGTTGGGCAACGCCGCAATTTGGCCGACCTGGCGCGGTTGCAGTTGTGCGGGCCATTTTGGGCGGCCACGCATCAAGATCAGTTGATCCGCGCGAACTATGAGCGCTGGAGCGTTGACCTTGAGGCCGATGACCATTTTGGCGCATTTCAGCCGCCCGCTTTGGGTGATAGCGCCCTGGCGTTTGGTGTGCTGGACGCCGGCGCGAAACTGGCGCAGAGCAAAGGCGCAACGCTGCTCATCGTGAACGAGCCAATGGCGCAAAGCAGCGGCAAAAATAGCGATATTCGCTACAACGCGTTTTACCCGCGCTGGGCATATGACCAATACCGCGAACAAATGACCGCCAGCGCAAAAAAATTTGGCTGGACCTATCTTGATCTTTGGAACGTTATTCCATTTAATGAATTTACAAACAGCCCGGTTCACCTCGCGCCCGCAGGCTCGCGCATGTTGGCAGAAAGGCTGGGAGAAGAAATAAGAAACGGGAAATAAGAAGAGCATTTGACGCGCTTCTTATTTCTTCGATTAACATCAACATATTTAAAATGACACACATACCATTCACTCGCAGACAATTTCTAAAGGCGGCGGGCGGCGCGTTGGCGCTTGCGCCCATCGCAGTGCCGCGCATTATTTCTGCGCGCTCGCTTGGCAGCGCCGCAGATGCGCTTTTGTTGGCCGATGCAACACCGCGCCGCCCGCTGGGCCGCCCAATTTGGGGCGGGGTTCCCATCCGCAAAGAAGCGACAACCAGGTCGGTGATTGTGGCCCGCACCGTGCGCAATCAAACCATTAACCTTTTGGCTCAAAAAGAGGGCACTGGAACGTATAACAAAATTTGGTATCAGACCGATAAGGGTTGGGTTCACTCGGGCTATATTCAGCCGGTGGACAACAAACCGCAGACCGCCGCAGATGCCATCCCCCAGACTGGCGCGTGGGGCGAGCTGAGCGTGCCAGCCAGCGCGGCCCGCGCCAGCGCCGCGCCAAAAGCATATGCCCGTTACTGGATGTATTACGGCTGCACGTTCAAAGTTTTGGCGCTGGTGAGCGGGGCAGATGGCAAAAACTGGTATCGCATTTCGGATGGGAATATTGGGCCGATTATGTATTTGCCCGCCGAGCATGTGCGCGTGATTGACCCCGCCGAATTTGCGCCGCTCTCGCCAGATGTGCCCGCCGCCGACAAACGCATTGAGGTGAATTTGCGCACTCAAGTGGTGACGGCTTTTGAAGCCGACAAGGCTGTGTTTACCGCTCGTTGCGCCAGCGGGGTTGCGCCGCACGGCACCTCGCGCGGGAACTTTCGCATTTTGCTAAAGCTGCCCGGCCAGCGCATGACCGGCGGCACGGCTGGCGATGCCGATTTTTATGATCTGCCCGGCATTTCGTGGGTGAGCTATTTCACCGGCACGGGCATTGCGTTTCATGGCTGTTACTGGCACAACGACTGGGGTGCGCCGCACAGCCACGGTTGTGTTAATTTGGATAGCGACGATGCCAAATGGATTTATCGCTGGACAATGCCAGAGCCGAAATATGATATGAAGTGGCTGCGACCCGGCCCCGGCCAAAAAGGCACAGCCGTGAAGGTCTTTTAACTCATGTTCTTGCCTTTATTCAAGGTAATGAACACAATGCCAAGACCCATGCCCATCAATGCGCCCGCAACGACGCCAAATGTTTGTTGGCGCATGATGGTGCCAATGAGGCCGCCCATAAAGGCGCCCACGCACACGCCAAAAATGAACTGAATAATTTTTGAGGAAGCAAGTATTTTATTAAACATCATCAAGTGTTAGATGCGTTCGTGCGCCATCCGTTACAAATTTCACACTGCCAGACACATGATATACCCTTGAGATGAGCCAGACTATTTTTGTATACGAAAACCCCGCCGAAATTGCCGCAGCCTGCGCCGCCATGTTAGAGGTGAAATGCGCGGCGGCCATTTTGGCGCGCGGGGTGTGCCATCTGGCGCTCAGCGGGGGCAGCACCCCCAAGGCGTTGTTTGAATTGCTGGCCACGCCAGGCTGGGCGGCGCGGTTCGACTGGCCGCGCATTCATCTTTGGTTTAGCGATGAGCGCGATGTGCCGAGCGATGACCCGCAGAGCAATTTCAACTCGGCAGATGTGGCTCTGATTCGCAAAATTAACATCCCGGCGGGCAACATCCACCGCGTGCAAACCGAGCTGGGCGCGGCCAACGCGGCAGATGGCTACGAGGCCGAGATTCGCGCGGCGCTGCCCGCGCCATTTGCGTTTGATGTGATTTTGCTGGGCATGGGTGATGACGGTCACACCGCATCGCTTTTTCCGGGCACGCTGGCTGGTTTGCCCGATGGCCGCCTGGCCGTGGCGCATTTTGTGCCAAAGGTGAACATGCAGCGCATCACGTTTACCTTTGGCTTGATCAACGCCGCGCGGTGCGTGATATTTCTGGTGGCGGGCGCGGCCAAAGCGAACCCGCTGGGGCAGGTGCTGGGGTTAAAGCCCATGCCCGCCGTGTTGCCATCGGCCCTGGTGCAGCCCGCTGGCGAGCTGGTTTGGCTGGTGGACAAAGCGGCGCTGGGGCAGGGGTGAGTTGCGCGTTACGCACTTAACCTTTGCTTCAAACGCGCTTTTACATCAGGCTATTCGGTTTTAA
>Ga0073900_10000441_pt1 | contig 28081 bp, 20 predicted proteins | sample KloWWTmetKNB5Kit_FD_66666 | JGI IMG/M metagenome (GOLD analysis project Ga0073900, IMG submission 66666) | Active sludge microbial communities from Klosterneuburg, Austria, studying microevolution and ecology of nitrifiers - Klosterneuburg... | ecosystem: Engineered > WWTP > Aerobic digester >...
AGACCCTGCTCGAGCAGTGCCAGCCCGCGTGCTATACGTTCATCGACCTGGGCGTTTGTGCCTTGTATCCGCATTACCCGTAGTTTGGCACAGACGACAATGTTTTGTCAAATATCAGTAACCGAGAGCTGGTCGGCTGACCCGGCACAGGGGTATTGGTCGGAGCGGGATCTCCTCCACCTCCACCGCCGCCACACGTGCCGTTAGGGGTATACCCACTGGTGCACTGCAACCCACCATCACACGCAGAGATATCGTCGCAATGCATCTCGCCCGTTGTTTTCTTCAAGCATGTTTCACACTCGTCACCACGAGCTGCATCACAAACACCTGAACAGCCATCTTCACCCTTTATATGAACCGAATCAATCATCTTCCAACACTCGCCATCGGGGATGCAGGCGGCATGAGCCGGAGCCGCCAAATGCCAGACGAAGATCATCGTCCCCAGTCCGATCAAAAAAGCGATGAGGAGGCGACGTATCATTCACGGGAAATATTGATAAGGGGGGCGTATGTCGCACGTTGCTGGGTATAGTAGCTATATGCTTCGCGCGAGGTGGCGAGGGAGGTTTGGTTTTCACCTCGGCAATACTTGAGAAGCGCTCGATTTACACTCTCACTGAACTCAATACTCGCTTGTTTATCAGTAAGAGTGGCAAGATAGACTGGGTCAAGCGCAAGCATGAGCGTAAGCGTGTGTTCCGAGACCGCCTCACCGAGCGATTTGATCTCTTCGATGACATCGGTCGAGGTATGAGGGATATTTTGCGCCCAGATATCCCACGACTGAGGACGATCCGTCAACACATAGCGCACCTCGCGGATACCCAGCGGTCGGCGGTCATCGCGGAGATGAAAGTTCGGGTTAGCAAGGATACACTGCTGGGTGCGGGCCATAAGCGTCTGCGCCTGAAATGAGCTGACGCTGAGCCTTGGATATGTAGAAATGACTGAAACGACAGGTGTGCGCTGAGTGGTGAGGAAAAGATACCCGCAACACCCGAGTAAAAAAACAACTACACCGACTAAAACTATGTTGTTACCACGAAACACCATGGGCAAAGTGTAGTCTAACAATAACTGCCTTACAAGAAGATTTTATTTAAAAAGATCCTTGCCACCAAGTATGGGTGTCTTGGAAAGTAATTGAGCATATACACTCAGCTCACCCGTGGTTCCAGATTTTGCTTTACCATCAGGATTTATATCATTGAGAGCAAAAGAAAAGAACCGTCTCATGTGTGCCATTAAATCTACCCTTGTATCTTCTTTATTACTTCTTGAATTAAATGTTTTTTTTGTAAGATTGTAAATCACATATGGTTTTCCATTTTTATCAACGGCCATTGCTCGGCTTTGTGGTCCATAGTATTGGTTCTCGGCGGTGGCGGGGAGGTCGCCTTGTTCATTTCCAGCAAGGATGCGTTGTTGGATCACGAGCGGATCATCTACAGAGAAAGTGAATGATTCACTTGGCTCATCGAAGCTGCCGTATTTCACATTGCCATTGGCGTCCATCTCATAGGCTTTTACGGTGTAGGTCAGGGGCTCGCCTGCTTTCTCCGCGGCGGCTTTTGCAGTGTAGTAGTCTTTAAGCATTTTCTCAGCCTCGGCGGGTGTCGTCGGGTAGCTGCGGGTCGTGAGCATGGCGTAGGCGAGATCGGTGGATTGTTGGATCGCGGCGCGGGCTTCGGGGGTGAAGTTGCGCATCATGGTCTGGATTTTGTCGTTCCAGTATTTGTCATCAGATTTGTCGAATAGGAAGGTGATTTTGTCGTTCACCACGCCCACCAGCTCGTTGGGGTGTTGTTTTTCTGCTTCCGCCTGGAGCTGGGTGATGGTGTTGGTTGCGGTGATTTCAGGGCTTGGGGGGGTGGGTGTGGGGGTTACGTGAGCAGTCGCGGTCATTTCCACGCGGGGCGTGGCGGTGGGCGCGGATGTTGGCAATGCAAAGATGGTTGCGGTCGGCGCTAGTATCTGCGTTGGCGCATCGGTTGGTTTTGCAGAACCGCACGCGGTTAAAAAAATCATCCCAATGGCATACATGCTTACGGCATTTATTTTTTGCATGTGAATCCCTCGTTGCGGCATTTTCTCATAGGTCAGCCATTAACCGGGCGATTGAAATCGCGCCTCGCGAGCCTTTGGCTGAGCGTCCGCCTGCGCGGACGCGCCTGTGTCGGCGCAGGCCGACACTCGGCAGGATGCCCGTTAGGCGCGATTTCAATCGCCCGGCCAAACGATTTATTCGGGTAATGTCATTTTGTCCACCCCCCGCCCTGCCCTGCGCGAGGAGCTTTATCTGGGTTCATAGCCCACACTCCTGAGCAAGGCTGGGACGAGCGTGCTGACAATTTGCGGCGGCGTGGGTTCGTTGGTGGTGATCCAACGGATGACCAGCGCGTAGATCGCGCCCATCCACGCCACCGAGATCACATCCACGTTCACCGGCGGAATCTCGCCCAGTTTGATGGCCTCTTTGAGATACGAGGCGATCAACCGCGCAAACCGGTCGTTGATGGCGTTGCGCTTGTCCTCAAACGCCACACCCAGCCCAACCGCCTGCACCAGCAGCACCTTGGCCGGGCGGCGATACGAGCTAAACGTGTCAAGGCAGACTTCAATCGCCACGCGCACGCGATCCATGCCCGCCTTCTCTTTCTGGATGGCATCGGTCACGCGCCGTTCCAGCAGGTCGGCGAACTTGTCCACCAGCGCCAGAAAAAGTTTTTCTTTGTTGGGAAAATGAAAGTAGATGGCGCCTTTGGATGTTTTGGAGTGGTCGGCGATCTCATCCACCCGCGCCGAGTGATAGCCCTTCTCGGCAAACACATCCAGCGCGGCATCCAAAATTGTGCCGCGCGTGTCGCCCATCTCTTCCGTTGAAATAAAAGGTTGCTCCGCGTGGAGCGGTGTTTGTTTTGCCATCTTATCGCCTAAACCTCACTGGTCTGCGAGACCTGTGAGGTTTGCAAGTCACAGACCGACTGGTCGGTTTGTAGTATAACGCGATGAGATTAAGATGGATAAAGGGGATGAACGGGATTTATTTTTCTCCGCGGAGGCGCGGAGACGCAAAAGAAAGAAAATTCTCTGGATCTCCGCGCCTCCGCGGTGAATTCACTTCCAACAATCCAGAAAAAACGAAACGGCCACCCATTCGGATGACCGTTTCGCCGCGCCATGGCTCTCTCTAGAGAAGGTTCTCCAGAGGTGAAGCCATGGCGCTGAGTTTCGGACTACTCATAGGCTATCACCTCCGTATTAAAAGATAGCGATTCAAGTATTGCCTCGGTCTCCCGAAACAATGCGCGAGACTATACCACACGCCAGCATAAACACAAATGCCAGGTCCACCAGAAAAAAGGAGTTGTCCACAAACCCGTGCGCGAACACATCGGCAAACAAACCCACCATCGCCACGCCCAGCCAGCGGTCAATTTTTAGCAGCTTGCGCAGGTTGATGGCCAACCCGGCCAGCAAAACGCCCCACGCGGCCACGCCCGCCGCGCCCAGCCGCGCCAGCGTGTCAAAAAAGAAGTTGTGCGCGTGCGAAAGATTTGGCTCTTGCCACGCCGCGGGCGTGATGTAAAACCCACGGTAGGCATACAAAAAGTTATCTGGCCCCACGCCAAACAGCGGATGATCGCGGAACATCTCCCACGCGCTTTGCCACAAATTGATGCGGAAGAACCCGGTGCCGTTCACCAAATCCAGCGCGTTGGCCAGCCGCGTGCCGCGCAAAAGCGGGTTCAGCGCGCCGCTAAACAACAACATCAGGCCGATGGCGCCCGCGCCGAGCAAGACCCACCCCACCCGCCGCCACTTGCCGCCCGCCGCAAAACACATCGCCAAAACAGAGGCGGGCAAACCCAGCAACAACGCCCCGCGCGATTGCGTGAGCGCCAGCGCAAACGTGACGAGCGCCAGCGCGAGAAGCGGGATAAACCTCACAGATTTGCGAAGACCTGTGAGGTTTTTGAAACTTGCCAATGTGTAAACGACCAGCAACGGCCACGCCCGCCCCAAAAACAAAGAGTCGTTGTTGGGCGACCCATACACGCTGCGAATGCGCGGCAGCCCGCCCTCGGCGGCAAAGCGAATGCCCCGCGCGTAATTGAACAGCCCAATGCCCGCCACCGCCACCGCGCCCGCCAAAAACCCGCCCAAAATCAGGCGCAGTTGGTCGCGGTTGAGCGATGACGCGCGGAGGATGAGATACACCGCCGCCGACTCGGCGATGACCACCCGCACCTCACGGAACGCCTCCACGCGGTATTGCGCCTGCATGGCCGAGGCAAACGAGACCAGCACAAGCAAAAGCACACCCGCATCCAGCAGGGTAACGCCAAACCTCACAGGCTTGCGCCAACCTGTCAGGTTTTTGAGCGCAAACGAGACCAAACACATCAGCGTGAGCAGTTCCACCATGCTAAACGCGCTGGCAAACAGGCGTTGGGGGATGAGGTAAAACGGGATGAAGAACGCGAGCAACATCAAACCCACCTCCAGCCGCAAAAGCACCAGCACAAACAAAACGGCCAGCGCAATCAGGCTGACCACCAGCGCGGGCGACCAAAACAACACGCCAGAGGCCGCGCCGCTGATAATGACGTTGGCGGGCAAACCCAAATTGCGGTAGGCCGTGGCCGCATCTTGCGCCCAGGAAAGCCAGGCCGCCAGCCATGTGCCGAGGGCCGCCGCGACCGCCACAAGCGCGGGCGGGGAGACGTGTTCGCGCAGGCCGCGTATCCCATCGGCCCAACGCGCAAACCGAAACAGCCCCACAAAAACGACCGCGCACAAACCGGCCAGCGCCAGCAGCGCCATCCCCAGCCAGCCGGGCAGGCCAGTGGCCGCGCTTGCGCCGGGCACCCAGCCAATGAGCGCCCATTGATTCCAGCCGCGATCTACAAACACCTGCGCGGTGTGAACGCCCGCGCCCAAACCGCTGGCCACCGGCACGGTTTCCACGCGCGGGGCCAGGTCTGGCGAGGTCATGATGAGATACGCGCCGCGCCCGTTTGGGCCGGTTTCGCTGGGCAAAAGATTGGCCGGCTTGCCATCCACCTGCACAAACGAATAGGCGCGGTAATCGCCGCGCCGCACAATGAGCGCAAGCGAATCGCCGGTGAAAGTGAACGTCACGCGGGCGTCCTCGCGCTGGGGGATGTCTGCGCCGAGGTTGCTAAACCGCCACTCCGGGCTGAACTGAGCCGCCGGGTTGGGCGCGCAGTTCGCCGCGCCATCGCACACCGCAAAAAGCTGAGCGCGAGGCGCGGGCATGGCCCCGCTTTTTAGCGCGGCCAGCGCATCGGTCAAACTTTGTAAAACTGGGCGCGGCTGGCCGCCCTGATCGTAAAGGGCAAAACCCCATTCCGCGCTGTTAAGCGAAGCGGCGGGTTGCGCCGCCCGCACAAACATCGCGCCAGCCCAGCTCCACTCGCCAGCCGCGCGGGCGATGGCGCTCCGGGTGTAATCGGCCTGAGCCGCCTCGCTCACGCCGCTCCACGGGCTGGCCTCGCCTTTCCAGTTGGGCAGTTGGGCGTTCCATCCAAATTGGGTGAGCCAAATGGCTTTATCGGCGTCGCCATTCCGCGCCATCTCCTCGCGCATCAAAATCACGTGAGAGAAGTTCAGCACGCCCGCGTCCACGCGCCGGTCATCGGGCGGGATGTCAAAGCCATAGGGTTTGGCGGCGGCGACATCAAAAAAATCTTTGCCGCCCAACTCGTACAACTTGCGCAGGTAAATCTGGGGCGCAAGGTTCACTTCGCTTTGCTCAACGGTTGGGGCCAGCCCGGCCAGCAGGGTGATGGCGTTTGGGCTGGCTTCGCGGATGGCGGCGCGGGTTTGTTTGAGCAAGGCCAAATACGCGCTTGGGTTGATGAGGCCGTTGCCCCACGCAGCGGACAGGTTCGGCTCGTCCCAAATTTGGTAGGCCATCACGCCCGGGTCGTAGCGCGTGGCAAAAGCTTTGGCAAAGCTGGCAAAGGCAGATGGATTTTGCGGCGGCGCGGTTTGGGTGGCTGGCGCTTGCGCGTTGCCAGATGGTCCTCGCGCCCATTCTGGCGTGGTGAGCAGCACGGCCAAAATTTGAATGCCGTGTTTGCGGGCGGCGGCAAAAATGCGGTCGGGCGCAGACCAATCTGCCGCGCCTTGTTTTGGCTCAAGCTCGGCCCACTTAAATTCCTGGCGGATGTACTTTACGCCGCGCGAGGACAGATCGGCGAGGAGCGCATCCAGCGCGGCGGGGTCGTATTGCTCCAGCGATGCGTTCACGCCCACGCGCAGCGCGGCAGCGTAACGCACGGGCGCGGCGGGCTGGGTTGTGCCGCGCGTTTGGAACGCCCGCGCCTGGCTGATGGCAGATGCGCCCGCCAATGCCAGCACCATCACCACCAGGGCGATGAGCGAAAACACGCGGGCGGGTTTTGCAGATAGTTGCGCTGGCATGAGTTGGGGGGAATTTTATGCCAACGCCGTTTAGCGCTCCGGGCGCATCCCAACAAGTTGGGCAAAGCGCCCGGAGCGCTTGAGATGTTAATTCAACCGTGAGCCAGAAAAATCTATGCCAGACGCGGCGAGGAAATCCATTTCTTCCAACGCATCGGCGGCGGCATCGGCAATTTCGTCGTCATCCGATTCGGCGGCCTGCTCCAGGAAGGTGCGGGCCTGGGCGTTGCCAATCATCGCCAGCGCATCAATCGCAGAGATGGCGACAAACGGGAGCGGGTCGTCAATCAGCTTGCCCAGCACGGGCACAACGTCCACCATCTCCAGCGAACCCGCAGCGGTGGCGGCCTCGGAGCGCATATCCTCGTTGGGGCTGGAAAGTTCTTTGCGCACAAAGTCCTCGTAGGCTTCGTTGGCGCTAACACCCATCGCGGTCATCGCGCTCACGCGCAGGTTTTCATCCTCGGATTTGTAGGCCGAGCGGATGCGGTAATCCACTTCCTCGTTGGTCACGCTGGCTACCGAGATGAGGGCGTTGCCATACACCGGCGAGGTCTCGGCCTCGGTGAGCAACGCGCCCATGAGCGCGGCGTACGCTTTGTCGTAGCGGCGCTCGCCCAGCTTGCCCAGCACGCCAGCCAAAATAAATACGCTCAGCGAATCGGCGGCCTCGGCGCGAACTTCCTCGCTGGGGTCGCGACGCAATATTTCGCACAGCGGATCAAGCAGCCTGTCATCCGAGTTGAATTGCAGCCCTTCGAGCGCGGCCAGCCGCACCCGGGGATCGGGATCGGTCATGATGCGCATGAAGATCGGGTCGTAATTTAGCTCGAACTCGTCTTCCAGTTGGGTGGCCAGTTTTTCGGCCACATAAGCGCGGCGGTCTGGCGCGATGCCATCCCACGCAGCCGCAAACTTTGCCAGTTTTGGCTCATCCAACTCGTTTAGCGTTTTGAGCGCGGCATTGCTCAGCGGTTCTGCGCCACTCATGGCGCTTAAAGTTTCGGCGAAAGAGAATTTTTTCTTGTCTGACATTTTTAATTAACGTGGATGAAAAGGATAAAAAGAATGAATTGGATGAACAGGAAAAACCCTGCTCATCCAGGTTCAAAATTTAGGGCAAAACCACCGGCTTGACAAGATCCATCACCACGATGACAACCGCGAGGGCGAGGACGAAGATCATGCCAACGGCGTGCACCCATTGCTCGCGGGCGGGGTCTACCCGGCGGCCACGAATGGCCTCGATGAAAATGAAGACCAACCGACCGCCATCCAACGCAGGGATGGGCAGCAAATTGGACAAGCCAATGAGGAAGCTGAGGATGCCCGCAAAGCGCACAAAGGCGAACAAACCTTGTTGAAGGAGCGACGCGCCAATCATGGTGATGCCCACCGGGCCAACGGGCCGCGCCTGCTCCAGCGTCATGCGGCCAGAGATGAGGTCGCCCGGCAAGCGGGCCATCCCTTTGAGCATGGTCGCCAAATCGTCAAACGCCATGCTCGCGGCCTGCGGCACGGTGTAATTGACGCGAGCGCTGCTGACCACCGGGAAGCCCAGAGACACACCCAGCGGCGCGGTGGCGTCGGCGTTGGCGGGGATGGCGCCCTTGAGCGTAATTTCGCTCGTGGCGGCCCCATCTTTGCGTTGAACAATTGCGGTGAACTCTTTGCCCACCGAGGCGCGGGCCTGGTCGCGCAAATGGGTCGGCTCGATGGCCGCGCCATCACCCGCGAGTTTTTCCAGCATGTCCACGCCGTTGACCGAGAGCACGACGTCGCCTTGCTTAAAGCCAATGGCCTGCGCGGGCGAGCCATCGCGCACGCTGTCTATGCGGTAACGCACGGCGGTGGGCTGCTCGGCCAAAACCAAATAGGCAAAAAACAAAATGACGACGGCCGAGAGAAAGTTTGCCAGCGGCCCGGCAAAAATGATGACCGCCCGCCAGAATTTGCTGGCCGCGCTAAAACTGCGCGGGTCGTCGTGGGCGTCATCGGGGTTTTCGCCGGTCATGCGCACAAACGCGCCAAAGGGCAGCCAGTTGAGCGAATAGGTCGTATCGCCGCGCTGGGCCAGCTTGACCGCGCGGGGCGGCAAGCCCATGCCAAATTCTTCTACGCGCACGCCCGCGCGTTTGGCGGCCAGAAAGTGCCCCAGCTCGTGCACCAGCATCAGCGGGCCAAGCAGGACGATAAACACAAGAAATAGTGTGATTGGATTCATGTAATTGTTGGTTGTTGGTTACTCGTTAACCTCAGGCTCAACTATAACTATCAGAGGGATATTAGACCAGATGGGAATGAGGGGATTTTAAGCATAGCGAGATAATCCACTTGGAGATTCAATGGATATCAAATTTCTTGTCGCGCTTTTGCCCATCATCTTCATGCTCCACGACTTCGAAGAGATCATCATGTTCAAGCCGTGGCTAATGAAAAACCGCGCCGAAGTGCGACGCAGATTCTCCGCCGTTGATCGCGTGCTAACCAAAAGCCACGATCATCTTTCCACCTCGGCATTTGCGGTGGCGGTTCTGCACGAACTTTTGATCATCGCGGTCATCACCTATGCCTCGTTGTTTAGCAACACGTATCACTGGTGGTTTGGGGCGTTTGCGGCATTCTCGCTGCACTTGCTGGTTCACATTGCGCAATGGATCATCTTTGGCAAATACGTGCCGTTTGTCATCACCTCCATCGTGTTGTTGCCATACTGCGTGTTTACGCTCACCCAGTTTTTGCAAGTTACCAGCATGACACCCGCGCAGATGGCGCTCTGGGCGGGGATTGGCATCGCGATCACGCTCGCCAGCTTTCCATCCGCGTTTTTCTGGGCGGGCAAGTTTGAGGCGTGGAAGAGCGCGTATCTCTCCCCCACCCTCTAAGCCCCAGCGCCATCTTAAGGCGCGGCGTGTTTGTTTCTAGCGCGGCACAATTTTGATGGTTGTGGCTTTTATCTCTGGCACAACCATTGGGGCCACGTATTGCGGGTAACGGGTGTATTTGGCGCGGTAGGCTGCGTCAATCTGATTGTTAATGTCGGCATCCGTCTCATCCGCAAACGCCACGGCCTTATCAACCCCGCCAGTTTTTATGCGCCCCTCGCGCCGCGCCCGAACCCCGCGATACCAACCCCCGGCGGGGCCTCGCGCCGAGCGGACATAGATGTCATCGCCTACGCGCACAGCCCAAATCGTCACAAACTTGCGCAGCGTATCATCTTTTCGCAAGGCCGCGATCTCCAGTTCTTCGGCTTTTTCAATTTTGTCCAATTCATCTTTTGTCCAAACTGCCATGTGTATCTCCTTTGCATTTCTTGCCGTTAAAGCGAACCCGTTTCCGCGTCTTTTGCGCAAGTTGATTTCTCATCTTATTAATTGATTCAATACCGGTCGCCCACAACCTTAATTTGCTCCATGGCGGTCTTGAGTTGGCTGAGATCATCCGCCGTTAATTGAACATTGACCGCGTCATTGTTTTCATCCAGCCGTTCCAGTTTGCGCGAGCCTGGGATGGGCACGATCCAGGGTTTTTGCGCCAGCAGCCAGGCGAGGGCAATCTGGGCGGGCGTGGCTTTTTTCTTCGCGCCCATGCTCTCCAAAAGATCAATCACCACGCGATTGGCCTTGATCGCCTCTGGCGTAAAGCGCGGGTTGCGGCTGCGAATATCTGTGCTGGAGTAAGTCGTGCTTTCATCCACTTTGCCGGTCAGGTAGCCGCGCCCCAGCGGGCTGTATGGCACCAGACCAATGCCAAGCTCTTCCAGCGTGGGCAAAATATCCTTTTCGATGTCTCTCCACCAGAGCGAATACTCGCTTTGCAGGGCGGTCACGGGCTGAACGGCGTGAGCGCGGCGAATCTGGTTCGCATCGGATTCCGAAAGCCCAAAGTGCTTAACCTTTCCGGCTTGAATCAAGTCTTTGACCGCGCCAGCCACATCCTCAATTGGCACGTTTGGGTCGGGGCGATGTTGGTAAAACAAGTCAATCGCATCCACGCGCAGGCGCTTGAGCGAGGCCTCGGCCACGCGCTTAATTTGCTCCGGGCGGCTGTCTTGGCCCGCGGCTGTGACCGGGCCTTTGACCGGGTCGTGTCTCCAGCCAAATTTTGTGGCAATCACCACCTGGCCTTTGAATGGCTCCAGGGCTTCGCCCACCAATTCTTCGTTGGTAAATGGGCCATACACCTCGGCGGTGTCAAAAAACGTTACGCCGCGTTCAACCGCCTTGCGAAGAAAGTCAATCATCTCTTGCTTGTCGGTTGGCTTGTCGCCAAAGCTCATTCTCATGCAGCCCAAGCCAATGGCCGAGACTTCCAAACCGCTATTTCCAAGTTTTCGTTTTTGCATTTTTAATCTCCTTGCATCCAGTAAAACCCGCATCTTCAAAAAAATATTGTATGTTTTTTTGCTTTGGATGGATATAATGAATCTTGAGGAAAATTGAACAATCCTGCAAACATTGTGAGCAATGGAAACCAAACCCCCGCGACACCACTTCAACACGCGGGAGGAAAAACGCGCCAGCTACAAGGCCACCAGCGCGAGCTGGCCGAGCTGATTGAGAATGCCATCCACCACCAGGACGGAAAAATTGAGCCAATTAAGGGCTTGCATTTCAATCGTCTGTCCTCTCCGGTCAATGCCGCCCACGCCGTATCTGTGCCTTGTTTTTGTGTAATTGCCCAGGGCAGCAAAGAAATTTTCTTGGGCGATAAGCGATTTCTGTATGACCCATCCCACTATTTGCTTATTTCGGCCAAGTTGCCAACGGTGGGTTGTGTTTTGGAGGCGTCTGAGGAGCGACCTTATTTGAGTCTGCGGCTGGAGCTTGAGCCAGCGGTGGTTAGCTCGGTGATGATGGAGGCGGCGCGGGCCGCGCCACAAAGCCGCGCCGATGTGAAGGCCGTCAATGTGAGCGGGCTGGATGCGGATTTACTGGACGCGGTGGTGCGGCTGGCGCGGCTGGTAAACGCTCCCGCCGAAGCGCCCTTCCTCGCCCCGCTCATCACGCGAGAAATTGTGTACCGTTTGTGGATGGGAGAGCTGGGCGACCGGTTGCGCTACATCGCGGCGTCCAGCGGCTACACCCCGTTCATCATTCAGGCCATCAAACGCCTGCATCAAGATTTTGACCAGCCGCTGCGCATTGGCACCATCGCTCACGAGGTGGGCATGAGCGTCTCCGGCTTTCATCACCAGTTTAAGGCCGTAACCGCCATGAGCCCGCTGCAATTCCAAAAACGGCTGCGGCTTCAGGAAGCCCGCCGCCTGATGCTGGGCGAGGGGCTGGACGCCGCCAGCGCAGGGTACCGCGTGGGGTATCAGGATGCCTCGCACTTCAATCGGGAGTACAAGGATCTGTTTGGCCTGCCGCCCATGCGCGACGTGGAACGCCTGCGGGAAACCGCTCAAGTCAACCGCGTTTTGCGGGCGGAGTAAGCGAGCCTTTGCGCCCGCTTTGTTTGCTTACCTAAAACAGACGTTAGGCAGCTGCGTGATCACGAATCATCACCAACGCCATCTTAAAATTGGTGATGGCTTTTACGGCGTGCGTAACGCCCGCGGGCAAAACAAGCATTTGTCCCGTGCTGAGGTGATACGCGGTTCCGCCAAGCATGACTTCGGCTTCGCCATCCAGCGCAATCAGCGGCGCATCGTAAGGCGCGGTGTGCTCGCTCAGGCCCTCGCCTTGGGCAAACGCGAACAACGTAAACGTGCCAGCCTTTTTGTTGATGACGGTTTTGCTCACCACCGAGTTGGGCTGGTATTGCACAAGGTCGGTGAGGGTGTGGACGGTGTTAGTCATACCGCAGATTTTAGCGGATCGTGAGGATGACGGGGAACCGAAGACGGAAGACGGTTAATTGCCGTCCTCCGTCTTCGGTCTTCCGTCCTAAACAACGATATTCACCAGCCGCCCCGGAACGACCAGAACCTTGCGGGCGGGCTTGCCTTCCATGAATTTCTGCGCGCCAGCGGTGGCCAAAGCGACTTCGCGCACGGTGGCCTCATCTGCCCCAGATGCAACCGTGATGCGGTCGCGCACTTTGCCGTTCACCTGCACCGCGATCTCGACTTCGTCCTCGCGGGCCGCAGCCTCATCGGCCACCGGGAAAGCCTGCTGGTGGATGGAATACCCGTGCCCCATCTGCGCCCAGATTTCCTCGGCCATGTGCGGCGCAATGGGCGCCAACAGCCGCACCAAAATATCCACGCTCTCTTTCCACGCGGGCGTGCCCACCAGCCCGGCATCTCGCGCTTTGAACAGCGCGTTGGTGAATTCCATCATGGCTGCCACAATCGTGTTGAAGCTAAACGACTTCAAATCGCGCTCGTAGCGCATGATGGTTTGATGCGCGATGCGGCGAAGGTCTTTCTCGACAGCGGACGATGGACGATGGACGTTAGACGATGAATCTCCATCGTCCATCGTCTGTCGTCCATCGTCTATTTCCTCGGCAAACAACGCAATCCGCCACACGCGATCCAGCCAGCGGCGTACGCCCGGCACACCCTGCGTATTCCACGGCACAGTTTGGGCAAAATCGCTGATGAACATCTCGAACCCGCGCAGGGCATCTGCGCCATGCTCGGCGATCACCTCATCTGGCGTGATGACGTTGCCCTTGGATTTGCTCATCTTCTCAAAAAATTCGCGGCCTTTGTCATCCACCCGTTTGTTTGGTGAGAGGATCATGCCCTGGTTACGCAACGCCTTAAACGGCTCAATCGCGTTCACCACGCCGATATCGTGCAGCACTTTGAACCACATGCGGGCATACAGCAAATGCAGCACGGCGTGTTCCGCGCCGCCCACATACATATCCACCGGCGACCAGTAATTGATCTTCTCCGGGTCGCCAATAATTTTGTCGTTGTGCGGGTCGGCAAAGCGAATGTAATACCAGGATGAGCAGGCCCAGGTCGCCATCGTGTCGGTCTCGCGGCGGCCATCTGGCGCGTTCACAAATGATGGAATCGTGTCCAGCGGAGATTCGCCGTTTGGCCCCGGCTCGTATTGCGGCACATCGGGCAAGATCACCGGCAACGCGCTCTCTGGCACGGTCACAGGGCCATCGGCGGTGTGCACAATGGGGATGGGCGTGCCCCAATACCGCTGGCGGCTAATCAACCAATTGCGAATGCGGTAATTGACGCGCCGTTTGCCAAAGCCCAACTTCTCGCAATACTCGGTGGCCATGCGGATGCAAGCTTTGCCATCTGGCCCGGTGCCCAAGCCGGTGATGGGGCCGCTGTTCACCATCACGCCTTCCTTTTCCTCGTACGCCCTTTCCATCAACGATGAATCCGCCGTCCACCGTCTTCCGTCTTCGGTCTGCGGTTGCACCACCACTTTGATGGGCAAACCGAACTTGCGGGCAAAGTCAAAGTCGCGCTGGTCATGGGCGGGCACGGCCATAATCGCGCCGGTGCCGTAACCCATCAGCACATAGTCCGCCGTCCAAACCGGTATCTTTTCTCCGTTCACCGGGTTGATGGCATACGCGCCGGTGAAGACGCCGGTCTTGTCCTTGCCTTCTTCCGTGCGTTGCTCATCGGTCTTGCCCTTGGCCTGGGCGATGTATTTCTCAACCGCCGCGCGTTGCTCTGCGGTCGTGATCTGCAACGTCAGCGGGTTCTCTGGCGATATCACCATGAACGTCGCGCCCCAAAGCGTGTCTGGGCGGGTGGTAAACACGCGAATAGACGGGAGACGGGAGACGGAAGACGGCTGTCCGTCCTCGGTCTTACGTCCTCCGTCTAATTTAAACTCCACTTCCGCTCCCTCGCTCTTGCCAATCCAGTTTTTCTGCATGGTCACGATGCGCTCCGGCCAGTCCACCGTGTCCAAATCGTTAATCAAACGCTCGGCAAACGCGGGAATGCGAAAGAACCACTGGTTAAACGTGCGCTTGATGACCAGCTCGCCGCTGCGCCACGCGCGGCCATTCTCCACTTCCTCATCGGCCACCACCACCTTGTCTTTGGGGTCCCAATTCACCGTGCTTTCTTGCTGGAAGGCCAACCGGAAGTTGGACAAATACGTGTTCTGTTCGCGCTTGCTCATGCCGCGCCATTCTTCCGCGCTGATGGGTTTCGCGCCTTTCGTGACCACGCCCACAAACTCGGCGTGTGTGTCAATGTAATCAAAAATTTGCTGCGAGCCACGCTCAGCCAGTTCCTTCTCCAGGTCGGCAATGGGCGTGGTTTTATTTTTGCGCGGGTCATACCACGAGTTGAAAATCTGGACAAAAATCCACTGCGTCCAGCGGTAATAATCATCGTGAGCGCTGTTTATCAACCGCGACCAGTCATAGCTCAATCCCATCAACTTGTATTGGCGCACGTAGTTTGCGCTGTATTTTTCGTTCAGGTCGTGCGGGTTCACCTTCAGCTTAATAGCCGCGTTCTCGGTGGGCAGGCCAAACGCGTCAAAGCCCATCGGGTGCAGCACGTTGTAGCCTTTCATGCGGTAATACCGCGCAATCACATCCGTTGGCACATAGTTGCGGGCATGGCCTACGCTCATCCCCTCGCCCGATGGATACGGATAAAAATCCAGAATGTAATACTTGGGCTTGGAGGCATCTGTGCCGGTTTTATACAGCTCATCTTGTTCCCAGCGCTTTTGCCACCTGGGTTCAATTTCCTGCGGAATGTATTTGTCGCTCATTTTGGTTTTCCTCGCTTGCGCGTTTATGCGCGTTTAAAAACTTCTGTGCAAATCTTGATCGTTCATCACCAAAACACATTTACGGAGCGTGATTAAAACGCCCCTAACTAAGGCTGAACCGGGTGAATCGTTTGCTCATCATAGGTTTGTTTGTTCAAAATCAAATAGACTTACGCAAAAATCAAAATCGTCATTCCCGCGCACGCGGGAATGACGGATATCCTTCTAACTCGCCGAAAAACAAAAATCCCACTCGTCTTTTCAGGGACGAGTGGGATTCGTGGTACCACCCTGATTTGCAAGCGCACGCGCCTGCCTTCGTTTGCGCGGCTCCCCGCGCGGGCGCAAGCTCGCAGACGAGTTCGGTCTTGCATTGCGGTCCTCGTCTTCCGCTGTGTCAGGCTCGCACCTCTCTGGTCCTGGCTCGCTGTGAGGATGACCTACTACTTCTGGTCGTTGCTCGCGTATTTAATTAGAAGTGGACCTGAGGGGATTTGAACCCCTGACCTTCTCAATGCCATTGAGACGCGCTCCCAACTGCGCTACAGGCCCAACGGAGTAAATTATACACGCAAGAAAAATAAAATCCGCGCGGGTCACACACGACCCGCGCGGATTTTTATGCTCTACACGTTACACAATACTCACCGGCTTAGTGCCCGGTTGTAAACGTAAACGTTGGCGCGTCCTGCGCGCCCGCATCGCCGTTATCTGCGCCGTGCAGACCAGTGGTAAACCGCACCTGATACTGCGTGTTCGCAGCCAGCGGTGCAGCAGGGATGAACGAGACCACGCTGCCCGTGGCGGTGTAGCTTCCGCTCACGCTCACGCCCGATGCCTGAGCCGTCACCAGCATGGTTGCGCTGGTCACCGTGCTGGCGTTGATGTCGCGGCTGAAGGTGTACACCAGCGTCGAGCCAATCGCCACACCGGTTGCGCCGTTGGCCGGCGACGCCGCCACCACGATTGGGTCGCGCCAGTTCTCAACGGTCAGATCAACATTCTGCACGCCGTTTGTGCCATACGCCGCAACAATGGAGCGGTTGTTCGTATTCACGACATCGCCCCACCATTCCACTTTGTCCCACGTGCCGCGCGCAAACTTATACATGAACGTCACGCCATCTGGCACAGTTAGCGTGATGGCCCAGTGTGTGGCATCAACCTTGGTCAACGCCAGATAGCCCGGATCCCACGCCGCGCCCAGAATGCTGGCCGTGTCGCCTGGCATGTAAACGGTGTCGCCTGCTGGCGTAAAGGCTGGCACGGTCACGTTGAACTTCATCGTCACCATGCGCTGGGTGGCCTGCTGGCACACCTGGTTAGATGCCGCGCTCTTGTTAAAGCTGGTGTCCACCGCCTTGATGGTGTAGCAATACGTCACGCCTGCCAGCACGGTGGCGTCATCAAACGCGGTTGTGCCCGCCATCACGCGGCCAATCATCGCCCCATCGCGATACACATCATAGGCATACAAGTCAGTCGCGCTCACCGCATCCCACGCCAGGCTCACGCTCAGCGGGCTCCAGTTGGTGGCCCGCAGGTTGGCTGGCGCGGCTGGCGCGGTGGTATCGGCAGATGAGGCCACGGTCAGCGAAGCAAACTCGCCATCCGAGATGCTGGTGTGATGGAATTCCTTCACCCCGCCATCTGGCGTAAACCGGAAGTCCACGTCATACACGCCCGCAACTTCTGGCCGGATGGTGGCGGTGTAAATATCAAACGGAACGCCATCCATTGCGCCCATCACCCGCACATAGTCTGGCACATACAAGCCTTTGTCCTCGGCATCGCGGGCATATTGAGCGGGCATCCATGTCCACTCGGTTGTGCCCTGCAAGCGGTAGCCAATTTGGCCGATGATGTTCTCGCCCTGCCCTGCCTTGTCGGTGACGCCAAAGGACAGAACCGCCGCGCTGAACTCTGCGCTGGGCGCAAGGCCAATCGTGTGCGTCATCACTTTGGGTTGCAGATTCACCACCCAGTTGAGCGGCGCAAACGGCAACACGCACGCCTCGTTAGAGTAGCCGCTCTCGTTGCCAGCCGCATCCACCGCTGTGACCACATAGCACCAGTTGCGCGCATTCACAATGCCGCTGTCTGTGTATGGGCTGGTCGCCGTCTCGGCCACAAAGCTATATGCGCCGCCGCTCAGCATAGAGCGATACACGCGATACTTCGCGCCCGCGCCGCTAATGGCCAGCGTGGCGCTGGCGTTACCCTTGCTGGCTGTGATGGATGGCGCGGCAGGCGTGGCGTTGTTGCCACTCTCGCGCACCAGGTAGGCTGCGCTGTTCGCGCCCAGTTCCAGCGTAAGCTTGCCGCCAGAAACAGACACGCCCGCAGAGCCATCGGCCAGAATAAAGCCCGTGCCATCTGGCGCAAATGTTGCGGGGATGGAAACATTAACGGTCGCAGCTGCGCCCCGGTTGACAGCCACGATGCCCAGGTCGGCGCCCAGCTTGCGGCCCAACACCAGCACGTTCGCGGTGTCATCCACCAAAAGCGGCACAACCGAGCCTGTGCGCATGGCTGGGTGGGCATTGCGAGCCGCGCCCAGGCCAGCGTAGTAATCGCGCATGGCCGTATCAAACGTGTTGTAGCTGCCGGTTGTGTCTGGCCAGGGGAATGGCAGGCGGTTGTATGGGTCGTCCTGTTTGTCGCCGCCAATACCCTCCGCGCTTGCGCCAACTTCATCGGCGTAATACGTGGTGGGCGCGCCGGGCAGCGCATACAGCAACGCCGCAATCATCATTTGGCGCTTGTCGGTCTCGGTCTTGCTCAAATCGGTGTCACCATATTCTTTCAGAATGTAGCGCAGGCGGTTTGTGTCATGGCTGTCCAGCAAGTTCATCATGGCCTGCACGGCTTGCGTTGGGTAGTCCTCGTACAACGCCATGATTGAGCCAACCAATTGCGAAGGTGTGAGCGCGTAAATTGTGTTGTCGCCGTTGCTATCGTTGTCGGTGTAGTTCGTGTCACGCATCAGGCCAATGAGGGCCTTGCGCAGGCGGTAGTCCATGCCGCCATCCATTTCATTGCCCAGCAACCATGCGCTCTCATCGTTCCACTCTTCAATCAGCATGGCGCTTTGCGGGTTCACCGCGCGAATCCGAGCGCGGAAGGTCTCCCAGTAATCGTTGGCGGGGGCGTTGGCAAGACCGGGGTCAATATCACCGCCCACATCAAACCGCCAGCCGCTGGCGCCGTGCTGTATCCAGTATGGCCCAATGGCGTTTTGGCTGTTGATGAAGTAATCGCGCACAGCGGGCGTTCCGGCCTTTAGCTTTGGCAATGAATCGAAACCAAACCACGAGGTGTAGTTGGCCGGGCCAGCGCACACGCCCGCCGCATTGGCCGTAAAGTAATACCAGTCTCGGTATGTGGATGATGCGCTCTCGCACGCGCCTACGCTGGTGTAACGCCCGTAGCGGTCAAAGTAAATCGAATCACTGGAGGAGTGGTTGAACACGCCATCCAAAATGATCTTCATCCCGCGCGTGTTCGCGCCCTGCACCAGCGCATCCCAGGTGGTCATATCACCAAAGGCTGGGTCAATTTGGGTGTAATCGGTTGTGTCGTATTTGTGGTTGGATGGCGACTTGAAAATGGGGTTGAGATACAACACCGTGATGCCAAGGTCGTGCAGATAATCCAACTTGTCCACCACGCCTTGCAGGTCGCCGCCGTAAAAGTTCTGGCTATACACGCCCGGGCAGGTCGAACCCGCATCGCGCGGGTCGCAAATGTTGGCGTTCCAGTCGGCCTGATTAGAGCGATAGATGGTGGTGTGTTCGTTGTAAAAGAACTGGCCCGCGGCGGGGTCGTTGGCCGTGTTGCCATCGCGGAAGCGATCCACAAAAATTTGATACATCACGCCGTTCTTCAACCAATCTGGCGTGGTGTAATCTGGTGAATACACGGTCAGTTGGAAGGGGCTGCTGCCCGCCGTGTCTGCGGCTTTGCCCGCGCCACCTTTAAGCCACGGGTTTCCGCCGCGCGTGCTGTCATCTTCGTAGTAAGCGGTCGCTGCGCCATCCCGCGCCACAAAGCGATACCACAACAAGGTTGGGTGCGATGTGGGGATGGTGGCTTCCCAATATGCGCTGGCGTTGTCCAAACTATTGGCAACCACGCTCATTGGGTATGTGCCGGTATCGCCAGTCACCTGGTCTTTCACGCTCACATTCACGCCGGTCAGGTCGCCCTTGGCCGCGCGCAGGCGCAAGCGAACAGATGTGCCCGCGGTCACCGCGCCAAACGGGCTGCGGTAAGTCACGTCGCGCGTGTCATGATACAAATCATCCTTAAACACCACGCCATCTTGTCCGGCCACGCCGCTGGGCGGCGCATACACTGCCACGCGGCCAGTGGCCACGTTCAGCAAAAAGCGCACCACGTCATTAGATTTGAAGGTTTGGAAGTTGATGTTCTGCGCATCCACGCCGCGCCCATCCGCGCCAAACGCATCCCACGCGCCCGTGGCGACCACTTTGCCCATGTATGTTCCGGGCGAAGCCACCGGGTATGCCAAATACCACAAGCTGCCGCCCACATAGGTCATCTTCGTGTCGGCGTTGGCATTGTTCCATCCCTGAAAGCTGCCAACCGCGGTATACGAAGCGGCATCGGTGTCAAACGGGTTGACGATGTTCGCCTTTGGCAGCATCACCAGCCCCTGGTCTGCGGCGTGGTTAGCGGTGTCAAAGGTAAAGCGCACGGTCTGGCTGGGCACGCTGGTCACAAACCAGGCGTTGGATGAGGGATAAGCGTTGTTCCAGTTGCCGCACTCCACCGCCTTGAACTCGTAATGCCCAGCGGCGGGGACGACATACTGGCCGGAGAACGTTGCATCGCCACCCAGCGCGTCGCCGTTCGCACCGGCATCGTTCAGCGCAAAGCTGGCGTTATCCCAACCCTGGAAGGAACCCGCCACGCACCAGTTTCCGGCGGCGGGCGCGGCATGTTTGGTGAAGGCCATCCGTCCGGTGTTGGTGTCCAGCAAAACCACAATCGCCTCGTTGGCGGCGGTTGTGCTGAAATTGATATTCCCGCCATCGCCGTTCACGCGGCCCTGGTCGGTGAATTCCTGCGCCCAGTCATTGGTGCTCACAATTTTGCCCATATACGCCCCAGCAACGGGGATGGTGTACTCCAGGCGATACAACCCGCGCCCAAGATCGGCCAGTTTTGTATCGGCGTTCGCGTTGTTCCAGCCTTGCCAGTCGCCAACGGCGGTCCAGCTTGCGGGCGGCGTATCGCCCAGCACATTCACAATGTTCTTCTTGGGCAAAAGCTGGTTGCCCGCATCGGCGGTGTGATCGTTGGTGTCCAGGGTGATCTTCACCTTTTGGTTGGCCGCGCTGGTGATGAACCACGAGTTCTGCGCGGGGAAGGCATTGCTCCAATTTCCGCACTCCACCGCCTTAAACTCGTAGCGGCCAGCGGCTGGGATGGTGGCATCGAGCGAGAACACGCCATCGCCGGGCATCAGGTCGCCGGAGGTTCCAGCGTCATTCAGCGCGTCGCTGGAGTTGTTCCAGCCTTGAAATGAGCCAGCTACACACCAATTGCCCGCTTGTGGCGCAAGCGGAACGGCAGCAGGCTGGACGGTTTTTGCGGTAACGGGCAAGGATAACGAACTGAGGGTTAATAATGCTGTTGTCAAAAGGGCCGAACCCTTCTTAACAATAGCGTGGGTATGACGGAAAGACATTAATTTACCTCCAATAACTAAAACGTTTTAGGCAGAAGTAACCCCATTGTAAATCCAAGTCGAAATTTGTCAAATGCCTTTTTGTGGTCGCGTGGTTACTGGTCGTCGGCTGCTGCCCGTCGCCACCCGTTTTATGTTTTCAACTATCATTATGCCCATGACAAAAACAACCATCGTGTTGCTTTTCCTCATGTCTGTTTGGAAGGGAATGTTCGGGGGAGCACACCAAATTGCGCAACCCAAGTCTGAAGAAGTTGAATTGCAAGATTACGCGCCTGTTGGCAACACAGGCGGATGGGTCTTGCTGGGTCAGCGTTTGTATGTGACCGATAACAGCGGCGCAAGCTGGCAAGACATCACGCCAGACGGGTTGGCCGAGGCGCGGGCACACGCCATTCTGTTCGCAGATATGCGGCGCGGCTGGGTTGCCATCGCCAAAGAAGACTATACGCTGGCCCAGACAGAAGACGGCGGCAAAACATGGCGCAGCGCCGCCCTGCCCGTCTCTGGCGATGACGCCTCGTTTGCGCCCGCGTCTATGCAGTTAAGCCAAACGCCAGATGGCGCGTTGCTGCTCTACATCCGCCGCGCCACCAGCGGCGCTTTTCGCATGGGCGTGTGGTGGCTCTCTGCAGATGGCGGCGCGAACTGGACACGCGCAAGCGAACCGCCGCCGCTTTCACCCGCCGGAGATGCCATCACCACCCCAAAGAATTTGCAAAAAATAAAAAGCGCCGGACGCGGCACAGCGTGGGCCAAACAGGTGGATGGCGCATGCGTTGATGGAAGCTGCAAAACCACCACGATGTTATTTGCCACGCACGATGGCGGAACGACCTGGCAAAAAATGCAGCTCCCGGTTGCCGGGGGGCTGGCAGATGGGTTGCTGGCCGAGCAGACCATTCTCATTGGGCAAGGGTTTGATGTTTGTGATGCGCCATCGTTGAATGATTTACAAACGTGGCGCAACAATGGCCCCTACCGCGCGGTGAATTTTTATATTGGCGGCGCGGCGCGGGGCTGCGCCAACACGCTGCTAAACGCGGCTTATCTCTCGCGCGCCGCGGCGATGGGCTGGGTATTCATCCCCACCTGGGTTGGGCCGCAAACGCCCTGCTCGGTGTTTTCCAAAAAATTCAGCGGCGATGCAAACACGGCCAACGCGCAAGGCAAGGCCGAAGCCGAGCAGGCGGCCTCGCGGGCGATTTCGCTGGGGTTGGGCAGCGCCACCACCCCAACCGTGATTTATTACGACCTTGAGGCTTACCCAGTGAGCGACGCCAATTGCCGGGCCGCGGCGCGGGCATTTATGGATGGCTGGACGCAGCGCATGCGTGAGCTGAAGCACATTCCGGGCGTGTATGGCGCAGCGTGCGGGTCGGCGGTGGCCGAGTTTGTGGGTCTGGCGCACATCCCCCAATCTGTGTGGCTGGCCTACTGGACGCGCAGCGCATACGACCCGGCCATAACCGTTTGGGATGTGCCATGCGCGGGCAACGATGTGTGGTCTAACCATCAGCGCTTGCGGCAATATACAAATTCGCACGATGAAACGTGGGGCGGCGCGACGCTGGAAATTGACAGCAATGTGCTGGATGGGCCGGTGAGCGGCTCGGTGTTTACGCCCATGCCAAACAAAAATTTGTTCCTGCCAATACTGCTCAGACAAGGGCGGTAACACCCATCGTTCACCACCAGCTATACGCAAAAATTAAGACCACGCAATATGGCAAACTCTTGCAAAAAACTTGCGCGGAGGATGGCGCTGGGGCTGGCCTTGAGCCTGGCGCTCAGCCCAGCTTTCGCGGCGGTGGCCGCGCCCGCGCAAGACTTCACCGGCGGCAAAAAAATTATGGCGATGGGGGATTCCATCACCTTTGGCTACAGCGGCAACCCAGATTACCCGGCTGGCGCATTTGGCAAGCGGTTTGGCGGCTACCGCGGCATTTTGCAAAACGAGCTTTACAAAAGCGGGTGCGGGTTTGATTTTGTGGGGCGTAACACGTTTTACGGCGAGTTGCTGGGCGATATTGAACACGAAGGCTGGCCGGGTTACAAGTTGGATGACCTCAAGATTGCGGCTGAGAGCGCCATCCCCATGTTTCGGCCGGATGTGGTTTTGTTTATGGGCGGCACAAACAACATTTACGATCTGGATGACGCGGGCGCGGTGGCCGCATCGCTCAAACTCAGCGACACGATTGCCGCTATTTTCGCGCTTAAGCCGGATGTGGCTTTGTATGTGGCGCAAATTTCGCCGGTGAACAACACGGTTTACCCCAACAACCGCGCCCAAATGTATAACAATTTGATCCCGCCCATCGTGGCGCATTACGCGGCGCAAGGGTACGCCATTCATCTGGTAGATCAATTCAGCGGGCTGGCAAACGCGGTTGGGCCAATGCAAGAAAAGTGGTATGAGTTTTTTGAGGATGGCGAACATCCGCTGGAGCCGGCGTTTGGCTACCTGGCGCGGGCGTGGCGAGATGCCATGGTGGCGCATGGTGATTGCGCCCGGCCAGAGGGGTTTGAGGTCGCTCGGTTACCCATCAAACCAGATGCGGCGGCCAGCGGCCAGCGGCTGGTTGATTGTGTGATGAACGCGGGATACCGGCTGGGCGAGACCGGCTATGACCCGTTTGTGCGCAACAAAACCAATTACGGCACAACTTTTCGGCTGAACAATATTTTGTATCCCAGGGGTCTGGGGCAAGAGGCGTTTTCGCGCCAATGTTTTGATGTGTCGCCGACCTGCAACATTTTTCACGCAGAAGTTGGGCTGGATGACGTATCCAGCGGCGCGTATGCCAGTTTTCAAATTTACGTGGATGATGCGCTGCTGTTTGAAAGCCCGCAAATGAATCAGGGGGCGGACACGCTGGCGGTGAACGTGACGCTGCCCGCCACCGGCCATTTGCTCTCGCTGGAAGCGCGGCCAGACACGACCCAAAGCGGCACGTATGCCGACTGGGCCAACGCCAGCCTGCTGTGCCCGGCGTTGCCCACACCCACGCCCACTTCAACGCCAACCGTTACGCCATCCCCCACCCCAACGCTGACACCAACGCCCGTGCCGCGCTGGGATTTATTTTTGCCGGTGATGATGCGCTGATAAACCCGTTTGGCGGCTCAATGCGGGTTCAACTCGCCCGCCTCAACCGCAATATCCAGCCAGTTCTCGCGCAGGGGGATGGGGCACGTGGCGAAGTTTGTAAATCCGCACGGCGGGGTGAACGCGCGGTTGAAGTCCAACACCACCTCGCCATTTTTCACGCCCGCGGTCTGCAAGAACCGCCCTGCCCCATAAGTTGTTTTGGCGCTGGTCAAATCGCGGAAGTTGATAAACAGTCCTTGCTCGGCCGTGCCAGAATCTGCCACCAGCCGATGGGTTTTGCCGCCAAGCTCAAACTCGGCCACGCCTGGGCTGAGCGACTCCTCTTGAAATCCTTCCAGCACGGTGTCTATGAGCAATTTGCGCGGCGCGGCATACGGGATGAACCGCGCCATGACCCGATATTCTTCTTTTGGCTCGTACCACTTTAGCCCGTGAAAATGTTTGCGCTCCTCGCTATTCGCATCCCACAATCGCACGCCGTAGCGCTGGCCGCGCTTGAGCACCACAAACACCAAGTCGTTGAGTTTCACGCTCGTGGGCGCGCCATCGGCATCACTGCGCAAAATCGCGGAGGTGATCGGTTTGTCATCCGCGGTCACACTCACGCCAGCATTCACGCTCAACGAGGCAACGCCGTCATGAAAGTGAATCACGCCCACCTGCGCGGGCGCTGAACCCGCAGGCAGGGGCACATCGCACGCGGGGTCGCCGCCAATGCTATTTGCGCCATCCTTCAGCCAAAACAAACCAGAAACGGCCAGCCAGCCATCGGGTTTTTTCAAATTTGTCTCGCGCTGTTCGCGCCAGCTTTGGGTTTCTTGGATGAACGGTGTGTTTTGCATGGATGGAATGATAACGGATGGCGTTGAATATTTTCGCCATTCTTAACAGATTTGTGGTTTATTCACGCCCAACTGAACACCTCAATAAAAAAAGCCGGGGACGCTGGCATTATGCCAACATCCCCGGCTATACGGAGTGGGACTTCCGACGTGAAAGACTAGTTCACGCTTTGGCGGAGCGCGGTCATCTTCGCGGCCACGCTGCCATCAATGACCTTGTCTCCAACTTTAACAACCAGACCGCCCAAAATGGACGGGTTGACATCAAACGAGACATCGCCAAGATTGCCAATTTGGCGACCGAGATCAGCCTTCACACCGGCCTGCTCATCGGCGCTCAGCGGCAACGCGCTGGTCACAGAAACCGAGCCGCCCTGGGCCACATTCACGCCGGCTGGCACTTTGCTAAAGAACTCGTTGATGAGCGCCTTCTGGCGGTTGGCATCCAGCGATTCGCCCACGATCTTGTTGGCGGCGGCCATGGAAATGGCGGCTACCTGACCGCGCAGGTCGCCCAGCATTTGGTTGCGCTGAGCCACCGCGTCAATTTGCGCCTGAGCGCGAATCTTGTCGGCGTCGACGTGCGCCTCTTTGCGCAGGCGGTCAATCTCGGCCTGAGCGCTTTGCAGGGTCTCGGTGCGCAGTTTTTGCGCCTCGGCCCCGGCCTGCTGCATTTTGGCCTGATAGTCCTTCTCAATGTTCGCCAGCTTTTCTTCGGCCATGCGGGCGTTTTCCATGGAGTCGTCAATCTTCTTGCGGCGGGCATCCAGGTTCTTGAGCACTGGGCGAACCAACGCGCCATTCAGGAAATACATGATGAGCAGAAAGTTGACGATCTGCGCAAGAATCTGGACAAGGTTAATGCCCAGCCCTTCCAGCGCCCCGCCGCCTTCCGCGTATCGGATGGTGGTTGCAAGGATATGCATGGTAAGTATTGGTTATTGGTTATTGGTTATTGGTTGATGAAATTCCGGCCTGCCAGAGCGCCATCAACCAACAACCAATAACCAACAAAAATCAGAATGCGAACAGCAGAAGAAATGAAATAACCAGCGCGAAAATGGCGAGCGATTCGGCGAACGCAATCGCCAAAATCATGTATGTTTGAAGTGTGTTGGTCACTTCGGGGTTGCGGCCAATTGAGATGAGCGCGCCCAGACCGGCCAGACCAATGCCCACACCGGGGCCAATCATGCCAGCGCCACCGGCAATGCCGGCGCCAATTGCCTTACCCAGAATTTTTGCAGCTTCGAGTTCCATTTATAAGTTCTCCTCTTTAGGTTTGAATCTTGATTTAACTTTTTTATCTATGTGGATAAACAAGACGAACGCGATTAAATCTCTTATCCCGCGAATTTTGTTTATCCACGTTAAATTACTTTTAATGCTCCGAATGCGCTACCGCCAGCGAAGTAAACACGGTGATGAGCATGAGGAACACAAACGCCTGAATAACCGCCACGCCGAACTCCAACCCCAGGAACACGGTTGGAATAAACACGGGCAGGATGGACATCATCACGAGCACAAGCACGGTTCCGGCAAACATGTTGCCGAAAAGTCGGAATGAGAACGAGACGATGCGGATAAATTCGGAGAGCAATTCCAAAATGCCCACGACGGCGGAGATGTTGCCAATCAAGCCGCGCATCATGCCGGTGCGGCCCTGCTCCAGCGCGTGGCCGTTAAAGAACCGGCTGAAGTAGTGGCTGCCATTGGCCTTAATGCCCTGAATTTCGATGAAGATAAACGCCACCAGCGCCAGCGCCAGCGTGGTGCTGAGCGAGGACGTTGGGCGGCGCAGATACGGGATCATCGCGTAACCGCCCACGTGGGCCTCTGCGCTCACAGACGTGGAGGCGACCAGCTCGCCATACTGGCTTTGCGCAAACGGCTTGTAGCCGCACACTTTCTCGTAGCTCTCGCCTTCCTTCACTTCCACGCCGGTGATCAAAGCGGTGGGGTTATGCTCGCTGCCCACATTCACCGCGCACCAGCCGCGCAAACCCGCGTGGGCTGGCTCCAGCTTGCCGATGGATTCCACGCCGGGGACAAGCTCCAGAAACCCAGAAATGAGAATAAACAGGAAGGCCGACACCGCGATGGGCACAACCGCCTTCGTGCGCGCACCCAGGGTTGGGAGCATGTAATTTTTGTAGAGCAACTCCACAAACGATTCCAGCGCGTTGCCCATGAACGTGGTCACCCGCCCGCCGGTGATGCCCGACTTGGCGGCCAGCACGATGATGATGATGATCGCATCCACAATCAGCGTGGTGAACAACGTGTTGGTCATATCAAATTGACCCAGCACAGGCAGATTTGCGATTGGGAACAGCGTTTCCGCTGGCACCACAATGTTGGGGATGAACGACTTGAACAGCACCGGTTGCCCATTGATGGGAATGGTGAAACTGCTCAGTTTTACGCCGATAAAAATGGCGATTGCGCAGATAATTAAAAATCGTAAGTTTTTGCTCATGTTGTTTATAAAACCCTAAAAGCGGCGCAAACCCGTGTCGCCTGTCAGGTTAAATTTCACTTTGTTTTTCTTCTGTCTGATTGGGCTGCGATTCCCGCGCCGTTTCATCCACCCAGTTCAAATATGCCTGTCTCGATTTTTTAGCCGACCGCATCGCCAGCCAGTATGTCAAAAACACCGCCACTGGCAGGCTTACCACACCCAGCCCCAGCGTCAGCAGCGGGCGTGTGCCAAACCGCGCATCCAGCGCCAGACCCAGCACAATTGCGCCAATAATCACGCCGCCAACCACCAGCAAAATCTGCATCATCATCATGGCGACCACCGACGGTGGGAAAGCCTTTGACATGATGACCAGCGGATTTTCTTTCTTCATGACTGGTCGGGCAATTTTACCAAATGAGTTCTTGCAATGTGTAATGTGTAAGGTGTAAGAAGGCGCATCATAACCGCATCATTTATTCATTGCCCACTTACACCTTACATATTAGACTAATTGCTCAAAAACGCCTTTGCCGCCTCAAGCGCAAGGTTGTACACCGGCGTAGCGCCCACCAGTGTTGCAATTGTGCCAATGGCGCACACCACAATCACAAACATAGTGGCTGGCGCGACCTTGAGCGGCGTGTTGTCCTTCGCGGTCTTATCCACATACATGGCCTTGACCACACCCAGATAGTAATACACCGAGATCAGCACGTTGATCACGCCGACCACGACCAGCCCCACCATGCGCGGGTCATTTGCCGCGCCCGCGATGGCCGAGCGGAACAAATAAAATTTGCCGGCAAA
>Ga0073900_10000445_pt1 | contig 27932 bp, 18 predicted proteins | sample KloWWTmetKNB5Kit_FD_66666 | JGI IMG/M metagenome (GOLD analysis project Ga0073900, IMG submission 66666) | Active sludge microbial communities from Klosterneuburg, Austria, studying microevolution and ecology of nitrifiers - Klosterneuburg... | ecosystem: Engineered > WWTP > Aerobic digester >...
CACAACGCGGCGGTGTTGGCATCCAGCAGCTCAAACCCTTTGTTCCACAAATAAAACGCAATTGCGGTAGACACCACGCCCAAATACAAGATGCCCGCCAGAACGGCGGGCGTGATTGCGCCAATGCTGGCGTTGCGCAGCTCCAGCGCGGCCAGCGGCGCGTCAAACACCACGCCCCAAAGCGTCACGCCCAGCGTGGCGGCCAGCGCGCTCATGCCTCTGGCGGTGGCGCGTTTCACCATCACAGAGTAAAGCGCCCAGGTAAGGGCGGCCAAAACCAGCAGCGCGTTACCCATCAGCATGTTGGGGGTTTGGCCGATGGCATCTGCGCCGGGGTTAATGACCAAAACCACGCCAATGCTGGCGAGCGCAAGCCCAATCAACTTCCAGAGCGTGGGTTTCTCGCGCAGCAAAACATACGCGCACGGCACCACAAACGCGGGCGTGGCGCTGGTGATCACCGCGCCCAGCGAGGCCGTGCTGAGATGCGTGCCCGCGAATTGCGCGCCCAGCGACACGCAAAAGCCCACAAAGCCCGGCGCGGCCAATGACAAAAAATCGCCCAGGGTGAAGCGCGCCGCCCCGCGGGTTTCCATCACCTTTTGCCAAACAAACAACACCGGCAATGCCACGCAAAACCGAACGACCACCAGCGTGAGCGGCGGCACAACTTCCAGAACCAATTTGCTCACCACATACATCCCGCCCCAAATGGCGGCGGCAATGGTGGCGGCCAAAATTCCTTTTAGCATGGGCAATGCGCGGGCGTCGCGCTAACCATCCAGCGGCTCACTCTGCCCGCGCGCGGGCATAATCACGTTTTTCGCGCCCAAATCTTCCAGCCCCTGCTTAAGGGCTTTCATCGGCCCCGCTTCGCCATGCACAAGGAAGATGCCGCGCAGGTTTTTGAGCTGCGGCCTGGCCCAGTTCAGCAAATCGTTGCGGTCGGCGTGGCCGCTAAACGAGTGAATTTGGCGCACCTCTGCCCGCAGCTTAAACTCATCGCCCAAAATTTTGACATACGGCATCCCATCCACAATTTTGCGCCCCAGCGTGTCTGGCGCCTGAAAGCTGACAAACAAAATCAAGTTGCGCGGGTCTTCAATGTTGTTTCGCAGGTGGTGCAAAATGCGCCCGTTTTCGGCCATGCCAGACGCGCTGATGATGATGGCCGAGCCTTTGAGATGGTTGAGCTGCTTGGATTTTTCGGTTTCGCGCACATAGGTCAGGCGCGGGAAGGCAAACACGTCGCCATCCGCGTCGGCCTCCAACAATTGGCGCGTCTCCTCGTCGTAGCATTCCTGATGGCGGCGGAAGGCGTCGGTCACATTCACCGCCAGCGGGCTATCTACAAAAATGGGCAGCTTGGGCAAATCTCCAGAAAGCATCAACTGGTTGAGGTTGTAAAGCAATTCCTGGGTGCGCTCCACCGCAAACGCCGGGATGATGACCTTGCCGCCGCGCCGATACGCGGTCTGAATCGCATCGCGCAACGCGCCCAGCGAGAGCGTGATTGGGTCGTGCAATTTATCGCCGTAAGTGCTCTCCATGATCAGATAATCGCATTCCGGCATGGGTTCCGGGTCGCGCAAGATGGGCAGCCCGTTGCGCCCCAGGTCGCCGCTAAAGCACAGCCGCACCGAGCGGTTTCCCTCGCGCAGTTCGTGCAGCTCCCAGGTAGAGCCAAGCATGTGGCCGGCGTCGCAAAACTTGGTGCGCACACCATCCACCGGCTGAAACCACTCGTGATACTCATGTTGCACAAAATGGTCCAGCGCGCGCTCGGCGTCATCGCTGGTGTAAATTGGCTCGCTGGGCGCAACTTGCGGGTGGTTGCGCCGCAAAAAGGCTATGTCATTTTCCTGGATGGCCGCCGAGTCGCGCAGCATGGACTGACACAAATCCAGCGTGGCGGCGGTGCTGTGAATTTTGCCGCGAAAATTATTTTTGGCCAGGCTGGGCAAGTTGCCGCTGTGATCAATGTGCGCGTGAGACAAAATCACCGCATTTAGCGCGGCGGCGTTAAACGGCAGTTTTTGGTTGATGGCGTACGCCTCGGCGCGTTTTCCCTGAAACAGCCCGCAATCCAGCAGGATTTTTTTATCACCCACGCTCAGCAAATGCTGCGAGCCAGTCACGGTTTGGGCCGCGCCCCAGAAAGTAATGTTCATAGTTGGAAAGCAGAATTCTGAATGCAGAATGCAGAAATAATTCAGAATTCTGCTTTCTGCATTCAGAATGCAATTGGGTGAGTATAATCCTGCGTACCCGGAGCAAGCACATGGTCGAGGTCAAAATTGAAAGCATCCGCGTCAGCCTGATGTCGCAACACCGAGTGGTCATTCTCAAAGATGTGACCAGCAATCGCTATTTGCCTATCTGGATAGACGCATTCGTGGCCGAGGCGATCACCATCCACCTGCAAGAGCAGGCGGTGGCCCGCCCACTTACACACGACCTTGCCATCAAACTGATGAGCGATTTGGGCGGTCAGTTGGCAAAAGTGGTCATAAACGACCTGCGCAACGACACCTTTTTTGCCCAATTATTTGTGCAAACCGCTGATGGCAAAGAAGTGATCTTTGACTCGCGCCCCAGCGATGCGATTGCGCTGGCCGTGCGCGCCGCCTGCCCCATTTTTGTGGAAGAAGACGTGATGAATCGCGCGGGCGTTGTGCCCGATGACGAAGAAAAGCCCGCCACCGATGAAGACCTCGGCGCGTTCAAAGATTTCCTCGGCTCGTTGGATTTGGACGATTTAGAGAAGAACAACTGAGTAGTTAAACCTCACAGGTTGGCGCACTTAAATATCGCCATTGCGAACACCTTGCGCCAACCTGTGAGGTTTTTATTTGCCTCCTTTGATTGAATTTCTTTTTGCGTTAAATATCTTTTCTGCGGTGTTGTTGGCCGTGTATGCCCTGCATCAGGCCATTTTGCTTGTTTTGTTTTTGCGCACAAAAACTTCTCTCGCGCCGGGAGGGGGTGAGAGTGGGCAAAATCTCCCACGCGTCACCGTGCAGCTGCCTTTGTTCAACGAGCGATACGTGGCCGAGCGCATCATCGCCGCCGCCTGCGCCCTGGATTACCCGCGCGAGCTTTTGCACATTCAAGTTCTGGATGACTCGACCGATGACACCCGCCAAATCGCCATCCACGCCGTGCAGGCCGCCCGCGCCAAAGGCCACGCGGTTGAGCTAATTCAGCGCCCCTCGCGCGATGGCTTTAAGGCTGGCGCGTTGCGCGAAGGCCTGCAAACCGCCACCGGCGAGTTCATCGCCATCTTCGACGCAGATTTCATCCCCCAGCCCGATTTTTTGCGCCGGACACTTGCGCCTTTTGCCGATGAGCGCGTTGGTTTTGTGCAAACCCGCTGGGGTTTCCTCAACCGAGACCAGAGCGCCATCACCCGCGGGCAGGCCGCCATGTTGAACATGCACTTTGTGACCGAGCAAACCGCCCGCAGCGCAAACGGCCTGGTGATGAACTTTAACGGCTCTGGCGGCGTGTGGCGGCGCAGTTGCATTTTGGACGCGGGCAACTGGCAGGGCGATTGCCTGAGCGAAGACCTCGATCTCAGCATCCGGGCGGAGACGCGCGGCTGGCGCGGGGTGTATCTCAACCGCGTGGAATCGCCGGGCGAGCTGCCCGATGACGTGAACGCTTTTAAGCGCCAGCAAAAACGCTGGGCGCGGGGGTCATCGCAGGTCATGCGCAAATTGCTAGCCGCGCTCTGGCGGTCGCCGCTCTCGCTGGCCGCCAAAGTGATGGCCACCCTGCACCTCAGCGGCTACGTCATCCATATTTTTGTGCTTGTGTTGGCGCTCACCACGCCCATTTTGGCGCTCAGCCGCCAGCCGGTTCCGGCATGGGTGGGGTTTGCCAGCGCGGTTGGCGCGGCGCCCGCGCTCTCGATGTTCGCGGCCAACATTTGGCTGGGCCGCCGCGCCCGCGATTTTGCCCGCGATCTTCCTTTCGCGATCATGCTGGGGCTGGGCGTCTCGGTGTCTAACGCGGCGGGTCTGGTGATGGGTTTTGCCAGCCGCGCGGCGGGCGAGTGGACGCGCACGCCAAAGGCCGCGCCATCTCGGGCGGGCGCAGGCTACACCTTGCAACTGGATTGGTCATTTTGGTGCGAGGCGGCGCTGGCGCTGGTTTTGTTTGCCGCATTCCTGGCGCTTTTGGCGATGGATAACTGGACGGCGGCGGCCACCTGCGCCCTGTATGCCTTTAGTTTTGGCGGGGTTGCTTTGGCGCAGGCGCGTGTGGCATGGCAGGGCAGAACGCGGGTGCAACCCGTTGGCGGGGCATTGCCAAAATCTGGCAAATAACCCCGCTGGTTTTAAGCCGTCATTCCCCGTGTTCAGTTTCGGATTGACCCTGCCAAACCATCTCGGCTGCCTCTGGCCCAACCTCAACATGCACGGCGGGCATTGGCTCGGTTGGCGCGTCATCCACCAGATCTGTGATGGACTGAATAATGCCACCCACCGCGCCGGTCACGCGCTCCACAATATTAACTTTGGGCGGCGGGGCATATTTTTCTGCGTAATCTGCGGCAGCCACAGATGGGGTAACGTCTTCGCAATCATCGCAGTCTTCTTGCAAATAGTGTTTGTGGTCAATCACCCACAAATACAAGTCAGCTTCGGTGCGGCCAGGGAACAATTCCAGCGCGTTTTGTTCTCTCACCGCCTGCACAATTGGCAAATACACGTTGTCATACCAATCGGCCACCGCCTCGTCTTCGGAAATATCGCGCTTTTGCTCCAGCCCCATGAAATAGCGGTGCATGGCTATATGCTCAATCAGGCGCGGATACGCCCCGCCAATGGTGAAGCGGATGTTTTGATCCGGGCGAAGTTTGTGCAAGTGCGTGCGATGCAAAAAGTCGTCGTACTCGCCCAGCAATTCCAGCGTGTCGGCGTTCAGGTCATCGGCGGTAACTTTAACGCGCACATGCGCCTCGTGCACCTCGGCATCAATAAACGCCACGCCGTGCTCACGCGCCACGCTCACGCGATGGTTTCCATCCAGCACAAAATACACATCGCCCACTTTGTAAAGCACAACCGGCGGCAGGCTCACATCCTGGTAAAACGCGCGGTTGATTTTTGCCCAGCGGTCTTTTGTTTTGTCATTGCGCGGCAAAAAGGCATCGTCAAAGTCTTTGAACCGGCCCACGCTGCCCACAATTTTTTCAATTGGAACTTCTTGCACCCCGCGATAAATTAGCCCGCGCAGGTTGAGCTTGTCGCGCACTTCATCCCACGCCATCAGGTCGTGTTTTTGTTTGCGAATCTGGCCCACCAGCGAGCGCAAAAAGGCCCGGCTGCGCGCCGTGCGAAAGTCCACCTGATCTGCAGGTGTTGAAAATTCATTCATATCTAAAAATACTATACCAGCGGGCAAAAGGCTAAGGCGTGGAGGTAAAGAACGGGTTAAGAGTTGGTGGCTGGTGTCTACCAGCCGCCAGTCACTATTTCTTGGTCAGCTTTTTCAACTCATACAACGCGGTCAGCGCCTCAATTGGGCTCATCGCGTCGGGGTCAATGCTCTTGAGCTTTGCCAGCGCGGGCGAATCGGGCGTGAACATGTTGAGTTGCACTGGCGCGGCTTGCGGCGCGTTGCTCACCTGCAAAGTGCCGTTCTCCAACTGCTTCAAAATATCTTGTGCGCGGCTCACCACCGGCGAGGGCATGCCAGCCAATTGCGCCACGTGAATGCCGTAACTGCGGTCTGCCCCGCCGGGGATGACCTTGTGCAAAAACACAACCGTCTCGCCGCTGTCCTCGCTCACGGCCACGTTGTAATTGCGCACGTGCGGCAACTTTTCCGCAAGCTGAATCAGCTCGTGGTAATGCGTGGCAAACAGCGTCATGGCCCGCCGGTCTGGATGATTGTGCAGATATTCAATCACGCTCCACGCAATCGCCAGCCCGTCGTAGGTGCTGGTGCCGCGCCCAATTTCATCCAGCAAAACCAAACTGCGCGGCGTGCAATGCCGCAAAATGTTGGCCGCCTCCACCATCTCGACCATGAAGGTGCTTTGCCCGGCGGTCAACTCATCTTGCGCGCCAATGCGGGTAAAGATGCGGTCTGCCACGCACAGGTTTGCGGAACGCGCGGGCACAAAGCTGCCCATTTGCGCCATCAAACAAATGAGCGCGACCTGGCGCATGTAACTGCTTTTGCCGCTCATGTTTGGCCCGGTCACAATCAAAATCCGCTCATCGCGGGTGATGGCTGTGTCGTTTGGTGTGAACGGCACTTCGACCATGAGCTGCTCAATCACCGGGTGGCGGCCATCTTTGATCTCAATCACGCCGTCATCGTTAAAGCGCGGGCGGGTGTAATTGTTGTTCGCGGCGGCCTCGGCCAGCGCGGCCTGCGCGTCCATCTGGGCGATGGCCCTCGCAATTGCCATCAGCCCAGCCGCCTGCGCCGCAATCTTCTCGTTCACCTCGCGCAGCAGTTTTTGCTCCAGCTTGTTAATGCGCTCATCGGCGTTCAAAATGAGCGCCTCGTATTCCTTAAGCTGCGGCGTGATGTATCTCTCGGCGTTGGTGAGCGTTTGCTTGCGGATGTAATCGGCGGGCACGGCGCCGGTGTTGGCGTGGGTCACCTCAATGTAATACCCAAACACGCTGTTAAAGCTCACCTTGAGCGATTTGATGCCGGTGCGCTCGCGCTCTGTCCGCTCCAAATTCGCCACCCACACTTTTGCATCGCGCGAGGCCAAATGAATGCCATCCAGTTCCTCGCTAAAACCGGGGTTGATAAATCCGTCATCATCCGGCTCTGGTTTGATGGCTTTCGCGATGAGGTCGCGCACCACGTCCCCGCCCGCCCGTCCGAGGTCGCGCACCGCGTCCCCGCCCGCCCGTCCTTCGACAAGCTCAGGATGAGCGGGCGAAATCATCGGCGCAATCAACTCCCACTTGCCCAGCGCCGCGCCCATGCTGAGCAAATCTTTTGGCGTGGCGATGCCGCTGGCGGCGCGGGTGGTCAGCCGCTCCAGATCGGGCATGTGGTTGAGCGTTTGGCGCAACTGAGCGCGGCCCAACCCATCCGCATGAAGGGCGGCCACGCGGTCTAAGCGCGCCTCAATTTCGGTTTGGTCCAGCAACGGCTGGCTAATCCACGCCCGCAACAACCGCGCGCCCATCGGGGTGAGCGTTTTGTCCAGGACGCCCAGCAAGGTGGGCGCGGGGGCGCTGGGCTGGGCAGATGGCCCTCGGCGGCGGCGCGGGGCCTCGCCACGCAATGGCTCTGTTAACTCAAGGTTGCGGCGCGTCACCGCATCCAGCCCCATAAATTGCGAAAGCGAGTAGGCGCGCAGCTCGGTGAGTTGCGCCAGTTGCGCGGGCTGCATCTCGCGCAAGTAAGCCAAAATGGCCCCCGCCGCGCGCACGGCCAGCGGGCGGTCATCCAGCCCAAACCCGGCCAGCGTGCTCACCTTAAAGTGCGCCATCAAGGCCTGTTTTGCGTTGCCAAATTCAAACCGGTAGGATGGATAGGGCGTGGACGGAAACCCGCTGATGGGCAGCGATTTGCGGCGGCCATCCTCGCCGCCCTCGGTCAAAATTTCGCGGGGCTGAATGCGCCCCAGCTCGCGCTCAAGCTCGGCGGCGTTCTCCACCTGCGCCGCACGAAACTCGCCGGTGGTGATGTCACAAAATGCCAAGCCAACGGGCGAGGCTGGGTCGTCGTTTGGCTCGCGGGCGATGGCCGCCAAATAGCTGGGGCGGCCCGCCTCCAACATACCCGGCTCAATCACCGTGCCGGGCGTGATGACGTGTTTCACCTCGCGCGGGACAAGCCCATTGATCGCCTCGCTGCCCAGTTGATCGGCCATCGCCACGCGGTAGCCGCGCTCAATCAGCCGCGCCACGTAGCCGTTGATGGCGTGATGCGGCACGCCAGCCATTGGCACGCGGGTGTCTTTGCCCACCGGCCGCGAGGTCAGCGTCACGTTTAGCTCACGGGCAATCAGCTCGGCATCGGCGTCAAAGGTCTCAAAAAAATCGCCCAGCCGGAAGAAGACAATGCAATCTGGGTATTTGCGTTTTATTTCCAGATATTGCCGCCGAATGGGCGTGGCGTTTACGTCAGATGACATCGGCGCAATGTTAATACAAATTTTGGGGCTGGGGGTTGGTTGAGTGTCTTGCGGAACGTTCCAGACCTCACAGGTTTTGGAAACCTGTGAGGTCTGGCTAACTTGGTTCACGCGGCGAATGCAATTGCCCTTACGATTTGATTTGCGAGCACGTCTCGCGGGATGTTCCAGACCTCACAGGTTTTGGAAACCTGTGAGGTCTAATCAACTTGGCTCACGCGGCGAATGCAGTTGCCCTTACGATTTGATTTGCGGGCGCGTCTCGCGGGATGTTCAAGACCTCACAGGTCATGCCCAACGTAGTTGGGGCGAAACCCGTGAGGTCTGGCTACTCGGCGTGCTCACAATGGGTGATGAGTTCTGGGAGGAGCGTGGTTTTGGTCGTGCAATTAAATGTGTCCTTATCAAAACCCAGATCAAACAGCAAAGACTTTTTGCCCGGCCATGCGCGAATTTTAATGCAGAAACAAGACGGCGAGTGACCGCTGGAATGCGCAGGTCCATCAAACCGAGGAATTCATTTGGTATATAATCATCATTGAATAGTCCATATTGACTAATCAAATAAAACCAAGCGAAATAAACATGACTCAACAACTTATACTCGCAATCGTTCTAATGGTCTCGGCGTTAACGTTCTACTCCATCGGCGTGTGGGGCGAAAAAATCACCGGGCGGCTCAAGCCGTGGCAGCTTGTCTTCTTCTGGCTGGGGTTTGTGTGCGATACCTCTGGCACAACCATGATGGCCCAAATGGCGGGCGGGATGCAATTTAACATGCACGGCATCACCGGTCTGTTCGCCATCATTTTGATGATCGTTCACGCGGTATGGGCCACCATCGTGCTGATTTTGAAGAAAGAAGATGCCATTCGCAATTTCCACAAGTTCAGCTTGCTGGTGTGGTTTTTGTGGCTCATTCCGTTCGTCAGCGGCCTGATTTTGGCGATGGGGCCAAAATAACGCCCTCTGTCGCAGGCCTCGCAGGTTTCCCCTGACTACTGTCAGGCAAAATCTGCGAGGCCTGCGGCTCAACTTACCGGCTCACCACAAACATTTGCCCATCGCTGCGGCCAAACGTCTCTGGGAAGTAGCTCTGGGTGACATACGCCGGCATCACATTAAACGACCCAACCAGCGAAGTATGCATCACGTAACTAAACTCGTGCGTGCCAGCGGGCAGGTAATCTGCGTAAATCTCGGCGTGGTCATCGTAAAGCTGGGTGTGCGTAAAGAACCACGGCCAGAATTTCATCATGGGGATGGGATTGCGGCGCGATGAAAGCTCCACTGGCTCCATGCCCGCCGCAAACGGGTCGGCAACTTTAACGAAATACAACGCCGTGGGCGCAACAACGGTCAGGCGCACGCGCACATTCTTGCCCACCGGCGCGCTCGCCAGCGCCTCGCACAGCTTGTCTGGCTGCGGCTCGCAATCCGCCAGCTCATACACGCGGCTGATGGATATTCCGCGATCCAGCGCCTTGGCTTCGGCAGCGGGCAAATACGCCTTGAGTTGCGCCGTGTAATACAAACGGCCCGCGCCATCGCCGCGCTCAAACGCGAGGGCGTTTGTGCCGCTCAGCAAGCGCGTGGCCGTGATCACAGCCCGGTTGGGGGTGATGTCGCTCGGCGAGGCCTTGCCCGCCATAAGCTGCGCATCGTTCAGCGAAACACGCCAGTCGTAATTGGCGTTGCGGTCGCCGGTCGCGTTGGCATACGCATCCAGCGCCAGGATGGCCCACACCGAATCTTGCGTGCCTTCCCAACTGCGGCCTGTGCGCGCAGACACCAGCCAGCGCACCACGTTTGGCAACATCGGATTTTTGGCATCCAGCCGTGCCAGCGCATACAAAATGATGGCCGTCGCCCGCGTATCGGTGCAGAAGAAGGCGGTGAACGCCCAAGGCTGCAACCCACCGTTGGCCGATGACCACGTCGCGCCGGTCGCGCTTTGGGTCACCGTGCTGTTCACATCGGCCAGCAAGCCAGAAATTCTAGCGTCGGTTTTGTTCACATTCTGGAGCGCCATCGCCAAAAGCGCCTTGCCAAAGCTGCCCAGTTTGCCCTTGTTTTTGTGCAATTGATCCAAATAGCCGTTCACCGGCACGTTGGCCTCGCTCAGCACAAAGGCATAAAACGCGCTCTCGTCTGCCGCCACACGGTTGAGGAAAGTATCGGCATCGCCAAGCTGATTTTGCAAATATTGCGCCGCGCGGTTGATCGGATCCCGTGACCCCAGATCCTGCCCGCCCACGCCCCACGCGCGGTTGAGCGCCCAAAGCGCATACGCCGAGATGATGGGCGATGTGGTCTCGCTGTCTTTGAACCAGCCCCACCCCGCGCCATCGCGCTGGTTGTCCAGCAATTTGGCCGCGTCGGCCACAATCTCCTCGCGCGGGGCATTTTGCGAAACGTTCACCAGCAGCCGCGCCGCGATTTGCAAGTTGTCCTCGTAGGCCGCGTTCTCGCGCAAGAAGTAGGCGCTCTCGGTAATCACCTGCGCCAGCGAGGTGTTCACGTTCACCTCAAGTTCGCTCTTGCCCACCTCAAGGCGCGGCGGCAAGGCGATGATCTCCAGCTTTTTGCCCGGCTCGCTCACCTCGCCCGCCGTGCCCACCGTTTCTGGCGAGAGATAGCGCAGCACGGGGATGCCTTTTGCGCCCAGCTCTGGTTTGGCGCTGTCTTTGAGGTCGCCCGCCACCGCGCTGATCGTCACATCGGCCATGTTCCCATCTGGCACAGAAACCGGCCAGTCCACGCGGGCAGAGCCGTTGGCCGGTACGCTCACCATTTGCATGGCCGCACCCTTGAGCGCCAACCCGCTGGCCGCGAGGGTGACCTGCGCTTGCACCGCGCTGGTCGTGTTGTTGTTCACCACCGCGCCCAGCGTGGCCTCATCACCCACCACAAAAAAGCGCGGCGTGACCGGGCGAACCAGCAACGGCTTGGACGTGAGCACGTCTTTGGTCGCGCTGCCCACTTTTGTATCCGCAGAAACGGCGCGGGCATCCAGCACCCAGGTGGTCAGGTTGTCTGGCAGGGTCACTTTCACCTGCGCCCGCCCGTCTGGGCCGGTTTGGGTGATGGCACTCCAGAACGCCACATCCTGAAAATTCTGGCGCACGTTTTGGTCTGCCGCGCCGCCACCGCCGCCGCCCATGCCCCCCGGGGCGCTGGCGGCCTTGGCCATATCGGCCACATCCGCCCGAACAGACAGGCTGTTGCTGGTGCGCACCAGCAGCCCGCGCGCGCCATAAAACACTTGCATGGGCGGCTGGCTGTTTGGCTCGGCCAAGGCCAACACGGCCTTGTCAATCAGGGCGATGGAAATCTCGGCCTGCACCGGCTGGCCGCTAGTCGTGGTCGCGCGGATGTCATACGTGGCCGTTTCGCGCGGGCCGTAACCCGGCTTGTCGGGCGTAATTTCCAAATTGATCTTAAACGCGGAGGGATCCACGGTCAACTCGGCATACCCCAGCCGGAACTCGGCCAAGCCGTTTTGGCCGCTGCCGGCGCCCTTCGCCAAAACCAAAGACACAAACGCGTTGGGCGCAAAATCCTGGGTGATTGGAATTTCCAGCGTCTCGTTGTTACTCTTGAGCTGAACCACTTTTTGCTGGATGATGTCTCCGCGCTCAATTGTCATCAGCGCGTTCACCGTGCCGGTAAATGGCGATGGCACCAGCACTCTGGCCGTCTCGCCCACCTTGTATTCGGTTTTGTCTGGCCGCAGGCTGATGCGGTTGCTGTCATCGCGCCGCCAGCTCAAAAACGCGCCAGAGTTGGTGACCCAAATAACGTTCGCGGCCTTCACCGCGCCGCTGGTAACCACCACGCGGTATTCGCCGCCCTCAGCAAGCACAAAGCTGCTCGCGGCGCGGCCATTCGCATCGGTGGTGATGGGATTCTCGGTCAGCTTGATGTCTTGGGGCACCCAGCGCGGGCCGTTCTCGCCAAACTCGTTTACGCCGTACGTCAGCTTCCACTCGCGGCGATACAACGCAACCGCGCCGGTTTGCCCGGTCATTGGCTTGCCGTTCCAATCCACCGCCACAACGTGCGCGGTGAGCATTTTGCCCGCGCTCAGCACGTAATCCTCTGGCGCAATGCCAAAGTAAAACGGGCCTTTGTGGGCAATGGCGTTTGTATTGGCGCTGACCGTCTGGTCGTTCAGGTCGGTCACGTTTGCGCTAAAGTCCAGCGACAAACTTGTCTCGCTCTTGCTCAAATCCACCGGCGCAGGAATAACGAACTTGCCGTTCGCATCGGTTTGGCCCACGCCATTTGCAAACACGCCCGTGTCTTTGCGAACCGGCGGCCAAACCGGATACACCGAGTCGGCGTCAATAAACGAATATCGTCCGAGGAAGGGGTCGGTGCGGTCGGCGTAGCGGTCAAAATAATAGGGCGTGGCGGTCATCGTCCAATCTACCTTTGCGCCGCCAATGTTGCCGCCAAAATAAGCGTTGGCTTGCACGTTCACCTGCGCCATCTCGCCCGAAGTCAAATCCACTTTGGCGGGGGCCATGCTCACCTCAAACTCTGGTTTGCGGTAAGCCGCCACCTGAAAGGAGAGATTTGCGCCCTGACAGATGGTATCGTCGGGCTTTGGCGGTTTATCCATGGGCGCGCAACCGGCCGGGAATAACACACCCACGCCGTAATAGCCCGTCGCCGCGCCATCGGCCAAAGCAAACGAGCCATTGAACGTGCCGTTGCCGTTTACCGCCACCGTTTGCGAATACACCTTCGCCCCGCGGTCGCTGCTCACCTGCACGGTTACGCCTGTCAGACCACTGGCAATGTTGTATCGCGCGTCGGTATCTGTGCGAATGATGCCCTTGAAGTTGACCGTTTGGCCGGGGCGGTAAATGGGGCGGTCGGTGTAAAGATAGGTTTTGTATTGGGTTTGGCCGGGGTTGTTGATGTAATCTGCGTTCAGGCCAAACATGTATGGCTCAATGTCATTTGTCCACTGGCTGAAGCCAATGCCAAAACTGTTCGCGCCCGGCTGCCCAATGATGGCATAAAACGCCTCGTAGGCCAGCGCGTAGCTCACATTCGCCACCGCCACACCATCTGCGCCGGTGGCAACGTTGGCTAGCGTCTTGCGGTTTTTATCTACCAAAGCCACGGGCAAATTAGGCGCAGGCGCGCCGGTTGTCAAATCCGTCGCCCAAACCAGCGTCTCGTTCAGGGCTTGCTTCATCGTGACCTGATAGTTGCTCACCACCAAAATTTGGCGCACAGGCTGGAAATACGTGTTTTTGACGTTTTTTAGCTCCGGCGCATCCATGGTGAGGAAATACACGCCGGTGGGCAGCGCGGCCCTATTCTCGGTGAGGGGGACAACCGCGCTGGCCAGCTCATTCTGTTTAGCCGAGACATTGACCGACCAGGTTCTCATCAACTGGTTGGGGCCGGGTGTAAAAGTTTGCCGCGCCTGGTATGCGTTTTGGCCAGTCAGGCCATAAAAATCGTCCACGCTCAGACGCGAGAGTTGAAAGTCTAACTTGGTGATGTTGCGAAAGCCCACTTGCGCCAGCGCGGGCTGGCTGGCGTTGAGCGTGCCCACTTCTGCGCCGCTGCCCAAAATTACAACCGGGCGGGCCGCGCCGGTGACAAACGAGACGACGCTCGGTTTGCCCAGCGCCTGGCCATATTTATCGCTCACGTTTCCGGCAATGTTGACCGTGTAGCGCGTTGAAGGCTGAAACGGCAACCCGTTGATGACAAATTGTTTGCCCGGCGCATCCCAATACGTGTAAAGGTTGGTCTGGGTCAGCGGCGGGTCAAACGAGACATTGGGCATCACCGTTTCTGGCAAAACCGGCGCGGTGAAGCGAATGAGAAACTGGCGGCTCTCCGCATCAAACTGGCTGGAGCCTGCTGCGGGCTGAGTGGAGGCAATCGCCAAATTCTCAATTGTGCGGAAGGCGCTCTTGTGCGCATCCTTGGTTCGGCCATCCCCAGCGGCGGCCTTTGCGCCCGCGCCCAGCTCCAGCGCATAGTTTGTGGCGCGTTGATAATTTTCATCCGGCACAAACGCCATCACCTCGCCCAGTTGGGCGGCCTGGGCTGGGCTTGCGCTCCCCCCGGTGGATGGCGCGCTTTTCAGCGGCGGCCCTTCAATTTGGCCTCGCTTTGATTCGGCCTCATTAGCCCAGTGAAAAGTGCCGCGCACCGCGGGCGAGAGTTTGAACGCCGCCTCGGCGCTGGCGTGATCCATCTTTTGGCTAAAGGTCACGCTGATGGGCTGGCGCAGGTCAACATCGCGCGCGTTTGCGCCGGGCGTTACAAATTTGACGATGGGCGCGGCCACGCTGAATGACCATTCGTGCGCGACGCCCAGCGTTGTGCCCAGCGTATCTTTTAACTCTGCGTTTATTTTGGCTTTGTACGTTGCGCCCGCGCTCAGCGACGTGGCTGGCTTGAACACATACGTGCTGGTGTTTATCCATTCGCCTTTGCCGGGCGCATCTGGCGAGAGGGTGAGCGGGTTGGGCAAGCTGGCTTGTTGCGCCACGCCCACCAGCGGCACCACCGGCCGGTTGAACAAAACGGTGATCGTGGCATCGGGGGTTACATCGCCCGCGCCGTTGGCTGGGATCATCTGGGCCACCTCAAACACGCCAATAGAGCTAAACCGGAAGGATTGCGGCTTGTTCAGCGGCAACCCTTTGGCGCTCTTGGCCCCATCACCCACCTGGGCGTTATAAACCTCATCCCGTTTCCAGCCGCCTTGCGGGGTAAAGGTCAGGATGGAATCGCTTTGCCAGGCGATTTTGCCGTTCACATCGCTGGTTGCGCCGCGCACACGCAACGCCTGCTCCACGCTGGTTTTGTCCATCGGCTGGTCAAACTGCACCACCAAAGGCTTGTCCAGCGGCAGGGCTTCTCCACGCGCCGGGGTCACATCCACCACAATTGGGTTGGTGGTGGGGCGCGGCGCAGGCGTGGGTTGTGCTGGCGGCTGGCTGGTGTTTGTGGCCGATGGCGCCGGGCTGGCCGAAGGCTTGGGCGCTGGCTCGGTGGGTTTTGGCGTGGGTTGCGGCTGGTTGCACGCGCTCAGCGCAAGCGCCAGGGCCATCAATGGATAAAACAGTTTTATTCTTTTCATGTGCGTTCCCTTCACAAGGACGATGTGCCCCCGTATTTTGTTCCGCGATCAGCATCTGGCAGCCAGTGGCTAGCGGCCAGCAACCAAACTATACTCTTAATACCCTGAATACGCATAATCTTATTTTCATCATTGGGCCAACGGCAGCGGGAAAAAGCGCCCGCGCCATGCAACTGGCCGCGCATCAGCCCTGCGAGATCGTCTCGGCAGATTCGCGGCACGTTTACCGGATGATGGACATTGGCACGAACAAACCCACGCCGCAAGAACAAACCGCCGTGCCGCATCATCTGCTCAATTTACGCGACCCGCACGAAAGTTTTTCGCTGGCAGAATACCTGGCGCTGGCCCGCGCCGCGATTGATGACGTTCAGGCGCGGGGCAAAACCGCGCTGGTGGTGGGCGGCACGGGGCAATACATCCGCGCGTTGATGGAGGGCTGGCAGGCGCCGGAAGTCCCGCCAGATGAAGCCCTGCGCGGGCAACTGGCTGCCTTGCCCGCCGAGGAACTCATCCGCCAGCTTGCTAGCCGCGACCCCGCCGCGCTCAACACCATTGACCCGCGCAACCTTCGGCGCGTCATCCGCGCGTTGGAGGTGATGGAGCGCACCGGCCAAAAATGGAGCGAATTGCAAAAGCGCGAGCCGCTAAGCTTGCGGGTGGAGCAGATTGAATACATTCGCGGGTTCACCCCGTCCCCCACCCATCCCGGCGAAAGAGGAGAACGCGATGCGCTGTATGCCCGCGCCGACGCGCGCATTTTGCAAATGATTGAGCAGGGCTGGCTGGAGGAGACCCGCCGCATTTTGGCGTTTTTATCCGAGCGCGGCATTTTGGCCGACGCCGCGCCATCCCTGCCCGCCATGAGCGCCCTGGGTTACCGCCAAATGTGCGCCGTGCTGGCCGGCCGCATGACGATGGACGAGACCATCGCCGAGATTAAGCATGACACACGCCGCTTTATTCGGATGCAGGACACGTGGTTTAGGCAAATGAGCGCGGGGTGATCCGTGCGATTGAAATCGCGTCTGCGCAGACGCTCAGCCAAAGACTCACAACAAGAGATACCCCCTTATTCCACCAAATCATCGTCCTCATCTGGCGGAGGAAGCTGCGGCTGGCCGGTATCCTCGGCCAACTTGGCGGCTTGTTTTTTGCGCTGGCGGCGCGAGAGTTTGACATCCGATGGCACAGCCAGCTTGGCCGCATCCAGCAGCTTGTTGGATTCCGAAAGCCACTCGCGGCCCACCGCGGCGTAGTGTTTGGCAAAGGCCTCAAATATCTCGTATATGGGCGAAATCTGCGGCTGAAATTTGATGATTTCCTCTTCCAGCGTGTCAATGCGCGGCTCGTATTCGCTGATGCGCCGGTCACGGTCATGCCACTTTTCTTCCTGAGTTTGAGCAAAGGTTTTCCAGTCTTTCTCAACCACATCCTTGAAACTTTCGGCCACGCGCCGGGCGCGTTCCTCGGCGTCTCGTTGAATTTCAAACACCTCGTTGATGCGCACTTCCAGCCGCTGCTCAAAATCGGGGATATCGGCCAAAATGCGGCGCACTTCCTCGCGCATTTGCACAAACCCGGTCACTTGTTGTTGGATGGAATCCGCGGTCTCCTTGTATTTGTCAATCGCGCTCATGTACTCGGCAAACTTGCGTTCGCGGTTCACATCGCTCACGCGCTGGCTTTCCAGCACCTGCGCCTGAGATTCCAGCAGCTTGGCCGCCTCGTCCAGGTCAACCTGTTTGCGGCGCACGGCCTCATCCAGCAAAAGCAATTGCGGCGGGAGCGAATCAATCCGCCGCTTCAAATCTGGGATTTCCTGCTCCACCCCGGCGAGCCGTCTGGCATCCTGGCGGCGCTGCTCTTCCAAATAGGCAATTGACACGCCGGGCTGTTCCACGCGCCGATCCAAATCAACCGTTTGTAATTGCAAGCGGCCAATCAACTCCGAGAGACGGGCGTCCTCCTGCTTGCGGGCCTCAATCGCCTCGGCATACTGGCTGTAAGGTTTCACCTCTTTTTTAATTTCGTTCAACTGGCGGGTGATGGATTCCAGTTCGATTTGGCGCACGCGCACCGCATCGCGCTCGCTCTTGCCTCGCTGATCCTCTGCGCGAGAGAACATTTCGCCAAATTCGGCGCGAAGCTGCTCCAGCGGGGTTGTCCATCCAGAAGCCTTGGAAATACCCGCCTTCATTTCCGAAATTTGCGATTCAAGGTTTTGCGTGTAACGCGACCGCGCCTCCACTTCGCGCAGCAAACCCTCCATGCGCTCTTGCAGCGCCACAATGGTCTGCTTGTCTTTGCGCCGCTCCTGATCCAGATAAGACAATTGCGCCCGCAACTGCCCCAACTCTTGCGAGATTTGAATGGAATCCATGGGCGCAAGTCTAAATCAATTACGAATCACACATTACAAATTCCAAAATTTGCTCCAAGCATTCTTGGCGCGGAGGAAACAACGGCCCTTTGGGTTGGTTTTAGTCTAAAATGCTCCACTCTAATGGGCGTGTTTCAGTTATTTCTAAATCAGATGCGATTTCTGCTCTCCCTCGCCTTGTGCGCCGTTTTTGTTTTGCCCGGCGCTGGGCCATCCACCCAGCCAATGGGCGCCGCGGCCACAACCTATGCCGCGCGCCTGCTGGGCGGGGCCGATGACGACGCCGCCCGCGCGGTCGCGCTCGACCCATCCGGCAATATCATCATCGCAGGTTACACCGCCTCGGCCAACTTTCCCATCAGCCCAACCGGCAGCGCGCCCGCCGGGGTGGATGTGTTTGTGGCAAAACTGACGCCCGCCGGTCAACCCATCTTTGTGAAAGTGTTTGGTGGCAGCAGCACAGACATGCCCAGCGCGGTGGCGATGGATGCGCAAGGCAATATTTACGTGGCGGGCACAACCTACTCGCCCAACTTTCCAACCAGCGGCGCGGCTTCTTCATATTCTGGCGGGGCCGATGCGTTTGTGATGATGCTGAATTCCAGCGGCGCAGTTCAGTTCAGCCGCTATTTAGGCGGCGCAGATTTTGACCAGGCGGCGGGGATCGCCGTTTTGGGCGGGGATGTGTTCGTGGCGGGCGTCACTGCCTCGCGCAATTTCATCACCACCAGCGGCGCGTTTGCCACCGCGCACGCGGGCGGTTTGTATGATGGCTTTATCACGCGCCTTGGCAGCGCGGGCAACCCTGGCAACGTGATCGCCAGCACCTATCTGGGCGGCAACGACGACGACGACCTGCGAGCCATCGCGCTGGATGGGCAAGGCAGGCCGGTGGTGGCGGGCGATACGCTTTCGGTCAACTTCCCAACAAACGGCGGGCTGCAAACCAGCAAAGCCGCCGGGCTGGATATGTTTGCCGCGCAACTGAGCGCCGATTTGAGCGCGGTTCAGGCTGGCACATTTTTGGGCGGTTCGGGTGATGACGCGGCAAGCGCCATCGCCATCACCAGCGCGGGAGATGTGATTTTGGCGGGCAACACCACCTCGGCCAATTTTCCGGTTTTGGGCGGGGCGCAGACCGCGCTGGCTGGCGGCAAAGATGCCGCGCTGGTCAAGCTCAACGCGCAAATGACCACGCTGGCGTTTGGCACATTTTTGGGCGGCGCGGCAGATGACGACGCGAACGGCGTCGCGCTCGGCGCGGATGGCGAGCTGGTCGTGGCGGGCGTGACCGCATCGGCCAATTTCCCGGTGATCGGCACAACGTTTACCGCGCCCGCCGGCGGCGCAGACGCGTTTGTGACGCGCATCAACGCGGCGGGCAACGCGCTGGTGTTTAGCGGGCGGTTTGGCGGCGCGGGCGATGACTACGCGAACGGCGTCGCGGTCACCTCATCTGGCGCGGTCTTTGCCGCAGGCGAGACAACCTCGGCCAATTTCCCATCCACCAGCGGCCAAACTTTTGGCGGCGTGAATGACGCTTTTGTAATAAGTTTGAGTGAACAACAACAATCTGTGTATAAAACAATGTTGCCAATGATTCAGAAATAAGAAATTTAGCCCGTGCCGATTTTTTTATTTCTTAAATTCTTTTTTTACCGCCATGATGCACACAAACAACTTCCATACCGTGAGCGCAGAAGACATGCGCCAAATGATTGACGAGGCCGCGGCCAGCATTCGAGCCAAAACAAACAAGCAGTTTCGCACGTTTATTGTGCTGGGCAGCGGGCTGGGCGGGCTGGGCGAGCTGGTGGAGAACGCCGTAAAAATTTCGTATGGCGATATCCCGCATTTTGCCCAATCTACCGTGGCCGGGCACAAGGGCCAGCTCATCATTGGCGATTTGTTTGGCAAGCCGGTCATGCTCATGCAGGGGCGCTTTCACTTTTACGAGGGCCACCCGCTTTGGCAAATCGCCGTGCCGGTGCGCGTGGCGCGGGCGCTGGGCGCGGAAAACTTCATCGTCACCAACGCGGCGGGCGGGATCAACCGCACGTTCAAGGTGGCCGATGTGATGCTGATCACCGATCAGATCAACCTCATCGGCATGGCGGGCAACAACCCGCTGATTGGACCAAACGATGAGAGCATCGGCCCGCGCTTCCCCGCCATGACCCAGACGTATGACAAAGACTTTCAAGAACTCGCGCTCAAAGTGGCAAAGGAATCGGGCGTGGAGCTAAAACAAGGCGTGTATGTTGGGCTGGCCGGGCCATGTTTTGAAAGCCCGGCGGAGCTGCGCTTTTTGCGCGCCATTGGCGCAGATTCGGTGGGGATGAGCACCACCAACGAGGTGGCGGTGGCGCGGCATTGCGGCATGCGCGTGCTGGGCTTTAGCGGCATCACCAACGTGGCCGTGCTGTCTGCCGATGAAGGCGTGCCGCCCACGCACGAGGAAGTGATGGAAGCCGCCCCCAAACTCGCGCCCAAGCTCACAGCGCTGGTGCGTGGAGTTTTGCAGGAGATGTGATTCAGAGACGGGAGACGGAGGACGGAAGACGGCTCCTAAACAATCTTCCGTCCTCCGTCAGATTCTGGCGCTTATTAGGGCAAAAGCAAACAAAGCAAGCACAAACACGGCGCTCAAAATCAAAAATATGCGGCGCGAAGAAACATCGCTGGTGCGGAATTTCTTCCATGCCCATGTCATGATCGCCGCCGCAACCAGACTGATAATTAAAATATTGACAAACTGCGCTAAAACTTGAATTGTGTTCACGGCATCCATGACCAGAATTTTAACAAGATGGAAGGTAAAGAATGACCGTCTCCCGTCCTCCGTCTCCCGTCTTAACCAGCAACTAACAACTAGCCACTAGCGACCAACATGCCTTCCTCCGCCGAACTCTTCACCGTTTTGCCACCCAATGAGGCGTGGGCGGTTTTTGCGCGGAACTGGCAGGTTAAGCCCCGCGCAGAATCCATCCCCACCCAAACCGGGCTGGGGCGAACGCTGGCCGAGGACATTGCCTCGCCGGAAGATTTGCCCAGCTTTGCCCGCAGCGTGGTGGATGGCTATGCCGTCATCGCTAGCGACACATACGGCGCCAGCCCCGGCCTGCCCGCGTTGCTCAGCGTGGCCGGAGAAAGCCCAATGGGCCGCGAGGCGACCCAGCCAATTGCGCCCGGACAGGCGATTTTGACTCACACCGGCAGCATGATCGCCCCCGTCGCGGACGCGGTGGTGATGGTGGAGCACACGTCGTCCGCGGGGGATCAAATTGAAGTGATGAAACCCGCCGCCGAGGGTGAAAACGTGCTGAACGTGGGCGAAGATGTGCGGCGCGGGCAAAAGTTGTATTCGCGCGGCCATGTTTTGCGCCCGCAAGACATGGGCGGGCTGATGGCGCTGGGGATCACCGAGATTTTGGTGGCGGCCAGGCCGCGCGTGGGCATCATCAGCACCGGCGATGAGGTGGTGCCACCCAGCGCCAAGCCGGCCATCGGCCAGGTGCGCGATGTGAACAGCTACGCGCTGGCGGCGATGATCACCGAGACCGGCGGAGAACCCATCTTGTATGGCATTGTGCCCGACCAGCGCAACTTGTTGGAAACCGCGGCGCAAAAAGCAAAAGCGGAATGCGATTTAGTTGTGCTCTCGGCGGGCAGCAGCGTGAGCGCCCGCGATATGAGCGTGGAGGTCATCAACGGGTTGGGCGCGCCGGGCGTGCTGGTGCATGGCGTCAGCGTCAAGCCCGGCAAGCCATCCATTTTGGCGGTGTGCGATGGCGTTCCGGTATTTGGTTTGCCCGGCAACCCGGTCAGCGCCATGGTCATCGCGCGGCTGTTTGTGCTGCGGGCGGTGCAAACCTTTTTGGGGATGGAATCCCGGCCCGCGCAGGCGCAGGCGGGCGTCATACGCGCAAGGCTGGCGCGTAACCTTGCCTCATCCACTGGCCGCGAAGATTACGTGGCGGTGCGGCTGGAGCAAAGAGACGGCGAGTGGTGGGCTGTGCCCGTGCTGGGCAAATCCAATTTGGTTTTCACTCTTGTTCACGCCGATGGCACGCTGACTATTCCGCTAAACTCAAACGGCGTAAAGCAGGGAGAATTTGTAGAAATTAGTTGTTAGTGGACAATACCAGCAACCAGCAACCAAAAAGGTGATCCATGATGAGCGCCGAAACAAAATCATTAGAACAATTCTTCGCGCCGTTCCGCGCAAACGTGGTGGGCAACGACCAAACCTACCCCACCCCGTTTGGCGACAAACGCATTTTGTATGCCGATTGGACGGCCAGCGGGCGGTTGTATGCGCCCATTGAGCGCAAACTTCTGGATGAGTTTGGCCCGTTTGTGGCCAACACACACAGCGAAAGCAGCTACACCGGCGCCATGATGACCCACGCGTATCACCTCGCGCATCACATCCTCAAACAGCACGTAAACGCCGGGGCGCGCGATGTCATCATCACCGCAGGCGCGGGCATGACCAGCGTGGTGAACAAATTTCAGCGCATCCTCGGCCTCAAGCTGGCCGAGCAATTGCAAGAGTTCACCCACATTCCCGATGACAAACGCCCGGTGGTGTTTGTCACACACATGGAACATCACTCCAACCAAACCTCGTGGTTAGAGACGATTGCCGATGTGGAAGTGATCCCACCCGATGAGCAAGGGCTGGTGTGCGTTGAGGGTCTCATCCCCCTGCTGGAAAAATACAAAAACCGCCCCGTAAAAATTGGCGCGTTCACCGGTTGTTCAAACGTCACTGGCATAGAGACGCCGTATCACGATCTGGCGCGGATCATGCACCAGCACGGCGGCGTGTGTTTTGTGGATTTTGCCGCGTCTGGCCCATACGTGAAGATAGACATGCACCCCGCCGGTGACCCATCCGCCAAACTGGACGCGGTGTATTTTTCGCCGCACAAATTTTTGGGCGGGCCGGGAACGCCCGGCGTGCTGGTTTTTGATGCCTCGCTCTACAAACTGCGCGTGCCAGACCAGCCCGGCGGCGGCACGGTGAACTGGACCAACCCGTGGAAACAACACAGCTATGCAGACAACATTGAAGTGCGCGAGGACGGCGGCACACCCGGCTTTTTGCAGACCATCAAAGCCGCGCTGGCGGTTGAGCTAAAAGACCAAATGGGCGCCGGGCGCATCCGCGAGCGCGAGGAACAGCTTTTGCCCATTTTGTTTGATGGCTTTCGCGGCGTGCCAGGGCTGCACCTGCTGGCCGGGCATATCACGCATCGGCTGGGCATCATCTCCCTGTATTTGGAGCAAGCGCATTACAACCTGGTGGTGCGGCTGCTCAGCGACCGGTATGGCATTCAGGCGCGCGGCGGGTGCAGCTGCGCGGGCACCTACGGCCACTACCTCTTGCACGTAGACCCGCAACGCTCGCACTCCATCACCGACAAAATTGAGGCGGGCGATTTGAGCGAGAAGCCCGGCTGGGTGCGCTTGTCCATTCACCCAACCACAACGGATGACGAGGCGCGGCAGATCGTGAGCGCCATGAGCGAGATTGCCCAAAACGCCGAGGCGTGGGCCAAAGACTACACCTACAACCCGCACACCAACGAGTTCGCGCACAACTCTTTTCGCGGCGGCGAAGCAGAAAAAGTAAAAAGCTGGTTTGTGATGAGCTAAAACCACAACCCGCCAAATCTTCAAAAAAAATGACAATTCAGCCAACCACCCTTTTGGATGCCGCCCGCGCCGTGCAAAACGGAACAGCCACGCCAACCAGCCTTGTGGAGCAAGCGCTGGCGAACGCGCAGACCCGCGCCGATCTGAACGCCATCGCCGCGCTAAACGAAAACGCCCCGCGCGAGGCGGAAGACATGACCCGCGAGGCGCAGGAGGGCGCGTGGCGCGGGCCGCTGCATGGCATCCCCATCACAATAAAAGATTTGTTCAACGTGCGCGGGCTGCCCACAAAATGTGGCGCAAAAGCCAGTATGCCAACGCTTTTGCCCGATGAAGCCGAAGCCGTGCAGCGTTTGCGCGGCGCAGGGGCCATCGTGCTGGCAAAAACAAACATGGTGGAAATTGCGCTGGGCACCACCGGCGAGAACCCGTGGACCGGCGACGTGAAAAATCCGCACGACCCCGCGCGGATGAGCGGCGGGTCGTCATCTGGCTCGGCGGCGGCGGTGGCAGCGGGCATTGGGCTTGGCTCGCTGGGCACAGACACGGCTGGCTCCATCCGCATCCCGGCGGCGTGGTGCGGCGTGGTGGGGTTCAAGCCAACCTACGGGCGCGTGCCGCTGGCTGGCGCGTTGGATTTGTGCTGGAGTTGCGACCATGCCGGCCCCATCACCAAAACGGTGGCCGATGCGCGGCTGATGTTTGAGGTTTTGGCAGATGCGCCCGCGCAGACGGCGCAAGTGCGCGGGCCGCGCCTGGGCGTGCCGCGCGCCTACCTGGCGGGGGCGCTCAGCGCAGGCGTTCGCGCGGCGTTTGAGGATTTTTTGCGCCGCGCAAAAGCCGCGGGCGCGACGCTGGTGGAGATTCAGCCGGAATACATTGAGCATGGCGTGGCCGCCTTTGTGCCGCTGCGCGCCGAGTCATCATTCACCCATCGCCGGGCGATTGAGACCGAGCCGGAGAATTTTTCTCCGTTTGTGCGGGCAGAGCTGGAGCGCGGCCTGCGCGTGACCGCCCAAGATTATTTGCAAGGGCTGCAATTGCAAAAACTGGTGCGCGATGGGATGCGCGACTGCTTGAAGAACGTGGATGCCATTGTGATGCCAGCCGTGCCTTGCGTTGCGCCTTTGCGCGGCGCGACCGAGACCGAGCTTGAAAGCGGGGTTGCGCCTTTGCGGGGCGCGGTGCTGCATCTCTCGCGCCCGTTTGCGCTGGCGGGTCTGCCAACGGTCAGCCTGCCATTTGCGCAGGTGGATGGGTTGCCGGTGGGGTTGCAAATCGCCTGCGACCTCAACGCCGACCATGCCGCGCTGAACATCGCGGAATGGGCAGAGACGGTATAGCGCAAGAGTTTGCATCTGCCCAGTTAAAAGACAAGCGGCCAAGAATTGAGCGCGCCGCTTGATGAGCGATGCCTGACCAACGCTTACGTGTAGAATCTTACCTTCATGACCGTTCAGGAAGAATCGGAACAGCAATCCGTTGCTCGTCAGCAATTGACGCTGCTCCAGAATATCATCACCCTCGCCTCATTCTCTTTTGTGGTCGCCACCATTGGCTTAATTCTGTATTCAAACAGCCGTTTTGGCGCGTCTGGGTTGGAAACGGGCGCCCTGGTCTCCATCGGTGAGCTAATGAGCGCGTTGCCCCGCCCACTGATTGGCTCGGTGCTGGACAAATACGGGCGCAAGCCGGTGCTGGTGGCGGGCATCGCGCTCATCGCGCTGGCAATGGCGCTGTTTGCCGTCTCGGAAAGTGTGACCCTGCTTTTGCTGGCCCGCACGGTGCATGGCTTTGGCATTGGCACCATGTTGATGGCTTCGTATACCATGACAGCAGACCTGGCCCAAGACGCGGGGCGGGCGGGCAGTTTTGGCAGCACCGAGCAGGCGCAATACCGGGGCGGGTTAATTGGCGGGTTTTTGGCCGTGCCGGTGCTCATCTTCACCGGGTTTGACCCCAAAGGCAATTTGCTTATTACGCAGACGGCGTGGCTGCTTATTTTTGGGATGTATGCGGTGTTTGGGGTTTTGGCCTGCGCAATTGCCATCGCCCGCCTGCACGACACCCACGCCGCGGCCATGCAACGCGCCGAAGAGGAAGAACACCAGAACATCAACCCGCAGTTGTATGTGCTGATGGCGATTGTGTTAATCACCAGCACATCGGTCTCTGGCATTGGGCCGTTTGTGATGCGCTTTATTCAGGATCACATCACCCAAAATTTGGCGTTGCTGGCGCTGGCGTATTTGCCCGCGTCCATCGTGTGGGCGGTGCTGCCCGCGCGGCTGGGGCGCGTGGCCGATCGGTTTGGCCGCAAGCCGCCCATGGTTGTCGGCCTCACAGTCAGCGGCATGTTCTCGGCCATTATTCCGCTGCTCACCTCGGCGCTCCCGCTCATGCTGTTCGCCACCATTGAGGCGATTTGTTACTCTGCCGCCGTGCCCGCCGAGCAGGCGATGGTGGCCGATATGACCGGCGGCAAAAAGCGCGGCACGGGGTTTGGGTTGTATACCTTTGCCCAATCTGCGGGCAAGGTTATTGGCCCGCTGGTGATGGGCTGGATGTATGACCGCACGCCCACTGGCCCATTCATCACCAATTTTGTGATACTGGTGCTGGGCGGCCTGCTGGTGTGGTTTGTGCTGAAAGACCCCGGCGGGCGGGTCTCGGTCACCCGGCTGCCGCCCACGATTTAAAAATGAACCCAATGCACTGGCAAGGATCTGCAAACACCCCCGGCGTGTATGAATTGTGCGCCAATGACGACGTCCTCGCGGGGCGGGTGTTGCTGGATGCGCGCAACGCGGGCGCAGCCAGCATTTCTCTGGGCGCAGCCGTGTTCAATTTTTTGTTTGAGTATGACGATGGCATTTTTAAGAAAAAAACGCGGGTGTATGGCAAAACGTTAAAAGACAAGCTGGGCGAGATGCCGCTGGATGTGATGGATAACGGGGTATTCACCCTTGCCACCGGAGAAAAGTTTTCGTGGAAATACACCTCTGCCGGGGAGGACGACCGGGTATGGAAAAATGAGCAGGGCGCGGCAGTTTTGCGTTTTTATCTGGCGAACAAGGCCAATGCAAAAATAAAAATGATGGTGGAAAGCGCAGGCGCGGGTCTTTTGTGCCTGCCAGCGCTGATGACGTTGGGATGGTATTTAATTGTGGTTCAAAGCCGCCGCACAAAAGATAAAACTCTGGCGGGCGCGCTGGTCATCACCCCAGACATGGCGGCGCTGGCAAAACAAGAGGCGGAAGACCTGAATCGCGAATATCGCAATGCGTGGGATGAGGTAAAACGCGAGGCTAATCTGGATGGGGTTGGCAGGGCGGCAAAAGACGCGCTGCGCGATGCCGCCGCCGAGGATATCGTGGATGAGCTTATTTCCAGCGCGGCAGACCTGGCCGCCGCGCTTTTGGGAAACAACAAATAGGTCAGCCGCCCAGCGCCTGCGCCACGCGGTCCAGTTTGGCCTGCGCTTCGGCGGCGATGGCGTCAAAGGCGGGGTTGTTGAGCATGGCGGCCATGCCTTGCGGGCTGATGATGCTGACCACCGAGCTGCCATCATCTTTTTCATACACGCACACGTTGCACGGCAAAAGCAGCCCCACTTCAAGGTCTGCGCTCAGGGCCTGATGGGCCAGCGGCGGGTTGCACGCGCCCAGAATCACATAGCGCCGAAAATCCGCGTTGAGCTTTTGCTTCATCGTGGCTTTCACGTCAATTTCGGTCAATACGCCAAACCCTTCGGTTTTTAGCGCGGCTTTGGCTTTTTCCACTGCCACTTCATACGATGTGTTTAGGGCAATGTTTGCGCCCAGCGTTGGTTTTTGCATATGATCCTCCATCAAGACCTGCGATACTTCTTGAGATGCGCCGGGCAGAGAAAGGTTACGAAGGGGGCGGGATGAGAATAAGAAATAAGAACCGCATCGTCCCTTAATTTCTCATTCCCTACGCCAGCGCCCTGCTCATGGCGGTGCGGATGCCGGAGATGCGGTTTATGCGCTTGAGCTTGGGGGCGTCCACGTAATCGGCGGTGGTGAACACGGCGTACGCGCCAATCAGCAAATAGCCAAACGCCAACGCCACTTGCGCCTGAGGCAAGGCGGCGATGCTGAAGATGGACACCACGCGCAGCCCGCGCTCCAGCTTCCACGCCAAATCCATCCGCACCTTGTGTTCCTGGTTAAGCCGCGTGGCGCTTTTAACGCCCCTGCCCAGTTTTTGCATGGGCGCGTTGGATTTTGCCACCAGCGCGACCAGCTCTTTTTTGGTGCGGGCTGTCTCCAGCAGGCGCTCAATCAATTGCCCAATCGTTTCGCGGGGATGGCGTTCGATTTGGCGCAACCACGCCGCCATTTTGTCCATCGCCATGTCAAGCGCCCGGTATCCCATCACCGCCCGAATGGCCTGATACGCCTGCGCCACAAAATCGGTGGCTGTCTTGATCAGCCCGGTGGCTTGCTCGCCCGCGCCAAACAGAGAGGCAATATCCACCACAACCGTCTCGGTAGATTGCAGCAATTTGGTCACCCCAATGGCCGAGACGCCATCCACCGAAAGCCACGCCACATTAACGCACCTGTCCGACATTTCATCCAGCGCGGCGACCACGCGCTTTTGCAATTCATCCA
>Ga0073900_10000454_pt1 | contig 27634 bp, 18 predicted proteins | sample KloWWTmetKNB5Kit_FD_66666 | JGI IMG/M metagenome (GOLD analysis project Ga0073900, IMG submission 66666) | Active sludge microbial communities from Klosterneuburg, Austria, studying microevolution and ecology of nitrifiers - Klosterneuburg... | ecosystem: Engineered > WWTP > Aerobic digester >...
TCTTTTATCGGCGTTATTTTCGGAGGTATTTTATCCGACAGGTGGGTACAAAAAAATCTTCGTGGAAGAATATATACCAGTGCCATTGGTTTGGCATTAACCATTCCTGCATTATTGTTTATTGGATTTGGCCATTCATTATTTGCAGTAATAGGTGCAGCATTTTGTTTTGGTTTTGGTTTCGGAATGTTTGATGCCAACAATATGCCGATACTCTGCCAGTTTGTTTCAAAGAAATACCGTGCTACTGCGTATGGGTTGATGAATATGGTAGGTGTATTTGCCGGAGCTTTTATCACTGATTTACTTGGCAAGTCAACTGATAAAGGAAATTTAGGAAAAGATTTTGCGATGCTTGCTGGTATTGTGTTAGTAGCATTAATTATTCAGCTTTCTTTTCTGAGACCAAAAGCTAATGACTTTACTGAAGAATAAAATAAGATTATGCAAAAACTAATTTTTAATGCAGGGCTATGTTTCCTCTTTTTATTACTGAGTAGTTTTGAGTGTTCAAAAAAATCAACTGCTCCACCACCTGCGGCAATTCAGGCTTCTGCTTATGCACCTGCTACACCTGTGCTGAAAGGGTTAACCGCTAATCCGGTGCTGCGGGTGGCGGTCTCAATCCCCTCGGGAAATAGCGAACAGCAGTACAAAAAAATAATTTGTACATTGAATGCTGACGCAATTAGCAATATTCAAAAGATAGATGTTTACCTCACAGGTGGTGAGCCATTTTCTATTGCAAATCCTGTTACTTCAGTAAACCCATCGGCAGCCTCGTTTGATCTGGCTGTGAATCTGAACCTTAAACCCGGCATCCATTTTATTTGGTTCAGTATTGTATTAAAGAGTGATGCTACTATTGATAATAAAATTGAATTGCGATGTACAAAGCTGATTGATAATGCAAATAAGGAATTACTGGTTAAGCAAGACAATTCTGTTTATGCTAAACGTACCGGCGTTGCCATTCGTAAGGCAGGCGATGACAACTTTAACACTTATCGTATTCCCGGCATTGCTACTACTGATAAAGGCACTTTACTTTCTGTATATGACATTCGCTACAACAACAGTGCAGACTTGCCCGGCAATATTGATGTAGGTTTAAGTCGCAGTACAGACAGCGGCAGATCCTGGCAGCCCATGAAAGTAATAATGGATATGGGTGCGCCACATGAAAATAATGGCGTTGGCGACCCTTCTATTTTGTTTGACCCGGTAACTAAAAAAATATGGGTTGCTGCACTGTGGAGTAAAGGCAATCGTTCCATTGCCGGTTCGTTACCCGGTATATCACCAGACACTACAGGCCAGTTTGTGTTAGTAAGCAGCAACGATGATGGCCTAACATGGTCTGCCCCATACACAATTACACCACAGGTTAAAAACCCGGCATGGCATTTATTTTTTAATGGCCCAGGCAGCGGTATTGCTATGCAGGATGGCAAATTAGTTTTTGCTGCACAATACTGGAATGAAACCAAGATGCCTTATTCAACCATTATTTATAGCGATGACCACGGTACAAACTGGAAAGGAAAAGTAAATGGACCAAAATCAAACACTACTGAAAGCCAGGTGGTGGAAACTGAACCGGGTACACTGATGCTGAATATGAGAGATAACAGGGGAAGTTTTAGAAGTGTAGCCACAACTACAAACTTAGGAACTACATGGACGGAGCATTCTACTTCTTACAATGCATTGCCCGACCCTGTTTGTATGGCCAGTATCATAAAAGCAAAAGTGATGGTGAATGGAATGATGAAAGATGTTTTGTTTTTCAGTAATCCCAACACTAAATCTGGCCGCTACAATATTACCATCAAAGCAAGTTTAGATTTAGGGCAAACATGGTTGCCTGCCAATCAATTATTAATTGATGAAAGACAGTGTTATGGTTACTCCTCATTAACAAAAATAGATGATAACACAATTGGCCTTTTATACGAAGGCAGTAAGGATTTATATTTTGTAAAAGTATCGGTAAATGAAATTATAAAATAAGCTGAAATGTATTCTCAGGAAGATTTAATTGCCTTAAAAGGTTTCTACTCAAATCAATTATTGACCAATACTATTCCATTTTGGTTTCCCCGTTCATTTGATAAAGAATGTGGAGGGTTTCTGTTAATGAGAGATGCCGATGGTTCATTAATTGATGATGATAAAGCTGTATGGATACAAGGCAGGGCTACCTGGATGCTTTCAACTTTGTATAACACCGTTGAAAAAAAACAGGAATGGCTTGATGGAGCTAAGCTTGGTTACGATTTTTTAAACAAGCATTGTTTTGATAAAGATGGGCAAATGTTTTTTCATGTAACCAGAGATGGAAGACCAATAAGAAAGCGTAGGTATTTTTTTTCTGAAACATTTTATGTAATAGCTGCTGCGGCTTATGCAAAGGCAAGTGGTGATGAAGAAGCCGCAGGAAAAGCAAGATTTGTTTTTGGTAAGTGTATTGAGTATGCAACTATACCGGGGCTGCTGCAACCCAAATTCACAAACACCCGGCCATCCAAAGGTATAGGTGTGCCTATGATAATGATGAATACAGCACAGCAATTAAGAGAAACCATTGGCGACCCCCGCTGTGATGAATGGATAGAGAAATGGATGGCTGAAATAGAAAGAGATTTTGTAAAAGATTATATACAATGTGTGATGGAACAGGTAGCCCCGGACGGCAGCATCATTGACCATATAGACGGACGAACTTTAAATCCCGGCCATGCCATTGAAGGTGCATGGTTTATTCTGCATGAAGCAAAATACCGGAATAATGATAAGCGACTGATTGATTTGGGATGCCGTATGATTGACTATATGTGGGAAAGAGGCTGGGATAAAGATTACGGCGGAATTCTCTACTTCCGTGATTTATATAATAAGCCGGTACAGGAATACTGGCAGGATATGAAATTCTGGTGGCCGCATAACGAAGTGATTATTGCAACACTGCTGGCTTACTTAATGACTGGCAATGAGAAATATGCTGGGTGGCATAAAATGGTGCATGATTATTCATACAGTCATTTCCATGATAAGGAAAACGGTGAATGGTTTGGCTATTTACACCGGGATGGCACATTAGCACAATCGGCAAAAGGAAATTTGTATAAAGGGCCATTTCATCTGCCACGGCAGGAATGGTACTGTATGCTGTTACTTGAAAATTATTTGAAAAAAAGATAAAAACACCAATATGAAAAAAGCGTTTGCAGTTTTTGTACTGTCAATAGTTGTATTGTCGGCATGTAAAAAAAATAATGATGGGGGTACTACGCCTCCACCACCACCACCCCCTCCTCCGCCACCTGTTGTGGTACTAAATACAGCTGACAGTATTTTACTGGTGAATGAAACAGTCTCTGGCTCAAAAGAAGCAACTAGGCTGGCACAAAATAACCCTGCGTCCGATTTTTACACTACTGGATTTTATTTACCAGCATCAACGGTAATGACTGTTGAAGTAACAGCGGAAAACGGTACCCGTCTCCCCACATTGCTTGTAGGTACATATTCCCGTTACCAGGCCAGTTGGAACCCCACTTCTCATACATTAACGGCAGGGGTTAATTCTATTACAGATGCAATCGGTGGTATCATCTATGTAAGATTTCATAACGACAACCCCACCGGCAGAGTAAGATTAAAATTTACTTCTGGCATGAGGCCTGTACCTTATTATCAATTGGGCAGAACCACACAGGCTGATTGGGTTAAGATGGTTGATAATATCAATAATGTTCCCGATGTACAATTAGTGGGCAATAAAACTATTATCACCTTTTCATTGGTCAATGCAAGAACCTATAAAAGTGAAAACCAGGAAGCATTGATAAAAAAAGCTGACCGGGTAATTGCTATTGAAGACAGCATCAGTGGCCTTTTTGGTAATGACCCGATTGACCAGCCCAATGTGCACAAATACCTGATGACAGAAACAGACCATCCGGGTTACTTTATGGCAGCGACATTTTACCGCACTTTTTATAGTTCTGTTACCGGCGGGGTACCGGCAATTTTAAAAGCCGATAACTTAACCTGGGGACCCTGGCATGAGTTGGGGCATATGCACCAGCAGGGTTCATGGACATGGAGCGAACTTGGTGAAGTAACAGTGAATATTTACAGCATAGCAGTGGAAAAGGCGTTTGGGATACTACCAACAAGGCTTACTACTCAAAACGAATGGAATAATACCGCAGCCTATCTTGCCCGTCCTGAGATGGAAAGAAATTTCAATGGCAGTAATGCCAGCGTATGGATAAGGTTGTGTATGTTCCAGCAATTAAAACTGGCCTTTGGAGAAAGTTTTTATCATGAACTGCATCGCCAGGCCAGAAGAGAAACCAACAGACCAACAACCACCGACACAAGAATGCGTTGGTTTATGTTGAAGGCTTGCAACATCAGCGGTAAAAATCTTACTTCCTTTTTCCAAAAATGGGGAATGAAACTTTCTACACAGTCTGCAACAGATGCTGTGTTCACTGAAATTACTGCATTAGGATATCCTGCGCCTGCACAGGATATTACTTTGTTAACAGATTGAGAGAAAGAGACCAGCTTTATTTAGGCGGTGATTTAGGAAGGATTTACAATTACAAACTATGCTAGTAAGGAAATTATGCTGAGAATATCTCCAAATACATTTAAAAGAATTTTATGCACAGAAAACAATTCATCAAAAACACAACATTAGCGGCTGCCTCATTAGCCATATTACCGGCCACCAGTTTGTTTGCAGCTAATCAAAAAGACAAAATAAAATTAGTAATAATAGGTGTTGGCCTGCGTGGGCAAAACCACCTTGACCTTGTGTTGCGGCGAAAAGATGTAGACCTTATAGCTATTTGCGATATTGACGACCGTATGCTTTCCCGGTCAAAAGAAATGATTACAAAAAGCGGAAAGAAAATGCCACAAATTTTTACAGGCGACCCTTATGCCTGGAAAAAAATGCTGGAGTTGAAAGATATTGACGGTGTAATTATAGCCACTCCGTGGGAATGGCATAAAGAAATGATTATCGGTTCACTGCAGGCAGGAATAAAATATATTGGTACTGAAGTAATGCTTGGCATAACGCTGCAAGACCATTGGGATGTTGTAAAAGCAACAGAGCAATACAATGCACAGGTAATGATGCTGGAAAACGTTTGCTACCGCAGGGATGTGATGGCAGCTTTAAATATGGTACGGCAGGGTTTGTTTGGAGAGATGGTGCATTTGCAAGGCGGTTATCAGCATGACCTGCGTGAAGTAAAATTCAATAATGGCATTGATGCCTATGGCAAAGGTTGTGAGTTTGGCGATAAAGGCTGGAGTGAGGCAAGGTGGCGCACCCATCATTCCGTTTATCGTAATGGCGACTTATATCCCACACATGGTATTGGCCCCATAGCTCATTACATTAACATCAACCGTGGAAACAGGTTTGTAAATATCTCTTCGTTTTCAAGTAAAGCAAGAGGCTTGCATGAGCATATTGTAAAAAAATGTGGACCTGAACATCCGAATGCAAAAATTAATTTCAAATTGGGTGATGTGGTTACTACATCAATTGGTTGTGCAAATGGTGAGACTATTTTATTACAACATGATACCAATCTTCCTCGTCCATACTCATTAGGCTTCCGTGTACAAGGCACCAACGGTATTTGGATGGATGTAAATAAAGGTGTGCACATAGAAGGCCAATCAAAACCACACCAGTGGGATGCTGCAAAAGAATGGTTTGATAAATACGACCATCCGCTTTGGGTAAGATGGAGTAAGGAAACAGAAGGTGCCGGTCATGGTGGAATGGATTTTTTTGTGATCCATTCTTTTGTAGAATCAATAAAACGAAATATAGCAACCCCAATGGATGTGTATGATGCTGCTGCATGGAGTGCCATCACTCCATTGAGTGAAAGTTCCATTGAGAAAGGAAACGAAACGATAGAATTTCCAGACTTTACAGGCGGTAAATGGATGTACCGTAAACCAGTGTTTGCATTAAATGATGAGTTTTAAAATTTGGCAGAAATAGTATGACTGAATTTGTTTTATCAACTTATGGATTGCAGAAAGATGAATTAACCGTTGAGGAATTTGGCTCAGGTCTTATTAACAGCACCTGGAAAGTTTCTGCACCTGGGAAACAATATATATTACAAAGAATAAACAGTAATGTATTCCAGGAACCTGCTGCCATTTCCGGGAACATTAGTCTTATTGCAAACCATCTAAAAAATAACTACCCGGATTATCTCTTTGCTGCGCCAATAATTTCTAATGATGGTAATGAGATGATTTACGTAGAAGGTAATGGGTATTTCCGTCTGCTCCCTTTTATTGAAGGCTCCCACACTTTTGATGTGGCAACTACACTTGAAATGGCTTTTGAAGCAGCTATACAATTTGGAAGATTTACCAGATTACTTTCAGGAATCGAAATTGATAAATTAGAAATTACCATACCCGATTTTCATAACCTCAGTTTACGTTACCTGCAATTTTTGTCCGCCGCTGCAAACACTACTAAACTGAGGAATCAGGAAACTTTTGAATTGATTGAAACACTAAAAGAATTTTCATTTATAGCAAATGAATATGAGAAAATACTAACCAACCCGGAGTTTAAAAAACGGGTAACACATCACGATACAAAAATCAGCAACGTTTTATTTAATCATAACCGTAAGGGGCTTTGTGTAATTGACCTTGATACAGTGATGCCCGGTTACTTTATCAGTGATGTGGGTGATATGATGCGTACATATTTATCTCCTGTAGGTGAAGAGGAAAGCGATTTTAGTAAAATAATTATTCGTAAAGAATATTATACAGCAATTGTTGAAGGTTATATGAGTGAAATGAAGGATGAACTTACAGAAATTGAAAAGAAACACTTTTTCTATGCAGGTAAGTTTAGCATTTACATGCAGGCATTGCGGTTCCTTACTGATTATTTAAACGGTGACGAATATTATGGAGCTGCCTATCCCGGTCAAAACCTTGTAAGGGCATCCAACCAAACTATCCTGCTAAAAAGACTAATGGAACTCGCACCAGATTTGTACCACATTGCAATAGACAGCAGATGAAATCTTTTTTATTCCCCATATTGCTCTGTCCACTTTTTTCAACCGCTCAATTGAAGGTAGCGGAAGTATTTTCTGACAATATGTTACTGCAAAGAAATAAGCCAATAAAAGTTTGGGGCAAAGGTATTCCAGGCAGAAGTGTAAATGTCTTGTTTTCAAAAGAGAAAAAAACTACAGAAATCACAAATGATTCGGTTTGGATTGTTACTTTCCCAAAACAAAAAGCAACTACTCATTCGCAAATTTTAAGTGTAACCAGTGAAGCAGAGCAGATTGAGTTTAAAAATATTCTGATTGGTGATGTATGGATATGTACAGGTCAGTCTAATATGGAATGGCCAATGGTTAAAGAGCAACATTGGAAAGATGAAATACATAGTGCTGAGCAATCCAATATTAGATTGCTAAATCCACCGCCTGCAGGCCGGAATGTTTTTGGTGTGCCTTACACCGACTCCCTTATAAGCAGGCTTACAACCGAAAGGTTTTATGATTGGAATGGATGGCAACAGTGCGATAGCATTTCAGTTAGGTTAATGAGTGCAGTTGCATATTATTTTGCAAAAAAAGTTTTTTCTGAAACTGGTGTACCAATCGGTATTATAAACCTTTCCATTGGTGGTGCACCACTTGAAACGTTTATCAGTACAGAAGCATTATCTCAGCAGGTAACATTCAGAAAAAAAGTAAATGGAAACTGGCTCTCAAATGATGCATTGCCAATATGGATTAGAGAAAGAGGAACACAGAATGTGGGAAAAAATAACAATGTTCCTGCTGATGAACAGGGGCCAAATCATGCCTATAAACCCGGCTTTGCTTTTAAAGCGGGTATTGATAGCCTAAGAAATTTTTCGGTGAAAGGAATCCTGATTTATCAGGGAGAAAGCAATGCAGAAGAACCAGAACGGGTTGATGAATACAAAGAGCTATTTAAATTATTCATCAAAGAATACAGAGAAGTTTGGAGCAACAAGCAACTTCCAATTTATTGGATACAGCTTTCTTCAATAGAAAGAAAGTATTGGGCCATGTTCAGGAATAATCAATTACAGCTATTAAAGGAAACCCACAATACCGGTATGGCCGTTACCAGCGACATCGGTTTAAAGAATGATGTGCATCCACCGGATAAAAAAACTGTTGGCGAACGACTGGCAAGATGGGCATTGAAAAAGACGTACTATAAAAAAATTATTCCATCCGGCCCTCTTCCACTATCCGCAAAATATCGCAATGGAAAAGTGATTGTTTCTTTTCAATACATGGCAAATGGTTTAAAAACATCAGATGATAAACCGCTTAAAGGATTTTCAATTGATGGAAAAAATGAAACAAAAGCAATTTTTGGTGATAGGGGCATAATCATTCCTGTAAGCAGTAAACCACAAGTTATTTACTACGGTTGGTCGCCATTCAGCAATGGCAACCTTGTGAATTCAGAAAATCTTCCTGCATCAACATTTAAAATAAAAGTACAATGAAGATAAAATTCATTTTTATATTAAGCTTAACTACTACGCTTTGTGTTGCTCAACAAACCGTAAATATTATTCCGCAGCCGGTATCAATACAGCAACAATCGGGAAATTTTATTTTAACTGGTAATACCGCCATTCAGTACAACCCACAGCAAAAGGGTTTAAAAAAAGTAGCCAAATTTTTCAATCTTCAATTAAAAAATACTACGGGGTTTGTTTTGCCTGTCAACACATCCCTGCCTGCAACAATTCAGTTGAGTATAGAAAAGTTGGCAACTATTGGAGATGAAGGCTATAATATGGACATCACTTCAAAAGCTGTTACCATTAAAGCTAATACCACTGCAGGAATTGTTTATGGCATACAATCTTTATTGCAAACATTGCCTGCCATCCGTACTAATGCGAAACTTGAAATACCCTGCATGAGTATTACCGATTACCCCCGGTTTAAATACCGTGGCATGCATCTCGATGTAAGCCGGCATTTCTTTGGCCCCGAACTTATTAAAGAGTACATCGATTTGATTGCATCGTACAAAATGAATGTATTTCACTGGCATTTGGTAGATGACCAGGGATGGCGGATAGAAATTAAGAAATATCCAAAGCTTACTTCTGTAGGTGCATGGCGGGTTGACCAAACCGATAAGATATGGGGCAGCCGTCCGCAGGCAAAACCGGATGAGAAACCAACCTATGGCGGCTATTACACACAGGAGCAAATCAAAGAAATTATTGCTTATGCTGCGCAACGAAATGTAACCATCATTCCCGAAATAGAATTGCCGGGGCATGTGGCCAGCGCCATCGCATCGTATCCGCAGTTGTGCTGCAAACAACAACAGCAGTTTCCGTTAACAGGAGGCAATTATACAGGCATGTCTTCCAACTATTGTGCAGGCAATGATTCGGCATTTAATTTTTTAGAAAATGTATTAACTGAGGTTATTGATTTGTTTCCATCGCAATACATTCACATTGGTGGCGATGAAGTGGATAAAAACCCCTGGAAAAAATGTAACAGGTGCCAGGCTAGAATAAAAAAGGAAGGATTAAAAAATGAAGAAGAATTACAAAGTTATTTTATAAAGCGTATAGAAAAATTTGTTAACAGTAAGCATAAGAAAATAATTGGCTGGGATGAAATTCTGGAAGGTGGCCTGGCACCGGAAGCTACGGTGATGAGCTGGCGCGGAGAGAACGGTGGTATTGAAGCTGCTAAACAGTCACATGATGTAATTATGACCCCCGGCAAGCCGGTTTACTTTGACCATTATCAGGCAGGTCCGGAAGGAGAACCTATAGCCATTGGAGGAATGAATACATTGAAAAATGTTTACGATTACGAACCAGTTCCTAAAGAGTTGAATGCAGAAGAAGCAAAACATGTTTTAGGCGCACAGGCTAATTTGTGGACAGAGTTTATCACCACAGCCGAACATGTTGAGTACATGATACTGCCACGCATGCCCGCCCTTGCGGAAGTGGTTTGGTCGCCAAAGGAAAACCGAAACTGGAACAGCTTTAATGAACGCCTTCAAAATCATTTCAAAGCTTATGGGGAAAAAGGTTTGCATTATTGCCCTGGTAATTTCACAGTAAACATAAGGCCGTTTTCACAAAACGGAAAGCTGTTTGTAAATCTTTCAACAGAAATACTCAATGGCGAAGTTTATTATACCACCGATGGCACGGAACCCACATTAACCAGCAATAAATACAGTGCCCCTGTTGAAATCAATTCTACAGGTTTGCTAAAAGCATCCACAATGCAGAATGGCCGCATCATGGGTGTTCAGGCAGCCCGGCAAAGCTTTGCAATGCATAAAGGCATTGGTAAAAATGTAATATACGCTAACCCCGTAAGCCGTTACTACATGGCTGATGGCTCTAATTCCCTCACTGATGGAGTAAGAGGAACCGGTACAGTTGGGAAATTCTGGCACGGCTTCAGCGGCAAAGATTTAATTGCAACAATTGATTTAGAAGAAGCAAAAAACATTCAAAGCCTTGCATTGGGTTGTTTGCAAAACTATAACGACTGGATATTTCTGCCGCAATCAGTAAAATTTGAAACATCAGTAAACGGAACTGATTTTGAAGAAGTACAAACTGTGAACAATCTTATCAGTATTAATGAGAAAAATGCAAAGTTTGATTTTAAAACATCTTTCCCGGCAAAGACTGTAAAATTTATTCGGGTTACTGCGAAGAACAATATTTGCCCGCCCGGCCACAATGGAGAAGGAAAGCCGGGGTGGATATTTGCAGATGAGATAATAGTGGACTAAGCCATTGCAGAAGATTTTTAAAAGAATAAAATTATTTACGATGTTTTTTTTCATGCGACACCACAAAATGCTCAGGACGCCATTTATATTGGTTATTATTTTACTGGCAAGTAATTGTGTGATTGGCCAGTTACCTGCCGAACTGCAAACACCGGAATTAGTTTCCATCAACCGTATGCCTATGCGGGCCAGCGCCTTTGGTTTTGAAAATATAGAATTAGCAAAAGGATTTGATAAAGAAAAATCGGGTAATTATTTTTCACTTAATGGAAATTGGAAATTCAATTGGGTAAAAGATCCTGATCAGCGGCCACAACAATTTTATGCATTAAATTATGATGACAGCCAATGGGATGATTTTCGCATCCCGGCCAGTTGGGAATTGAACGGTTATGGATTGCCGATCTATGTAAATCAGCCATATGATTTTGCCGGGCATAACCTGCGGTATGGAAAAATGAATCCGCCATTTGACATACCTGCCAACAACAACCCTGTAGGTTCTTATCGCAAGATAATTTTATTGCCGTCTGCGTTTAAAGGTAAACAGATTTTTCTGCATGTGGGCAATGCCAAAAGTTGTTTGTTTGTTTGGGTCAATGGGAAAAAAGTTGGTTACAGTGAAGACAGTAAACTGGCTGCAGAATTCGATATTACCAATTTTGTAAAAGAAGGAGAAAACCTCATCGCTTTCCAGGTGTACCGATGGAGTGATGCCAGTTACCTTGAGTGCCAGGATATGTTCCGTTTTTCCGGTATAGAAAGGGATGTCTTTTTGTACTGTACCAACAAATTGAATATCCGTGATGCCAATATAGAAGCTACACTGGATAACAGTTATACCAACGGTTTCTTGTCAGTCAACACTGAAATAGATAATTACAAATTGGAAAAAGGCTATCTGAGCAAGATGGACAGTTTTACCTTAGAACTGCAATTTCTGGATCCGGCAGGAAAGATTGTTTACCAGGATAAGACCCATGACTTTAAAACTGTACTGGGAAATTATAAAACACAGGTACAGTTCAGTACTGTCATTACTAATGTTATGAGTTGGAATGCGGAAATACCCAATCTCTATACTTTATTCATTATTCTAAAAGATAAAGATGGCAATATGCTTGAAGTGGTGCCGCAGCGCATTGGCTTTAAAAAAGTAGAAATAAAAGGAACAGATTTCTTAGTGAATGGTCAACGGGTTTTTCTTAAAGGGGTAAATCGGCATGAACATCATCCAAGAAAAGGACATACGTTAAGTAAAGATGATATGCGGAAAGATATGGAAATGATGAAGAGGCTGAATATTAATGCAGTGCGGAACTCACATTATCCGCCTGACCCATATTGGATGGAGCTTTGCGATGAGTATGGCTTGTATGTGGTGGACGAAGCTAATATTGAAAGTCACGGTTTGGGCTATGATTTGAGTATAACTCTTGGTAATAAATTCCTGTGGCGGGAGGCACACCTGCAACGGATACAACGAATGTATGAACGGGATAAAAATCATGCCTCGGTTGTTACATGGTCTTTAGGCAATGAGGCCGGTGACGGCAGTAATTTTTACGCAGCCTATGATTGGCTAAGGCAACAAACTAATTTGCCCATTCAATATGAACGGGATATTGATTACGGCAAACCGAATAATACTCATTTCTCCGAAATATTTTGTCCTCAGTATGTTTCTCCGGGAGGAATGTTGCGTTACTCTACAAGCGATGCAAAAATTCCGCATATACAAAGTGAGTATGCACATATTATGGGCAATAGCCTCGGAAATTTCCAGGACTACTGGGATGTGATTGAACAGAACCCGAAACTACAAGGCGGATTTATCTGGGAATGGATTGACCAGAGTATTGATACCGTAAAGAATGGAAAGCGAATCAAAGCCTACGGTGGCGACTTCCCATTGGAGGGCCCGGTAGATGAAAACTTGAGCGATAATAATTTTTGTGTAAAAGGGGTAGTGGATGCATACCGAAACCTCACCCCGATGGCAGGAGAAATTAAAAAAGTTTATCAGCATATTAAAACAAAATGGAAGGGTAATAATAGCGTAAATATTAAGAATGGATATTTCTTTAAATCGCTGGATAATGTGATGCTGCGTTGGGTGCTGCAGGAAAATGGACTTTCTAAAGAAACAGGTACAATTGGATCCATTGCCTTACTGCCACAACAGGAAAATGATATTTTAATTCCGATTAAATCTGTACAGCAGTCCGACAAGGAATACCAATTGAACATTTATTATGTTTTGAAAACGGATGAGCCATTTTTACCCAAAGATTTTGAAATTGCTGCTGAACAGTTCTTGTTAAAAATGTTACCTGCCGGCACAGTTAATCCTTCGACCCGATCAACCATAAAGATTCAGCAAAATGAAGTGCAATGCAGCATTAACGGGAAAAATTTTTCCATCCTGTTTGATTTGAAAAATGGAATATTAGTAAATTATAAGTTGAATGGAGAGGAAGTGATGCAGCAGGGGCCAATACCTTCTTTCTGGCGGGCACCAACTGACAATGATATTGGCGCAGGTTTTAACAGAAGCCTGCGGGAGTGGCGCAATGCGTATGAAAATGGCACAGCAATTACAACTACTATAACCAAAATAAGTGAAGAGCAGTGTCAAATCAGTTTCACAAAGGAAGTAGTGAATGGTGATGCAAAACATAGGCAGGTATTCACTATTTACAGCAATGGCACTGTAAAAGTTGACAATTATTTCAATGCCCTTAGAGGGAAGCATCTTTTGCTGCTGCGGGCAGGAAACGATGTTACTATCCATGGGAGTTTCAAAAATATTCAATGGTATGGCCGCGGCCCCGGAGAAAATTACTGGGACAGGAAGACCCATACTTTCCTTGGTCAATACAAGCAAACACTGGATGAGCAATATTATCCTTATGCCCGTCCACAGGAAAGCGGTAACCATACGGAGGTTCGCTGGGTTACGTTCAGCAATGCAAGGGGGAGAAAAATTCATTTTGCTTTTGCAGACAGCCTTTTGAGTTTCTCCGCATTGCCATACAGGTTGGATGATTTAGATCCGGAAATAAACAAAAAACAATATCACAGTGGTGAATTAACAAAACGGGACCTGGCATATTTACACATTGATTTACAACAAACCGGTTTGCAGGGAATTGATAGCTGGGGTTCCATGCCGCTTGTACAATACAGGGTGCCATTTAAAGATTACCGGTATAGCTACTGGATGAATTTTGAATAATGATTTTTTTATAACGCATGAAAAGGGGTTAAATATTAAATGTAAAGGGGCATGAATATTAAGTATAGTTATATAGCCATTATAATTGTTTTGTCTTTCAATACTACCACTTTTGCTCAGCGGGATACAATTACTCTTAACAGCGACTGGCAGTTTTCCATTGATAAAAAAGCCGAAGGTTTTGAGGGGAAATGGAATGAAATACCATTGAATGATGCAAGAATAGTACGACTTCCGCATACATGGAATATTGAAAAGGATAATCAAAACCATTATGGATGGGGCTGGTATCAAAAGCGTATCAAGGTCCCAGCCAACTGGAAAAATAAAAATGTTGTCCTGCTATTAGGTGCTATCAACCATACCTGTTATATATATATTAACGGCCAAAAGATTGCAGAGAACATAGGTGCTGGCTTTGATAAATTTTTTGTCAGCCTCAATGGCCGGGTGAAATATGGTAAGGACAATACTATCACTATTGCTGTCAATAATGACTATGGAAAAAATAAAGTGCCCTTTGGCAGTTCTTTCGACTGGCCGAACGATGGTGGTATAATTCGTCCGGTAGCGCTGATTGTGAGTGGCCTGCCAGCAGCAGCTTATATCCATGCAACGCCTGTACTAAATGTGGCAGATAGTTCCGGTAAACTGAAAATAAAATTAGGCTTTGAAACAATAGTAAGTAAAAATGTTGAGCTGGGAATTACCATAACAGAAGAAAATCAACCTACAAAGAATATAGTTCTGCAATCTACTATCAAACCTGTCTGGCAAAATAGAGAAGCTATCATCGAATATAATTTCGCTAAAGTACATCCCTGGCATTTTGATTTACCAAACTTGTATCGTGTAGATGTAACTGTTCTCAGCGGCCGGAAGGTAACTGATAAGATTTCCACCCATATTGGCTTCCGGGAAGTGAAATTTGAGAGTGGGCAAACATTTTTAAATGGCGAACGTATAAAGCTGATGGGTACAGAATGGACGGCTGGATCCAATCCAGACTTCGGATTTGCTGAAACTGATTCAGTTATTATTGCAATGGGTAAATTATTAAAAAACGTAAATAGTATTTTCAGTCGCCTGCATTTTCAGCAAGCTGATGTATTTTATGATTTTTGCGATCGCAACGGAATCATCATACAGCAGGAAGTGCCGTTATGGGGACCTGAAACACCTTCCAATGATACGATCCGTAGTATTGCCCTGAAGCAACTGGAAAGGATGGTTTATAACTACTACAATCATCCAAGCATTTTTGCCTGGGGTGTAGGTAATGAATTGCGGGGCCGTGATTCTGATATGAAAAAGATGATAGCAGATTTGATTGCGAAGGCCCATACCCTTGATCCTTCCCGTCACGTAGCCTATGTGAGCAATACGCTAACCAGTACTTTCTTTAATAACCCCCGCTTTACACCCGATGCAGCCAGTGATGGCGATTACATTATGATGAATGAATACGGGGGCAGTTGGTGGGATGTACCTGTCGGGAAAATTCATCTTTATCTCGACAGTGTTCACATTAGCTATCCCGATAAACCTTTCTTTATTTCGGAGTTTGGTTTATGTGAGCCTAACTTCAAGGGCGGTGATGAACGACGGTTGGAAGATTTGATTTATCATATGGCTATCTATGAAAGCAAACCATATGTGGAAGGTGCTATCTATTTTGATTTGACAGATTATCGAACGCATTATCTTGGTACATCAGAAAAAAATAAGTTCAGAAGAAGGGTGCATGGTATCTATGATATGTATGGTCATCCCAAGCCTTCCATGAAGATATTGCGGGAACTATCTTCACCAGTGGAGGTGCATCAGGCAAGGCAATGGAAAAAGGGAAAATTGAATTTATTGATTTTCGGAAGTATCGGTTTGCCGCAGCATACAGTAAGCGGTTATAAGCTTTATATTTCAGAAAAAGCCGATAACTATGCGACTGCCAAAGTGTACGATTTGCCAGTAATAAAACCCGGGCAGCGTATCAATTTTGAAGTGGATGATTTGTTTGAAGGGAAATGCATTGTTACCATTGTACGTCCTACCGGTTATATAGTAACACAGAAATCATTCTATTAATTTATTTTGTTTCTCTCTCATCTGAACTAAATATGAAAGCTATTAAGCAGTTGTTTATTCTCTATTGGGTATTATTATCATCACCGGTACTGGCCCAGGTTAAACTACCTGTACTGCATGACTCATTATTCAGCACTTATTATCATCAGCGGCTAAGTCTGTTTGAACTCACACCGGTAAATCCCGGAGATATAGTATTTTTAGGGAATAGTATTACTGATGGGGCCGAATGGCACGAACTTTTCGGCGATAGCAAAATAAAGAACCGGGGTATCAGCGGTGATATCAGCGCAGGCGTCTTGTATCGCATTGCCGGTATAGCAAAACAGAAACCCGGAAAGGTGTTTTTAATGATTGGTATAAATGATTTGGCAAGAGGGGTAAGTACAGACAGTTTATTAAAAAATATTTTGCTAACGGCAGAATACTTCAAGCAGCTGAGCCCATCCACTAAGTTATATATCCAAAGTATTTTACCTGTATCAAATCAATTTGGGAAATTCATCGGTCATGCCAGTAAAACAGATTCTATTCTAAAGGTTAATATCCGGCTCAGTAAAGAGGCAGCATCTTATCGTTATACCTATATAGACCTCTACTCAAATTTCTGTAATAGACTTTCAAAGTTAGCTCCGAAATATACAAATGATGGGCTGCATCTGTTAGGAGAGGGTTACATACTTTGGAAGCACCTGATTTTTCCTTATGTCTACCAATTACAGGAAAAGCCTTCACTGCTCCCGCTACCGCAAAAGATAACCTGGGGTTACGGCTATTTCCCGCTGTATAGCTGCAAGGTAATTGTCGTAAATGATAAAAAACTTACCGGTGAAGTTGAAGACTTAAAAAAGCTCTTGGCCCGAACAGGACGTCAACCGGAGGTAAAAAAGAAAGCCAGAAAAGATGAAGTCTATATTGAGCTACGGTTGGAAAAGAGTGAGCAGCCCGGAATTTCAATGGAATCATACACTTTAAGTGTTTCAAAAAATAGAATTCTTTTGTCAGCCTTTACATTGCATGGCATTTTCAATGGCATTCAAACTTTGCGTCAGTTAATGAGGGATGGCGTAATGATTGAAGCCTGTGAAATCACCGACACACCAGCCTTTTCGTGGCGGGGCTATATGATTGATGTAGGCCGCAATTTTATGTCAATGGATCTATTAAAGCAGCAAATTGATATTATGGCGGCTTATAAACTGAATGTTTTTCATTTTCATGCCACAGAAGATATTGCCTGGCGAATAGCTATAAAACAATATCCTGAATTAACAACTCCAGAAACGATGCTGCGAAATAAAGGACAATACTATTCAGAAGCGGAGATAAAAGAATTGATTGCATACTGCAAAGAAAGATATATCACATTTGTGCCGGAAATTGATATGCCCGGTCATAGTGCAGCTTTTAAAAGAGCCATGAAAACTGATATGCAAAGTGATTCTGGATTATTGTATGTAAAAAATATTTTGAAAGAGTTTTGTACTACTTATGATGTACAGTATATCCATATTGGCGCAGATGAAGTAAAAATTATCAATAAGAATTTCATCCCCGAAGTAACCAAGTACATTGAAAGTTTGGGTAAAAAAGTGATAGGTTGGCAACCGGGCGGCAACTTTACTGATAATACCATAAGACAGTTGTGGATGGATGATAATTCGCATCTCAGCAGTAATAAGAATATCCAATATATTGATTCAAGACATCTTTACCTGAATCATTTGGACCCCCTGGAATCTGTTGTAACTATTTTCAACAGAAAAATTTGTGAAAAGGAAAAAGGTGACTCCTTAGCTATTGGTGCAACGCTTTGTATGTGGCACGACAGGAAAGTGGGTAAAGAGGAGGATGTGCTCACCATGAATCCGGTTTATCCCGGGATATTAACTTTTGCTGAAAGAGCCTGGAAAGGAGGCGGTCAAAGTGGCTGGATTTCAAATATTGATGACGGTGACAAAGAAGGATTTATCAACTTTGAGAGTAGGCTACTTGAACAAAAAGCATTGTATTTTAAATTGAAACCTTTTCCCTACGTAAAACAGTCAAATTTGTTATGGCATTTGTATGGACCTTATTATAATGGTGAAGATTTATTCAAAACATTTGAAATTGAAAATACCTTATTGCATCCTGATAGTGAAAAATCAGCCAAACAAATAATTGGAGGAACAGTAGTATTAAGACATTGGTGGGCTCCATTAATAAAAGCAGCATTGGAAAAGCCCGAGGAAAAGACAACATGGTATGCTACTACAACCATATGGAGTGATGAAGAGGCAACCAAAAACTTCTGGATTGGTTTTAATAATATTTCCCGTTCACCTGCCACGGATTCACCTCCCAGGGATGGTTGGGATAGTAAAGGCAGTGTTGTTTGGGTAAACGGAAAACTTGTTTCGCCGCCAAATTGGAAAAGAGCCGGACAAAAAGGCCACTCCGAAATCCCATTGATTGATGAAGGTTATGAATACCGTACTCCTACCAGCATACACTTTAAAAAAGGAATAAATTCAGTTCTGCTTAAAGTACCTATTGGCAGTTTTAAAGGCAAGGACTGGCAAAACCCGGTAAAGTGGATGTTTACGTTTGTTGAAATTAACCAGGAGTAACACAAAATTAGCTAAATGGAACCCCTTGACAATCAGTCAGTCATGCGATAAGTCAGATACAGCTCATGTTGAAGACAGTTCTATTACTATCTGCTCGGGACCTCAAAAGGTTGTCAATTTTGGCAACCTTTTTTTATTGTGCAATATAGGCCCTGCTCCATTTTGGGGTATAATGAATACGAAGTGAATCCATGATCCTGGCTGTATCAGCCACTGCCGCAGGCAACACAAAGAATAATTGAAAAGTGATGGAATCACTGGTCCCTAGTTGAATATTGGTGGGTAAACTTTTAAGTAATTTGAAACGTTTAAAAGCTCTTTCTCTGCCGGCAGTTTCAACAATAAATTTATAATTACCAACAGGTACTGTCATTGGCTGTGGCCCGGCAACATCCTCTTTTTTGGGCAGTAGAGTGTCTTTTGTTGCTGTACTGTCCATTATCATAGTCGCAGGTATAACCTCTTCAATTTTCTTTTTTTCTACTGTGGAAACAGTTTCATTTTCTTCCGATGAATTTTTATAGATTGTATATCCTCCCCAAATCGCAAGTGCTATTCCTGCCACTACTAAAAAGAACGCTACCGGTTTTTTCCATTGCATCTTCTCTTTCCGGGGCCTGAGAATGTCTTTATAACTGGAAAATGCTTCTTCCTGTATCTCTGCCGGATGAGTTTGTTTTAAAGGTTGTTCTTTCAGTACTTCCGGCATTAACTGACCTGAAGTAAAAGCATATTGACCGGCCTGCGTTTTAACAAGGCTGCCAATTCCTTCCAGCATAAACGGTTTGCCGATATTCAAAAACTGGAGACCCAGCGACAGGTGCGAGTCAAGGTCAGCTGCGGCCAATGCCTTTATTTTACCGGTATGCGAAGCGATGAAATCAATTAAGGCTTGATTTTCTTTGATTGCCGGATTGTGTTCAAATGTGATAGACTCTCCAAAGTCTTTTTTGGTGTTTTTATCCGGTTCGGGTTCAATAGCCACTGTTGGATCAAGGTGGAAAGTACCAATACCGGGCAGGTCCAGCCTTTTATGGGTATAAAGGTATTGAGCAAGAAGCAGGGTTATTTTCAAGGTTTTGGCTTTTAAAGACTACAATATAAATATTTTATATCACCAATGCAAGTGTGAAGAACGGTTGTAGTTTAACTTTGCATGAATTATGCTGACCAAACACGAAACCGATTTTATCAGTTATTGGGAAAAAAACCGGCTGGTTAAAAAAAAAGTATTACGCCAGATTTATGTGGGGCTGCCATTGGCAGTTATATTGGTGGTTGCCATTTTTGCCAACCTGCTTTCCGGATGGTATGGAAGGGCACAGATGGTCATGTTCAGGGAAAACGCTTCCTTAATTGTTATCCTGCTGGTAGCAGCATTGTCGATAGTGGTGTTTATTGTTATTTTTTCTGCCCGCCACCGCTGGGATATGAATGAACAGCGCTACCGTGAATTGTTAAGCAGGAAAGAGGAATCTTAAAATTTTACCCCCTGTTGCAGCGAATTATAGTTTTACGGGGTCTTACAACAGATTTTGTACCAATAATCATATATGAAAAAAATAGCTCTGTTTTTGTCCGTATCCTTCATTTTATTGTTGAACAGCGGTTGCCTGAAAGATGATAGTTGCAATGCCAAAACTGTCGAGAGTGAGCAGGCAGCTATTGTTAATTATGCGCTGGCCAATGGTATGACGACTACTGCTCATAGCAGTGGTTTACATTACCAGGTGATAAATGCAGGCTCCGGACCAGCACCCACTATTAATTCAACCGTATCCGTAAGATATACGGGGAAACTGCTGAGTGGAACAATATTCGATAGCCAGACCGGAACACCTATCACTTTTCCGCTTACCCAGGTGATACAGGGATGGCAAATAGGGATGCCATTGATACAGGAAGGCGGAACGATAAAATTAATCCTCCCCTCATCGCTGGCATATGGTTGTACGGGTTATGGGTCTATTCCTTCCGATGCCATCTTATATTTTGAAATAGAACTTGTCGATGTTCAATAATAGCTGAGCCTTACTGCTTATGCTCTGCTGCCCCGTCCTGCTTCTTGCGGTGACGGGGTTTTTTACTGTATTTTTGATTTTAAACATTACATTTTGCCATACGAAGCAATTTCTGTCTTTGATATTTTTAAAATCGGGGTAGGTCCTTCCAGTTCTCATACATTGGGCCCCTGGAGGGCAGCCCAGCGCTTCGTTCAATCATTAATGCAGGAAAATAGGTTAACTGAAACAACACAGGTACGAGTGCTGTTGTATGGCTCATTAGCTAAAACTGGCAAGGGCCATGGTACGGATGTGGCTGTGCAACTGGGATTATGTGGTGATGATCCGGTTACATTTGCTGTAGATCAGATCGATTCAAAAATCCGTGATATAGCTGCCATGAAAAAAATGGTGTTGCTCGGTATGCATGAAGTGGATTTTGATCCGCAGGAAGATATAGAGTTCCTTGTCACAGAAACCTTGCCGTATCATCCTAATGCTGTTACTTTTCTGGCAACGATGCGAAATGGTGAATCAATTGCCGAAACATATTACTCCGTTGGCGGCGGTTTCGTTATAAAAGAAGGAGAAGAGGCCGGAACAGTACAAACTGTTCAATTACCATTTCCGGTAAATGATGCTGATGACCTGCTGCACTGGTGTATTAAAACAGGCCTGAGCATTCATGAAATTGTGATGGAAAATGAAACGGCCTGGCGGGGTGAAGAGGAAACAAGAAATAGTGCTTTGAATATCTGGCGGGTAATGAAAGAATGTATCTACCGGGGTTGTCATACTCCCGGTATATTGCCGGGCGGGCTGAATGTAAAACGTCGCAGTGCAGCGCTCAATAAAAAGCTGCTGTCAGGTAAAGAATACCACGATTATGATTCATGGCTGATGGCAATCCGCTCCGGTGGGAATGATTTTAAATACACATTGGACTGGGTCAGTTGCTTTGCGCTTGCCGTGAATGAAGAGAATGCCTCCTTTGGCCGGGTGGTAACGGCACCCACCAATGGCGCTGCGGGTGTAATACCTGCAGTCCTGCAATATTATATTTCATTTTGCAATGGAAATAATGAAGATAAGATCATACAATTTTTATTAACAGCTGCGGAAATTGGAAGCATCTTTAAAAAAGGAGCCACTCTTTCTGCTGCGATGGGAGGATGCCAGGCAGAAATCGGGGTTTCTTCTGCCATGGCGGCTGCCGGTCTTACTGAATGTATGGGTGGAACACAAAAACAAGTGATGATGGCTTCGGAAATTGCCATGGAGCATCACCTGGGCCTGACCTGTGATCCGATTGCCGGCCTGGTGCAGGTGCCTTGCATTGAGCGAAATACTATGGGGGCAATTAAAGCTATCACGGCTTCCCAGTTGGCCCTGCAGAGCACCCCTGATTTTGCTAAAGTATCCCTTGATGCTGTTATAAAAACGATGTGGGAGACAGCCCTTGACATGAACCATAAGTATAAGGAAACAGCTGATGGCGGGCTGGCCGTGAATGTACCCCTCAGTCTGCCGGAGTGTTAGCTATTTACCTGTAATTTTTTCTGCACATTAAGCTTTTAGTCAAAGCAAGTTGTAATTTTAGTGTCCCCGTAAGACAACATGATTATCCTTAACATTTAAATTATTCTGTCATGGCTACTAAAAAGAAAGCAAAGAAAAAACCTGCTAAACCAACTCCCAAAAGGAAAGCAACTGCAAAAAAGAAAGTAACAAAGAAAAAAGCAGCACCAAAGAGAGTGAAAGCAGTTAAGAAGAAAGTGGTGAAGAAGGTGGTGAAAAAGAAAGTAGCTAAAGCCCAACCAAAGCGTAAGGCAGCTCCAAAGAAAAAAGTAGCTCCAAAGAAAGCGAAAGCAGCTAAGAAAAAAGTGGTAAAGAAAGTTGTCAAAAAAGCAGTGCCTAAAAAAGCAATGCCTAAAAAAGCAGTTGCTGTAAAAGCAAAAGTGGTGAAAAAGAAAAGTCCGGCCAGGACCGTTAAAGTAGCACAACCGGAAACAAAAGCTCCCGTAAGTGTGATTCCTGTTATGGTGGAAGAAGTAAAAGATATATACATAACACCGGATGGGGAACTGGAAGTAACCGAGACAATCATTACAGTTGATGATGATGACGTAGTAGGGACCGGTTTTGAGGAGGATGATATAGCAGAAGCTGATGATGAAAAGGAAGAAGATGAACCGGGAGTATAAAATTTCTCAACTCATAAAAGTAAAGCCGCCTGATTTCAGGCGGCTTTACTTTTTTACTTTTTTTATGAATTTATTATTAAAGTAATTGAAATGGTTGATTCATAAAACAGGAATAATTAAATTAATTCAACCCGGCATTTACTTCCGCAGGAATGTTACTATAGTTTTTGATTTCATTATACAAGGTATCTCTCTCCACGGGTTCTCTCTTGGCCTGCCTGATCAATGTTACCAGTTCAGCTGTTGTCATGGATGGACTTTGTTCTTCAGATCCTGCCATGCTGTATATTTTAGTGCTGTCGTCAATTGTTCCGTCAATATCATCTACACCAAATGAAAGAGAGAGTTGGGCATTCTGTCTGCCGATCATCGGCCAGTAAGCTTTCAGGTGAGGGAAATTGTCGAGATAGATCCGGGCAATAGCATACATCTTCATGTCTTCAATATGGGTGCTTTCCGGCACATTGCTCATATCATTATCCTTATTGCGGAATTTCAATGGGATGAAAGTGTTGAAGCCATTGGTTTTGTCCTGCAACTCTCTTAATCTTCTCATATGATCAATGCGGTGTTCAAACTTTTCAATATGCCCGTAAAGCATCGTCGCATTGGAATGTAATCCTAGTTTATGTGCTGTTTCATGAATATTCAGCCAGCCATCCGCATCCACTTTATCGGCACATATCTTTTCTCTTATCTCCGGGTGAAAAATTTCAGCACCCCCGCCAGGTATAGAATCAAGCCCGGCTGCAATCAAAAATTTCAAACCCTCTTCTGCACTCACTTTTGCTTTGCGGAACATATAATCGTATTCCACAGCCGTAAATGCTTTAATATGCAATTCAGGGCGATGTGTTTTAATGGCCTTTAGCAGATCTGCAAAGAACTGCAGGTCCATCTTCGGGTGCACACCTCCTACAATATGTACTTCTGTTATAGGTTTCCCGTCATATTTTTTCACCATGTGCAACATCTGCTCAATACTCAATTCCCAGCCTTCTTCCCGGTGTGCATAGAGTTTACTATAACTGCAGAAGTTGCAACTGAAGACACAGACATTTGTTGGCTCAATATGAAAATTACGGTTGAAAAAAACTTTATCGCCATGCAGTTTTTCTTTGATGGCATTGGCCAGGCTGCCTGCAAAACCAAGACTTGCTTTTTCAAATAGTAGTAAACAATCCTCATCGTTTATTCGCTGGCCTGCTTTTACTTTTTCAGCTATGGACTGAAGCTCGGGGGAAATTGCTGTTGTGGTGATCATATTACTGTAACAATTAACTGCGGGCAAAGTTACAACTACAAAAGGTAACTAAGGAAAGGCAGGGACAGAGAGTTTGAGAAACAGCTGGAAAGAAAAGGGGTACATTATATGGAATACTTAGTGCCTTCCTGTACTGGTATGTTTGTCTTTCAAAACACTAAAATCCTTATCTTCCCTTTTCAATAATTTCATTTTTATGAATTTAAAAGGAAGGCTGACTGTATTGAGTTTTCTGCAATTCTTTGTGTGGGGTGCCTGGCTTATTACAATTGCCACTTATTTTTTCTCTAATAATATGGGCACAGGAGCCCAGTTTGGGGCAATCTTTTCGACGCTGGCCATATCTTCTCTGATCATGCCTGCCCTTACAGGTATAATTGCTGATAAGTGGATGAATGCCGAAAGGTTATATGGACTCCTGCATATTTTATATGGAGCGGTTCTGCTGTATGTACCACAGGTTAAAGATGCCGGTACTCTTTATTATGTCATCCTGGTGGCTATGCTCTTTTATATGCCTACCATCTCTTTATCTAATTCTATTTCTTACACCTTACTCAAACAAAATAACTACGATGTGGTGAAGGTTTTTCCACCGATCAGGGTCTGGGGAACAATTGGTTTTATTGTAGCTATGTGGATGACAAACCTCACCGGAAGTAAAGCAAATGCCAACCAGTTTATAATTGGAGGGGTAGCGGCTATTTTGCTTGGGATTTATTCCTTCACCTTGCCCAAATGTCCCCCGCAACGATCTATTGCTAAAGATGCATCCATTATTGAGCAATTAGGTTTGAATGCTTTCAGGCTCTTTGCAAAATACAAGATGGCGTTGTTTTTTATCTTCTCTATGTTTCTTGGCGCTGCCTTACAGCTTACCAATATGTATGGAGATACATTCCTGGATGATTTCAGAAAAGTACCGGAATACGGGCCAGAGTCTTTTGTGGTAAAATATTCCACTATCATCATGTCTATTTCCCAGATATCGGAAACTGTATTTATTCTTACTATCCCGTTTTTCCTGAAAAAGTTCGGAATTAAAAAGGTAATGCTCTTTTCTATGATTGCCTGGGTGCTGCGGTTTGGTCTGTTTGCTTATGGTAATCCAGCCGATGGATTGTGGATGATCATTCTTTCCTGTATCGTCTATGGAATGGCATTCGACTTCTTTAATATATCGGGTTCATTATTTGTTGAAACCACTACCGATTCTTCTATCCGGTCCAGTGCCCAGGGTTTGTTTATGATGATGACAAATGGGGTAGGAGCTTTTTTGGGTAGTAAAATAAGTGGTTATGTTATTGACAAATATTTTACTGTGAATGGAGCAGATAAGGACTGGCAGAATATCTGGCTGGCGTTTGCAGCATATGCACTCGTTGTTGCGGTGTTATTTGCAGTGCTCTTCAAGCATAAGCATAATCCTGATGTAATAGAAAAAGTGACTCATTAAATTGAGCAGAACTGGTATAAAAAACCCCGTTCAGAAGAACGGGGTTTTTATTTTATAAGGAATAAGCTTAAATATGCGCCTCAATTTTCTTTACAAAATTTGCTTTAGGCTGCGCACCTACTAATTTATCAACTACCTGCCCGTTTTTGATAAACAGGATAGCAGGTATGGAAGTGATGCCATAGTTCATGGATACCTCAGGGTTATTGTCAACATTCAGTTTACCGATGTTGGCCTTTCCATCATATTCTTTTGATAATTCTTCAATAACGGGCCCGATTGCACGGCAGGGACCACACCATTCCGCCCAGAAATCTATCACGGTCAGTTTATCAGAAGCCAGTACATCCGACTGGAAATTAGAGTCTGTGAATTCTTTTGCCATTTGTATAAATTTTATTTTTTGTTTTTAAAGGGATTGCAAATTTAAGTCCTGCCTCAATAACATGCGATACTGGCACAAAGTTGTGCAAAACTTGTCCAACTAATGGAAAAATTGACAGGCTTAGGCGTTGAAAACGGTAAAGCCTCTTTCTCCTTCGTAAATCAGCTAGTTACAACCTGCACCTCCAGTTCTGGTTTATTTTCCAAAAACTGGATCATTTCTTCGTTCATCTCAAAACCGCTATTCATTGTCACCAGGCTGATTTTCATCTTGTTCTTAGGTTCTGATAAAGTGAATTTAAGGGTTGACTTGCCGGGATTATTCTTAACATTTTTTTCAATAAAGTTTACCAATTCGCTGCTGATATCCTGCGGATGTGCCTCAATGGTAAGTTGTTTTGTCATGTTTCGCTTCATGGTTTCAGCCAGCGAGACACTCATTACCTTAAATTCAAATTCATCTTTATTGTATCGTTGTTTGAAATATCCGTGTATAAGAACAGTACTGCCCTGTTGCAATATGGGAGTCAGCCGCATATAATCTTCACTGAACAGGGGAAATTCAGTTTTGCCAGAATAGTCTTCGATCACAAAATTGCCATACTTGTTACCACTTCTGGCTATCCGGTGCTGTGCATCTGATACCAGCCCCACAATACGGAACGGTCTGCCCGGATTTGGCTGCATTTTTATCGCTTCTTTGAACTCATTGAAATCAGCCAATGGAGTTACACCATAGTGCTTCATTTCAAATTTGTAATTATCCAACGGATGGCCGCTCAGGAATATTCCGGTAACTTCTTTTTCATGATCCAGTTGTACAATCAATGGCCAGGGTGCACAATCAGTAATCCGTGGCGGAGGTATTTCCATGCTGATGGGCAGGTCACCAAACAACGTATTGGTGGTTGTGGCATTTTGTGAAGCCATCACCTGTCCGTATTTGATCACCCTCTCCAGGCCGTTAACTGTTTCCCCTTCAGGGATAGTGAAATACTGTGCCCGGTGATGTTCAGGAAAACAATCAAAGCCTCCTGCATAGGCAAGGCTTTCCAATGTCTTTTTATTTACTGTTCGCTGGTTGATGCGCCTGATAAAGTCAAAAATATTGGTGAAGGTGCCGCCCTTTTTCCTTTCTTCAATAATACTTTCAACGGCCGCTTCACCTACACCTTTCAATCCGCCCAGGCCAAAACGTATTTCACCCTTATCGTTTACTGCAAATCCTTTTAGCGATTCGTTGATATCAGGCCCCAGTACTTTTATTCCCATTCGTTTACACTCTTCCATGAAGAAGGTGATCTTTTCAATACTGCCGGCGTTGTTCAAAACCGCTGACATATACTCAGCAGGATAGTGGGCCTTTAAATAAGCTGTTTGGTACGCTACATATGCGTAACAGGTAGAGTGAGATTTGTTGAATGCATATTGGGCAAATGCCTCCCAGTCCGTCCATATTTTTTCCAGCTTTTCAGGAGGCAGCAATTTTTCAGTAGCCCCGGCAATG